>Ga0153945_1000038_pt1 | contig 41476 bp, 58 predicted proteins | sample TSNJ029MetaG_FD_104720 | JGI IMG/M metagenome (GOLD analysis project Ga0153945, IMG submission 104720) | Attine ant fungus gardens microbial communities from New Jersey, USA - TSNJ029 MetaG | ecosystem: Host-associated > Fungi > Mycelium > Unclassified | place: USA: New Jersey, Wharton State...
CGTAGGTTGCAAATTGAATATATGAGGAACATGTATAAGGAGGGCGATAATGACTAATTTTGAAAACCTGATAGAAAACATGACGCCAGAGACGCTCGTACAGTTAGCTGATAGTACAGATACCCTATGCGAAAGTCTGGGGTACGAAATTGAAGATTGTCCGAGCGGATGTGCTTGCTGTGAATGCGCTTTAAAATATTTGCAGCGGGAAGTGAGGAAGGGCGACGAAGCGGGGGCATGATTAAGTGCAAAGACTGTAAGCATAGCTATAGTTATTACGATTCTTGGTCATGTTGCTGGGTTGCGGTATGCAATTGGGGCGGAATGGTTTCTATATATCCGGTTACACCGAGGACGAGGAAAATGCGCCTGATTGGGATATCGATTTGGGGCACAATACTAAGTTTTGCGAAAAAGGAGAAAACAGAATATGAAAATTAATAAAGAATTTAAAACACACTGGTTTGAGGATGAGAACGGCAATGTAGTAGAACGAGATGATCCGAATGCAGATTTTTATAATAGTTGCCATCCCTGCGAAATAAACAGAGAAGTTAGCGAATACTGCTATCACCCGAGGAATAAGCTTATTAAATTTCTTTGTAAAAACAAGAGACTGTACAAAATAATAAGCAAAGGAAAACCAAAGACGTTCAGGCACATATCCACCTGGGCAACTACATATGGCTCAAAATGGTCGCAAGACTGCATAGTCGCAATGGTAAACAGCGGCGAATATACGTTAGAGCAGGCTATCTGGGTATATACTCATGCGTGTGAAAGGTGTATGAATGTTCTGTTGTATAAATATTTGAATGGGGCAAACGGATATGAGGAATTTAGTGCGAAATGGGCGAAAGCATATACTTCTTGTGATTTTTGCAAAGATATAATGGTGGGGGTGGAGTAATGGAAGCAAAAGTTGATAGATATTTATTTCGTGGAATGAAGGCTGGCGGCAGTGAGTGGGTGTACGGGTATCTTTGGAGAAGATTCTTCACATACATCAAAGAGGTTGAAACTGACGAAATTACCAATGCGCCAAGTGGGAAAGATTATCTTGTAGATATACGGACTGTCGGCCAGTGCACAGGCATCAGTGCGGATAAAAGCTACAGGGGTACGGATCCAGGGGACTTATTAATATTCGAAGGAGATCTATTTAGAGATTGTTTTTCAGACGAATATGGCATTGTGAGATATGGCGTATATAAGCACTCTGATGCTTCAAGTGACTATCAAAACGGGGGTTGCGGGTTTTACGTTGATTGGAGCCATTCGAAAAAATGCGAATATCACAGACAGGATTTAAATTATTGGGCGCAATATGAAATTGCTGGGAATATACACGAACATAGGCACTTATTTGAGGTGCAGCAGGATGAGGAGGAGTGATAAATCATGTATATACATCCATTTTGGTGTGGCGTAATGGCTACAGTTTTGATAGAGATTATTTTGATTGTTGTAATTGCAATAATGGCACACAAAAAATAACACGAAAGGAAAGGAAAGGTTAAATCATGATAAAAACAAAAAATTATGGAGTTAAAGCTGAGTTTGGCACTGGCGATATACATATGTTTTCTGGATATGATAGTGACGCCAAGAAAGGTACATTATATTTAGAAAACCACGGCGAGCCACATGAAATTGGAACTATGTCAGATGATTATATGGCTAAAAGGTTTCAAAATAAAATACTTGATGAATCAAAGATGCCCTGCATTATGACGTTCACGAAAACGGAATCTATAGATGCGTTAATACGTCAGTTGGAAATTACAAAGCAATGCATGGTTGACGATGGCGTACTTAATCCGATAGCAAATGTAACTGTGATCGAAGAGAATATGCAGTTATTGGAGGGTAATAATGTACAGCAAGAATAACGAGGGGTGGATGATATCATGCCAAATGTAAGACCAATAAACGAAAAAAAATATCAGATCAGCAAGCGACGATTCGCAGAGTTATACAATTTCTGTCTGCAATATAACGAGTGGAAGGATGAATTGCAATATAAGACGGATAACCCTTCCGCTGATAGGAGAAAGGAATTATCAGATAAATGCAAACTGGTTGAGCAGACAGCTATTGAAGCCGGTCCAGATATCTACCCGTATCTATTTAAAGCCGTGACAAATGATCTGTCGTATAATTATTTAAAAACAGTCATGGGAATCCCCTGTGGAAAAGATATGTACTATGACCGGCGCAAGAAATTTTACTGGTTATTATCTCAAAAAAAATAAAAGAACCGTAAACGGAGGACAACTTTGTATGTTATCATTGTGCTGAGCGAAATATAAAAAATTCAATGATAATTCATTATCTCACTTGCAAGATTATAAAAACAACGATTGAGAGGTGGCGATGCTTGCCAAGAACACTTAATAAAAAAGCGAAAGAAGCCAAGGAATTATATTTAAAGGGTTTGAAATTAATTGAAATAGCAGAGCAACTAAAAGTACCTGAGGGAACTGTCCGCAGCTGGAAGAATAGAGGTAAGTGGAATGCAACGTTGCAAACGGATAAACGCAACGTTGCAAAAAAAAGAGGTGCGCCACTTGGAAATAAAAATGCGACCGGACCACCCGGAAACAAACATGCAGAAAAATACGGTTTCTTTGCAAAGCATCTTCCGGAAGAAACACTGTCCATCATTCAGGAAATCGACAAAAAAAATCTACTAGATATCCGGTGGGAGAACATCCAAATCCAGTATGCAGCCATCATCCGGGCGCAGCAAATTATGTATGTCAAGGATAAAAAAGATAAGACCAAATCCAAAGTGGGAGAGAAGCATGGCAATGTTTCGGGTGAAGAGTGGGAGATACAATACGCATGGGACAAGCAGGCGAATTTCATACAGGCACAAAGCCAGGCAATGAAAACTCTTGACGGAATGATCAAGCAGTATGACGAGATGTTGCATAAGAACTGGGATTTGGCAACGGAAGAACAGAAGACCCGTATTGATGCCATGAAATCCAAGATACAATCAAACGATGCGGATTCGTTGCCGCCGATAAATTTCATCGGGATAGATGATGTGAAGGAGTGATGCGATATTGACGAACTGAATATTTCACTCCAACAGGTAATCGGGAAAGGGTATGCTGATTTTTGGAATTGCCGGAGTAAGTACCGGGTATGCAAGGGCAGTCGAATGTCTAAAAAATCAAAGACAACGGCTCTATGGTATATTTCGCATATGATGTATTTTTGGTACAGATACGGGATAAAGCCACATGTATTGGTTGTAAGACGATTTTTCAACACTCACAAGCAAAGCACCCGGATGGAGTTAATATGGGCGATATATAGATTAGGAGTAGAGGCATATTGGCATATCCCAAAGGGAGAGCATACGTTGACTTTCAAGCCGTCTGGTCAGCAAATATTATTCAGGGGCATGGATAACCCTGATAGCATAACGTCCATAACGGTTAAAGACGGATATCTGTGTTGGGTTTGGTGGGAGGAAGCTTATCAGTGCCAGAATGAACAGGATTTCGATAAAGTGGATTTAAGTATCAGGGGCGATTTGCCGGAACCGTTATTCAAGCAGCATACATTAATATTCAATCCATGGAGTGAAAAAACGTGGATCAAGCATAGATTTTTTGATGTGAAACAAAAAAATGTGGAAACATTCACAACGAATTATCTCTGCAATGAATTTCTTGGCAAGGATGATATTGAGACATTCGACATCATGAAGGAAATAAATCCTCGAAGATATGAGATTGAGGGACTAGGTAACTGGGGAATTGCTGAAGGGTTAATCTTTACGAATTGGAAAATCTGGGACGAAAAAGAACCAGCGCTGAACGATCTTCTGGCAATGTCGGAACATTACCGGCACTTCAATGGATTGGATTTTGGCTATACACACCCCACTGCATTTTCAGCGGCATTGAATAAGCGAAATGAGTTTAAGTTGTATGTGTATGATGAATTTTATGAATCCACAATGAGCAATCAAAAAATCGCTAATTCAATCATCTCAAAGGGATTCAGAAACGAGCGGATTACAGCGGATAGCGAAGATAGGAGAACGATCAACGAATTAAAGTTATTAGGTTTATACGGAATAAAGGGAGCGGTAAAGGGTCCGGGAAGCGTATTGGCAGGAATCCAGAAATTACAGGATTATCAAATGATCGTCCATCCGAGATGCCAGAATTTCATGATAGAGCTTAATAATTACGTATGGAAAGTTGATCCAAAAACGGGTAAAACAATGAATGAACCTAATAAGGAATTTGACCATCTGATGGACGCAAACAGATATGGCACTGAAAAGCTTACTAAAATTGGTGCAAAGATAGGTTAAGGGGGAAATATGTTACTTCAAAATCAACCACAACAGATTAATGAACAGTTGTTGCAGATACCGCAGGAATTATCAAACAAGGAGATCACCCGGATCATCCTGAACGAATGGAGAGATTCAGAGACCATTCTGGATATGATTCGTGCCAATGAGTACTTCAAGGTGAGGAATACACAGATTCGGCAAAAAAATAGGGATTGCCTGAATGAACATGGGGAAAGAATTAGTAATGATACTCTTTCAAATGCGAAATTGCCATCTGCGTTTTTACGGAAATCAGTGCTTCAAAAAGTAAATTATGCATTTGCCAAACCATTTTTAATCAGTGTTGAAAAGATTGAAAAATCAAGCGAAATCAATAATTCAAAAGCGGACAACCAGCAGATTGATGAATTCAAGAAATTATATTTAAGCGAATGGTCTGATTTCCTGAATGTAAAATTCCGCAAGAATTTAAAGCGACTGGCGAAAAATGCGATAAACAATGGAATCGCCTGGAACTATGTATGGATTGACGCAAAAGGCGATTTACAGGTAGTAAATGTGGACAGTGAAACAATCTATCCGTGGTGGAGAGATAGGGCGCATGAATCACTAGATGCGATTGTAAGGGATTTTATCGTCATAGACTTTTCGGAAAGCGAAACCGGCATTGAGATTCAGAAGGTGGAATATTGGGATGCAGAAACCGTGGAGAGATTCATTGATGACGGCGGTGAACTGACCATTGATGTGGCTGCCGAAGGCGTGCAGGAATTACCTGCTGCAACCGCCCATATGACAAGACCGATTGTGAATGAAAACGGAGAAGAAGGACAAGAAGCATTATCTTGGGGGAAAGTTCCATTCATTGCATTGAAAGCTAATGACGATGAATTGCCGTTATTGAATGTGATTATCGACCGTATAGATGCCTATGACCAACTTGACAGTAATTCGGTTGATGGTTTAGACGATGATATCGACCCAATCTTAACCGTCAAAGGATTAACCACGCAATGGCATGAATTGGCGAATATCAGGCAGACGATTAAAAATACTAGAATCATCACATTCGATGAAGATGGTGGAGAAGCAGCTTTTGTACAGCCGCAACAAAATATTGATGCCATCCAAAAAAAATTAGAATCACTCCGTAAAGACATCCGAGAATTCGCATGCGATGTTGATACGCAGGATGTCAGATTTGGGAGTAATCCAAGCGGCGTAGCTTTGAAATCGATGTATCAGGATCTTGACACCTATATCAACGACCTGGAAACAGAATTCGAGATGTATATCCATAATCTGAAATATTTCTTTGATAGATGGCTTGAATTCAAGGGAGTCGGCAACGTCGAATTATGGGAGCAGTACAATATCACCGTGACGCTCGACCGCGACATGATGATTAACGAGAGCGAATTGGTCACGAACCTGCGGAACCTCGGAGACCCAAATCTTAGCCAGGAAACGCTTGATCTCTATAACCCGGCTGTAGAATCGCCAAGGATAGAAAATGAGCGACGTGAGAAAGAAGCGGAACAGCGGAAGCAGGACGAATTAGACAGAAGCGAACTATATCAATTCAATCAGCAGTTAATGGCTCAATTACAGGGACGGGAGGGAGAAAGGTATGGAGCGAATTCAGGCGAAGATCTATGAAAATAATCCAGATCTATTCACTTATCCACAAATGAAAAACCATCTTGATTTGTATAAAAAATATGTGAGAAACGTGAATGATTATTTTGATGATTCGGATAATCCAAATATTAATTATGATGCAAATGCTGTTATGTTGCATGAATTATTCTTTGAAAATATAAAATCCTATGCAAATACATCGGATAAAAGCAACTTATTATTCAAGAATATGATGGGATTTAATTTTTATATGTTTGAAGATTGGAAAAGAGATTTTATAAAAACCGCTATAAAATCCAGAGGCTGGGTGATCTTTGGATTTGATCCGATACTCGGGATTTATCGGAATGTAAGCATGGAATCCCATGATAAGGGCTTTACAATTGGATTAGAGCCGGCATTGGTATTGGATTGTTATGAGCATTCATATTTTATGAATTACGGTTCTGATAAAGCGGGTTACATTGGAGCATTTATTAATAATATCAACTGGGATATTGTGATGGATCGCATGAATTCGATCACATTAGCGACAAGCTAGTGACAAAAGCAAGCGGAAAGCCTATAAAACAAGGGATTTTATTTAATTGTCCATTAAAGAGCATGAAACCTAAATTTTTAAAAAATTAGGAGGATAATATGAAATTTATATTTAAAAGCATTATCGAAGAAAATAGATCAGGAACATTTGATATTCCAAGAAGTTTTTTCAGAAGAGAGCCTGATGCAGTAATGTCAGTTATGTCGAAAATGGCAATTGTGCGTTGTGAATCATTAGAGTTAGAAGATGCTTTTCGCTATATAGCATATTCTCCTTTATTCGAACCGATGAATGCTGAGTTTGAATGTCCTAAATATACTATCATTGTCACAAAGGACGATAATAGTTTTACAGTGCAAGCGATAAAGGATGAAAATTAACACGCAGTTAAAAGGAAATACCTAACAAGAAAGGAGCAAGTATAATGGGCACGCTTTGGTACATCTGTGGATATATAATAGGATTTTCAGCAGGTAGAAGATGGGGAAAGAAAGATAAATTAAAAGGAGAACGAAAGCGATGAACGATAGATATAAATTTCGTGTATGGGATAAGGTAGGTGAAAGAATGATCGTTGATGTGCAAGACTTTATCCCACTTAAAATAACCAATAAAGGAATTTTGAGATTAAATCCGCTTCACGAAGAAAATTTATATACATTAATTGAATTTGGTGATCCATTTATTCCAATGCAGTGTATTGGACTGAAAGATAAAAACGGAGCATTGATCTTTGAAGGTGACATTTGTTTTAATCCTAATTGCGATGATACAGAAAGCGGTAAAAATTATCGTGTTATTTACTGGGAAGAAACCTGGGCAAAATTTAGTGCTGATTATTTTTGTAGCGGGCATAAATTTATGACCAATTGTGAGATCACCTGTGAAGATGCATGTCATTGGGAAGTGGTCGGAAACATTTATGAAAACGCAGGATTAATATGAGAAAAATGGAGAGCTGGGAATGAATAAGTTTTATTCTTCATGAGAAAGGAGCCATAGGGAATAATGTTAGATGCAGCGATAAAACACAAAGACAAACTTAAAATATTGCTCGCCAGTACATGGTTTGACGAAAAATATAAATACTATCATTTGGACTGGGCGGGAGAATTTGAATTATCGGAATCCAACTGGAACTTACATCAATTCGTGTCAATTGATAGCAACGGCGATATTATCGGTTATATGGGCTATAACGTTGACAGGACGGCTTATTATGCAAAGAGTTTAGCTATAACCAATTTCAGAAACGACACTCCAAGTAAATTCACATTCGGTCAGGATGTATTCCAGGCGATAAAAAATATCTTTAAGAAATTTAACTTTAATAAATTGGTTTTTGAATGTGTGGTCGGGAATCCGGTTCAAAAAACCTATAGAAGGTTGATCAATGATTACAACGGTCGGATTGTTGGAGTATTCAAACAGCATGTTATACTCCAAGACGGGCAGATGTATGACATAGAAATGTATGAAATTACAAAGGAAGGATATGAGGAAGCTTTACACTTCATAGCAAATGAAAAAGCAGAAAAAGTGTATCAAAGAGCAAAAAAGGAACGACAAGAAAAAACCAAGTGCGTACATTCAATAAAAGATCATTGCTATAGTTCAGCTATGCATGCACAAGATAGTATTGCGAGTGAATCCTTTATTACAATAAATTTTCCTCGCCGCTCATGTAACGGTTATGACAAAGATTGTACTTACTGCGAACAGGGAAGTAACAGTATATGAGTAAAACAGCATTCAGAAATCAAATATACTGGCAAGACCGCATGGAGCGAATTGTCTTGGCGAATGAGCAGAAAGCAATAAATATTGCAGAGAAAGCACAACCGCTATTCGATAGTCTATCAAAGGACATTGAGAAAACGGTAAACGCTTTCTATGGCAAATATGCCAAGGATATGAAGATAGAATCCGATACCTGGGGCGATGCATGGGAAGTGGCAAAGCAAAAGCTAACCACTCCGGAACTGAAATCATTCAGGAAAGAATTGGAAGCATATGCCAAGCAAGCGGAAGAGCTTAAAGCCGCCGGAAAGAAGATTGATCCTGATACATTGCAGGAGATGAACCGACTGTATAACCGTGTCAATATCACGAGGCAGGAGCAGGTTCAGGCTGAATTTTATAAACTTGTAGACACCCATTACACTAAATTGACCGATGATTTTACTACTGTCCTCGGAAGGAGTTATGAGGATACGTATTACAAAGGCATCTTCCACCAACAGCAGGCGCTTGGATTTTCGAATAAATTCGCATCCATGAATCCACAAAAAGTGATGCAGTCCCTGAATGAGCGATGGATGGGAACGAATTATAGTGATATTGTGTGGAGCAATCATAAAGGTCATTTGATAGACCAGTTGAATACCACATTCCAAAAGGGCATAATCCAGGGATGGAATCCGAATCGAATTGGTAGGGAGATGGCGAAAGCGGTTGAATCTAAATTCGATAGTTCGCAAACCGGGAATTTCGTCAGGGTAGCACGGACAGAGTTTATCCATATAGCCAATCAGGCTTCGTATGAATCCTATAAAGAACTTGGGGTGGCAGATGAATTCCGATGGCTTGCAACATTAGAAAAAAATACATGTTCGGATTGTGCGGAATTAGACGGAACCAAGGTGGATATGGAGAATGCAGTGCCAGGATTCAGCCTGCCTCCACTACATCCTAATTGTCGCTGCACTATAGTCCCATACATTGAGCCAACTGAACTTGATCGGAAATACCAGAAGTTGGAACGTGCTGCAAGGCATCCAATTACTGGAGAGACATACATGGTTCCGGATGATCTGACATTCAATGAGTGGAAAAAAGGTTTAGAAGAAGACGATAAAGGAAAAATGCAATATACGGCAGAGGTGAAAAAAGAAGAATTAGTCACAATCACTATTGAGGGGACGGAGGAAAGATCCATAAGAATTTCAAATTAATTCATAATTAAGATAAGATCTTGATTTTAAGGGATAAAATAGATATTTTGTCACTAGCTAGTCGCTAATAAAGAAAAGTGAGGGGATGATCATGTGGGGTATATGGGATGGAGCGCAAAAGCGATTTACATTCGATGTGTCTTTTGTCAGAAAAGAGGAGGCACATTCATGGTTGGTTGATGTCGAACTGGTTCAGGATTCAAGATATCGCGCAAGGGAAATTCCTGATAATTGGCAGAATCCATCTAATTTCCAATAAATAAAAATTGATGCGGTGGCGAGAATAGGCAAACGCGGATACGAATTCCTGGTGGAAACAAAGAAACAGATCCCTGTTGGAAATGATTATGCAGGGTGCAAATCCCTGCCCGCATCACATTATTAATATATAAAAAGCCATTAACATTCAATATGAGAACAAATAAATAAAACAATGGTGTACGACACCATTTATTATCAATCTAATTCATTGAATTGGATTGATTTTTTTGTGTTTAACAAATATACTGATTATAATAATATCACTCCGTATTGGAGGAGCCACCGAAAGGGGAAACAAATATGTCAGAAATAAGTTCAACCGTTCAATCGGGAAATCCAGACACCGTGGATGTAACAGGTGGAAGCACAGAACAAACAACAGGAACGGAACCAACAACACAACAACAAACACAACCATCCTCACCTTTTAAAGCTTTTGCAACACAAGAGGAATTTGACAACCACGCATCGTGGATCAGGAAATCAGCTGAAAAAGCAGCTGAAACAAATTTCTTAAAGCAACTTGGATTGAACCCGGATCAGAAAGACCAAATTGAATCGTTAAAGAAATTACGTGACAGCTCATTGACGGAAACGCAAAAATTGCAAGGAGATGTAACGCACTGGCAGAGTGAAGCAAAGAAATTGCAGACACAGGTAGAAGACTTGACATGCAGGCTTTCCATGCTTACGAAATTTCCCGGAAAATCGGAAGCGGAATTGAAAATAGCTGCAAAGATGGCAAAAGGTCTCGTGGACGAAAACACAACGATCGATCAAGCTATCGAACAGGTCATGATGCTTCTTGGCATTACAGCAACTAACACAGTACCGGGAGCGCAGCAGCAGACGCAGCAGAACCTTCCGACCGGAGTTGAAATCGTAGTTCCCGATCCGAAACCAGTGGTGGAGCAGAATCCATTCAAAAAAGGTCCGAACGGGGAACCGCCAAACATGACGGCACAGACCGAGATGTTCAGGAAAGATCCAGAGAAAGCCAAAAAATTAGCAAAAGAAGCAGGGGTAAGGTTGGGTTGGTAAAAAAGGAGGAAATTAAATGCCTGGAACAGGCCCAACACGTATACAGGACGTTATCCAACCAGAAATTTTCGTACCATACCTTATAAATCGAACCGCTGAACTATCGGCATTTGTTCAAAGCGGAATCATCACAAGAAATACAGCGCTTGATCAGTTAGTGACTGGCGGTGGCACAACCCTTCAGATGCCATTTTGGCAGGATTTGACTGGGGAATCGCAGGTCATGGACGATGTTAACCCGATTGAAGCGGACAAGATCACGTCATCCAAAGACATTGCGACTATGCTGATCAGAACCCATGCATGGAGTTCGCATGAATTAGCCGGGGCATTAGCCGGGGACGATCCACAGGCTGCAATTATTCAATTAGTTGCGAATTGGTGGGTCAGGGATGAGCAGAGGATTTTATTTAAGATATTGGATGGAATTTTCATTTCTTCCAGTATGCAGGATTTAATATTACCAGCACCGACAACTCCAATTGCAGGAACGAGCGGATCGCTTGTTTTGGAAGCAAAGCAATTATTAGGGGATGCAGCAGGGCAATTAACGGCTATCGGAATGCATTCAATGACCTATACATTCTTACAGCAGAAAGGCTTAATTGAATTCGTGCCAAGCGTATCAACGGATACCGTGCCGACAGCTACAATCCAGATCCCGACCTACCTTGGCTACAGAGTTATTGTGGATGATGGAATGCCTGTAACCGGCTCTGGCGCAAGTGCAATTTACACATCATATCTATTCGCAGCCGGGACAATTGCAAGGGGTGAAGGGGTTCCTGTATCTCTTACGCCGGTAGCTACGGATAGGGATGAACCGATGTCTACTGATTATCTTTTCCACAGACGTGCATTTGTCCTGCATCCGATGGGTATCAAGTGGATTGGGACACCGGCGGCACCAAGACCGACTCCAAACAACGCTGAACTCGCTACCGGGACGAACTGGGAACGTGTGGTTGAGAAGAAGCAAATCGGGATTGTGCAGTTCACGCACTCCCTTGCGGCATAAGGAGGTTTGTATTATGAGCTTATCAACGTACAACCGAATGAGACGAGAAGCAGCAATGAAATTAGCCGAATCGGAAAAAGCAAAGCAGGGGACGATCGCTGATGAAGCTGCTAAAAAGATCGCAGAAGAGGAAGAACAAGAAAGACTTGCTGCGATTGAAGCGGAAGCTATCAGGAGACAGGGAGTAGCGGAAGCCGCTAATGCGAAACTTGAAGAGGATCGAACGCAGATGCCTGAAATAGACCAGACATCTGGAACAGAACTACGAGAAATTGAAGAGGATTTAGGATTTGATCTGGACGAATCTCTTTTAGAGCGGATGCCAGAGAAAACAAAACTGGATCCATCCCTTGGAGACAGCACACCGGACACGGCGCCGAAAAAGAGACCAGGTAGGAAGAAAACAGAATAAAGAGGTGATTGAGAATGGAAGATGCGCTGAGATATTTAAAAATGATGCTTGGATCCACAGATGATAAGCAGGACGAATTGCTCCAATTATTTTTAGATGTAACTGAGCAATCCATTCTCAATTTTATTAACAGAAAGAAGATTCCGAAAGAATTGCGTTTTGCCTGGATCAATATGACAAGAGGTATGTGGATAGAAAATACCGAAACAAATCAAGCAATCGAAGGGGAAGGTCAGGTTTCGTCTATCTCTGAAAGTGGAAGGTCAGTTAGCTTCAAAACTGTTTCAGCTTCTTCCATCACTCAGCAGGCAGATGAAAAGGTTTCGAAAATGAAAGAACTTGGCAGATTCAGATTGCCTTATAGGAGTTGATGGAATGGGGTTTGATTTTGGGAGGATTAGCGGAATGTTGTCCTCATATATGGATACAGATTTCGTGGATATCTACCGGCAACTCCCGACATCTCCAACAAGGGTGATGGTATATGAGAATATCAGCTGCCACATATCCACACAAACAGCAGACAATCCTGATCCGGTTGCTATTGATGTCGTTCCAGTAATCACGAGCCTTAGGATCGATGCCGCAACATGGGTGGATTTTCAGAACAATGATTATATCGTGGCGAAAAAATGTGATGCAAGCCATGGAATCCTTAAAGTTTACAGAGGAGTATGCGGACATCCGGCAATGGATCAGTGCAGGCAATTTATAACGATGCAAATGAACGCATCTGCCGTTCCGGATGAACCGATAAATCCACCACCACCACAGAATCCAAGCATCATCAGAATTCTTTTTGTGGATGAAACAAATCATCAAATTGATATGGAGGCAACCCGTCAAGTAGAAACCGGTCAATCAATAACTATCGAACCAGAGAGAATCGGAAACTATCAACATGTCAGCACAAAACTTGACGGATTATTATTATCGACAACGGAGGCAACGATCATGGAAGCGAAACCGGAAGGTCATGAAATCGTATTCGGATATGAAGCAATAAGGGATCTGGAATATTTCAGGGTATTTGCAGATGGAATGTTTACGCAGACGAATGGAGCTATTTCATTCGGAAAGCATCTGCTAATGAAAATATATTTTGAAGTGATTCAGGACTATTCCGACAAGAGCTTGGATATTTCGGTCGCATCCTCTTTCATCATGCATCCAGAAATGGGTAGGATCGATCTGAAATCAGGGCAATGGATAAAATTATTCCCCACCGGCGAATGGTTCGAGATAACGGAGCAAAGACCGAGTGTCTATGATGGAGTTGTTTTGAAAATAGTCCCGATATATGTCAATGACGAAGCGGAGGGCATCCAGATAACGGAGTGGTATGACTGATGGCAAAGGCAAGAGGTCTGGATTATTCGGAGTTGGAAAAGCTTCATAAGTCTTTTAAGAAGATAGATAAAGCAGAAGTTTTTGAAAAAATGCTCAAAGAATTTATGGTGAAACAAGGAATCAAGATTGTCAGGAATGCAAAGAACAGAACAACGGTCGTTACGGGAGCCTTAAGAGCATCATGGGGACTTGGTCGGGATAATCTTCAATCTGCGAGCGGGGATGGCAGCGAGGTTGATTTTGAGAGTACTCAACCAGATGCAGTGGAAGCGAAAGGAAGAAATTACGACCTGACTATCTGGAACGGAATGGAATATGCGGCGGCTTATGAATTTGGAAGACCAGAAATAAACTATCCAGCACATTATCCTTTGACGTTGAGCATGGATGAAATTTATAACCAGATGCCAGAGCAGTTCAAGGTAGATTTTGAAGCATGGGTGAAACAGATGGGGATACCGTTTGATTGAAAAAAAGGAGAATTATTAAATGAAAAAGTATTTATATCCGTAGCAGTACGAGGATTAAACAAAGAAAAAACAATTGCAAAGCACGAAGAATACCAGCAGAAAATAGCCGAAATAATCGGTGAGCATGAGGATATTTCCATTAATAATCCTGACCGTGAACCTTTTACGGGAATTACGGATGAGAAGCCTGCGGTATATTGGCTTGGCTTAGGACTGCAAAAAGAACTCGCTAAAGCAGATTTGGCAATATTTTGTGGAGATATTTCTGCAGCAAGAGGTTGTAAAGTTGAAAAATTGATATGTGAGCTTTACGGCATTCCACATATCGTAATTCAGTAAAAAATAAAGGAGGTTCACTGAAATGATTCAAGTGGTTGGTGAAAGCATTAAAAACGGCTTAATATTAGCTGCTATGAATGAATTTCCAGGAACCTTTTTTTACAAGGAGCAGATAACATCACCGGTATTCCCCAATATCTTCATTCTTCAATTGACGCTAACGCAGCGAGAAGAACGAAAAGGATATTTCTGGCTGACTTATTTAGTAAGCCTGCGTTATCGAGTGGCCGGAGATATTGCGCTTGTGCCAAACTTACAATTTCAACTAGACGACGCAGGATTAAGGCTCATGCTTATGAATGAGATTCAGATAGCGGGCGCCCCGGTTAAGATAACAAGTCCACGTTATGAAAAAGTAGACGGTGTTCTACATTATTTTTGCAATATAAACATTCAGGTGACGAAACCACGGATTGAGGAAATCAAGATGTGGAATCTGGAAATAGAGCAACATTTGAAACGAAGGTGATAATCATGCAGGTTTGTGGAGTTGAGGTTATTCAAAAGACCATCACAAAAGATGGCAAAACGTATCAATGCGGCATAGGACAGGATAAGGACGGTTATTATGCCACCACACACAGGGCAAGAAGTAAATCATATAAATCAAAAAAAGATATCCCGGCAAGCGTTTTAAAACGAATTGAAAGCACGGGAACATAAAGGAGGACTAAAAATGGCAGGAGGAAGATGGCTCTCGCAAAACAAAGTGCGACCAGGAGCTTATCTCAATTTTAAATCAATTCCTCGTCCAGAGATAACTCTTGGCGCTAGAGGAATAGGAACAATCATGCTTCCACTTTCGTGGGGATCACAAGATGGATTGATCGATGTGTACAGCGATGAGATGACCGATCGTTCAAGTCTTGCAAAAGTTGGTTTCACTGCATTTGATGCAGAATCTAAATTGCTTGGTTCAATGCTTTCTTATTGCTATCTTGCAAAAGTGCGCAGGATGGACGCTGGTGGAGCAGCAGCAATGGGTAGCCTTGGAAATATAGGGCTTAAAGCAAAATACAACGGGGAGTTTGGAAACAGATTAAGTGTAATCGTAGAAGAACAGGAAACTGATATATTTATGGTTCGTACTTTTGTTGATGGTGCAGAGGTAGATAAACAACTTATATCTGATGCATCTGAGCTTGTTTCTAACGATTTTATTGTATTTAGTGTACTTGGTAGTGGAGTGATAGGAGCAGGAACCGCAAACCTTGCAGGTGGTGAAAATGGTGATATTTTACTTAATGCATGGGATGATTATATGAACGTACTCGGTAGTTCCATGTGGCAGACATTAGCAGTTACAGTTTCAGATGTAGTAATAAAAAAGCGGATTGCAGATTTTATAAAAGATCAAAACGAAGATCAGGGTAGATACGTACAGGCAGTGTTTGCAAATTATAATACTCCAGACCATGAAAGCTGTATCAGCATTCTAAATGGTTTTTTTGTCGATGAGGTAGGGTTTTCAAATGCTGATGCAACTGCAACATTTGCTGGTATGACCGCTGGTGCTGCTGTAAATGAATCCAATACAGCAAGAGCTGTAAATGGAGCTACTGCAATCATTGGAGAACTCTCAAATCGTGAGATCGTAGCTGCTCTGAATGCAGGTCATATTGTATTCACAATGAATCAAAGCGGAACCATAAAAGTAGAGCAAGATATCAATACGTATAGGACGTTCACAGAGGAAAAAGCGAGTGAATTTCGAAAGAATCGTATCATCAGGGTTATGCACACTCTCGGAACTGACACGATATCCGTATGGGAAGAACAATTTATGGGTCGGGTAGATAATACTCCGTCAGGACGAGGGTTGTTCAGAGCAAATCGAGTCGGTTATCTCAATGTACTGCAGCGCATAAGTGCCATTCAGAATTTCGATGGTGCTGTTGATATCGAGGTATTTGGTGGAGATGAACCGGATGCAGTTAGATGTGAGGTATGGATTCAACCAGTCGATTCCATGGAAAAATTATATATGAACGTCAATCTCAGGACGTAATTTGTGAAGAAAGGAGATAAAAAGCAATGTCATACATGTTAGCGAGAGATGCCATAAGTGGTAAAGAAGGGAAAGTCACCGCAGAATTTGACGGACGTCAAGTAACGCTTTTGGAAGTTAAAAATATCACAGCCACTGTCACAAAGGAAAAAAGTACTTTTAAAGCACTCGGTCACAGAGGAACACAGCACAAGGCTACTGGTTGGAGTGGAGCCGGGACTATGACGATTTATTACGCCACATCACAGTGGGCAAAAATAATGAGAAACTATATAAACACGGGAGAAGATATATATTTCCCATTAACAATAGAAAACGCAGATGCTGGTTCGAAACTTGGAACACAGGAAGTGACTCTATATGATTGTAATATTGATTCTCTTGACTTGGCTAAATTGGATGTGGACGCAACATTTTTAGATATTACTGTAGCCTTCACATTCAGCGGAGTTGAAATGGGAAGTCAGTTTGAGGATTTGGAAACCGTTTCGGCAGAAACAGAAGGTTGATAAGGTTATCCCTGTAATGGGGATAACCCGTTTATAAAATTAGGAGGATTAAAATGGCAGAAAAAGAAGTAGTTGAAAATATCGAGGAAGAAAACAGTGGAAGAGTCCATGATTTAGAAGTATTTTTAGGACTCGCAAATGTCGGTAATATGACGGAAGAGATTTATGTTAACAAGCGTCTTGGATCATTTGTGGTTCGTCCAATGAGCTTGAATGAGCATACAGCATATAAGAAACGCTGTCGAGTTAAGACAAAAAAAGGTAGCGATTTTGATGGTGAGAAATTTAATCTTCTGATTGCAGAAAATCATATTGTAAAACCAGATTTCAGTAATTCTGTGTTTTTGAAAAAAGCTGGATATATGTCTGCGTATTCTTTTTTCAAAGACAAATTCATGGCTGGTGAAATTGCAGAAATTGCAGAGCAGATTTGTAAGGTATCCGGTTTTGATCTTGACGGAGAAGATACCGTCGAAGAAGCAAAAAACTAATTGAGGAGGGCGGAGAAATTTCTTATTGCGTTTATATGATTATCAATCATGGATGGAAACCAATGGATTTTTTCGATCTCCCAGATAGTCACAGAGCAGTTGTAATAGCGGCGATAGACAAAGAAATTGAAAATCGTCCAAAATCAGGAGAATAGGAGGTAGTCATATGGCATTATCAATGAGTTTTGCAATTGAAGATAAGATGTCACCGAAAATTGCAAAGCAGACAACGGCGTTAGCGAAAGCCACAGATGCAGCGCGTGACACCTCCAGAGTGCTTGAAGAAATGAACGATAAAATGGATTCGCTTGGTGAATCCTCTGCTGAATCATCTGCAAAAACGCAGGAGCTGCAAGCTAATATTGAATATTTGACGGAAAAATATGAGCGACAAAAAGATGTCGTTTCCGAACACAGAACTGCGCTCGATGACTTGAATAGCGCCCAGGATGAAAATGATAAGAAACTGGTGGAATCTTTGGGTAATCTCGAAAGCATGACAGAAGCAGAATTGACAGCCACTAAAGCTGCTTTAGAACGATCGATTGCAAATGAAACAAACATTGAGAAGCAGGATCAAATGAGAGAGTCTTTAGAGCGTGTCGAGAATCAGTTGGGTGAAGTGACTGAGGCAGAAGAAGAGACAGGCTCTGTGTTTGAGAAGGTTGCTGAAATATTTAAAAATAAAGCGGTTTTAATGGGTACTGCCATTGCCGGAGTTGTTACAGCAGCGTTTAAAATGGCTGAATCGACAGCGAGTGTGGCAAAAGAAGCATCAAATACCTCTCAAAAACTTGGTTTAACCACTACTGGGTTTCAAGAATGGGAGTATGTGCTTAGGAAGTCTGGTACCAGCATAGATGTCTTAGGTGTTGGTATGAAAACACTGCAAAAAACAATGGGTGGATTAACAGAGGATGGGGATAGTGCTTCGGCTGCTTTCCATGCCATTGGGATTGAATTTGATGATATTAAGGGAAAATCTCCAGAAGAAGCTTTGAATATGACAGTTTCAGCCTTGCAGGATATGCCAGAGGGAGCAGACAGAACTACAGCAGCATTGAAATTACTTGGTAAGGGTGCAATGGAATTGCAGCCACTTTTAAATAAGACGTCCGAAACAACGGAGGAGTTGAAAGATCGTTCTCATGAGCTTGGTTTGGTTATGAGCGATGAACAACTAGCGGCAGCAGGAGAGTTTAGGGGTGCTGTTGGAAGATTAAATGATGAATTGACAGCGACCAAAAACGCTATTGGAAATGCATTGATTCCTGTTTTTAATGCAATGTTGGGAGTGGTAATATCTGCTATTGATGGATATAGAAACTTATCACCCGCAGTTAAAACAGTTGTGACAATACTTGGAACTTATGTAGCAGTTGGAACAGCTGCTACGCTAATAACAAAATTAGCGTCAATTGAAGTAAAGGGATATTCTCTTGCAAAATTAGGAGCAGCAGCAGCAGATAATGCACATGCTGTGATCACGGGAATTTCTACGGCAGCAACATCTGCATACGCTATGGCAACGTCTGGTGCAACGGTTGCACAAATAGCCGCCGCAGCAGCGACATGGCTTTGGAATACCGCTTTATTTGCAAATCCAGTTATTGCAATTGTAGCGGGAGTAGCAGCTTTAGTTGCTGGGCTTGTTGTGTTAGTTGGGTGGCTGAGTGAGGCAACCGACGAAGAAAAGGCTCTCACAGAAGCATCCAGTGAATTATTAGAAAAGACAAATGAATTAAGTAGTTCAGCGCAGGAAAGTGCCAGCTCTTATGAAGAAAGTATTTATAGCTTAGAGCAAAATGCAGCCGCTGCTGAAGATTTAGCGAATAAAATTTCGGCTCTATCTGAAATAGAATATAAATCAGCTGTACAAAAAGAAGAATTGGCTTCATATGTCAATTCCCTAAACGAAGCCATGGGCGAGACAATTGTTGAGTACAATGCGGAAGCAGATATTCTAAACCGGAGTACGGATTATATCAAGGATAAGGTCGCAGCTTTAAAGGAAGAAGCCGCTGCGCAAGTTTCCCGAGAACGAATAGTTGAACTTTATAAGGAAGAGATGGCGGTTAAAGATGAACTCGCTGGAATCGAATCACAAAGAGCAGAAGTCGAAAAGTTATCCACCGACAGATCAATAAGTGGAAGAAGGGCTTATAATAAAGCGATTACAGACCTAAACGCGGCAGAGGCAGAAGCAATAAAAACACAGGGCGAGTTGTCAGGAAGCATGGATCGCGCCACGAAAGCTGCTGAAGAAGCTGAAGAAGCAATGATTGCCTACAATAAGGCTATTTATGAGAATGCTGATGAGGCTACACGGGCTTTGATAGATGCGAATGAAACACAGGAAAAACTCTCTCAAGATAAAATCAAGGCAGAGCAAGAAGTAACAGACGAAATGATAAAGGCTGCGAGCGCACAGGGAATGCTTCTGGAAGAATATCAAACCAAATTGGACGAAACACAAAAAACGATTGAAGATTACACCACCGCTGCTACAGACATGTTTAAGGTTATAAGTGAGAAGCAGGATGAGAGTATCGCCGATATGACTTCCAATATGGAGCAAAATCAAGAGGTTATTAATAATTGGTCAAATAATTTAATAGAAGCTGGTGAACGTGGTTTATCTCAGGGATTATTAGAAAAATTGAGAGACGCTGGACCTGAATCTGCAGCAACAGTAGCAGCGATTGTAGCAGGATCCGATGAAGAAATTGCAAGATTGAGTGAAGTATTTGAAAATGGTTCAGAAGTTGCAACCGAAGCTTTAATGAAGCAATTAGGATTACCAGATGTTGTGAATTCTGGTAAGAACATGGTAGATGATATTGCAAAGGGTGTTGATAATAATACAGCTCTTAAAAGTTCAACCGAAAAATTGGTTAAAGATGCTAAATCAACGGCAACTAGTACAGTAGCGGCAAGCGGTTTTAGTTCTATTGGAATCTCTATGTTAGATGGTATCATCTCTGGTTTAAATAGCAGAACTGGATGGCTCTACAGTACTATAAGAACAATTATAGGTGGAGCGTTAAATGAAGCCAAAAAAGCGTCAAAAACAGCATCTCCGTCAAGATCGTGGAGAGATGAGCTCGGTGTTTTTTGGGCCCAGGGTGCAGGAATCGGCTTTGCAGATGAAATGGAAAAAGTAATCGGAAATATGAAAACTACCATATCAGCTATTCCTAAAAAACTACGCGGTTCTAAAGCTGAGTCGGGAGATGTGGTTGGTGCAAGTCTTTCAAAGAAAGATAAAAAAGCATTAGGAACAGCTGTTACAAACAATAGTTCAAGTAAAAATGTTAGCATCAATCCTAACGTCAGTGTGACCATTCAAAAAGTGGATAGCGAAAGTGACGTTGATTGGATTGTGAGGCAAATTACAGATGGAATCATTAAAAAATTTGAATCTGCATTAGCATAGAGGAGGGGATATGAATGGCTGTTACAATTAGAGGGAAAGACTTTAAAATTCCAACGGTGGAGGTTAGCCTTCAGTATTCTGTTCCGACTGGAGAGGTTGGAAAAATAACATTTCCAATCAATCCGGAAAATATACAGGTAGTAACTCCGAGCGAGCCTTATATTGCAGAAATAGTCGGACAAGGACAAGTAACTAACCCGACAACAGAACAATTGAAAACAATCGTGATAGAATCCTTGCTTTGGGGTGGTATGAAAGCTACAAGTGAGCTGATGCTTTCAGCCGCCTCAAAGACAGCGAAGTCACCACTTGAAATTACAAACTGGATTGAAAAATGGCAATCCAGAAAAACTCCAGCGCAATTGGTAATAACTAATATAAGTAAGCCAATTAATCTGTCTGTTATATGTTCCGAATTTACTTCTGACCAAAGAGCTTCCGAGGAAGATACCATATATTTCAGTCTCTCTCTTTTACAATATCGACCGTTTGGAGCTAAAGAGCGAATTATTAATCGAAAGAAAGCTCCAAAAATCTACAAATGCAAAAAGGGAGATACGCTTAAAAAAATAGCAAAAAAATTCTCAAAACGCGGTGGGGATGATTGGCAGCTGATCACAGACATTAAAGCCAATAAGAAAAAATTATCCAAAAACAAAATGAAGCCTAAAAAGGGTATGAAGCTTCAAATGCCAAAAGTTTGGCAGACGTAGGTGGTGGTTTAATGACTATTAAAATGTTCATTTTCAATACAACCAATAATAAAGAGTACGATGTTTCTAATCTGGTTGGAAATATTGAATACACTACCACAATGGATGCTCAACCCGGAACGCTAAATTTTTCCCTTGAACCTGATCCAAATGGAATTATTAAGATAGCAAATGGAAGCTGTGTAAAATTGTGGATAAATGGAAGCGGAACATTTTTAGGATATATCGTAACCGTGGGAACAGATGCAACTGGAATTCATGTCGTTACCGCTTATGACCAAACGTTTTACTTAAAAAATGAGGTAGTAATGACAACTAGAAGAAAGAGCGCAAGTGCTTGGTTCAAGACTATTTGTAAAAAATATAAATTTAATTATAAGGTAAAAGTATCATCAAAATACGTAGTTCCGGCGTGCTTTCACGATAAAGAATCTCTTTGGTCAGTATTAACTTATTTGATAGATACCACAAATACGGCAACAAAGAAAAATTATTTCATTCAGGATCAATTCGGGAAGATTCTTTTTACAGAACGATTGGAATACTGGACCAACTTAATTATAGGTGAGAAATCTCTACTAATGGATTATCAATTTGAAACGAGTATCGAATCTGATACTGCAAATGTTATAAAGCTGTACGCAACAAACAAGAAAGGGAAAGTTAAATTACGTACAACCAGACAAAGCAAAAAAACACAGATGAAATGGGGAACACTCTATTATGTGCAAGACGTTGATGATTACAAAAGCTTAAAAGATACTGCTAAAAATGCAAAAGCAGCTTGGCAAAAAGAAAAAGATGCAGCTAAAAGAGCAGAGAAGAAAGCAGTTTGGAAAGAAGCAGTAAAGTTAATGAATGCTGCTAAGACATCAAAAATTAGAAAATTGGCGTCCGATTTACTGAAACTGAAAAACAAGGAAACGAAATCAGTATCCTTAAATATCAATGCAACCGGAATCGATAAAGCAAAGAACTTAACTGCCGGAAGCAGCTTCATTTTGGATTTACAGGATCGTGTCGGAGTAAGGCAAAGAATGTACGTACATTCGGCTACACACTTCTACGGAAAAGACACACACTTAATTTCTTTGGAGGTAACGTATGAGTAGCGAACAGATTTATTCAAAATTAGTGAATACATTTAAAGCAGAGATGCGGAAATTAACCAAAACAAATAAATTTTTGATCGGTGAAGTTCTTTCTGTTCATCCACTACAGATTAAAGTGGGTCCGGAGGAAGACGATATACTGGAAAGCGAATTTTTGTATATCGGCCAAATGTGCAGACAGAGTGAAGATGGTGTAGATATTTTAGCAATTGGAGACGATGTAGTGTTGCTCGGATTTAATAATTCACAAAAATACTACGTTGCTGAAAAGGCGGTGGAAGAAGCATGATTCCAATGTTGCTTTTAGATGAGGTGGAAATAGATGAGGAATTAGTGGAAGAAGAACACGTACTGCGAAGCCATCGATTGGGAGAGGAAAAAATAGCGGGTTTTGTAGATGACAAAGCCGCTCTTAGACAGCGGATCATGCATGTATTAAGCACAGAAAGATATGCTTATGGGATTTATGGCGATGATTACGGAGTTGAACTTGAGCAATATCAAAGCCAGTCTTTTGAATTTTTAGAAGCCACTATAGAGAACACCCTTTCGGATGCATTATTGCAGGATGAAGATATAACCGGAATATCAATAATCAGCATTGAACAATTAAATTTTGAAAGTGCACTTATTGTTTTCGATGTGTATAGTCCTATTGGAGATATTGAAGGAATGGAGGTGACCATCAATGCCTAGTGAACAGGAAATACTTGACAGACTGCTGGCGACTGTACCGGCTAATATGGATAAACGACCAGGCAGTATAATTTATGATGCACTTGCACCAGCAGCATCCGAATTATCTGATCTATATGATTATTTAGAGATTTTCATGGAGGAAAGCTATCTATTAACAGCGAGCGGTGAAAATCTTGATAATCGAGCAGCAGATTTTGCCATCGATCGAAATCCTGCCACATATGCAGAGAGGCTTGCGACTGCTCTTAATGATGACGGTGAATTAACGACTGTTCCAATAGGTTCGCAGTTTGCTGTTCCAACAGAAGAGGATGAAGAAGAGGTCACGTTCACTGTCGATCGTGAAGAGAGTGTTGGTGTTTATATTTTGATTTGCGACGAACCAGGAACAATCGGAAATATTCATTATGGATTTTTAGTTCCTCTTGAAGAGATTGCTGATCTTGCTACTATTGAAATGACTGACATGATAACTCCTGGACAAGATGAGGAAGAAGACGATGATTTTAGAGAGCGTATACTTGATAAATTACGTCGAAAATCATTTGGGGGAAACATTGCGAATTATATAGAGCTTGTGATGAAAATAGATGGTGTTGGTGGAGTGAAAGTATTTCCTGTTTGGGCAGGAGGTGGTACAGTAAAATTATCCGTAATCGACGCAGGTTTTGATCCGGTTTCAGATAGTTTTAAAAGTACTTTAAAAGAAATAATTGATCCAACTGATTTAGAGGGCACCGGTGTAGGAGAAGCTCCTATAGGTCATATAGTAACAATAGCAACTCCGTCAAAGTATGAAGTAAGTGTAACGATTCAAGCAGAACTTTCAGGCGGAGTTACTGCAGGACAATTGAAACCAGCTGTCATGCAGACAATCGAGGGTATTTTTCTAAATTTGAGAAAAGAATGGATGGATAATGAAAAAACAGAAATATTTCCAATGCGTATGGCTTTAGAGATACTTGGGAGTAGTGAGTTTATAGTTAACGTGAATTCCGTACTTTTGAATGGAAGCAGTGCTACAATTTCATTAGAAGATACGGCGCAGGCGCAATATTTACCTTACGTTGGGGTGGTGATTTTAAATGGCGTTTGATGAAGAATATGTAAAACGATATGCAAACCGTTTGTACGTGGATAATCAAACGATGCTCACAGTATATGAAGCACAGGCGAGTGAGATTGAAAAAGCAGATAATGAAAGTGAGCAGGCTTTTGCAGATCAATTTTTGAATATCTCCGGAATACAGGGTATTGAACGGTACGAAAAAATGCTGGATATAAAACCAGATGTGTTAGAACAGAGCGTTGAGGATAGACGAAAATGGGCGCAGATAACCATGGCTCTTACACCCCCTTTTACACATGCTTACTTACATCAAAGACTAACTACGCTGTTTGGAAAAGATAATTTTACACTGATGATTATTCCAAGTGAGTACAGGATAGTAATAGATATAACAGCAGAAATCAGTACGGATTTGTATGAACAGATTATGCGGGAATTAAAGACAACCATCCCTGCAAACATGATATTAGAATACACAGAAGCATTGCCATATACTCACGCATATTTAGAACAGTTTACACACGCATATTTAGAACAGTTTACACATGAAGAGTTATCGAAATTTGCTTAAAGGAGGTAAAAAAATATGGCAACCTTAACACCAAATATTGGAATAAAAAAATTAGAGCGAGGCAATTCATATAATTATCAAGATTGGAACGATAATTACGATATAATGGACGCAGAATTTGAAAAAAGAGTAAAAAAAGAAAATGCAGAATTTACTGGTTTTTTATCTCAAAACAGAAAAGCTGGAAGTGTAGTAGGAACTAATTCGACTGTGCTTGGACACAACTGTACAGCAAGCGGTAATTATTCTCATGCAGAGGGCAATAGTGTAGTAGCTAGTGGTAATAACTCCCACGCAGAGTGCTACTACACTACAGCTGGCGGTACTAACTCCCATGCTGAAGGTAACGGTACAACAGCTAATGGCACTAACTCTCATGCAGAGGGTAGTGCCACTGCAGCCAGTGGTGCCAATTCTCATGCTGAAGGATACAGCACTACGGCTAGTGGAGATCGCTCTCACGCTGAAGGTTCATCATCCAGAGCGTACGCTAATTACTCACATGCTGAAGGTAGCAGTACCGCTGGCATTAGTGGAAGTACTACTATAGGAGTATATTCTCACGCTGAAGGAAATGGTGCCGTTGCTTCTGGAGAAGGTGCACATGCTGAAGGTGGTAGCACAATATCCAGTAATGCGTACACGCATGCAGAAGGACATGGTACTACAGCCAGTGGCACTTATTCACATGCTGAGGGTTATGGTACGCAAGCAACCGGAAGTTATTCTCATGTCGAAGGAGTATACAATGTAGCTACAAATGATGCAGCTCATGCAGAAGGGGGAGGTACAGCAGCTAATGGAAATTCTTCTCATGCAGAGGGTAGTGCTACTAAAGCTGATGGGAGCTATTCTCACGCAGAGGGTAACAATACTGAATCCAGTGGAAATTCTTCTCATGCAGAAGGTAATGGTACTGCGGCTAGTGGCACTAACTCTCATGCAGAGGGCGTTGGAACAGTAGCGGCTGGCACTAACTCCCATGCAGGAGGTTATTACAGTAACGCAAAAGGAAATTATGCTTCTTTTGCGCACGGGCATAAAGCAACAACAAATGTATTTTGTGGTACTGCTTTTGGTATTGGTAATAGATTAATGAGCGGCAGTGATGCTTATCCAGGCTCCGATTCTGATTTATTTGTCGTTGGAAACGATACTTCCGGCGCTGGAGCATCTGACAGTGGAGGTGGTAGTAATGCTTTAAGATTACTTATGAATGGGAATGTGTATATTGCAGGCGTCTATAATACGGGTGGAGCGGATTATGCTGAATTTGCGGAGTGGTTAGATGGTAACTCAAATGAGGAAGACAGGGTAGGATATTTTGTAACAAACGTAGGTAAAAAAATAAAAATAGCTAATCCAGGAGATCATATTTTCGGTATTATATCTGGCAATCCCTCTATAGTTGGAAATTCACCGGAGGATTGGCAGGGTAGATGGTTATACGATGAATTTGGTAGGCAGATCATGGAAGATGTTGAAATTACGGTAGGGGAAATAGAAGAAGAGGCAGAGAAAAAAACGGAAGAGGAAATAAGAGAAGGGGAAATAAAAGAAGAAGAAATAAAAGAAGAAAAGAAAACTGTGATGGTTAGAAGACCAAAAGAAAATCCAAAATATGACCCAACGCAACTATATATAGATCGTAAAGACCGTAAAGAATGGGATTGTGTCGGATGGATTGGAGTATTACCCGTTCGTGATGATGGAACTTGTCAAGTGAATGGATGTTGTGCAGTTGCACAGAAAGGTATTGCAACTGCAGCAGAAAAAGGATATCGAGTGTTGGAGCGTATATCTGGTAACGTAATAAAAATAGAATTTGTAAAATAGGAGGTGAAAATATGCCAACTTATCGAAATGATACACCAAATACAATCAGGGTGGGCGGTCGAGCAAATGGAATCACCGTTGAACCAAATGAAAGCACACCAATACCATTTTTCATAGATCCGGATAGTGGATTGACTCCGATATCTTCTTTCCCACTAGTTAATTCACAAGTGATTTATAGTGGAGAATTAACAGATGAAACTATAAATATACCGTATACAGAGAGAACAATCATTATATCTTTTTATTCTGAGGATGGGGCAGTTATTTATTTAGCAGATGATTCAAAGGGGATAGATATCCATGCTGGAGTCGTTTGGAATACCGTTGAAACTCTGTGGAGGTATATTGGAAAGATAAAAATTGAGGGATCCGCCATGATCACCGTAGAGGAGGTGATGTGATATGCCATATGTACCGGCGATAGGGGCAGGAACGAGACTCCCCAAAGAAATCCAAGACCTATTATCTTCCGGAATCGGCATAGAAAGAGCTTTAACAAACTATTTCGCCGTACGCCGAACCAGAAAGATATTCACAACCCGACTATACAAATATGAGACCTCAACAAGCCCCATCGGCGTGAAGCTAAACCACAATGCTGACATGTTCTGTGAGCCGTCCACAAATACTTATGCTGGGCGTGATGATTACCAGAACGAAGGGTTGTTTCAGCATTGGGACTGCAACTGGGTTTTAGATGAAAACGGATTCATTAAAATTACCGCCCTGCAAGGAATGCCGGATTTCAGGAGAGCCGGGAAAGTGGATGTTGGCGTGGTAACCATGTCTGCGTTTTGGGGAGTCACGGAAACTGATGAATATTATGATGTTCATTACTCCGATAGCCCCAATCATGCCATGGGGCTCGCTCCAATCCCAGAATCGGTCAATCCTGACGGAACGATAAGCCCGTGGATGGTTCACGGAAAATATGGCGCAGGGGATATTGACGGCATCCCGTACTCGAGCGCAGGGTTGATTCTGGCGAACGGCGGTGGGGCATCAGGAAAGCCGATCAATTATTATAATATGATTGCGTATATGCACAAGAAAGGTATGCATTATTGCGGGACGACAAACAGTGATTTACTTTACCGGCAATTGATGATGATAATTAAATATAGCAAAACACACAGTCAAAGCGTCATGGGAGGATGTACTTCCTACAGCTATCAATATGCCGCAGTGGTGGAAGAGACGTCCGTAAACCGAATTATTATCACAAAGGTGCAGGCTGCAAATTTCTTCGTTGGCGGTTACGTGTCAGTTGGCGATCGAGGTACAAATACAAGCACAGATCGCAATAATGCATACATGCACAATAAAGCATACACTGTTCAAGTCACGAAAATCGAAGATGTGGATAGCGTTAATACGGCGGTATATGTAGACGCGGCACCATTTGACACAACTGCGACAACATATATATCATCCATGCCGTGGCGTACCGGATCTACAGATTCAGTCCTTGGCTCTGATGGATCGCCGTTTTCGAATACTAACAACAAAAATTGTTATAAAATTCAGGGAATCGAGACCAGTTATGGCGCATATGAGGTGCTTGGGAATGTGGTTATGGATATCGTCACAGGGGAAGATGGTATACCAAAAAGAGATGTATATATATCTAAAGATGCTAGTACGCTATCAACTATTATTACTACCGTAAGAGCAAATTACAAAAAAGCCGGTGCACAGGTAGCGTATACATCTGGCGAGTGGAAATATATCTCCGAACACTACGTGGATACAGATTTGGGAATTATGATACCGACTAAGACCGCCGCCGGAAGTGCAACAGGTTATGCAGACGGTTTGCTGACAGATACTGCGACCACCGGTCAGCGTGAATGGCTTGCGTCCGGCCCTCTGCTCACTGGCGCGTCTGCCGGTCTTTGGATTCTGAATGCGTACACTTCCTGGGCGTATGGCCTCTGGCATATCGTCTCCGGCGTTTCCCCCAACGGCACAAGGGGTGAATGGTCAGGCGTAGCCTGACCAGAGGGGTCTTCCCCTCAAAAGGACTTGCGGTGCATAAGTGGCGGTTCCTGTGGCTTGCGTCCGGCCCTCTGAACACTGGCACGAATGCCGGTCTTTGGATTCTGAATGCGAACAATTCCTGGACGAATGGCAACTGGAATATCGTCTCCGGAATTTCTTGTATAATATTATTTCGCACCGCATTTCGTGACTGCAAGACAGCGCTATCAGGTTCAACCTGATACTTGGGGCATTCCCGAAATTTGATTGAAGCCGAATCTTTAGAGAGGAAACTTGAAGAAGAACTACGCATATCGAGTGTGTGGTGGGGTGAGTAGAAAACCGAAAACCCTTTAATCAAGAAATGCATGAAAAGATATTGCAAAAATATCATTATTGATAAAGATCTGCTGAATCAGGCGGCGCATGAATGCTTGAGTGACAAATGGGGCAGGATGGAAGTTGCTAGATTCTTGGCGGATTACGCAGATAAAAGCGTTAGATATGTGCGCAACGCTATCTTAAACGAACAAGAAGAATATTTAAATAAATTGATTGAAGTCATTGCTGAATCTATGGCAAACGAAATCAAAAATAGAAACATTACTTTCGTGCCTATAAAATACAGTACAAGGATAGACGGCAACTCTGGAAAAGTTAGAGAAATTGGCATAGAGTCAATCGAACAGCAGATTTACAACTACGCTGCAGTAATTGGATTGAGAGAGTTATTTGACCGCAAGATCGGGGAATATCAATGCGCGAGCATCCCGGGGCGTGGTCAGGTATATGGGAAAAGGGCATTGGAAAAGTGGATCCGGAAGAATCCGGATAAATCAAGAATCGCTGCAAAAGGTGACGTACAAAAGTGCTATCCAAGTATAGACAGAGAGCGGTTGAAAAGGTTCTTAGAAAAACAGGTCAAAAATGATGATTTACTATATTTGACTTTCACCCTGATTGATTCCTACAGGCAAGGGTTGTCCATAGGCTCATATCTGAGTCAGTGGCTATGTAATTATTTCCTGAGTTTCGCATATCATTACGCTTCTGAAGATCTATTCAAGACAAAGAAGCGCAGAGATGGAGCAACAGAGCGCGTCAGGCTTATTACGCACATTATGTTCTACCTTGATGATTTCATATTGATCGGAACGAGAAAAGCTGATGTGAGAAAAGCTATGAAAATGTTGATAATATATATGGCTGACGTTCTTGGGTTGGTCGTAAAGCAAGACTGGATATTATTCCAAATTGACTGGTTAGATGATGACGGAAAACATCACGGTCAATGCGTTGACATGATGGGTTATCGGGTATATAGAGATCGCACAGAAATACGCAGAGGTATTTTTCTGAAAGCCAGATGTAATTATGTTAAGGCTTTAAACTATATAAAACGCGGTCAGGAGATTCCCTTGTCACTAGCATATAAATGTATTTCGTATTATGGGTGGTTTAAAAATTCAGATTCAATGCATTTTATCAAGAAATACAAAGTGGAGCAAATAATTAAAACTTGTAAAAGGAGGGTGAGTAATGAGAGTAAAAGCAAAATTCACAGAACGACAGCCGCCCGTTAGGTGGCAGGAACTCGGTGATGGAACGGTTGATGTGACAATATGTATGGGCGAGAAGTTTGTGATTGAAGCTGTTGGGGATGGTGACGATTATCAGGAAATGTTTGAATATGATTTCAATCAGTTCAGGGATCAGATGAAAAACATTTCAAGGCAGGATGTGGAATCTAATCCGGAAAAACATCTGGATTACGAGCCGAAAAAGCCGTTGAGTACAGAGGATTTGGAAGCAATCACAAATAATCAACAGGGGCAAATAGACATGCTTGCTGAATGTATCTTGGAAATGAGCGAATTAGTTTATGTGTAACTTACTAATCAGTCTAATTTTAATTTTGAACAGAAAGGAAAATATTATGATGGCAATGTTTTGGGCGCAACAGATTATATTGGGAAAGAAAAAGTATGGAGATGTACCGAGGCTTTTGAAGGATCAGGTGAAAGAGATTTTGATTGATTCGGGTATGGAAGAGTTGGTAGTGGATACGGAGGAATAGTAGAAAGGAGTACAAATGAACCGAGCAGATGAAATAAAAGCGTATAAGCGATTCTTGGCAGGGGGCATGACGAAAGCCGGAGCCTGTGGATTGATTGCAAATCTGGAAGCTGAATCCGATGGATTTTATTCTACGAGGGTAGAATATCTGTGTCATCAACGATTGAGGGGAAATAACATTAAGGATGCATCAGGCAAGAACTACACAGATGATACTTACACAAAAGCAGTAGACTCGGGAAGAATAACCAGAGTGAGCTTCTTAAATCCCCTACATGGTAAACAGTACGGATACGGTTTGGCTCAATGGACATCTCCATCACGAAAAGCGGGATTATACGATCTCGTAAAATCTAAAAATGTGTCTATAGGCGATCTGGACACGCAAATCGACTACTTAATGAGTGAGTTGAAAAACAATTATACGTCCGTGTTCAGCGTCCTCAAAACAGCAAAAACGATCAAGGAGGCATCGGACGTTGTGTTAGTAAAATTCGAAGCCCCTGCAGATACCGGAACAGCCATGAAGGAGTCGAGGGCGAAAAGAGGACAGGCATTCTATGACGATTATGCAAAAAATATCACAGGAGGTATTAATATGACAGAAAAAGAATTACGTCAAAAAATCGTGGACGTTATGAATGGATGGATCGGATTAGACAGAGCGAAAGGAACTCACAAGCCAATTATCGACCTCTATAATGGTCATATACCGCTAGCGAGAGGCTACAAAGTAACTCTTGCAGACGCCTACTGTGCTGCTACAGTATCAGCGGCAGCGATCAGATGCAGTTTGACGGATATTATTCCAACGGAATGCAGCTGTGGACACCAGGTAGCACTCTTCCAGAAACTCGGAAGATGGAAAGAGGATGATGCGTACGCACCACAGATTGGAGATATTATTTATTATTACTGGGATGATAACGGTGTCGGTGATTGCACGGGATGGCCAGATCATGTTGGTATGGTCGTAAAAGTATCAGGCAGCATACTCACAATTACAGAAGGCAATCTAAAAGGAAAGGTTGCACAGCGAGAAATTAAGATTAACGCCAGGTACATTAGGGGATACGGTATTCCGGATTATGCATCTAAGGCAACGCCAGAATTGCAGATTAAGACCGGTGGCAAGTACAAACTTACACAAAACATTTATTTCCGCAAAGCTCCGGCCGGAGAATATGTCAAATATGCAGATTTATCCAAATCTGCAAAAACAAAATCAAATAGTCTGCAAAACGGTACTAAATGTAAGCTTAAAAAAGGAAACACAGTGCAGGCTCTGGAGGTTAAAAGCAAATCAGACGGAAATATCTGGATCCGCGTTAAAAACGGATGGTTATGTGTCAAGTATAAAGGCAAATATCGTATAAAATAAAGGAGGAGGTCACATGGAAGGACTTATAACAATAGCACCGATCGTTGGCATCTGCTATATTTTAGGAACAGGAATCAAACAAACAAATCTTGTTGACGCAAAATGGATACCGTTGATCCTTGGTATCTTAGGTGGATTTTTGGGAATCGCTTGCTTTTGCAGTATGTCGGATTTTCCGGCAACAAGCTTGATTGAAGCTATCGCATACGGAATGTTTAGTGGATGGACAAGCACCGGGATCAATCAAGTATACAAACAGCTACAGGACGGCGGTGAGACCGATGAATGAAAATGAAATCCACGCTTCCTTAGCAGAAATAAGGCAGCGTGTTGAACACTTGGAATCTGACGCAAAAGGGGCAAGTTCGAGCAGGAAAAGCATTTTGGAGCGGCTAGAGAAAGTGGAATCGAATGATAAACTTATCAACTATCAATATGAGCAGATTGAAAAGAAATTACAAGAAATCGTTTCGGATTTACGAACGATTAAAGAGAAACCGGCGCAAAAGTGGGATGCGGTTACGATGCTGATTATAAGTGGAATTGTCAGCGCGATCATAACCTTTCTTACGAATTTCATCTTGAAATAGGAGGATTTAGCTTGGAAAGATTAGAGGATGTTTTAGCGGAGATCACGGAAGTAAAAGGTGTCACCACGCAGATATTAAAGGATACTATTGCGGATTGTCGGGCAGATGCTAAACGCAAAATGATTGCAATGTGTCTTTTGATTGTTTTGTCAATCAGCGCCATTACCGGGATGTCCATTTATAATTCCTATTTGCTTAATAAGCAGGCAGAGAAGCATCAGGAAGAAATGTTGAATTTTCTTGGTGAATATGATTTTGAAGTAATTGGAGATATAAATGTTGATGGAGCAAACAACAGCAATACGGGTGACGTAAGCATAAAATAAAAATGGTGATTTGAATGGGAATAAAGCTATCAGCGTCAAAAAGAAAAACCAGAAAAGATGGTGGTGCAAAATATAGGGTCGTGACAGGCATATCTAAAAACACCTATTATGATAAGACCAAAAAGAAAAATGTCACCACGTATAGATATTACCGCAAAATAGTCCGAAATTAAGGCAGGAGCAAAATGAGCAAAGGAAAAATAAAGGAAATAAACAAATTTTTCAGCACTTGCACGAAAGAAGAATATGAAAAAATTGAATCCTCCATGTTGTTGACGGATGAACAGGTAGAAGCAATGAAACTTTTTTATTGGAAGAAGAAAAGCTATGTGCAAATCGCTACGGAATTAAACTGTAGCGTGGATCAGATCGCTAAATGGATGACGGCAATAAGAAATAAGGCTTATCCATTATTGCCAGACAGGGAATGAGCAGGGGCGTATCTCGCATGGGATGCGTTCCTGCTTTTAATAATATCTTGTATCGTATTAAAATCACCATATTTTTATCATAAAATAAATCTATTTTTAACAGAATATCATACAAGTTAAAGACTTTTGTTTCTTATAAAATTAAAAGAAACGGAGGTCTTTTTTATTATGGAAAAACAAAGAACCGTAAGAGAGCGTGCAATTGATTTTTTACATGACGTGGATTCCGGGCAGCGTGAAAAGATGAAGCAGATGCTCCGACATGGTGTTGCGGTTGGAAGGGGAGCGGCGGAAATATACGGCATATCCCCAGACATATTCAGTGGCACGTTGAAAAATATTTTGTTTGAAAATAAAGGAGGAATTAACAATGGCTGAAACAGCAAGAAAAGATTGTAGCTTAAAAAATTGTTTTAGATGTAATGCGTTTAGAGATGAGCTTTTGAGGTTATGTCCACAATCAGAAGCAATAATCCCATTTTCATCAGGGTTGCCGGCTTCGCTTGATCTTGCAGCAGGGGGAGCGGTTGGATTGCCAACTTATGTTGGATTCGGAGGCGCAACAAACGGAACGGTCACATTGGGAAATACCATCACGATAGGAACTGGCGGCGAAACGGTAGCCGATTATGCTTTTATTGTCCCGAAAAACGGAATAATCAGGAGTTTATATGCGCAATTTACGGTAATTGTTGCGGAAACATTAACAGTCGGCACGATTGTAGTCAATTGCAGATTATATTCCGCACCGATCGGCGATACAACATTTACTTTGATCTCTGACGCAAATGTAAATCTGGCTCCTGCAATAAGCAATGTCGCAGTTGGAACGGTTGTATCTGGCAATGTTAAGAATCTGCATACTCATATTAATGCCGGAGATCAGCTGCTATTAGTATTCAGTGCGCAAAATACCTCTACATCATCTATTGTTGGAACGCTCGAAGGTTTCGCAAGTGCAGGTGTGGCAATTTCTTGAAAATAAGGGAGGGCAAACATGAGTCAAGGATATGGATATGGATACCCACAATACCCACAAGCTTTTCCGCAACAAGGGGGCAATCAATTTCAAGCACTCGAAAACCGAATAAGGGAATTAGAGCAAAGAAATTCCAGTTTTTATCAAAATCCAAACGATTTCCAACAAAATCAAAATGGAGATGCTAGCCAGAATGCGCAAGCGAATACGCAACCGGCGCAAAGTACGTCGCAGAGTGGACTCATAATCGTAAAATCAAAAGAGGAAGCTTGGAGTAATTATCCGGATACAATCAGCGGAAACAAACAGCACTTTTACGATGAAGCGAATGATGTATATTATGCACAATGGTTTGATGCTTTCCAAGCAAAAACATTCAGGGAAATCTATCAGCGAATTATCGTGGAAGATGAACCAGAAACGAATATTCCGGAAAATTCAAAAGAAAGCCTGCCGACAATCATTGGTGGAATTGCCAATCGGCTGGATGGGTTGGAAAATCAAATGAGCGAAATAAAGGAGATGATACAGAATGGAAAAAATCTTACAGGCAATTTGGAAGTGGATCGCCCCAAAGTTTCCAGGAGCAAACGATCTAATGGGAAAAGCGATGGAAGCGGGGAAATCGAACAGTAGCACATCAGCGGTCATGGGTATCCTGGAGGGGTTCGCAAAGAAGAACGGTTGGGATGATGCGATCAATAACCCTATGTGGCAGTCTTTCAAGTCAAAATCACCGACTGAAGTTATCCCCCATGCCACACAGGTGCTGAAGGAAAATGGACAGCTCGGGAAGGTAATGTCGTTTTTCGGTGGAAAGAATGAACAGCCGCCGAATCAATAATCATGATATGGATTGGCGAAAGCCGGTTTATAAATAAAAAAATAAGAAAAGGAGAAAAACAAATGGGTTTAGCAGATGATCATGGAAGTGGGTATCATCCGATGCTTATTTCCGACAAAGGACATGATGGCGGTGCTTGGTCTGGTATGTGGATTTTTGCCATAGTCATTATATTTTTTGCACTGATTTTAATTTGGCGCAAAGATGGCGGTGAAAGACGCAACGATGGAAATTACAGTGATGCAATCGCCCCAGCGCTCACCATGGCTGCAATGAATCAAAATGCATGTCGCCCTCAATGTGATGGGTATGATGGACACAAAAATGAGTACCAGCATTGGGATATTGCCAGGGATGAACTTCGGGAATTCGGGGAAGTCAAGAAAGAGATTGCGGTAACTGCATTAGGGCAATCCCGGGAAATGGACAAATATTTTTATGAGCAGAGGGCGGCAATTGACAGAAACAATTATGACACATTGCTCGGATTCAAGAACAGCGAAATTCTCGGATTGCAGAACACGAAAGAAGTTGTAGGGAGAATTGATGGACTGGAAAGACGCATGGACCAAGATGTCATTCGTAAGCAAGGCGAAGAATTGAATTATTACAAGACGGTAGCGGCATTAAGTCCGAAGCCTCCTATGCCTGCATATTTCCCTCGCTATGACGTGCCTGTACAGCAAAATGTATATGCATGTGAACCAGGATGTTATCCCGGGCAATGCTAAGATGTAACATTTATTTATTCTTTTCGATGCGTACCTAACGCCGTTCAACGGCGCGCGAGTTGGGGGCGCTGGGATTGCATAAATAAAAAATGAAGGAGGTACTAATTATGTACCCACGATTTACAGAACCAGATACATTTCCGCACATCGGAAATGAAAGAAACACGTTAATTGTAACTCGAATTGACATTGAGGGATTGAGAAATCAAAGAACAGTCCTTACAGTGCCGGTAACTAAACTGCGTTATTTTGAGGATTACACGTTAGTAATCAGGCAGCCGATCCCGGATGCAGCGCAGGGCCTTCCGCTCTATATCCGAGCAATCGAAGATAAAGCATTTATCCCTGATATTTCCGCAGGATTCGGTCTCAAAATTAACGATCAGGATGATGGGCACGGACTCGGAAAGCATACTTTAGAGGATGCCTTGGAAGCCAATGACGAATTTGTTGAGGGAAGCATTGATGGATGCGATTGCGATTGTAACGTTGAAGTTATTCGCGAACGCGTTGAAGCTAAGATTTTCCCGGTAACCACTGCGCCATTTGGTAATTTGGCATTTGGTGAGGATCTGCTTGGATGCTTCAAGGATGAACCAAGACCTTTCGTATGCCTGTACCTGAATGACCAGAATGAATTTGTCATCAGGAAGCTTAAGAGATGCTGCCGGCAGAAAGAACATTGTCGCCCTCGTAAGCTTGTAAAGGTTACAGAAGTGATCACAAGGGAGCCGAAGAAATACGAAGCTATTGACAGAGATGTCTTAGCAGTGCCTTACGGACACGAAAGAAAGTTCCGTAGCCATGATTATTTCATCGAAAACGGATCCAGCTATTAATTAACAACAGTTTGCAGTATTGGGGAGGACGGGTTATAATTCCCGTCCTTTCCTTAAAGATAAGGAGGATAATAATGCATAGAGCCACAAAATTTTTAGAAGAAACCGGAGAAGAAATCTTGAAGATTATGGATAAATTCGCTGACGAGATTTCTGTTAAAAGTCTCGATTATGTTGCGGAGATGTGCGAAAATTACAATGAAATTTGTGAATTTGTTCGTTTGCATGAAGAGCATGTCGATAGCCAAAAGAGAATGAAATCCGGCACAAAATCAGGCTTATTGGGAGATTCATGGGAAGGAAATCCAAGGCGCAGATAACCAGGGGAGGTAAGTCAGCATGTGCATGAAATGCGAATCATTAAAATGTGATCTTGAAAACCTTATTTCACAACTTGGGGAATTTTACACTTTGGAGGAATTGCAGAAAATAGCGACTGTCGGTATGGCGTTAACCACATTATCAAATTTGCATTGCCTGTATACTGCTGATGCTGCAGTTGACTTACCGGCTGCCAAGGAAGATATCCAGGAGGAATTAAAAGATGCCGAAAAATGGTATAACCAATATTTAGAGACAACCGATGAAATGTATCTTAAGATGTCGCGAGATGAATTAAAGCATGCGAATTGGTTGCTGCAAAAAGCCAAAACAACTACACCAGATTCCGAAATGAGAAAAAAAATCCCACATTATGAAAATTGGTATGAAAAACTAGTAAGCAAAATAGGGAATCCAATGCAATAAGCAAATAATTTCAAGCGAGATCATAGGTGGTCTCGCTTCAAGTTTTTTCATTGACCGAACACCAATATTGCGATACAGTATTATTATATAAATTAATTGACAAAAAAGAAGGGGATAATATGAGCGAAGCTCCTGAAAAATTAATTGGGATTGATGAAATTTATATGAAAACCGGAATCCATCCAAATACGATAAATACCTGGTATAGGTGGTATGATAATGACTCGATTGAAAAGCCATCATGTGTTCCGCATCTCCCGGTTTATCAACAATTTGAAAAGCGGGGAAAGCGATTTTGGAGGGAAGACGACATAAAATTTATTCTGGAATTTAAAAAATGGGTTCCTAAAGGTCGCGCCGGTTTGATGGGCAATGTTTCGCAGACTCGCAAATGTAAAAAGGAAAGATGTAAAATCAACCCAGAATCATTGGACAGGGAAAGAAAAAATAAGATTTGCAATATAGGCAAACCGGAAAATTAATGATATGATATATAGGAATTGCGGTGGTCGCCTTCGGGCAACACTTAAAAGGACTTGATGCGTCAAGTCCTTTTTTAATGCCAAATTTGTGCATATTATACATTTTAAAAAATTATTTTTGTGGAATATTTACTTGATATTTATTCGATTATCTATTGACTTTGCGCAAACTCCATGTTATAATGAATATAACAAATAAAACAAACGGAGGTAACAAAAATGAAGAAAGCAGCAAATGAACTAAGAGGGATTCTCGTAGGTAAGGAAATGAGCTTTACGGAACTGGACAATAAAATGATGGAAAACGGATATTGGAGCATCTTCAACGATGGGATCACTGATAGCATTAAGAGCGATAAAAACATCGTTTACACTGCGAATGACACTGGTGAATGCGAGGTTCAATTATTCTTCGAAATCACAATTGACAACAGCGAAGATGAGATCGAGGAAGCATTTTATTTGAAAGTTTTGAGAGTTGAAGATTTTTAATTTAAGCACATACCGTCCCTGGCGGTGTCTGGGGAGAAAGATAAAATATCAAATTAGAATTTAATGGAGGTAAATATGATAACAGCTGAAAGAGATTACACGGATACGGTTAGATTTAAAGAGCAATATGAGCAATTAAGAAAAGCTGGTATTCCAGAAAAAGATTTACTTAGATATAAGGAATTACATAGACAATTTGATATATGGGGTAATGAAAAGGGTACTGATTATTCCAAAACAGTGATTGCTTATGATACATCTAGGCTCGGATAGCAAAAATGAAATTAAATGAATCCACCTGTCCCGCAGGGTATGCGGGGAGAAAGAGAGGATAATATGTATATAGCAAGCTACACACATGAAAATTTTATAAATGGTGAAACGGTTGATGTACAAGAATCTTTTGACACACATGCCGATGCAAAGACATTTTTAGAGCAGGCAGAATTTTCACTCTATGACCATTCGTTAGAATGGGAAAACTCAAATTACAGAATAGATTACATTTCGTAATAAAAATTTAAAAGCCGTCCCCGGCGGTCAATCCGGGGAGAAAGAGGTTGGATATGAAGAAAATAATCAATGGATTGCTTTACAACACGGAAACTGCCAAATTGGTGGGAACATGGGATAATGGGTATAATCCCGGAGACTTTAATTACTGCGAGGAATCGCTCTATCGCAAGAGAACCGGGGAGTACTTCGTGTACGGATACGGTGGAGCAATGTCTAAATATGCAAAATGGCACGGAAATTCAGGTGGGGAGGGCGAAGAAATAAGACCATACACCGCACAGGAAGCCAAGGAGTGGGCAGAGGAGCATTTGACAGCGGAGGAATATATCGCGGAATTTTCAGAGCCGGAGGAATCAGATGGAAAAGCATCATTGAATCTGTATGTATCCAGGGAAGCAAAAGCAAAACTGGAAAAAATGAGACATGAAACCGGAAAGAGCATCAGCCAGATTGTTGACGAAATTATAAAAAACTTATAAACTACTTTGAACCTCCTCATATAAATGGTATAATGAGGAGGTTCATTGTTTTTTTAAAATTTTTGCATATTATAATGGCTCTGTTTTTGTAAAATATAAATCATATATGTTTTTTCGGTTAGCGACAAGATAGTGACAAATAATTAAAAAAACACGCTAAAACAAAGGATTTTAATTTCAAATATTTAAGTTTTTATTAATTTTATGGAAAATAAGTGAATTATTCTACCAAATTTGGTAAAATATAAAATAATTACAACTGATGATGTATATTAAGTTGGGAAATGAAAAAATGAACTGGTATTCAGGATTATATGTGAGTGAAAGCGCAAAGAGAAAGCAAAGAAAAATCATCCGAAAACTGAAGACGAATGCCGGGATGCTGGATGTTTATTTAATTACATTTGCATCTAATGGGGTGGATTTGTTTGACATTATATCTTCTGCTTATTTGCAGCAGAAGGCTGTACGGCGGAATTTGCCTATGATTTTAGGTATTGCCTGCGGATATGAAGAAGCAGTGGAGCTGATGGCGCTGATTGTTCAGGAAACTATTCAAAATACCGGAAGTGTTAATGTAAGACAGTATCTGGCTGAGAAAGTGATAAAAGAAAGAAAATGACAGGTGTAAGTATATGCTACATATCTTTTTGATTATACTAAAAATTATCGGTATCATTTTAGCGGTGCTGTTACTCCTGCTGTTGCTTGGCATACTGCTGGTACTTTTTGTACCGCTCCGATACCGTGTTACGGTAAAAAAGGGAGACGAGGGCATATATGGTTGTGGAAAAATCAGCTGGTTATTGAATATCATTGCTATTGCAGCTGAATACCGGGATGGAAAGCTGGCGGTGAAGCTGAAAATATTTGGAATTCCAAAAGCCTTCCAACCGGCAGATCATAAACGAAAAAAACCAGTAAAAGCAGATATTGCAGAAACGGTTCCCCCCAAAAAAGAAATTGTTTCGGAGGAAAAAAAAGTAACGCCACCCCGGGAACCTGTGGCAATAGAAAAGAGAACTAAGAAGTGGGAGCAATTCCGGCATAAATGCAGGGCATTCTGGGAAAAGATAAAAGAGATATGGAAGAAAATAAGAAATATTCCAAAAAAAATTTGTGACTGCCTGCAGAAGTTTTTGAAATTCAAATTAAGAATTCAAAAAATCTGGATTCTTTTAAGAGAAGATGGCATGAAATTACTGAAATTATATAAAGGATATCTCTTTTATTTATGGAAACATCTAAGACCCCGTAAGATTTCAGGTTCTCTTCATTATGGGTTTGAAGACCCGTCCATAACCGGGCAGCTAACCGGAGTAATCTATATTCTGCTTCCTGTAAGCTGCAGGAGTGTTCAGATTTTGCCGGATTTTGGACATACAGTATTAGAAGGAAATTTGGCTATGAAAGGGCATATCCGCTGTGTCCACTTATTGCGCATTGGATGGAAAGTATTTAGAGATAAAGACTTGAGACGATTTATAGGAAAGTTCAAATCATAAATACCAAAAGAGAGATTGATAAATCATATAAATTAATCACAATGATAAAAACAATAATTAACAATAATAAAAACAATAATAAGGAGGAAATAAAATGGCTTCTGATAATAATTTTCAAACAACCGTAGATTCCCTTTTTAAAGGTATGGACAGTTTTATCACATCAAAAACCGTAGTGGGTGATGCCATTGCCATTGGAGATACCATTATACTGCCATTGGTTGACGTTACCTTTGGGGTAATGGCAAGTGCCAAATCTGAGGATAAGAAAAATGGC
>Ga0153945_1000041_pt1 | contig 40187 bp, 37 predicted proteins | sample TSNJ029MetaG_FD_104720 | JGI IMG/M metagenome (GOLD analysis project Ga0153945, IMG submission 104720) | Attine ant fungus gardens microbial communities from New Jersey, USA - TSNJ029 MetaG | ecosystem: Host-associated > Fungi > Mycelium > Unclassified | place: USA: New Jersey, Wharton State...
TGGTTCAAAAAGCCTATTGTGATTGTGTCTTCTTTAATATCAACGAGTTTAGCCATTCCCGAGAAGAAGAACTTTGCAGGGACAGACTCAATAGAGTTGACAATTTTTGACCAGATTTCCTGAGGGTCTGTTTCGGGATGAATTTCAACAGGTTTTTCAGGCGAAGTTTCTTCTTCCACCTCTTCTTGAGCTTCTTTCACCTGTGTAATAGTCTGCGGCGGTACTTGAGGTAACTCTGCTTCTGAAGAGACTTGGATTTTGCTCATTGTTTCGTCTTTTAAGACTATTGGCCCATGCATTTTCTCGATTGTATCAACGGCAGTGACTTCTATTTCTATTTCTTTTGAGGTGTCGACAGGCATTATGTCTTCTCGCACCTCTTCTGTTTGTATTTTCTCTTCGGCCAAGGTTTGAACCGTTTCGGGAATTTCTTTTACGGTTTTTGCTTCAACGGGTGCGGCCTTAGTCTCGGGCTGCTTTGCAGGAGTAATTTGTGCAGGCTGTGTTATTTGTAAATCTTTGACTTGCGGCCCGCAGAGTTCTATTATCATAAGTTCGGCCCAAAGATAAGGATTTGTTGCGTTTTTAATGTCTCTGTAGAACCCGATAACTTTGTTCAGAATGTAGATAAGGTTGTCTTTTTGCCCTTTGAATGTTGAGCGTATTTTCTCTGCATCTGCGGCACAAAATGTCGTAAACCTCATAACAACCGCATCCAGCTGTGAAGTGCCCAGTATGAAAATAACGTTTTTAAGAAACTCTACAAGGTTTTCACATATATTTCGGGGTTCGTTACCTTTAGAGTAAAGGTCTTCAATTTTTTGAAGCGCTCCGTCAAGATTTTTTTCAAGAATGTTGGTTAAGAGTGCGGACAAGCTGTCCGGCGTTATTTTACCAAGCATTTCTTCAATCAGTTCTTTTGAAATTTCTTGTTTTACACCCAAAATACTTACCTGGTCTAAAAGCGCCAGAGAATCACGAAGGCCGCCCGAAACATTTTTAGCGATTGTAAAAAGTGCGTCATCGGTTATTTTAATTTTTTCAAGGTCTGCAATTTCTCTGAGTTTTTTTGTAATGTCGTCAGTTGAAATTCTTCTGAAGTCAAAACGCTGACAGCGGCTGACTATTGTTTCGATTACTTTGTGAGGTTCTGTTGTTGCCAGAATAAAAATAACATTGGGCGGCGGCTCTTCAAAAGTTTTCAGAAGTGCATTGAACGCTTCCGTCGAGAGCATATGAACCTCGTCTATTATGAAGATTTTATATTTGCCGTTCATCGGGGCGTACTGTACCTGGGATATAAGCTCTTTAGCGTCAGCTATACCGCGGTTTGTGGCGGCGTCTATTTCTATAACGTCAAGTCCTGATGTGTTTGTTATGTCCAGACAACTCGGACATTTTTGGCAAGGGTCAAGAGTGGGTCCGTTGACGCAGTTTAGCGACTTGGCTAGAATCCTTGCACTGGAAGTTTTTCCCGTACCGCGAGGTCCGCAAAACAGGTACGCATTTGCTATACGTCCGAGTTCTATTGCATTAGAAAGCGCTCTGACGAGATTTTCCTGTCCTACAACATCACGAAACGACTGCGGTCTGTACTTCCTGAAAAATGGCAAATAATTTGATTCCATACTATAATGATAGCCATAAACAGGGATTTATGCAAATGAACTTTAAAATGTCCTTAAAAGAAGGTGATACAATAGCTATAGTTGCCCCGTCAGGCTCTGTGAGCGAGCCTGAAAAGCTTGAGAGGGCATGTGAACTCTTTTCAAAGTTTAATTTAAAGACAAAAATTTATGAGAGCTGTTACAAGTCATACAGATGCATGGCCGGAACTGACGAAGACAGACTTAAAGATTTACACGACGCCTTTTTGGACACTGATGTAAAGGCAATAATTTGTGCAAGGGGCGGTTACGGAGCGCTCAGAATAGTTGACGACCTTGACTACGGTTTGATTGCCGAAAATCCGAAAATATTTGCAGGTAGTTCGGATATAACCGTTTTACTTTTAAATATATTTCACAGGGCAGGGCTGAACACGTTTCATTCACCAATGGCTTTAAACGGCTTTGATGAAAATATTTTTAGGGATTTTCTTTCGGTTGTAAACGGCGAAAAGAAAGAAATTGCTCCCAAGGAAAATTTTAAAACTCTCTATGAAGGCAGGAATAAGGGCATGCTATGGGGCGGGAACCTTGCAACGGTTGTTTCTTTATTTGGTTCGGGTTCTAAAACATACCTGCCGCAAGAAAACATTATACTTTTTCTTGAAGATTTGAATGAACCTAATTATAAGACAGACAGAATGTTAAGGCAGATATACAGAAATATTTCCTTAAGGGAGAAGATTAAAGGGCTTGTTTTTGGGGATTTTCTGGGTTCGGACAATGAAAAAGAACTTGAAGATATATTGAAAGAATATGCCGAACTCTTTAATATACCTGCGTCTTACGGATATAACATTACTCATGCAAAACCGAATTTAACTTTACCTATAGGCCAATCGGTTGATTTCGACAGTGTAAGCGGAAAAATTTTGTGTATTTAAATTTTTGTTTGTAATACAATTATTGTGATATGGAAAATACATTACAACTTGATGAAATCGACTCCACCAGTATATATGCCCGCAAGAACTTAACGGACTTGGGAGATTTATGGGCCGTCAGCGCAGACTATCAAACTAAAAGTTACGGTCAATTTGAGAGGGTGTGGTATTCAAGTAAAGAACAGGGCGGCAATTGCTATATTTCCATAGTTGCCAAGCCTGAAAACATAGCTCATTTGGGAGAACTTACGCAGTATGCCAGTATGCAGGTCATTCAGGTACTCAGAGAGTACGGACTTGACGCGAAGATGAAATACCCGAACGACGTTCTTATTAACGGTAAAAAAATTGCCGGTATTTTAGCAGAATCTGTTTTTGTAGGAAATAATTTCCGCGGAGCTATAGTAGGTATAGGGGTTAATTTGAATCTTAGTGAAGACGAGATTCAAAATATTGACATTCCCGCGACATCGATATTTATAGAAACGCATTGCAATGTCAATAAAACAGAATTTATGACAAAGCTTTTGGAAACATTCAGAGGTAATTACGAAGAGTTTATTGAAAAAGGTATAGATGAAAATCTGAAGGGAGAAATACTATGTCAGGAAATATAGCAATAGTTCTTGAAGAGGGACTTGTGGCAATGATTGTCGGTATGACGGTCGTGTTTTCGTTTTTAATTATTATGATTTTTTCTATGAGTATTATGTCCAAAATCGTACTTTGGTTAAATAAAATATTCCCTGAACAAATAGCGGAAACCGCTAAAAAAGTTAAAAAAGCTGTGACAGGCGGAGAGGAAGAAGTGGCCGTCGCCGTTGCCGCTGCTTTGCACAAAAAATAGACACGAATGGCGGTTTTGGCAAACGGCACGCAACGATGAAACCATGGGCACTATAGAAACTAAAAGCATTAATAATACTTACAAAATAAGAGGAATATACAGATGAAAAAACAAATTAAAGTTATGGATACGTCATTTCGTGACGGTTTCCAGTCTTGCATAGGCGCAAGAGTATTTACAAAAGACTACTTGCCTGCACTTGAAGCAGCGAAAGCAGCGGGAATCAGGCATTTTGAAACAGCAGGCGGAGCGCTTTTCCAGTCGTTAGCGTTTTATGCAAATGAAAACCCTTTTGAAAATATGGATTTAGTGAGAAGAACGTTGGGCAATGACGTTACACTTCAATCATTGGCACGCGGCATAAATGTTGTTTGTCTGAAGTCTCAGCCCAGCGACATTATCGACCTTCACGCTAAAATGTTTAAAAAGCATGGTATAGATACTATAAGGAACTTCGACGCGTTAAACGATGTTGAAAACCTTATATATTCAGGACAGTGCATTACAAATGCAGGTGCAAACCACGAGGTCACAGTCGCAATGATGGGCTTACCTCCGGGTTGTACGGGCGCCCACACGCCTGAATTTTATACTCAGGTTTTAAGAAATATTCTTGACAAGGGCGTACCGTTCAGCAGTGTGGCGTTTAAAGACGCGTCAGGTACGTCAACTCCGCAAACTGTTTATGAAACAGTTAAAGCCGCACGTGAACTTTTAGGGGCTGATGCTCATATAAGATTCCACTCGCATGAGACAGCAGGCGCGAGTGTTGCTATGTACAGAGCTGCTCTTGACGGTGGTGCTAACGGGTTGGACCTTGCTATGTCACCTCTTTCCGGCGGTACTTGTCAGCCTGACCACATTACAATGTGGCATGCGCTTAGAGGTACGGATTATGACCTTGGTTATGACATCGAGAAAATGATTGAAGCTCAACGCGTGCTTAAAGACTGTCTGAAAGAGTACTTTATGCCGCCTGAAGCTACAACCGTTGACCCGATGATAATATTCTCTCCGATGCCCGGCGGTGCGCTGACTGCTAACACCCAAATGATGAGAGACAACGGTGTTCTTGACAGATATCCCGAAGTAATCGCAGCAATGCGTGAAGTTGTTGCAAAAGGCGGTTTCGGAACTTCAGTTACACCTGTTTCGCAGTTCTACTTCCAACAAGCGTTTAATAATGTGATGTTCGGCCCTTGGCAAAATATTGCAGAAGGCTACGGTAAAATGGTTCTCGGTTATTTCGGTAAAACTCCCGTTGAGCCTGATGAAGAAATCGTTAAAATTGCATCTGAAAAACTCGGACTTGAGCCGACAACCGAGAGTCCACGCGAGATGAACGATAAAAATCCTAATATCGGCATTGAACCTACCAGAAAAATCCTTCTTGAAAACAGTCTGGAAATTACCGATGAAAACATTATGCTTGCTGCAGCGTGCGAAGATAAAGGTATCTTGTTCCTTCAGGGAAAAGGCCAGGTTGGTGTACGTAAGATGGCCGAAGGTGAAAAAGAACTTTGCTCAATGGACAACACTCAAGGCAGCACTGATGAGTATACGGTAAGTGTCAATAACAAAAAATACGCAGTTAAGTTTGAAGGCGACAAAGCTGTTGTTAACGGTAAAACCTATGATATCAACGTTAAAGCAGGTATCGAAAAAACTTCTGCTTCATCAGGCGAAGGAAAACCAATCAATGCGGCACTTCCCGGCAACATTTTGAGAATAAACGTAGCTGAGGGTGAGCAGGTCGAAGAAGGTGACGTTCTTCTTGTAATAGAAGCTATGAAAATGGAAACTGAAATTAAATCTCCTCAATCAGGCGTTATTAATTCGGTGGATGTTGAAGCCGGTGACCATGTACAAAATGGTCAAGTACTGGTAACTATAGGTTAAGGGGGATAGATGAGTATTGAAAGTATAGTTGATAGTATGAAAAAGCTGTGGTTCTCTACGGGCATGGCTAACTTTATCCAACCTGTAGACCCTGCTATGCAGGGGTTTGAACTCTTTTTGCACCAATACGGTGCGCCGATAATGCTAATAGTTTGTTTATTTCTGCTATGGCTCGGCGTCAAAAAACAGTTTGAACCTTTGCTTCTTGTACCCATAGCATTCGGCGGCATTTTGGCAAATATTCCTATAGCAGGAATATCAAGTCCTGACGGGCTTTTGGGTATTATATACAGTTCAGGTATTCAAAGCGGTGTTTTCCCGCTCTTCATCTTTATGGGTGTTGGCGCGATGACAGACTTTGGTCCTCTGATTGCACACCCTAAGACAGCTCTTCTCGGCGGTGCTGCCCAGTTTGGTATCTTTGCTACGCTGCTTATGGCACTTTTCTTGGGATTTACGCTGCCTCAGGCAGCCTCTATCGGTATTATAGGCGGTGCGGACGGTCCGACGTCAATCTTTGTTACGACAAAACTGGCGCCCGAACTTTTAGGCGCAATAGCGGTTGCCGCATATTCTTATATGGCGCTTGTTCCTATTATTCAACCTCCTATCATGAAACTTCTTACAACCAAAAAAGAGAGAATGATAGAAATGCAGCAATTGCGCCACGTGTCCCAGCGCGAGAAAATTGTTTTCCCGCTTTTGGTACTCGGGCTTTGTATAATATTCCTGCCTGACGCTTGTCCTTTGGTGGGAGCGCTTACTTTCGGTAACCTTTGCAAAGAGTCCGGCGTTGTTGAAAGAATTTCACAAACACTTCAAAATGAGTTTATCAACATAGTCACCATTCTTCTGGGACTTGCTGTCGGTTCAAAACTTCAGGCAAATCAGTTCTTGACAATACAAACCCTATACATTATTGTGTTGGGTCTTATTGCATTCTCATTTGCAACAGCCGCAGGTGTCATTTTAGGCAAGATAATGAACTGGTGCTCTAAAACTCCTGTTAATCCGCTCATTGGTGCAGCAGGTGTCAGCGCCGTTCCGATGGCAGCCCGTGTAGCAAATAAAGTCGGTCTGGAGTACAACCCTAACAACTATTTGCTGATGCACGCTATGGGGCCTAACGTGTCAGGCGTTATCGGTTCTGCCGTAGCGGCAGGCGTTCTGCTTTCGATGTATGGCGGGATGTAGTACATAAATCATAAAAAATAGCTGCCCAATAAATCGGCGGCTATTTTTTTACTCTAGACACATATTGATTGCAAAAAATACCTTGAAGTGCTAGAATTAGTTACCAAGATTAATAGGTTTGAAGTGTATGGCAGTTATAAAACCAACAACGGCGAAAGAAAAGTTAATTCTCGCCTTGGACGTAGATGATTTCGACGAAGCGCAGCAACTTGTAAAAGAATTAAAAGACTATGTAGGGTATTTTAAAGTAGGAATTCAGCTTTATACCTCATGTGGTTATGACGTTGTGGATATGATACAAAATGAAGGCTCCAGAGTCTTTTTTGACGGTAAATTCCACGATATTCCGAATACTGTTGCAAGAGCCAGCGCTAATCTCGTTAAGCGCGGCATTAATTTTTTCGATGTCCATATTAAGGGCGGTTCGAAGATGCTTTCGACAACAGTCAAGTTAGCTAATGAAACGGCAAAAAAATACGGAATGGATAATCCGACAATATTAGGCGTAACTCTGCTTTCAAGTTTCGGACAAAGAACTCTCACCCAAGAACTTGCGGTAGGGTTAAATATTGAAGAATACGTTACACAATTGGCAAAAATGGCTAAAGATGCTTGTCTAAGCGGTGTAGTAGCGGGAGCATCCGAGGTTTCACAGATAAGAAAGGTTTGCGGGGAAGACTTTATAATTGTATGTCCTGCGGTAAGACCTACTTGGTCGGTTGTTGATGACCAGGTCCGCGTGGTGACGCCAACAGATACGATTCAAGCAGGTGTAGACTATATTGTTGTAGGACGCCCTGTTGTAAATGCTGATGATAAAATAGGCGCTATTTCACTTATAATTGATGAAATAGAAGAAGCTATGGTATGTCCTGTAGATAAATAGGTAGGGTATTATGAGAAAAATTTTCGGTGTTCCTAAAGAATTAAAAGAAGGCGAAACCAGAGTTGCGCTGACGCCTGATTCTGTTGCCATACTTTTGAGAGACGACTGCGATGTTTTAGTAGAAAAAGACGCAGGTCTTTTTGCAGGTTTCAGCGATGAGCAGTATATCGAAGCAGGAGCGCAGATTGCCCAGACGGCACAAGAACTTTGGGAGCGCGCAAATTTTATTATCAAAGTGAAAGAACCCCAAAAGTCCGAATACGGCTATTTTAGAGAAGACCAAACAATTTTCTCATATTTTCACCTGGCTGTTGAAGAAGAACTTACAAATATCCTCTTAAAGAAAAAAGTTTGCGCTATAGCCGCAGAGTCTGTTGAAACAGAACATGGTGAACTTCCTCTTCTTCGCCCTATGAGTGAAGTTGCAGGAAGAATGGCAATACAGGCCGGTGCGAGATTTTTAGAGCAATCGCAGGGCGGTTCCGGCGTACTTTTAGGCGGTGTACCCGGCGTTCAACCGGGGAAAGTCGTTATAGTCGGCGCAGGAGTTGTGGGTACTAATGCTGCCCAAATAGCGGTCGGTATGGGTGCCGATGTTTCCATTCTGGATATTAACTCGAAAAGACTTGCTAATTTGGACTTGATATTCGGCGGCTCAATCAAAACCCATTATTGCAACCCTACAACAATTTTAGACTCTGCACAGAAAGCGGATCTTTTAATAGGTGCGGTGCTTATTCCAAGCAAAAAAGCGCCCAAGCTTGTCAGTGAGGATGTTGTAAAACAAATGAAAAAAGGCTCGGTTTTAATTGATGTTGCGATTGACCAAGGCGGCATTATCGAGACTATTGACCGTACAACAACCCATAAAGACCCCGTTTATGAAAAGTACGGCGTACTTCATTATGCCGTGCCCAATATGCCGAGCGCTGTTCCCAGAACTTCATCTTACGCATTCTCTTATGCCATTCTTCCTTATATAAGACTGATAGGCGAAAAGGGTACCCAGATGGCAATAAGAGAGAACGAAGCTCTAAGGCGCGGAGTAAACACATACCGCGGAAGTATCACTTGTGAACCTTTAGCGGAGTCACTCGGCAGAGAGCATACGGAAATTTCACTGTTAATCGGGTTTTCAAATTTGCATGATAAAAGATTCTAAAAGAATAGTTTTTAAGTTTGGTACAAATACCCTGCTTAATTCAAAAGGTGAAGCCGAACTTTCCCGTATTCAGTCTTTCATAGAGGACATAGTCAGTCTTAAGAAAAAAGGGAAAGAAGTAATTGTTGTGTCCTCGGGAGCTATTAAACTCGGTGCGAAAACACTGAACCTGACGCCTGAACAGAAGTCTGTTTACGACAAACAAGCCTTTGCTTCTGTGGGACAGTCTCATATTATGCGCATCTGGGAAGAAGGCTTTGAAAAGGAGAATATCAGGGTTGCGCAAATCCTTCTGACAGAAGAAGATTTTTCAAACAGAAGAAGGTATTTGAACTTAAGAAGCACTTTAAGTACGCTTTTAGAGTACAAAGTAGTTCCTGTAATTAATCAAAACGACGCGGTCTGTCCATCGGAAATCGAAGATGAATACGCCTGTTTTTCTGACAATGATAAGCTTTCGGCTATCGTTGCGGGGAAGTTGGATGCGGATTTACTTGTTATCATTTCAGATATTAACGGGCTGTATGACAAAAACCCCAAAGAAAACCCTGATGCGAAGCTTGTAGAAGTTGTTGAAAAGGTTACAAAGAAAATTGAAAAAATGGCAACAGGGGCGTCGTCAGGCGGTCGCGGCGGAATGATAACAAAGCTTCGTGCGGCAAAAATTGCCAACCATTCGGGCGCTAATATGATTATTGCGAGCGGCAAAATCGACCATATTATTAAAAAGGTATTTGACCAAGACCCTGACACGCCGAAAACAGTTTTTCTTGCAGGAGAAACACTTTCGAGTAAAAAACGCTGGATAGCTTATGCTTCAAATATAATGGGCAAAATGACAGTAAACGAGTGTGCAAAAAAAGTTTTGCTGCAGAATCAAAAAAGTCTTCTGGCAGTCGGTATAGTAAATATCGAAGGAGAGTTCTCAAGAGGGGACGTTGTTTGTGTGTGCGATGAAGAAGGAAACGTTATAGCGCACGGTATAACAAACTATGACTCGACAGAATGCAGGAAAATTATGGGACACCATTCAAGTAAGATAGAGGAAATTTTAGGCGGTATGGTGTCAAATGATGTTATAAACAAAGACAACTTAGTTTTAGTATAAAGTACAAAACAGTGACGGTCTTCTCCCCTAATCTTGAAGAGTCAGTGCCGTTTTCGGCCGGGTAGAAATGATGCAGCTATTGTGCTATAACGAAATGAGCGACAGGTCTTCTTCTTGGTGAATGAAATGAGCCATAGAAGGGACGGTGTCCGAAGGACTGAGTAAAGAAAAATTTATTTTTCTTTACCGAGTGAATAAGATACAAAGAGGTGAAGCCTCATGGTATAAAGGTAAAGTTATGACTATAAAAGAAATTGAAAATATTGCGCTGAATGCTAAAAAAACTTCTTTGGCCCTTGCAAGGTCAGGTACAGATGCCAGAAACAATGCTCTTGCCGTTATTGCCAAAAACATTGAAGCCAATGAAGACGCTGTTTATAGGGCTAACGCTTTGGATTTAGAAAACTCGCGTTCGCTTGTAGAGTCCGGTGAAATCTCGAAAGCTACCTATGGCAGGCTTAAGCTCGATGAAAATAAAATGCGGGATATGATTCAGGGTATTTATGATGTCATAAAGCTTGACGACCCTATTAATGAAGTTTTTTGGCGCAAAAAACTTGACGATGATTTAATTTTAGAGAAAATCAGCTGCCCTATAGGCGTTATTGGCGTTATTTTTGAAGCAAGACCCGACGTCATAGCGCAAATCTCGGCTCTTGCCGTAAAGTCCGGCAATGCTGTACTTTTAAAAGGCGGCAGAGAATCTGCCGAAACAAACAAAATTATAGGAAAAATTGTCAGAGAGTCGCTTTGCAGCGTAAAAGACGAGTTTGAAAACGCTGTCAATCTCCTTGAAAGCAGGGAAGATGTTGTGGAGATGTTAAAGTTGGACAACTATATCAACCTCATTATCCCGCGCGGTTCAAATGAGCTTGTGAAATATATTCAAAACAATACAAAAATACCAGTGCTTGGCCATGCGAGCGGTATTTGTCATATATATGTACATTCAGATGCTGATTTGGAGATGGCAAAAGAGATTTGTATTGACGCTAAAACCCAATACCCAAGTGCCTGCAATGCCGTTGAAACTATCTTGATAAACAAAGATTTTCCCTATATTTCGGAACTGCTCCATGCTTTATCATTTGCAGGCATTGAAATTATTGACAACCCTGAAGATTGGAGCACCGAATACGGCGATGTAAAGGTTTCAGTACGCATTGTAAACAGTTTACTGGATGCGGCAGGCCACATAAACCATTACGGTTCGGGCCATACGGATGCAATAATAACTCAAGACCCTAAAGAGGCTGAGATTTTTATGCACTACGTTGACTCGGCGGGAGTTTTTCATAATGTTTCCACCCGTTTTTCGGACGGTTTCAGGTATGGCTTTGGTGCAGAAGTAGGCATTTCTACAAACAAAACCCATGCCAGAGGCCCTGTTGGCTTAGACGGGCTTACGACTTATAAATACAAACTCAGGGGCATAGGTCAAATAGCGCGTGACTATTGTGACGGCACAAAGACTTTTAAACATGAAGTTCTGCCTAAGGATTTGGCATGAGTGAGTATAGCCTGAAACACTACGCGCATCTTGGAGATGCGGTGTATGAACTTTTTGTGCGCGAGTACGTCGTTGAGCGAACTCATTCTCAAAAACAGATGCACGATATGACAACGTCTTTTGTTAATGCCTCTTTTCAGGCGCAAATGCTCGAAGCTTTGACTTGTGAGTTTTCCGAAGATGAGAATGAGATTATACGCAGGGCTAAAAATTTGCCTTTGACGGTGAACAAAAGAAATAACCAAAACATTCACCGGGCAGCTACGGCTTTTGAGGTTATTATCGGGTATTTATACAAAAATGAACCCCGAAAACTCGAAGAAATTTTTATGAAGATTGGGAAAAAATTTAACCTTATTGACTTATAGCTATCATTTTTTCAATAGGCACAAGCGCCTTGAGGCGTAAATCTTCAGAGAGCGTTATTTCGTTGACTTCATTTTCAAGCGAGTTTAAAATGTCTCCAAGCGTGTGCAGTTTCATGTTATGGCAAAACGCTTTTGGGCAGGCCAGAATGAATGTTTTGTCGGGGTAATCTCTTTCGAGACGCTCTACAACTCCCATTTCGGTACCTATAATAAAAGCTCCTGCGTCACTGTTTTTGCAGTAGTTCATAATCTGCGTTGTAGAACCTACAAAATCGGCCAAGGCAACGACTTCCTGATGACATTCGGGATGAATCAACACTTTTGCACGAGGGTATTGTTTTTTAAGCTCTTCTATATGTTCTTTTGTTATCCTCAAGTGTGTCGGGCAAAAGCCTGGATAGCATACTACTTCTACATCGGGGAGATTTTTGGCTACCCAGGAACCCAAGTAGGCGTCCGGAACAAAGAGCACTTTCGGTACATTAAGCGAGCGTACGACTTCAACCGCGTTTGAGCTGGTACAGCAAATGTCGGCGTGTGCCTTAACTTCGGCAGTAGAATTTACATAACACACAACGGGTACGTTCGGATTTTTCTCTTTAAACTCAATAATCTGCTTTTCATCTATCATATCGGCCATGTTGCAGCCTGAAGCAAGATTGGGTAGAAGAACTTTTTTATCGGGAGAGAGTATCTTAGCCGTTTGTGCCATAAAAAATACTCCGGCGAAGACTATTATATCAGCATTTGTTTTCGCTGCCAACTGTGAAAGTCCCAGAGAATCTCCTACATAGTCCGCAACCTCATCTATCTCTATATTTTGATAGCAATGCGCAAGAATAACAGCATTCTTGCGCATTTTTAAGTCTTTAATTTTTTGAATAATATCCAACTTGTTTTTCCTAAATCTGTAAAAGAGAAAGTTCTTCAATTGAAGCTATTACTGCATTTGCACCGCAATCTACGAAGTGGGTTTCTGCAGTAACGCCTGAAGAAAGATCAGAAACCAGATAGAGACCTGATTTGCCTACATCTTCCAAACTCGGTGTTCTTCCGAGAGGCGCTTTAAGGGCGTTTGATTTAAGCATTCTGTCAAAACCGGCGATGCCTTTGGCGGCAAGGGTTTTCACAGGACCCGCCGATAAGCAGTTGCAGCGGATATTGTATTTACCCAAGTCGGCCGCAATGTAGCGGGAAGAGCACTCAAGCGCTGCTTTTGCCACAGCCATAATGTTGTAGTTTGCAACGATTTTCTCTGCTGCGTAGTATGAAAGGGCCAAAATTGAACCGCCGCCTGATTTTTCCATTTGAGGTTTAGCGTATTTTGACATTGTGAGGAGTGAATACGCACTTACGTGAAGCGCCAAGTCCCAACCTTCTTTTGAAGTTGTATAGAATTCGCCCATTAAATCGTCACGGTTGGCGAAGGCAACGGCGTGGATTACAAAGTCCAGAGTGTCATATTTTTTAGCGTACTCATCAAAAGTTTTTTTGACGTCTTCATCTTTTGTGACGTCACATTCTATGCACATTTTGGAACCCATTTCTTCGGCGATAGGTTTTACGCGCTTTTCCATGGCTTCATTGGCGTATGTAAAGGCTATTTCTCCGCCTTCATTCCTAATTTGCTCCGCTATAGCGTTTGCAATACCGTACTTGTTTGAAACACCAAATATAATACCTTTTTTACCAGTCATTAATCCCATAAGTTAACTCCTTATTACTCTAAAAAATGTTTGGGAAAATTGTACAACAAACAAAAAAGAAGCGCAAAAAAGTGTGCATGCTTCTTTTATGGTTGTTTTGATTATTGTTTGGGCATCGTAAAATATTAATGACCGAAATATCCCGCAGAGCTTTTTCTTGTACCTAAAAATATGTTTGTGCTAGAATTATCGCAAGTTTAGTTAACTTTCACAGTAGAAGGAGAAGTATATATTATGCAAACGACAAAGCAAAAAAGTGTATGGTTGTTCAAAGAAGGCGACTCTTCAATGAAAAACCTTTTGGGCGGCAAGGGTGCAAACCTTGCAGAAATGACAAATGCAGGCCTTCCTGTTCCTCCCGGGTTTACTATTACAACCGAAACTTGTATGGAATATATCAGTAACGGAAATCAAATGCCTGACGGCGTTATGGAATCTGTTCGTGACGCTATGATAAAAGTTGAGGAGCAAACAGGTAAAAAATTCGGCTCTTCGGAAAATCCGCTTTTAGTTTCTGTTCGTTCAGGTGCAAGACTTTCAATGCCAGGTATGATGGAAACGGTTCTAAACCTTGGTTTGAATGATGAAACTCTGCAAGCAATTATCAGACTTACAAACAATGAAAGGTTTGCATACGACAGCTACAGAAGGTTTCTTACAATGTTTGGCTCTGTTGTAATGGACATTGAGCGCATTAAGTTTGAAGATATTCTTGATGAAGTAAAAGAAAGAGAAGGCGTTAAGCTTGATACAGAAGTTTCTGTAGAAGGTTTGAAATCTCTCATTCAACCGTATAAAGACTTAATTCAAAAAGAAACAGGTGAACCTTTCCCGCAAGACCCTATGGTTCAGTTACAGGCTGCTATTGAGGCAGTATTTAAGTCTTGGAACATTCCCCGTGCGATTGCATATCGTAACCACTATAAAATCGACCACAACTACGGTACAGCCGTTAACGTTCAAACAATGGTATTCGGTAATATGGGCGATGATTCGGCTACCGGCGTATCATTTACCCGCAACCCGTCCACGGGCGAGAACGAATTCTACGGTGAATACTTAACTAACGCTCAAGGTGAAGATGTTGTTGCAGGTATCAGAACACCAAAACAGATTAAAGAACTGGCAACTGAAATGCCTGCGCTTTACGAACAATATGTTACAATCGCTAAAAACCTTGAAAGACACTACAAAGACGTTCAGGATATGGAGTTTACTATTGAAAAAGGCAAACTCTACGTTCTTCAGACCCGTAACGGTAAAAGAACAGCTACAGCCGCGGTTCGCATAGCTGTTGAGATGGCTAAAGAAGGCATTATTACGAAAGAACGCGCAATTGAACTTGTTGATCCTTATCAATTGTACCAGTTGTTACTCCCGTCTTTTGATGAAGGCGCTAAAAAATCCGCTCAAAGAATTGCTACAGGTCTTGCGGCGTCTCCCGGTGCGGCTGTCGGTAAAATTATTTTCGACACTGATGAAGCGGCAGAGCTCGGCCACAATGGCGAAAAAGTTATTCTTGTACGTATTGAAACTTGTCCTGACGACATTCACGGTATGATTGCTGCTCAAGGTGTTCTGACACTTCGCGGCGGTATGACATCTCACGCGGCTGTTGTTGCAAAAGGTATGGGCAAACCTTGCGTTGCAGGTGCCGAAGACTTGAAAATAGACCTTAAGAACGAAACCATAACAACTACAAGAGGTCAGGTTTACAGAAAAAATGACATTATCTCTCTTGACGGCGGTACGGGTGAAGTTTTTGTAGGTTCGGTTCATACAATAGAGCCTGAAATGGATTCTAACTTCGACACGCTTTTCGAATGGGTTGATGAAACCAAGAAACTTGCTGTCCGTGCTAACGCAGATACTCCGACAGATGTTGAAAACGCTCTTAAACTGGGTGCTAAAGGTGTAGGTTTGTGCCGTACAGAGCATATGTTTATGGACCCGAGCCGCTTGCCTATCGTCCAACAAATGATTATCGCAGAGAATACTGATGCAAGAAAAGAAGCATTGGCTAAACTTCTTCCAATGCAGTATCAAGACTTTAAAGATATGTTTAAAGCCCTTAAAGGCTACCCGATGACAATTCGTCTTTTAGACCCGCCTCTTCACGAGTTCCTTCCTTCAAAAGAAGTTCTAATCGCTGAAGTTGCTACATTGCAGGCTAAAGGACAAGATGCAAAAGAAAAAGAATGCATGCTTCATATTGTTGAAGGTCTTTCTGAGTCTAACCCTATGATGGGTCTCAGAGGATGCCGTTTAGGTCTTATGTATCCTGAAATCAATGAAATGCAAGTAAGAGCAATCTTTGAAGCAGCTTGTGACTTGAAAAAAGAAGGCATTGAAGTTAAGCCTGAAGTTATGATTCCGCTTGTTTCTCACTACAACGAACTTCGCATCGACCGCGAATTACTTGAAAAAGTTGCCCGTGAAGTAATGAACGAAAAAGGCGTAGACGTTGATTATATGTTCGGTACTATGATAGAAATTCCCCGTGCGGCGCTTACGGCGGATGAAATTGCAAACTATGCAGAGTTCTTCTCATTCGGTACTAACGACCTTACCCAGATGACTTTCGGTTTCTCAAGAGACGACGCCGAAAGCAAGTTCCTTGGTAAATACGTAGAAGAAAAAATACTTCCTGCAAATCCGTTTGAAACGCTTGACCAAACAGGCGTGGGACAATTGATGGAAATAGCTCTTGATAAAGCGCTTAAAGTTAAACCTGATCTTAAGCGCGGTATCTGCGGTGAACACGGCGGAGACCCGAATTCTGTGAAGTTCTGTCATAGAATAGGCCTTCAGTACGTTTCATGCTCACCTTTCCGTGTACCACAAGCACGCTTAGCTGCAGCTCAAGCGGTTATTGAAGAAAAGAAATAACGCGTGCTCAAGCGTTTTGCCAACAAGCGGCATTCCCGAGCAAGCTCAGGAGTAGTTGAAGCACAGGCAGTTATTGAAGAAGGAAGATAGATAAATTCCACAATAAAAGAAACCTCGCAAGATATAAAATGCGAGGTTTCTTTTATATAAAAACCACGCCACTACCTATCGTCATCGGAAAAATAACATATATATCCCTGAAATATCTCCCTCTCAGGCTATGACACCCGTTAACTTCACCTTAGTGCTGCTATGTTTCCATCCTGACACGGTTCGATGCATAATCGCCGCCATAGTATGAGTTATCAACAATATTCAAGTCATCAACGCCACCGTCCTCAGCCTCACAGTAGGCTCTGCACCCGGCATAAGCTTCCGGTCAAGGGCTTGCAACACCCCGTGGAGCGTGGTAAGCCCATGTTAACATACTCAAAACGATTATTCAATTTTGATAAATGTTTTACTTTTTATCCGTCACTTTAATTAAGTGCCAGCCGAACTGTGTTTGAACAGGGTCTGTCACCGTGTCTACGGGTGCTTCAAAAGCTGCTTTTTCAAACGGCGCAACCATTTGGCCTTTACCAAAATAACCTAAATCTCCGCCTTGAGCACCTGACGGGCACTCTGAATATTTAGCTGCCAAGTCTTCAAACTTTTCGCCTTTTTCTATGCGTGTTTTTAATTCCTGTGCTTCTTCTTTAGTTTTTACTAAGATGTGACTTGCTTTTACCTGACTCACTGTTTTACTCCCACTTACTGCTTTACTGCCTGTATTGTTTGTGGAACCCGATGTTACCGCGTCCCCTTTCGGCGCTATAAATAATGCTACCAAAAACAAAAATAAAACTAACATTAAAACTTTTTTCATTGTTAAAACCTCATGCTTCGTATACATTCTAAAAATACTTCAAAAAATAATTAAAAACAATTCCCCTTTAATTTATAGTCTTGTATGTGTCTATTTGAGTTTTATATAATACACCTAGTTGGCAAATTTTCTTTTCAGGTGTTTTTAATAAATAAACAGTTTTAAGTTAGGGAAGTGTAAGTGTAATATGCAGGTTAGTTTTGGAAAATTTGTCCCTGTTGTTGTGAGAGTAAACGGCAGAGACGCATACGGTGAAGATGTAAATAAGGTTACAAATGAGCTTTGCAGTTTGCTTAGAAATGACAAAGGGTTTAAACCGCAGGATATAAACCTTGTTGAGCAGCAAAGAATATTTTTTCAATCTCATGTCAGTGATTACAGACGTCCGTCAAAAAAGTTTCATACGGGTGAAACCCCAAGAGCCAATGTAAGACCGTTGAATTTAAAAAACGGAAGGTTCTTGGTTACGGGCAGGGACGCTGACTTCACTGATTCAAGGGGAAGAATTTACAATATCGACAGCAATACTTTTGAAAGAAGCAATTATCAAGCTATTCAGTTAGGACTTACAGATGAGTTTACTGTATACGAACAAAGAAAGCATAGTGCTTCAAAAGCAAGAGAGGACGCCCTTGTTGATGCCTTACAGCACAATAAACTAAGCAAAAGACTTGTTGTTGAAGCAGACAGGATTTGTGATTCTAAAAAAGGCGAAAGATTTGAAATTAAAACTTTAGATTTGGTGGGGTGAGAGATATGCAGGTAAGTTTTGGAAAGTTTGTTCCCGTAAAGAGTGTATATCTCTATGACCGCGATGCAAAGACAGAATTAAGAACGGATATACCCGAAGAAAGAGATGTGCGTGATGATGTTACAAATGTTTTTTGCAGGGTTTTAAGAAACGATGATTGTATACAAAAATATTGGAACTATGAACAAATACGCAGACACTTTTCGGGTCTGGTAACGGATTATCAATATCCTAACAGTGAAATCGGACGCACGTCAAAGGTTATGCCTGTTAATATTTCTAAGTTGGGCAGGTTTATCGTGACGGGTAAAGATGTTGCCAGTGTTAGAAAATTGGACAGAGAGCTGGGCCATAATAAAAAGCTCCTTACCGAACAGGAAAAAACCTCGGTGGAAGAAGGTCTTTTAGATGAAGCGGAAGCGTATGAAAGAGCCGAGACGCGCGCCAAGGAATATAGGCAAAACAAGCTCTACGAGCTGGCTATGAAAAAGGGTAAATTGTCAAAATATGACTTACATTTAATAGCTTCAAAGGAACAGGGTCAAGATACCATAAAAGATACTTATGTTATAAGGTTAATGGATTTAAAAGCTTAGTTTTTGATGCGAGTTTGTATTTTAGTCTCCTAAATGTATTAAATAAAACAAAAGAGCTGAGAATACGCTCGGCTCTTTTGTTACGATAATTTTTCTTGCTATATTATACCTTGTGCCCTCATTGCTTTGGAGATTTTTCTGAATGCTGCAATGTTTGCGCCTGCTACGTAGTTTGTTCCAAGGCCGTATTCTTGTGCTGCACTTTGACATTCGGCAAAAATGTTTGTCATTATTTGATCCAGTTTTTCATCAACTTCGTGGAATGTCCATGAGCACCTTATTGAATTTTGACTCATTTCAAGGGCTGATGTAGCTACACCGCCTGCATTTGCCGCCTTGCCCGGCCCTAAAAGAACTTTATTTTTTAGCAGATACTCAATGGCTTCGTTAGTTGTGGGCATATTTGCACCTTCTCCTATGGCAAATACTCCATTTGATACAAGCTTTTTGGCATCTTCAATATCAATTTCATTTTGTGTAGCGCAAGGAAGAGCTATATCTGCTTTGATGTCCCAAATGGCAGCCTTACCGTCTTTGTTTTCTATGTATTGCGCATCTGAGTGGTATTTCAAGTATTCACTTATTCTTAAGCGGTCTACTTCTTTAATTTGTTTTATTGTGCTCAGGTTGATACCATCGGGGACGTGAATGCAGCCGCCCGAGTCTGACATTGCGATGACTGTAGCACCCATTTCCTGTGCTTTTTGGCAGGCGTAGATTGCAACGTTGCCGGAGCCTGAAATAATAACTTTTTTGCCTTTAAAATCTTTATCATTTGCTTTTAACATTTCTCTCATAAAGTACAAAAGACCATAACCTGTTGCTTCTGTTCTTGCCAAAGAACCGCCGTACTCAAGGCCCTTGCCCGTTAAAACTCCTGCTTCGTATGTATTTTTAATTCTTCTGTATTGACCGAAAAGATAGCCTATTTCTCTTCCTCCAACGCCTATGTCACCCGCAGGAACATCCAGATCCTGACCTATGTGTTTGGCAAGTTCTGTCATAAAGCTTTGACAAAAGCGCATAATTTCATTGTCAGATTTGCCCTTAGGGTCAAAGTTAGAACCGCCTTTACCTCCTCCAATCGGAAGACCTGTAAGAGCGTTTTTGAATACTTGTTCAAATGCTAAAAATTTTAAAATACTTTGATTAACAGTCGGGTGAAATCTCAAACCGCCCTTATATGGGCCTATTGAACCGTTAAACTGGATTCTATACCCCCTGTTTACTTTCACTTGCCCCTTATCATCAATCCAGGGAACTCTAAAACTGATGATTCTTTCAGGTTCCACTAATCTTTCAAGAAAAGCGCTTTTTTCGTAGTCTTTTACGTGTTTCTTGACTACAGGGTCTAATGTTGTTAAAACTTCTTCCATAGCTTGCAAAAATTCTTTTTCCCAGTAGTTTTTGCTTTTTGTCTCTTCGATTACTCTTGATAAATAGCTTTCCATACTACTTTCTACTCCTTCTTCGGTTAGTAACAAATGATAAATAAAAAATAAATATCCCCGGTAGTCTTTAGTAAAACTGCCGGGGACTATTATATCACAAACACAGTGTCTTTATAAGATTTTAATAACGGGTTTCGGCTTTTGCATCAAGTAAATGATTATCGTTATAGTGTTTACAGCCCTGATTCGTTTTCAACTTCTCTTTTTGCCTGTTTAGCGAAGCAGGCTCTTTCCCAACCCATTGCTATTGCAGGGACTAGGAAGAAGAAAAAAGTTATAACCGTTATCAGGTTTAGAAGATGCATAAACATCATTGTTGCCTGTTCATATGTTATGTGGTGTAAGTTTGCACAGAAATTTATCAGCCAGTCATGCTTGAAGTAGCATATTAAAAGAAGTACAAGCCAAATAACAAAGCTTATTAAAAAGCATTTTACAAGTACACTCTTTTTTCTTTTGAAAGTTTCCATATCTATCATAAGTTTACTCCTTTTTTTGTATTTAACTTATTATCTACGGCTTATAAAATAACTAATATACCCAAATGTTTAAAGTTTGTATTATACTTACGTTGAACAATAACATAGCTTAGGGGATAACAACAGTGGCAGATCAAAAATTTTCGAAAAGAACAAAAATAGTTGCAACGCTCGGACCTGCGACATCAGACTATAAGACTATCTCAGAGCTTATAGCAGCCGGAGCGAATGTTTTCAGGCTGAACACTTCCCATGGAGAAATGGAAGAACACAAAGAAAAAATTGACATTATAAGAAAAGCTGCTTGCGACCTCAATGCTTTTGTCGGTATTATGGTTGACCTTCAGGGACCTAAAATACGTGTATGGAAACTGCAAAACGACATTGAGCTTTCTGACGGAGAAGAAATTATGCTCGCCCCTTACGAAGGCATTGATGGAGAAGATAAAACGGTTATCCCTGTTGATTATAATGGTATCGCAAATGATGTTTCGCAAGGGGACACCATCCTTATAGACGACGGGAAACTTGAACTTGAGGTTTTGAAATCAGAAAACAACAGAGTTTACGCTAAAGTGACAAACGGCGGGATTCTTAAGTCAAGGAAAGGTATAAATATCCCCGGTTCGACTGCCAGTCTTAATGCTGTAACCGATCAGGATATTAAGTTTATTGAGTTTGCGGTTCAAAACAACGTAGATTTTATTGCTCTTTCTTTTGTCCGTGAGAAAAATGATGTTTTAATGGCAAAAAAGTATATTGAAGAATTCAACGGTGACATTCCGATTATTTCCAAGATAGAAAAGCCTCAGGCGATGGGAAATCTCAAAGAAATTATTTCGGTTTCCGACTACATAATGGTAGCGCGCGGCGATTTGGGTATAGAGATGCCTTCTGTTAAAGTACCTATTTTGCAAAAACAAATTATCCAGGAAGCAAGCAGGCAAAGAAAAGGCGTTATTGTAGCAACACAGATGCTGGAGAGTATGATAAACGAACCTATTCCCACACGCGCTGAGGCCTCGGACGTTGCGAATGCAATTATAGACGGTGCTGATGCCGTTATGCTTTCTGCCGAGACTTCTGTGGGTAAATTTCCCGTAAAGACGGTTCAGACTATGGCACAAATTGCGCAAAGTATAGAGAATAGTGAATTTTTTAAGTATGATGTAGAGCTTGATATAAACGATGAGTATGCTTTAACACGTCAGGCAGTTGTGTTTGGTGCGGATAAGATGGTGAATTATGTTAATGCCAAGGCTATTGTTAACTTTTCACACTTCGGGTATTCAGCGTGTCTAATGTCAAAACTGAAACCCTGTGTGCCGGTTATTACTATATCTGACTTAGAAAAGACTTGCCGCAGGCTTTCTTTAAACTGGGGTGTATACCCATACTGTAGAGATTGGGATACTGTTGTACATAAAGACTTTCTCGATGAGTTAGATGTGTTTTTAAAAAGTGAGTTAGACCTTAAGAACGACGAATATGTTATTATCACAGGCTCTGCACCTAAATTGATTTCAGGCAGGACGAATTTTATCCGTATACACAGGGTGGGAGCAAAATAAGGTCAGGAGTTTTGACCCGACGCAGCTTGGGTGCATACCTTTTAGCTAAGCTGTGTTAATATATAGAAGAATTGATTTTGTGCTCGTATATCAGTGGATAGATAGCCACCCTCCGAAAACAAATTTTTGCTTTTGGTGAATTTTACTAAACTTAAATAAACCTAATTGTAACAAGTATTTTCGGGTTTTTCGTTTGCTTTAATTCTACTGAATTTAGTTGAATTTTAGTTGAACTATTTTTTCCTTACCACTAAATTTGAAATCAGCGCCAACTGTCCGTCAACATACCTTGCCATTTCTTCATCTTTCGGGAAATTCTTAATGCTGCAATGCTTACCAATCTTGCTTTTTCTTAAATACAAATTTGCTGAATGCGACTTTATCTTTTCGATATCCTCGACTTTTAAGTCTGCTCTTGCCAAAGTCCCCTTTTTGAATACCTTTTCATCGCCTAGTTTAAATATTTTTGCGTCATCATTACGTTTAAGCTCGTTATCAATATCAAAGACCGATATCGCGCCTATTTTTAAATCTTGCTCCCTATAAAAAGCACCCGTTGTTGGCTTACTGAATTTTTCATTGTAATGGCTTTTGCGGCCAATGAACCTTGTGACATTTTCCGGTTTTTTAAAAAAATTATTTAACATCTCGGAAAACTCTCATTACAGTATTTATCAACTCTCTTTGATTTTCAACGGTTTGCTTTTTTGTGCCATATATACTTTCATCTGGCGATATCACACTAAACATGAAGCTGTCTTCGAGTTTATCATTTTTACAAAAAACCACATACACAAGGCTATTGTCTGTTATCCATTCAAGACCTATCTTTCCATCATAATAAGGAACTACCATAGGCGCAGGCATTTCGTTTTTAACGTGACTGATAAATGTTTTTGCCTGGTTTAAATAAGCTTCCGAAATTCCTTTGGCCTTGGTTTTACCATCGTAATCCCAGCCATCCTCTTTACATTCTTCATAAACAGAATAAAGCTCGCTAAACAAAGTAGCTTTCAAAGCTGCTTCGGTTTGTGATGTAGTCAAAAAATGATAAATTTCAAAATATTTGTCAGCATCATTGATAATTATTACCTTATCTTCCGAACGCTTAATATTAACTATCCCCAAAGGTATTCTCTCTATATTGGGTCGATAATTAAAAAAAGGAGTAACTGTGGCCATTATTTGAAATCCTCTATTTCGTATGCGTCAACAAAGTTTGAAAAGAATATCTTATTTTTAAAATCCTTTAAAAATAACAATCTGCCCTCTAAATCTTTACTTGAACACATTTTACACGGCTTAATGTCATGTGCGTCTATATCAAAAACAATATTCAACTTGTTTTGACTTAGGGCATTAAAAAAAGTTTTTACGTTCGCTTGTACCGACCCATCAAAAGACGATATAATATTTGCCGCTGCAAGATAGTTTGCAGTATTTGCAAAACAATCTTCATTTTCAACGGTTGCTATCATTGGCAAAATTCTAAAATAATCGTGCAGATTGCTTATCGGCAAAGAAAAATTATTGACATATCTTAAACTGATGTCAAAAATTTCAATCTCTTTTTTGAAAGTTTCACAAAGGCTATCGGTAATATTTGTGAATTTTCCCCAAAAAGTGTCGAAGTCACTATATATAGTCCTATCTATAAACATGAGCCTGTTTGACTCAATGTGTATAATCTCATCCTTGGTGCTATTGGATAATAGACTGCCCTGTGAGGCATTTTCTATCACTTTCGGCTCTGCGCCAACTTCAAAGGTGATGGATTTAAGGGGCTCTCTGTTTGAATACTTATCCTTCAATGAAAAATTATTATAAAACATGTCTAAATCTTCGGGAGCATTAAACAATCCATTCATTGAAATACCAATGCTCACCTCTTTTATTGGAGCTTTGGGTAATTTCTTTCTCGTCGAAATATTTTCCATCATGAACAAATTATATACCAAATGGTCGAACTTGGTATCACCTTAACAATTTAATTTTGGTGGTATTATAATTGGTAGTAAGTTTTCCGTTCACGCGGTTTATACTGACGGGAAAAAGCCGACGAGATGGCATCAGACACCCTTGAAAATTTATTGATTAAAAAAGCAAATTGAAAACCAAATAAAACAAAAGCGATTTAAGTGCCCGTATATCAGTGGATAGATAGCCACCCTCCGAAGGTGGAAGTCGTGAGTTCGAATCTCACCGGGCACATTTATCTGTTTTTTCTAAGTTCAGCAAGTTCTTTTTGGAAGGGTGATATGCCTGCAATTTTGTCTATGACTTCAGGCAAGTGTTTTATCACGTAGTCTACTTCCTGCTCCGTGTTATACCTGCTTAAGGACAATCTTATGCTGCCATGGAGGCATGTAAAGGGCGTCCCCATTGCTTTTAGGACATGACTTGGTTCGAGGCTTCCCGAAGTGCACGCGCTGCCTGAACTTGCGCATATTCCAAGGTCATTTAGGTGCAATAAGATGAGTTCGCCTTCGATGTACTCAAAGCCTATATTTGTTGTATTGCACATTCTTTCTCTGGATTTTGAGTTAAGGCTTGCGTTGAAAACATTTTTTAAAATACCTTCCTCAAGTCTGTCGCGCAAGGCTTTTACTTTTGTATTTTCCTCAACAATGTTTTCCATTGCAAGTTCAGCTGCTCTGGCTATCCCTGCAATATAGGGTACATTTTCAGTACCTGCACGTTTGCCGCGCTCCTGGTGGCCGCCTTCAATGAGCGGTTTTAATATATTGCCTGACTTTATGTAAAGCACACCTACGCCTTTAGGGGCGTGGAATTTGTGTCCGGAGATTACAAGAAAATCTATATCTGTGTCTTTAACATTGAGCTGTCGTTTGCCTGCTATTTGTACAGCGTCTACAAAAACTTTTGTTGTTGGACTTTTTTCTTTTACAATGCGTGCAATTTGTTCTACCGGATATATGGCTCCGGTTTCGTTGTTCGCCCACATAACTGATACCAAAGCCGTTTCGGGTGTTACAAGACTTTCAAGTTGTTTAACATCGAGGTCTCCGTTATAGTCAACATCAACATAAGAAACCTTATAGCCCTTTTTCTCAAGCTCTTGATGCACGGTCATAACGCAAGGGTGCTCAACACGTGTTGTGATTAAGTGTTTTCTGGCTTTATCAAGCTCTAAAACACCTTTTATAACAGTATTTGCGCCCTCTGAAGCACAGGAGTTAAAAATTATTTCTTTTGGGTCTTTTGCTCCCAGAAATTCCGTAATAACTGCTCTTGAAGCCTTGAGTGCCTTGCCGGCTTCTGCGCCAAGGTCATATATGCTTGAGGGATTGCCGTATTTTTGTGCAAAATATGGGTGCATGGCTTCTATTACTCTTTTGTCAACCATAGTTGTTGCGTTGTTGTCAAAATATATTAATTCCACGGGTAGTTCCTTTTATGCTTTAATTAAGCCTCTATTACGTTTATTGCTTCATCCACACATTCTCTAAGCTGCGCCTGAACGAAGTTTTTAAGTGTATCATGAGAGCGCGGACAGTGCTCACAGGCTCCCGTGAGCTTCACATACACGTCTTTGTCCTTTACATCAATAAGTTCTATGCCGCCTGAGTCTTTGGAAAGCTCGGATGCGATAACTTTTTCAATAACTTTGTTTACGGCAAGAACAAATTGCGCTTCGCTCATAATGCTTTGGGAAGGGGTTTTTTCACAAATTTTTTCGCCGTTAACTTCGTCTAAAATGTTTTGCAACTGTTCCTTGCACCTTCCGCAAGCGCCGCCTGCATAAGTTGCCTCTGTTATGCCTTCGAGAGTAGTAATACCCTTTTCTTTTATAGCTTTTACTATGTCTTTTTCGCTGACATCAAAGCAGTGGCATATTATCTTATTTGAAGGGTCTTTTTTAATTTCTTTTTTAGCATCGCCATTGCCTGTATCATAGTCTTTCAGGGCATCTTCAAGCGCTTCGTAGCCCATAACCGAACAGTGTATTTTTTCGGCAGGCAGGCCGCCAAGCTCTTCCACGATTTGTTTGTTTGTTATTTTCTTAGCTTCTTCAACGGTTTTTCCTACAACCATTTCAGTCAATATGCTTGACGCCGCAACAGCAGAGCCGCATCCGAAGGTTTGGAACTTGGCGTCTGTTATTACATTATTTTCGTCAATTTTTAAATATATTTTGAGCGCGTCTCCGCAAGAAAGAGACCCTGCTTCACCAATAGCATCGGCGTTTTCAATGGAGCCGACGTTCTTGGGGTTTTTATATAATTCTTTAACTTTATCGGAATACTCCCACATTATAATGCTCCCTTATTTGTTATTTAATTGTATACCATCAAAGTATCTATTCAAGTGCGGCTAAAAATCATACTTGCATAGGGGGAAAAAATTTTAATTTCGTTCATAATTATAAGATGGACGACATGTTTCCAAATTCTCTGTCAGGCCTAACCCCGGACCTAGACAAAAGCATAATAATGCAAAGCGCGCAAGGTGAGGAAAATTCTTTTTCTCATTTACAGTATGCTATGGGTGAAAATGGTAAGATGCTTGTGAACTCTCCTTTTTCGGATGAGAGTTTCGGTGCCGGATATGAGAATATTTTTGTCTTAAAAAATGAAGAACACTCTACAGATTCCACAGCATCGCCTAAAGCCGCTCAAAACCCCATAGAAAAACAGGAAAATTGTTCAAAAAAAAGGTTGAATGACTTGGACGGGAATATTTTGGTAGAGCATTTTTCGAGAGATGATGAGAACCAAACGGCAATAGAAAAGTTCTTTCGGAGGTTTTTGCCTGCTATATATAAGAAGAAAATAGTCTCTGAGGCGATTTCAGAACTTACTTCACTAAGCAAAATAGCGAACGAAATTATTACAAAGCAAATTCCATACGGTGAGCAGGATGCAACGTACGACGATTTGATAACGTACTTAAGCTCCGCCAGCAGTATTCACGCAAAATTAAAAAAGAAATTTTAGTTTAAGGGGTCTTGCGCGTCCAAAGAGCATGCGGCGCAGGTATTATACTTTTGTAGTTTTTAAATAATGCACTTATATGTTGCAACAGGCCTAAAAAGTTGTATAATATTTTTAGTACTATAGTCAGAAAATGTATAGATATAAATATGTAAGGCTTAATATGGGCAGAGCATTTATAGGCAATTTAAGGCTATAAGAAGATAGTATTATAAGAAGGACAAATATTATGAAAAGAAAAGGTTTTACGTTGGCAGAGGTACTTTTGACCTTGGCTATTATCGGTGTTGTTGCGGCGCTTACAATTCCTGCGGTGATTACAAAAGTCCAAAAAGACCAGTATGTCGTGGGGTTAAAAAAAGCGTTTAATACTCTGAAAGCAGTTGAGCGAGAGGCAATACAAGAGCACGGCGAGATAGCGCATTGGGACTGGTCAGGCACTCTCACCGAAACATTTGACACCTACTTCCGTCCTCATTTTGACATACTAAAAGACTGCGGTGCAGACACTGACGACGGGTGTTTTCATAAAGCAAATGAGTGGAAGGCACTTAATGGGACAGTGCGGACTGATACCCGTAATAGTTCTGACCGTTACAGGATAATTACTTCTGATGGTATCGCCTTTGTATTTTGGAAAGATGGCACAACAATATCTGCACCGGAAAGAATGGGTAACTTTATAGTTGATGTTAACGGGAAAAAAGGGCCCAATGTAATAGGAAGAGACATTTTTACTTTCAGTATACACCCAACCAAAGGAATAAAACCCCTTGGTATGCTTTATACTGCAGATGAAAATAGCCCGATTCCTACAGATTCAGTTAACGGCCCCACTGATTCTAATTCTTGCAATACCGAATGCTCCGGCAGCGACTGTGGTTGGTTTTGTGCAGTAAAAGTCCTCTCTGAAGGGGCGATGAACTACTAAATATAATCTCTTCTTACTGAATTTATGAGGCTTAGAAAGGGAAATGCATACTAGTCGCAGCAGTCAGCCTACACTATTCTGTCTATTTTCTTACCTGTGAATTCCTCAAGCTTTTTCAAACGGCCTGCAAAGGCAACATTAGCAAGAGTACGCTCGTATACTTTAGCGAGCTTACTTTTGATATAAATTTCAGAGTTGTCAATTTGTTCACGTTTTGTGTACAAATTGCCTGCTGACCCGAAATTGCCGGCTGTATTTATACCGGAGATTCTTACCATTTACTATTACCTTTTTTTGAATGAATGAAGTGCCTATATATATTAAATAAAAAACTCTCAATTTGCAAAATTTACTTTTGAATGAAACAATTTTTTACATTTCTTAACATCTTTTAAGATATAATCGTTGAATGCTGAAGGATTATTTTATTGACGTAACGAAAGAGGCTGTGAGAAGAGCATTTGGACTAAACCCCGTGTTGGTTTGCGAAAAACCTAAAAATCCGGAGTTCGGGGATTTTGCTATCAACGTTTCAAGCCTTGCGCGAGATACCAAAATGGCTCCGCCACTTATCGCACAAAAGGTGATAAAAAATATATTCCCTGATAAATTTGAAGTTAACACTGTGGCAGGCTTTATTAACTTTGTCTTAACAAAAGAATTATTATGTGAAATACCGAAGGAAATTTTGACCAAGGGGGATAAATACGGTTCTTCAAACTCCGGGGAGGGCAAAAGGGTAAACATAGAGTATGTAAGTGCAAACCCTACGGGGCCGTTTCATATAGGTCATGGCCGTTGGGCTGCAGTGGGTTCGGCGCTTTCAAATGTCCTGAAGTTTTCGGGCCACGACGTTTATCAAGAGTTTTACATTAATGACGCCGGCAGCCAGATTAAAAAGTTGGGCTTATCTTTGGAGCTCAGAGTAAAAGAGTTGAAGGGCGAGAAGGTAGAGTGGCCGGAGGATGCATACAAGGGTGATTACCTGATACCCTGCGCCGTAAAATACATAGAGCAAAACAGCAAGGAAGATTATTCAGAGTTTGCAAAAAAGGATATGCTGGAGCAGCAAAAAGTACTGCTTGAGAAGTTTAGAACGCATTTTGACTGTTTCTTTTCCGAGAGTTCATTGTATGAAAACAATGAGGTCAAAAAATGTGTTGAAAAACTTGAGCAGGCAGGCAAACTATACAAGGAAGAAGGAGCTGTCTGGTTTAAAACTACAGACTACGGGGATGAAAAAGACCGTGTCTTGACTAAGGCAAACGGGGATAATACATACCTCACCGCCGATATTGCGTACCATTACAACAAGCTGCAGCGTGGCTTTACAAACCTTATAAACATTTGGGGCGCAGACCACCACGGCTATATTGCCCGCCTAAAGGCTTCATTAGATGCTTTAGGGTACGATAGTTCTTGTCTCGAGATACTGTTGGGTCAACTTGTGAATATTATACAGAACGGTGAGCAGGTCAGAATGGGCAAAAGGAAGACTTTTGTGACGTTGGACGACCTGATTGACGAAGTGGGAGTTGACGCTACACGCTTTTGGATGCTGATGCGCTCAATAGATACCATGCTTGATTTTGATATTGATTTGGCCAAAAGCCAGACAGACCAAAACCCTGTGTTTTACGTCCAATACGCCCATGCCAGAGCTTGTTCCATCTTGAGGCGCGCGCTTGAGGTGAGGTTAAATACAGAGACAGGCTGCGAAATTGACCCGTACTTGGCGGGCGCGGAGTTTGAAGATTACCTCAAGGCTCCTGTTTTTAAAGGACTTTTTGATGATGAAACGAGCGAGTCAAAGGAGAAAGCTTGCTTTCAAGTTTGCGAGCGAGAGACTCAAAAGGCGAAGCCTTATGATGAGTCTTTTGAAAGTACAAAAAAACTTATTTTGAAACTGGAAGAGTTCAAGAGCATAATAGACGGTGCTACGCGTTTGAGAGCGCCATATTTACTTTGTAAGTATGTTCAGGAGCTGGCTGCGGACTTCCATCACTTCTACAACTTTACAAGAGTTTTAAGTGATGATAAAGAGGCAACCCTCTCAAGGCTTACCGTTGTTGAGTGCGTGAGAAGTGTTATGGATACAGCGCTTGGTTTGATAGGCGTTGATGCTCCGCAAAAGATGTGAACTTCTTTAGCTCAATATAACTCCGCTGAAAGTTTAAAACCATGCCGCGCGACAAACTTTTTAAAAAATCTTGATTTTGCCTTTTGTGTATGATACTTTAAGCCTAGCTTGAAATTTACTATACAGGCTGCTAGCTCAGATACTGCCCGAAGGCTGTTAGGATTTTGAAAGATTAAGTATCTTTTAAAATTCGAAGGAGGGAGAGGACATTAAGCCCACCACCTTGCTAGCAAATGATTTTATAATATAATATTTACTGTGCGGGCTGCTAGCTCAGGTGGTTAGAGCGCACCCCTGATAAGGGTGAGGTCGGTGGTTCGAGTCCACTGCGGCCCAGATTTTCTAAAAAGACGCCGAATTCGGCGTCTTTTTTTCATAGCTCTAAACTCACTGTCACTAGTTAAATGTCCATTTAAATCCTGCCAAAATCGAAACACCGTTTCTTCCGCCGTTTCTTACCAAAGTTTGGACAAAAGTTGAATATTCCCCCTTCCAAATCTTTTGAACACCGCCGCCATATTCAACATAAGGACCAACAGAAACAGCCGGTAATGCGACATTATTAGCCGTAACCTCCCCGTTGCTCACAATATTAAAGTTCATATTCATAATAATAAACGGCTGCCAACCATTTTTAAGGTTTGTGAAAAATCTGGCACTCGGAACAATATGAATAATACTTAAAGGTGCTTCCTGTACCAATTCTCCTGCATTATTTCTGTAGTTAAAATTATTATCAAAAGTGTAAGTCATTATATAGTTCGGTTGAAAAACAATATTGTGAGGCAGTTTAATATTATAACCGGTTCTTGTTATCAGTCCGGCATTTATACCTATAATATCTTCACTATCGGTTGACTTTATTACATTGGCTCCTGCAGTCAATACAACAGCAGAAAAAAAGTTATTCCTATAAAACGTTGAATAAATTCCGCCAAAACCACTCATCTGCGTTTGTTTAACAGAATCATAAGATTGTTCCGAGCCTATATAACCCAAATAGCCGCTGCTTACTACCTGCCATTTGTTTTTTAAGTCTTTTGCATCCGAATCAATTCCAATCAATGAACCATATGAAATACTTTTCACTGTAGGACCGTCTTTTAAAGGAATCTTTTCAAAAGCTGAGTATGGCCTAACCCATATACCTCCTTCTTCCATTTTTGTAAGCAAAGGAGAAAAGATGCCCAACGTAACCTTCGTTCCGGCTGCAGCAATTCGCATTGAATCCATATCAAATGCATCTTGTTCACTGTTTTTAACAGGCAATATTAATTCTTCAACTCTGCCCGTTTCAATATGCAAGGGCTCAGTTAAATCAGCAAGCGGGATATCCTCAAGTGAAATTATTTCGGAAGAACAATCATTTGTGTCTTTTATAAAATCCTTTTTAGACGTTGACGAGCAATAGCTTAAAAACTCTTCTGATTTTAAGCTATTGAACGAATTTAAAAACAGAACTAAAATTATAAAAAAAACTTTTTTTGGCATTTTACTCTTTTTAAAATATATTTTATATTTATAATTCAAATTTTGCTAAAACTAAATGTCCGACCAGATAGTAATATCTGATGATTAGAATATTTATTAATTTTATATATTTAGTCTCTTTTTCTCTTTTTTCAAGAAGAAAATTCTTTTAGCATTTTTACTAAACGTTTTGTTTTTATAAATACAGTCAGTATTAAGCATGGATTATTTTTAATGTTTTCAACGCAAGTTTCGCCCCGGACGCATAGTTGTGAAAATGTACCACGAAAAACCAGGACAGTGGCATTTAAAGGCACGTCTCCCGCTGTAAACAATTCTGACGGCGAAATAACCAAAGAAGAAAGCGCGGCAGCGAGAAGTTTGGCATTATCCGGAATTCAAAAATCCGGCAAGCTTGATGCAAAGGAAAATGCGGCGCAATATTTAAAAACTCTCGGCATCGATGCCGAGTTTGACAATGATTTTCAGGCAAATCTCACAAAAAAAGCTGTTGATGACTTTATAAAAATAAATAAAGACCCAAAAATGTTTGAAGGGCTGAAAATAAGCAGCAATGACTACGGCGACAGTGTTACGAATTTTGGATGGTATGCGGATTGTGATAAAGGGATATTTGAATTAAAGCTAAACAGCGGTTTTGACTGGAGCGATATAAAAGCAAAAATGCAACATGCGTATGATAATTGCAAAACGCCTTCAGCAAAACCCGAGTATGCTATTTATGAAGGGCTTGGGCACTTTTTAAATTTCAAATATAATCCTTATGCATATACGGCAAATGCCAATAGGGATGACTGTCTTAATGAAAAAGCAATGAGTTGTGCTCTAAAGATTTCGAAAAATGCCGATAGTGTTAATAAGTACAATTCCGCTTATATTGCTGCGAGAATGAGCCGCATTGAATACCCTGCCTTTTTTGAACAGATATTTTTGGAAAATGTCGGGAATTCCGAGCTAAAATTTCCTGAAAGCACACCAACTAAAAAAGTTGCCGGAGCTGAACATAATTTTACTACAATGGATGAAGCAAGCGAATATTTAGAAACAAAATTCGGAATTGATGCGGAATTTGTTAACATTGGCCATGCAAATCTGGTTGCGAGTGCCATTGAAGATTTTGTGAAATTGAACAATAATCCCGATATGTTTAAAGGGTTGAAAATAGCAGCTGTCAACAGTATAGATCAAAGTCCCAATATTCCCGGCAGCCTATATCAGCATTACAGTTACAATGAATCAAAAACAAAAGAATTAACAATGGAATTTTCCAGAGCCTACGACTGGAAAAGACACGAGGAAGTTGCAAAATATAATTATGAAAAAGGGCATTACGCCAGTGCCTGTCCGAAATATACAATCTACCATGAGTTGGCCCACTGGCTTGATGCCAATAATAACCCCGAAAGTTATGCACGTGCTAAAGACAAAATTAAGACCGGATGGGGTTTTAATGATTTAGGCAAATTAATTTCGGGCAAGGTTTCCAACTACGCACAAGAAGATCAAATAGAGTTTAAGGCAGAGTACGTTGCGGCAAATATGTGCGGATTGAGCTTTCCTAAAAGAGTAGATGCCCTGTATGAAGAAAATAACGGTCCTGAATTGATATTCCCTTAAGTTATCAAAACTTTATTTTTCAAGTTTATGCAGCTGTTCATATAGTTTTTCCGCTTCTTTGCTTATTTCTTTGGGAAGAACAATCTTTATTTTAAGGTTTAAGTTGCCTTTTTCGTCTTTATCTCCTGCGAGACCAAGTCCTTTGAAGCGCAAAGTTTTTCCGCTGTTTGTTTTTGGGGGTATTGTGACATTAATCTTACCCGTGGGGGTTTTGATCTCTTTTTTTGTGCCTAAAACAGCTTCAGAGGGCGTTATTTCAAGCTCTTTTGTCAGGTCAAGGCCATGGATGTCGAACTCCGTGTCTTTCACTTTAACAACAAGAAATAAATCTCCCCTGTTGCCGTAGTCGTCTACTTTTCCTTCTCCTGCAATGCGGATTTTTTGTCCCGGCTTAACAGGACGGGGTATTTTTACATTAATATTTCTTGTCTTTTTAACAACGCCTGTTCCTGCGCAGTTTGAACAAAATTTACCTCCTGCGCAATACGGACATTTTTGAAAACTGGTCAGGGTAATGGATTTTGATGTTAACTTTGGGTCGCTTAATTCTTTTAATGTGAGCACTAAATCTTGAGTGCTGTCAAGGTTTTTGGGTTTTTGCTGCGGTTGCTGTGCACTTCTTGCATGTCCTGCATGTCCGCCTGTTGAGCGTCTTTGGGCACCTCCAATGTTAGAAAAGTCATGTTGGTAAGTTGCTCCTCCTGCGCCCATGAGGTCACCAAAAATGGCGCTGAAAAAGTCTGAGAAACCTCCGCCTCCTCCGAAGCCCCCGCCTGAAAACTGTGAAAAGTCAAAGTCCGCATACCCGGGAGGCGGTGTGAAGTCTGCTCCGGCATGCCAGTTTCCGCCAAGTTGGTCGTATCTTTGACGTTTTTCCTTGTCAGAAAGTACTTCATATGCTTCATTTATATCTTTAAACTTCTCTACCGCCCCTTTTTCTTTGCTTACGTCAGGGTGGTATTTGCGTGCCAGTTTCCGATATGCCGATTTTATTTCATCTTGGCTTGATTCTTTTTTGACACCGAGAATGTCATAGTAGTCTTTATATTTCATATTATTATCTTAGTATAAAAAATTTCAAAAATTGTCAATATTAATGAATAATTAATGATTCTTTCTTAAAATATACATCTAAAGGTTGAGGAAATTGAATTCCCCTGTGTAGTAATATGTCGGTATATAGGAGGAGTTTTGAAAAGATTTATTCTGACATTTGCCATTTTGTTCGGTCTTATTATGGCCCTTATTTGTCAAGGTCCTTCTGCTGACGCGGCCAAAGCTTCCAAAAGCAAAAAGGGCGGCATGAATGAAAAACAGATATCAGAAATTAACACATCAGTTAATAATTTAACTAAAAAAATATATACAAGAGAGCTTTTTTCACCAAAAGACAGTGAAGACCTAATCAACGCAAAGCTTACACTGGACTCACAAATGGATAATGACGCCAATCCTGCGTTTGCGCCTATATATTACAGGCTTGCGAATGTTTATAAAATGCGGGGCATGAAGCCTGATGCGATTGACTGTTATCAAACAATCCTTGAAAACTTTTCAGATACGGCTTATGCCCCGAAAGCCCGTAAAGAGTTAAAAGATATGGGAATAGAGGTAAAAGAATCCACAGATGTCGGAGACGAGTTGGACTTTTAATGTTTGCCTTCATATAGTAAGCAAAGCAGCTAAAAACTAAGTCCCTATGTAGTTTTTCAAATTGCCGCCTATGTTTTGTTGGTTACGGCAAAGTTTTTTAAGTTTTGCTATAGCCCTGTTTTCAATCTGTCTGATACGCTCACGCGAAACACCGTAACGTGTGCCTATTTCATCAAGAGTTTTCTTGCGGCCGTTATCGTCAATGCCGTAACGCATAATGAGGACATCTTTTTCTTTGGGATTCAGTTGGTTCAACATTCTTTGAACATCGTCCAAAAGACTTTCATGCGTTACTTTTGTGTCAGGCGTCAAATGACTTTCATCTATAATAAAGTCTGCAATTTTAGAAGAATCGTCACGTTGGTTTGCAGGCGTTTCAATGCTTATAGTACTTTGTGCACTCTTCATAAGTTGCGAAAGTTTACCGGCAGAAACTCCCACGCGCGTTGCTATTTCTTCTTTGGTCGGCGAGCGGCCCAACTCTGTTGAGAGGTCAATAGTTGCTCTTTTAATTTTACCCAGAGTTTCAATCATGTGAACCGGAAGTCGAATCATACGGGACTTATCTGCGATACCTCTTGTAATGGACTGCTGAATCCACCATGTTGCATAAGTTGAAAACTTGTAGCCTTTGGAATAGTCGAACTTTTCGGCTGCTTTCATAAGGCCTAAATTGCCTTCCTGTATGAGGTCAAGAAAGGAAAGTCCGCGGCCTATGTACTTTTTGGCGATACTTACGACAAGCCTCAAGTTTGAGCTTATTAAAAGCTCTTTTGACTTTTCATCATTTTCTTCTTTAATTTTTTTTGCCACCTCAAGCTCCTCATCAAATGAGAGCAAGGGTATTTTACCGATTTGCTGTAAATACATTTTTACAGAATCGTCGGCAAGGGTAGTTTTATAGTCAACTTTTTCCTTTTCTTCCTCAGCTTGTGCTACGGCTTCAAAGTCAAAATCGCTGTCCTCTATTTGCGAATCATCGATTATATTTTCGTCTGTGTCTTGGGTTTTCATTGGTTGCTCCTGTAAGAAAATTATACCTTATTTTTGTCGTCTTGGCATGCGCGTAAATTTTTTGACTTTTGTTTAAATTTACTTTGCCATATCCATAAAAGCTGTAGTTTACTTGTGTTTCAGCCTTGATTTTTGCATAAAATTTGTCTTACACTTTCATATAAAATTACGGCACATGCAGTAGAAACATTTAGCGATTCAAAATTACACGGTAACTTTATTTGGAAATCGGATTTGTTCATTAGTGTTTTTGTTATGCCCGACCCTTCGGAGCCGAGTATAAGTGCGAAATTCATGTCAGTGTAATCAATTTCAAAATAATTATCTTTCGCATGTGCATCTGCGGCAATTATCCACCAGTCGCTTTTTTTTAAAATTTCTATCGTACCAGACAGGCTATTTACTTTTATTATAGGAACATGGTTGATTGCTCCTGCCGAAGTTTTTTCAACTGTGGCATTAAGCGGACAGGAACGGTGATTTGCAACAATAACCGCATCGTATCCCGAGCATGCGCATGTTCTTATAATGGCGCCAAAGTTGTGCGGATCTTGGACGCCGTCCAGAATAACTATTTTCCTATAGCCGTCTTTTTTCTGCTCTAAAAACTCTTCAAAATCTACATAATCAACAGGTGCGACCGAGGCTATAACTCCCTGATGGGGTATTTCCTTTTCAAACTTTTCCGAGTTTAGATTTGTAAAACTTATCACTATAGAATTAAATCTGGCAAGTTCTTTAATTTTTTTTAACCTGTTACAAGGCCGCGCTGTTTGTGAAATGTAAACTTTGCTTATACGTTTAGGATTTTTTTCTAATGCTTCTAAAACCGCGTTTTTTCCATATATGTAGTCGTTCATTTTCAAAGATACTCCAATCATTGTATATTTTTCGTAATATATTTTTAATTTCTATTAATTATTGTATTATAAATTATGTATATAATTGAGTTAAGTGAAAATTGGCAATGTTTGATTTTGCAGGAAGTACCCAAAAGCAAATAGTAGGAGTTGCAGTTACACCGAATATCGGTGTAGAAGTAATGCTTATTGACAAAAAGTCCAATAAGGTTATAAAATATGGCCGCCGCCCCATGCAGTATAATGCATCTTCTCGTGAAATTGAAGATTACAATGCATTTAAAAGCTTAGTAATTGATCTTTTTCATGAACTCGACATAAACACAAAGTCAAATGTTCTTATGGTTCTTCCGAATGTACACTTTGGCTTTATAAGTTTGCCTTTAATAATTAATGATGAAGCTATTCATAATGCCATTCTGGCTCAAGCTGAAGAGTCTTATGTATTCAAAAGAATAGAGCCTGTCAGTGCTTGGATGGATGTTAACTTAAAGGGTCGTGCTGATAATAAATACCTGGTTTATTCATCTTTCCAAAAAACCGCAGTTGACGAAATTATAGAAGTTTTTTCAGATATCGGCTCAAACTTAATCGGTATTGAAACTTCCTACGCTGCATTTTTGAGAGGTATATATTTTTCAGGGGCAGCTAAGGAAGAAATTAAAGAGGGGTACAACTGGAACATTATTTTAATAGGTTCAAACTCCTATGCACTATTTTCTATGGCAGGTGAAAGACTTGTAGACTATACAGAAGTTCCTCTTGCAATTCGTTCATTCTCGTATGAAGAAGCGTATCAGGCTATTGCAAGTTCGGTATCACAAATACTCCCCAATTACCCTGCACGCAAACTTTTAGTCGTTAGTCAGACAGATGATATTTGTGCAGAAGTTTTAAAGACACAGATACCTTATGATGAAGATATATCATCTATCGATTGTAATAAATATACAAAATCCCCGATTGTAAAAGTAGACAGCTCAATAAATCTTGAAGATGCCAAAGCTATGTCTTTGAATGTGTTGGGGGCGGCAGTTTATCAGGCAACAGATTTCCCTCTTGCATTAAATATTCTTGATAAAACTTCAGGTACAAGTTCTACTATGTACTTCAGCATGGATATTTTTGGTAAAGAGGTTCTTTTTACGCCAGAGCTTGCTAAAAATGTCTGTTTATATATTGCAGGAGGACTGCTTATATTTTTCGTACTTTTATATTTTGCATTGGTATTGTCTACCAAAGCGTTACAAGAAAACGGTGCAAAAATTACGCTGCAAACAGATACCGTAAAAGCACAGCTTGGCCAACTTTCCGGTGAAGGCGGTATAGTTGATATAGGCTCATTAATCAACAGAATAAATAATCAAAACAAAAAAGCTATCAGCTTTTATGACTCGCTTGCTTCAGATATTCCTAAAAACATCTGGCTGACATATTACTACAACAAAGATGGTGATAAAGTGGCCATAGAAGGACTTTCTTCAGATATTAATGACATTTACACATATTACAATAGCCTTAAGGTTATTTCTCCGGGTTCAAGCATTAAATTAAATAAATTAAAAGTTATTACCGATGTTTTAAGCGGCGAATTTGATTTTAATGCCGATACAGATATAAGGCTCTATGATTTTGAGATAGCAAATACTGCTTCAAAGAAATCTGCAGGTACACAAAATCAGGAAGCACAACCAGTCACCCCTGCAAGTCAGAATGCTACTCCGCAAAATATGATGCCGCCTGCACCTCCGCCAATGCTTGAACCTATTCCAAGCGATAATTTTACAAACTAAAGGATTTAAAGTCTAATGCAGCAAATTTTAAAAGAAAATATCACTTATATTTTGCTAATACTGATAATACTTATCGGTGGGCTTATGTTTGTCGGCCCAAAGTTTCCGGAAGTGTTTAATGCTGCAACAAATACATTGAAACTTAAAAAAGAACTTGATAAAGAAAATGTCCGGTTAGAGCAGTTAAGAGTGGAGGCAAACAGTAGAATTTCGCGAGTAGCCGAAGGCAGTAAAAAGATTTATGAAGTACAAGGTATGCAGTTTAGTCCTGATGCTTCATTTGCTCCGCTGTTTGAATCTCTTATTAACATTGCACGCTCTACAGGTGTGAGATTCCGCTCTATTCAATATAATTATCAACCAAATGAGGACATAGTATTTACTGCTAAAATTACCGGCTATAATGTCTGCGAATTGGATATTGTTGCAGTAGGAACTTATACCCAGTTTCAAAATTTCTTCAAAGGATTGATTAAAGGGGAATATCTTAATAATCTTGCTGAGATTGAAATTAAGCCATTCACGGATGATAGATCTATTTTGGTTGCCAACTTAAAACTTAGATTATATACAAAAACAAGCGACGCCGAAACTCAACCTCAACCTGCGGATATGGGCATTTAATAATTTGTTTTGAGTAACTTTTTTCTCCATGCTTTTTTATTAAAAATCGTAGCAGGTTGCTAAGTGCCTTGTCGTACTTGACTTATTTTACTTGCAAAAATATATTTAACCAGTATAATTGTAGTGTTATAGTTTAGTATTTGTAATTAAGATGAGGTAAGAAAATGAGCACATTAGACAGAGTGAAAAAAGTTGTAATCGACCAACTTAGTGTAGAGGAAAACTTGGTAACTCCCCAAGCAAGCTTTACTACTGACTTGGGTGCAGATTCACTCGATACAGTTGAACTTGTAATGGCTTTTGAAGAAGAGTTCGGTTGTGAAATCCCTGACGAAGAAGCCGAAAAAATTGCTACAGTTCAAGATGCTGTTGATTACATCGACGCACATTTATCGTAGAACAAGATAGATTTATATTCCAAGTACCGAATTTAAAAGTTACACTGTGCATCTGATAAGAGTACTAGTGTAACTTGGTTACTTGGTTTATTTTAAAGGAATATAGAATGAACACGCAGAAAAGACGAGTTGTTGTTACCGGTATCGGCATTATTTCACCATACGGTGTAGGTTTAAACAACTTTTGGAACAGCCTCACAGGAGGCAAGAGCGGTATTAGTAAACTTGAGGGAATTAGCCTGGAGGGTCATACCGTTCATATAGGCGGAGAAATTAAAAAGTTTGAAGAAATGAATCTTTTGGACCCTAAAGATGCCAAAAGAATGGACAGATACACTCAGTTTGCCTGTGTAGCTTCCGATGAAGCAGTTAAGGATGCAGGCATAACTGAAGAAAACGTGCCGGATAGGTATAGATACGGTGTTATTATCGGTTCTGCAGCCGGCGGCTTCGATACATTTGAAAAACAACACCATGCAATACTTGAAAGAGGGCCTACAAAGTGTTCTCCGTTCACTGTGCCTATGCTGATTGCAGATATGGGTGCAGGCAGGGTGTCAATGCGTCATAATGCGAAGGGTGTAAATAAGGCGGTAGTTACAGCTTGTGCTACTTCTGCCCATTGCGTGGGGGATGCATTTAGGGCGGTTCAATACGGCGACGCTGAAGTTGTAATTGCAGGCGGCGCAGAAGCCGTTATGACACATTTAGGCTTAGGAGCTTTTACTTCTGCAAGAACTCTTTCAAAGAGGAATGATGAGCCGCAAAAGGCTTCAAGACCATATGATAAAGACAGAGATGGTTTTGTAATGTCGGAAGGTGCTGCAATCCTTATACTTGAAGAACTTGAGCATGCGAAAAAACGCGGCGCCAAA
>Ga0153945_1000043_pt1 | contig 39045 bp, 36 predicted proteins | sample TSNJ029MetaG_FD_104720 | JGI IMG/M metagenome (GOLD analysis project Ga0153945, IMG submission 104720) | Attine ant fungus gardens microbial communities from New Jersey, USA - TSNJ029 MetaG | ecosystem: Host-associated > Fungi > Mycelium > Unclassified | place: USA: New Jersey, Wharton State...
GCAGTATGCTGCAGGCAAAGGTATGATAGCAGAAAAAAAATCGATAACGAAAAATACTCCGGAAGAATATGTGCGTCAAGTTGGAGGTTATCCTGCCATTCTGGTGGGCGGTGAATATTATAATGATAAAATCCTGAATGTGCTTAGCGATTCTTTGAAAATCTTAGTTCGTTTTGGTGTTGGCTATGACAAAATAGATTGTGAAGAAGCGAAAAAGTACAAGATTGCTGTATCTAACACACCTGGGAGTAATTCTACAGGTGTTGCCGATCAGGCTATTATGCTGATGCTTGCACTTGGGAGAAGCACCTGCAGGTATGACCTTCAGACACGAAAAAATTGTTGGGAAAAATCCAAAATCGTGACACACGAACTTGCGGGAAAAACGGTTGGTCTGATTGGATTTGGACATATTGCAAAAATTTTACGACAGTATTTGTCGGGATTTCAGTGCAGGATATTGGCCATGGATGATTATGTTGAAGACGAAATTCTGCATAAGATGGAGGTGCAGCGGGCCGGCCTTTATGAAATTGCTGCCAGGTGTGATTTTATTTCTCTGCATGTGCCACTTACTCCAGCCACGTTTGGCATGATTGATATGGCATTCTTTAGGCGAATGAAATCCAGTGCTTATTTAATCAATACCTGCCGGGGGGATGTTGTTAATGAGAATGATTTGATCGAAGCGCTGCAAACCGGAGTGATAGCGGGAGCCGGGTTGGATGTTTTGTCCCGGGAACCTTCAGATGACGATAATCCGCTTTTTAAAATGGAGCAGGTAACCTTGTCACCACATGTATCTTTTAATACACAGGAGTCAAATGAAAGAACAGCCCGCATGGCTATTGATCAAATATACGACTATCTTACAACAGGGTATTGCAGCCATATTGTCAATGGGATATAGACGGAGGTAATAAAGGTGAGAATTTTGAATCGGGAACAAATCACATCTCATGGTAATAAAATCGGACGCCAGATGGCGGTGGATATACTGGAAGCGGGATTGGCTGCAGCAGATCCATATCATAATACCTGCAAACTATTCCGGCTTGAGCGTAATTTTCTTTATATTGGTAATCAGGATTTTGAAGCAGATGGTGACCCGCAATCGGGCATTGCATTTTATGATTTGGCTGAAATTGAAAATATCTATATTGTTGGCGCAGGTAAAGGCTCGCAGCAAGTGGCAAAGGCAATTGAAGATGTTCTTAAAGACCGGCTTACAGGAGGCGAATTAATCAGCAAATATGGCGATAAACCGATATTGTCTAAGATCAATGTTACGTTTGCCTCACATCCAATACCAGATGAAAACTCTGTTATCGGGTCAAAGCGAATCATGGAACTGTCCCGCAAAGTAACCAGTAAAGATCTTGTGATTACAATTATTGCAAATGGTGGCAGTTCATTGCTCACATTACCATATGATTCCATTCCTCTTACAGATGTGAAATGGCTGGTCCGCTATATGCAAATTGAAAAGGGGGTAAAAACGATCGATTTAAACACAATTCGCAATCATATCGACCAATTAAAGGGAGGGAGAATTGCCCGGCTTTTTGCTAAGGCCCAGATGGTACATTTGATTGTTGCGGATGCCAATCACCATCAGATTGAGGAACCAAGACGGAATTATGATTATATCATGCATCATAATAATTGGTTGCACAATTTACCAGATGGCACTACTTTTGCAGATGCGATTGATGCTCTTTACAAATATGATGCCTGGGCTGAATGTCCGGTGTCTATTCGGGATTTCCTGGTAAAAGCAGACCCGGCATGTGAGACTGTTAAATATGATGAGTTTTCACAGACACGATTTCGGATGTTTGGGGTAATGCCTGAAAAGTTCCATTTTCTGACAGCAGCCCGTCAGCAAGCACTTGAGCTTGGCTTCAATGCAGTATTTCTTTCAGAAGCGATCGATGTGGAGGCAAGTCAGGCCGGATGTATAGCTGGTTCAATTGCGTCATCAATCGAAAAAAACAATGAACCAGTTAAAGCTCCGGCAGTACTTATATCTACCGGTGAGATGATTGTTACAGTAGACAAGTACCGGGGGATAGGGGGACGTAATCAGGAGTATGTTCTGGCAGCAGCAAAAAAAATATCAGGCAGTAAACGGATTGTGATTGCATCTGTTGATACAGATGGCACAGATGGCCCTGGTGGATTGAATATTCCGGGGGCTCCAGGATGTCTTGGTGGTGGTATTGTAGATGGTGATACGGTTGCCAAGCTTCAGGAAAGAAAGCTTGATCTAGAAACGGCAATCAGATGCCATGATACCAGCGGGATTCTCTGGCAGTCAGATTGTGGTTGTGTTGTTGAGCAAAATATCAGTATGAATGATTTGTCGATCATTATGATATTGTAAGAAGTAATGCACAATTTATAGGCTGTTGGTGGAGCTGTCGGGCATAGCCAACTTGTTGACCTTATTGACATCGTAAAAATAATGGACATTAAAATTATTTCATGATATGATTTATGAAAAAGTAAACGTAAGGGAAGATATATCATGGATAAGGATTTTGAACAGCGCGTGTATTCGGTCAACCTCACTAAGAAAGAAACTTTGGTAGCACAATACATTTTTGATAATCTGGATATTGCTGCTTTTTCTACGGCTACTGCACTTGCAGCTGCGATAGGGGTAAGTGATGTTACGATACATAGATTTGCTCATAACCTTGGCTATTCCAATTTTTCGGAAATGCAGAAGGCTTTGCAAAAAGATATTTCGAACAGGCTGCAAAACCAGAAGGCTTATTTTCGTTCTCCTGGCAAGCAAATCGATGAGCAATTCGGGGGAAATCTTGATAATGTAATATCCATGGTGGCGAAGCAGAGTATTACAAATATAGAGAAGTTTCTTGATAAAATATTGATAGAGGATGTGGAACAGGCATCTAAATATTTAACGCAAGGCCGCCGGAATTTTGTGATTGGATTTTGGAGTGCATCTGTGTTGGCTGATTATTTTGCCATAAAGTTCCGTTATAACAGCGATAATGTTATCACAATCACGAAAACATCTCCGGAATCGATTATGCCTGTTTTATCGGTGACCAGGGATGATTGTGTTGTTGTGTTCAGCCACAGCAGGTATCCGAAAATGTCAATTAAGCTGGCAGCTTCTTCAAAAAATCGAGGCGCAAAGATTATTGCGATTACGGATAAAGAGACATCACCGATTGTTCCCTACGCAGATATCTGTTTTTTTGCAGATACGGACGGGATTGCATTCAGCAGTTATGTGGCAAGTATGCTTCTGATAGAAATTATACTCACAAACACAACCAAACTTATGTGGAAGGTTCGGGAGAGTCATCACCGAAGGCAGGAAGATATGCTGCAGGAATTGGATTTTTTCTAAAATTGATTAGTGCAAAAATAATAACAGCCCGTAAAAGACTGCCATTCAGGCGGCAATTAACAAAGCCATGTAAATACACTAATAACAATAAAATAATGTGATGTGACATTAGTCTCCTCCCTTTGGTTATTTTCATTTTATAGAAATTGATCCTGGTGTGAGTTTACGAGTTATAGCCGCATAAATTCGATATTTTTTGAATTTATGCGGCTATTGTGGTTTTTAAAAATCTGATGTTCATGTCATATTTACTAAAACCAAGGCCTTGCTATTGTTAAAAAAGACGAAAATTCGACAAGATATAAAAAAATGTTGATTTATCGACAACTATCATATATGCTAAATGTAGAATCACCGACAAAAAAATATTTTTAAGGAGGAAAATCTACAATGACTGAAAAACAATGTGTCGAATTAAGGATTGGCAAGTTTCAGGAGAAGCTTCGGGAAAAAAACATTGATATTGCGGTTGTGACAAAGCCTGTAAATGTTTATCATTTCTCGCTGTTTAATCCGGTGGTACAAAGCATGATGAGCTTTATGGTAATTCCGCGTGAAGGAGAGGTACAACTGCTGCTTCATGCGCTTAGAGGCCCACATGCTCAGGCGGAAAGTCCAATTCAGAATATTTGCTGTTACGCAAAATGGAGTGATACGCCAAGTCTTGCAAATGATCCCTTTGATGCTTTAAAAATGGTAATCAATTCTTATAAGTTGAGTAATCCGGCTATTGGTGCAGAACTGGCATCACTTTCTTTCACAGATTACAACAAAATGAAGGCCAGAACCGGAGTTGACAGACTGGCGGATATTTCGGATTTGATTAGTGCGCAAAAACTTATTAAGGATGATTTAGCGATTGAGCGTCTGCGCATGGCAGCGAATCTTGCCAATGATGGAATGGATACCATGATTGAGAGTCTTCGCTCGGGGGCTACGGAAATTGAAGCCAGCAATGCCGCAGTTTTAAAGGTGCTTGATGTTTGGCGAAAAAAATACCCCCAATATGAGCTCTGCGGTTTTGGAACCAATGAAGAACATGTGACAATGTCATTGCCGATTGGGTGTAGCAGCGGAGCGCGTGCAGCGTTTGGTGCAGATGCTCCCCATGACTATACTCCGCAGCGTGGGGAATTAACATTGCCGATTGTAATTACCACTATCGGCGGATATTCTATTGAAAATGAGCGTTCACTTTATGTTGGTGACCTTGATGATTACAAGATGAGTATTTTTAAAACAGTTATCGAAGCACGTACAAAGGCACTTGAGAAGATTAAGCCAGGTACCACTTTTGCGGAAGTGTTTGAGGCAGCAGAAGAAGTATTTAATGCCAGAGGTTTTGGAAAGTTTATGCCAGGACGAATTGGACATGGTATTGGATTATCGCTCCATGAGTGGCCATCAGTTGCAAAGGGAAGTGATATGAAGCTGGAGTCAGGAATGGTATTTACGATTGAGCCAGGCCTGATGTCCACATCATTTGGTGGGGTTCGTCCATCCGATACGGTACTTGTAACTGAAAACGGATATGAAAATCTTACATATACCGAAAACGGGATCTTGAAAATTTAATCGAATCTACGTATGAAAGGAGTTCATTATGAAAACAATGACCAAAATGGAGCGTATCAGAGCAGCCATTAACAAGCAGCCAACCGACAAACTTCCATATTCCTTTTGGACCCATATGCCGGAAGATGACTTGGATCCCCACGTAATTGCACAAAAGACATATGATTTCTATAAGGAATATGATTTGGATTTTATCAAGATGATGAATAATGGTATGTACTCAACAGAAGATTTTGGCTGTGTTGCTGATTATTCCGAAATTAGGGCCGGTGGGGCGGCAAAGTTGACTGATTCTCCTGTTTCTGTGGCTGAGGATTGGGAGAGGCTGACAGTTCAGGATATTCACAAGGGCGCATATGGCCGTGAACTTGAGCATTTAAGATTATTGTTGGAAAAGGTAGCGGGTGAGGCACCTGTGCTTTTTACAATTTTTTCTCCCATCAGCACTGCTAATAAGATTTCTCGCAATACGCTGATGAAGCAGATACATGAGGGGAAAGGCAACTATGTAAAGAAAGGCCTGGAGATTGTTACCGAAGTCACTTGTGCACTTGCGGAAGAAGTTATTCGAATGGGAGCGGATGGTGTTTTCTTTGCTTCCCAGATGGCAACCTACGATACAATGGAAGAAGAGGAATATGCAGAGTATGGTTCTCCCTATGATAAGCGAGTACTTGAAGCGGCAGGTAAGGGGTGGTTTAATGTACTGCATGGTCATGGAGATAACATTATGTTCAATTTGCTGAAGGATTATCCAGTAACTGCCTTTAACTGGCATGCATTTGAAACATTGCCTTCGCTGAAAGAGGCTCGTGATATCACCGGTAAATGTCTGGTCGGAGGTCTGAAGCGTTATTCCATCACTGACAAAAAGAAGAACGAAATCATGAACCAGATTTATACCAGTCTGACCGAATTAGAGGGTGTGGGACATATTCTGACTCCGGGCTGTGTTGTAAGATATCCTCTTGATAAGGAGACTTTAACATTTGTCAGAGCTGCCAAGGAAGATATCGAAGCCAGGTTGAAAAAATCAGAGTGAAGAAGGCAGATGGGGGTCTGCAGGAGGTAGATATGAATAGGAGCAAAACAGAGTCTAAAAGAACAGGGGGCTTTGATCGCTTTCTGAATGGAATAGAAAAAGTAGGAAATAAGATACCGGATCCAATGGTACTGTTTGTAGGGTTATGTATCATCACACTATTACTTTCTTGCATTTTGTCGGCGTTCGGTTTTTCTGATATTCATCCGAATACCGGAGAAGTGCTTGGTGTGTACAATCTGTTTTCGAAAGAAGGTGTTGCCAAAATTATCAATTCCGCAGTGAACAATTTTGCTACCAATCCGGCGGTAAGTATGGTTCTTTGCTGTATGCTGGGGGTTGGTATTTCTGAAAAGTCCGGTTTTTTCTCTGTCGGACTGCGAGAATTAACCAAAAAGGCTACTGGCAGTGATATCGTTGTGATAAGCATTTTTCTATTTGTTTGTGCAGAAGCAGATATGACCGGTGGAGTGGGATATGTGGTAATGCCGCCGCTTGGGGCATTGCTGTGGAAAGCAATGGGGCGTAATCCTCTGGCGGGAATGTTTGCGGCATATGGTGTTACTGCGGGGGCGTTCTGTTCAAATTTGATTCTCACATCCATGGATGTAATCAATGCGGGGTTTACACAGGCAGCAGCACAACTTTTGGACAAAAGTGTCGAGGTATCACCAGCGGTTAACTGGTATATTTCTGCAGTTTGTACGATTGCTTTGCTTATTACAGGCGTTTTGGTAACTGTTAAAATCATTGAGCCAAGACTTGGAGAATACAAGGGTAATGCGCAGGTTTCTTTCGACATGTCGGAATTTTCAGATGATGCAAAAGCATTGAAATATGCGGGAATTGGTATTCTGGTATATATTATCGTTCTGCTGGCAGGGGCAATTCCGGGCAATGGTGTGCTGCGGGACGCACAGACTGGTTCGTTGATTGCTTCGAGTGCGCCGCTTATGAAAGGCATGGCATTATTAATTATGTTATTGTTTTTCATTCCCGGAACTATCTTTGGATTTGTTTCAAAACGATTTAAATCTGGTAAGGATTTAATCGATGCTCTGGGTAAAAGTATGGCGGACATGGGACCTTATATTGCTCTTATGTTTCTGGTGGCACAGTTTATGAGCTGGTTCGACTGGTCGAATATTGGAATTATTCTGGCGATTAAAGGCTCTAATGCACTGAAGGTGTCAGGGCTTCCGGTATGGCTGGTGTATCTGCTCTTTATCACGATGACAGCTACATTAAATATGCTGATAGGGAGTGCATCGGCAAAATGGGCAATTCTTTCTTCGGTATTTGTTCCGATGTTTATGCTACTTGGCTACTCCCCGGCATTGACACAATTCGCTTACCGTATTGGTGATGCTGTAACAAATACAATCTGCCCAACGCTGGCATATTTTGCAATGCTTTTAGCGTATGCAAAGCAATATGATAAGAATATGGGAGTGGGACAGATGTGGGCAAGCCTTTTGCCATACACATTAGCATATTACGTAAGCATGTTATTGATATTCTTTATATTCTTTTTCTTAAAGCTACCGCTTGGACCAGGTGCGGGAGTGCTCTGGAACTGATGCAGGTAAATTCGGGGCGGCATGTGCTGCCCCGGATTTTATGGAAGAATTTCAAATAGACAGGGAGGGTGAATGGTAATGGATAAAAAGATTTATAATTGTTATCTTGCAATTTTAAAAAGTGAATTAATTATTGCCCTGGGATGTACTGAGCCTATTGCAATTGCATATGCAGCAGCTATGGCCCGCAAAGTTCTGGGTGCAGAACCGGATCATTGTGAGGTTTCCTGTAGTGGCAATATAATAAAAAACGTAAAGGGTGTCACCGTACCAAATTCAGGAGGCCAGAAGGGGATTGTAACAGCTGCGATACTTGGTGTTGTAGGCGGAGATGCGGATAAAGAACTGGCGGTTTTGGAGGGAGTAACCGATGAGGACAGAATGCGCACGAAGAAGCTTTGTAAAACTGATTTTTGCAGTTGTAAGCTGATCGAAGGGACAGAAAGTCTGCATATTATCGTAGAATTAACAAAGGGAAACCACAAAGTTCTGGTTGAATTAAAGCAGTATCACACAAATATAACAAGGATTGTCAAGGATAGCAAAGAACTGCCAGTTAAAAAGAAACAGGTGCAGGGCACTAATTTGGAAGAACCGGACAAATCACAGCTGAATCTTGAAGGTATCCTTGAATTTGCTGATGAAATTAATATTGCGGATGTTGAAGAGATAATAGCAAATCAAATCAGTTATAATACTGCACTTTCTGAGGAGGGGATGCAAAATAGCTACGGTGCGGAGATTGGCCGAACCATGTTGAAGGAATGTGACAAGAATGATATCAGAGTGCTTGCGCAGGCATATGCGGCAGCCGGTTCCGATGCCCGGATGAGTGGTTGTCCAATGGCGGCTGTCATTAATTCCGGAAGTGGGAATCAGGGAATTACTGTTACAATGCCGGTTGTCAAGTATGCTGATTTCCTTCAGGTATCGAGAGAGCGATTATATCGATCATTGGTGGTGGCAAATTTGGTGGCAATTCATCAAAAGCGCTTTATCGGAAATCTTTCAGCATACTGCGGAGCAGTAAGTGCCGCATGCGGTGCTGGATCCGGCATAGCCTATATGCAAGGGTATGGTTTGGATGTAATTGCGAAACAGATTACGAATACTATTGCTACTATCGGAGGAATGGTTTGTGACGGAGCAAAAGCCTCTTGCGCTGCAAAAATAAGTGCGGCAGTCAACGTCTCGCTTCTTGGCTTGCAATTGGCTATTGATAATCATAGCTTTAGTTCAGGTGAGGGTCTTGTAAAGGATGATGTTGAACAGACAATCCGAAGCATCGGCAGAATGGGACGGGTAGGCATGAAATCCACGGATATTGAAATTCTTAATATTATGCTTGAAAATTGACTGGCCCGTACTCGCTACGATGCTGGCGGCTATCTGGTTTACAATGAATTCAGCTGGCTGTGAAATGCCCCATCTGAAGAAAGCTGCAACTCCCGGCACAGCTTAATGAATGTATTTAAAGGTTTAGAAATATGCTTGTCCCGGTGATAGGCCAGGTAGATATCCCGTTGGAAGTCAATATCTTTGATTTCCAGCCTTTTTAAAACTCCATTCTCACATTCCTGGGCACTCAGTGTATCCGAAATCAAGGACAGGCCCCGGTTATTTATTACCGCAGTTTTTAAGGCATCCGTGTTATTGCAGCTCCAATTAGAGTGGTAATGGATTTTGTTGTCAGCCAAAAAGTTCAGAAGCATCCGGCGGCTTGCACTGGAGTCCTCACGAAACACGAAGTACTGGTCGTTCAAATCAGATACATCCACGATGTTACATTTAAATAAAGGATGATTTCGGCCACAAACGATATGAAGGTGGTCAGTCATCACCGGAGTGGCAGTAATATCCCGGGCTTTAGGCTCTGCCTCAATGAGAGCAATGTCCAGATGACCGTTTTGGAGTTCGGCAATTAAATACTGGCTTCCGCGAATAAAAACATCCGTCGCCACCTCGGGAAAATGGTGGTTAAATTCTGAGATGATTTTATTGATGTAGTAATTTCCGGCAGTTGCCGAGGCCCCGATTTTTAAGATACAGTGACCGGAGATTCCGTTCATGAAGTCGTTCATTTGATGGTAAGCAAGAAGTACATTCTTGGCATAGGGCAGAAGCTGTTCGCCAGCTGGCGTCAGCAAAAGTTTTTTAGAAAGGCGTTCAAAGAGCCGGGTCTTGAAATAACCTTCCAGTTCTGATATGGACTGGCTGACCGTCGGCTGTGTCAGATACAGTTTCTGTGCGGCTTCGTTCATTTTGCCGCAGGTAGCAACTTCTACAAAAATCTGCAAATGTCGTAAAGTAGACATAAGGTGCTCCTTTCCAATCAATTCTATGGATAAAGTATAATATGCAGATTGGAAAAAGTCAATGACTCCAGCTTCCGGTTCCCAACAATGAAAGCAATCTTCAATCTACTGTTTTATTACACCATCGGCCAAATCAGCTGGTTTAAAAATGCATAAAAAGGAGCGCCTCACGTCAGCAGTTTCAAATGCTGCCGCAGCGCTTCTTTTTTACTGGGAATGGAAATTGCACATAGAGGATTTACAGTTTTTCGTATTCCTTCCGGAGTTGTACCATGGCCTGTTCCACATAGGCTTTGGGGCAGGCGATATTGATGCGCATAAAACCAGAACCTTCGGTACCGAACCAATAGCCTTTGTCCACAGCCACTGCGGCATCCTGAATAAAGAATTGATCTAATTGTTCATCTTCCAGTCCCAGCTCACGGCAGTCCAACCACAAAAGATAGGTGCCTTCGGGTTGAATTAATTTTATCTTGGGCATATGAGCCTTTAAGTAACGATTCAGATAATTAATGTTTGTCTGAAGATAGGGAACTAATTGATCTATGTATTCGTCGCCGTATCGGTAGGCAGCGATATAAGCGTCCAGTCCGAAGGTAGGAACCAGCGCGGAACGGTTGTCGTTGAACACTTTTTCCATGGTCTTGCGCAAATCAGGATTGGAAATAATCAGGCAGGCGGTGCGCATCCCGGCCAGATTGAAGGTTTTGCTGGGAGCGATGGCAGTGATGGTGTTATTTGCAATTTCCGGGGAGAGGGAAGCTACGGATGTATGGGCATGACCCTCATAGATAAAATCGGCATGAATTTCATCGGAGAAAAGCGTGACATGATGCTTTATGCATAACTCACCGACCGTTCTTAATTCCGCTGGCGTATAGACACGGCCGGTAGGATTGTGGGGGTTGCAAAGAATCATCAGGTTTGTGTCTGCATAGGCCAGACGCTCTTCCAGATCTTCAAAATCTATCTCATATTTTCCGTCTTTCAGGATCAGCGAGTTGTTGCTGACTACACGTCCGTTATCTTCAATGGCATAAGAGAACGGATAATAGACAGGGCGCTGGATGATGACTTTCTCCCCTGGCTTTGTCAGTGCCTGCACTCCGTTAAACAGGGCCGGAATAATGCTGGCAGCGAATATTACGGAATCAGTTTCAATATCCCAATGATATCTTCTCTTTACCCATGCCTGCGTGACCTCCTTAAATTCAGGAACCAGGTACGGATAGCCATAGATGCCGAATTCGGCGCGCTTTTTAACTGCATCAATGACTGGTTGGGGGCAGCAAAAATCCATATCGGCTACCCACATGGGAAGAGCGTCGGCATTTCCGATTCGGGAACCTACGTTATCCCATTTAGACGATATGGTATCCTTGCGATTAATGATTTCATCGAAATTATATTTCATGTACGAAGTCTCCTTTCTTTCCGGTGTGTTTTGATTTTGTTTAAACACATCTGGATTATAGCATGGTGGAAGGACCATGTAAAATAGTGAAATACGATAAGTCTAATAGGGAAAAGCAATTTGACTTTGCTAAAATATTAAGCTTACAATGGCATTGTGATTAACGCTGATACTTGCGGATAAGGAGAGGAAAGATATGACAAACGAGCAAAAGGAACGTTTGAAAAAACTGACAACCTGCAGCATTTCAGATGCCATGGATGCATTGGGATTTCCGAATGGAGCCAGTAATGGGATCAAAGCCACCTGGAATGGCTGTCCTGCCATTGTGGGAGAGGCACGAACTGTGAGGATGGGGCCAGCAGGAGAGACCAGAGGAAGCGGGGAACCTCTATACACCACGGCATTTGCAGCTGCAAAAGAAGGGGATATTCTGGTGATTGATCACAACGGTTACCAAAAGATTTCCTGCTTTGACGGCAGGTTTGCAAAAAGGGCAAGGGAACATGGAATTGCTGCTGTTGTGGCAGATGGTGCAGTAAGAGATGTGGATTCCTATCAAAAACAGAAATTTCCTGTTTATGCCAAAGGTCATATTATTCAGGGAACCAACAACAATCTGATGGAGTATGAAAATAATGTTATGATTTCGTTTGCATTGGTTCAGGTTTGCCCTGGTGATATTGTGGTGGGGGATGGAAATGGAGTGCTGTTCCTTCCGGCCAGAGAACTGGAGCGGATTCTATACACGGCGGAAAAACTGGTGGATGAAGAATAAGGAGGAGACGAAGAATGACGAATGAACAGAGAGAGAGACTGGAAGGAATTTGCAGCAATACGGTTTCCGATGCCATGACAGCTCTGAAAATTGCTAATGCCGGTGCTACTTATGGAATCCGTCCGATCTGGGAAGGCTGCCCTGGAATCTGCGGAGAGGCCATTACGGCAAAAATAGGACCAGAAGGTTTTGCGGAATCAGCAAGCACACATTTCGGTGTACTGCAGGCTATGCAGAAAGCAAAACCGGGAAGCGTTCTGGTTATGGATCACGGCGGCCGGATGGACGTGTCTACATTTGGCGGGATTATGGCCACTACTGCGCAAATTAATGGTATGGCCGGTGTGGTAGTGGACGGAGTCACCCGGGATGTGGATACCTTTGTTGAGATTAAGTTTCCGGTATACAGCCGCGGAGCCAGTGTTGCCACATCCCGGGGCAGGACTATGGCATATTCCATTAATCAGATGATTCAGTTTGGCGGTCTTCAGGTGCGTCCTGGAGATGTTGTTGTTGCGGATCAGAGCGGCGTATCGATTATTCCGCAGGAGCGCCTGGATGAGGTGATTTCGCTGGCAGTTGAACTGAATGAAAAAGAAGCAGAAATGATCAAAATTATGAGAACCGGGGCGGATCCCGTTGAAGTGGATGAACAGTTCAACTATGAGCAAATGCTGAATGAAAGGGGAAAAGTCTAAAGCTATTCAGTGTATGACTTCACGGATTACGCGTTCGGCATTGTTATGGGCAATATGATTGATTTCATTCTGGCTGAACCCGTGTCGTGTCAGGTATTCCCACAGGGAATCCATAGCTGAACAGTCAGGAATCTCCAAGTCTCCGTGGAGGCCGTCGAAGTCGGTGCCAATTGCGGGACAGCCGATGCCACCGACAGAAATCATGTGCCGCAGATGGGCGGCCAGATCCTGGATCGTGTTTTCGGAATGGACAGAAACCATATCAGGGGAGAAGTTCAGACCAATACAGCCGCCTGTGTTGGCAATAGCTTTAATCATAGCGTTGGTTAAGTTACGTGAATGTCTGCATACAGAACGGGCGTTGGAATGGGAGGCAATGACTGGTTTGCGCGACAATTCTATCACGTCCCAGAATCCGCCGTCAGAAAGATGGGACACATCAACCAGGATACCGATATCATTCAACATGGTAACGGCTTCTTTTCCATAGGAGGTCAATCCCCTGGTCATAAGAAGCGAATCAGCAGAATGTGGGAATCCCAAGCAGTTAGGATTATTCCAGATAAGGGTCAGAAGCCGTATGCCCATATGGTAAATGCGCTTAATGTTTTCGAGAGAGCCGTTTAACAGGCGGCCATCTTCAATGGTTAGGAATGCAGACATTTTTTTGTTCCAATGGTTGCACTGGTATTCTTCCCAGCAGCGGGAGATTCCGATCATGTCGGAATGTTCCAGAATATCCCGGTGAAATGCATTGATTTGCATAGTTACATAATCCCAATCGTCCGGAACTTCCAAGAGATTCCGTTTGAAATAGTTGGGCGTGGGCAGAAAAATAGCAAAAAACTGGGCAGCGCAATCTGCATTCTTCATACGGCGGAAATCTACACTTTTCGAATTTTGATAGAGGGTTTCCGCATTTTCCGGAAAGTTATTCAGAAGCAGAGTGTCACAGTGAAAATCAATATATCTCATAAGTGTGCCTCCTGTAGGTTTTTTATCCATTATAAGTCAGAGAAGCAAAAGAGAAAAATCGGAAAAACCTATAAGAATAATAGTTATATCCAATTTTACCGGAAAGAAATAGAATGATATAATTCGTTTACAAAATCAGAGCGAATCAGAAAAAACAGATGAGCGAAGATCAAGGAGGAGGGGCAGAGGTTTCGTTTTAAGCAACTACGATAAAAATGTTTATCAGGAGGGGATGTATATGTATGTATTATTTGTTCCATTTGCAGTGCTGATCGCAATTGTGCTCTGCAAGAAGATCCCATATGTGGGTGGAAAAACGCCTTATGCACTTTTGATAGCGGCGGTGCTGATTATGATTTTAAGTGGTCACTTCGCACCGGCGGATTGGGCAAACGCAGTTATTGAAGGTCTGACCCGTATGGGCTGGGTTATTTGTCTTTGCATTTTTGTTAATTTTTATTCCCAAACTCAAATGAGGCTGGGTACCATTGATGCGGTTGTGCGAATGCTGCGCTCTATTTTCGGCGGTTCACAAAAAGCGCTGCTGCTCAGCACCATGCTGGCACTGATTTTCTGCGGAGCATTTACCGGTTCCACGATGGCATGTACAACGATTGTCGGCATGCTGGTTGCCCGTTCCTTATATGACTGTGGGTTGTCTGCGGAAAAAACCACGGCTACTGTTGTAATTGGTGCCATGCTTGGCTCTCTGATGCCGCCGATCTCCAGTTCCTTTTTTGGCTCATCAGCTATCAGCGGTGTGGATGTGGGGATTGTACTAAATGAAGGATATAAGGTAATTGGTATCAATGTAGTGATAGCTATCATTTATGTGGTTTTTGTTTTGGGCGGTAAGCAGAGAGTAGGATTCCAATTTAGTAATGAACGCGAAAAAATAGGCGATATCTGGCGTGAATGCTGGACTAAGATGATGCCAATGTTTCTTCTGATCATCATTATTGTGATGAAGCAGTGTTTTGATATCAACGTGATGTCCATGACAGTAGGAAAACTGTTGTCACCGTTAAATAATATTCCGGTGCTAAAAAGTGTTATCAGCAATTATTTAGTATTGGCATTTCTGGTGATAGGATTTGTCGGTTTTATCTATCCGGAGGTTCATAAAGAAGCCAAAGGCGTGTTCCAGGGTGCCTACAAGACTTCTACTTACATTGTACCCGTTATGTTTGCGGCCGCTTGCCTGGTAGGAGCGGTTGTCACGACCGGCGGACTGGATATGGTAACGGAAGCGGCAGCAAAACTGAATCCGCATGTGCTTATTCTTGGTGGTTCAGCGGCGATGAGCGTCATGGGGATGATTACCGGAGGTGACTCCAGCGCACTTAACACGATTTTTCCGTTTTTCTTCCCGGCGGTTACCGCTATCGGTGTTCCGGCTCTGAATGCGACTGTGGCAGGAAGTCTGATCACGGTAGCAGGTCAGGCATTTCCACCATGTGATACTCTGGTGTTTATGGCATGTGGTGTACTTTCGGGGATTTTGGGAGTAAAGAAAATTGATCCGATGAAGGTCATGATGCTGAATCTGCCCATTGGAATTTCCTTGACAGCATTTGGTTTGTTTTATCTATATGTCTATTAAATTAAAACAGCGTGTGAAAACAGGAGGAGAAACGTGATGATTGGAAGAATTAGTTATGAACAGTGCAAAATGGTATCAGAATTTTTGTTTGGGAAACCGGCAGAAGAAAACAGGAAGCCGTTGGCTATCGCCATTACGGATCAGGCAGCCAATCTGATCTATGTGGCTCATATGGATGGTATTCATACCAGAGGTGGAAATATAGCGTCTGCCAAGGCATTTACGGCGGCAAGAATGCATCGCACTACCAAGAATCTGCTGGAATATTGCAGAGAAAACCATATGGAGCTGGGGATGTTTGCGTGTTCGGGCATTACTGCGATGCCGGGTGGTTCTCCCATTTATGATGTGGATGGGGAACTGATTGGAGCAATTGGTATCAGTGGATGGTCTGCTGACGAGGATCAGGTGTTGGCGGACGCTTGCGTAGAATTTTTAAGTACTGGTCTTTTATAGCTTGATATGTTTCATAAAAACGCCAAAGCATAAATTTACTTTGGCGTTTTTTGCTGGCGGACGGATTCTTCAATGACACAGGTGCCTATCCGTAATTATTCAATAATACTGCGGAAATAATAAAATTCTGTATTTGATATATGTTTTTGTAAAAGTTCAATTGACAGATTCAAATCTCCCTGGATAAAAAGTTCAATCAACTCAAGGTGTTCCCTGGCGCCATTTTCAGTTCGGGTTTCGGAATAAAATTCCTGGGTCCTGACTCTCTGGAAATGGTCAGATAGATTATTCATTATCTTTATCATAAAGGAGTTTTTGCAGCAGGATGTGATGTAGTTGTGAAATTCATAGTCCAGCTCATGCAGTAATGGATAGTCTTTTTTGTCCAGAGCGTTAAGGAATTTTTCCCTAAATTCAACCAGCGTGTCGAAATTGAGATTTTTAAACGCTAATTCTAAAATAATCGGTTCCAGCAGATGCCGTGCTTCAAACAGTTCGCGGGAAGATTGGACTGTAATCCCGGTAACGAATATTCCTTTACGGGGGATAACCTGAATCAGATTATCCTGAACGAGAAGGCTTATCGCTTCACGTATGGGGGTGCGGCTGATGCCTAACATTTCACATAACATTTTTTCTTCCAGATATTCATTTGGTTTTAATTCATTGTTTAGTATTTTTTGCTTTAATGTTGTATAAGCTTTTATCTTTAAATTTTTTGTTGTCATTTTATACTCTCCATTCATTGTATTTAGTATAATTTATCAATTCGGATTTGTAAACTAAAAGAAAATAAAATTTTACACAAACCATATTGACTTTGCATTATGAAAAGGATATAATAAATACACCAAGTATACATGGAGAATACACAACTACAAGGAGGGGTTATATGTCAAAAGCAGATTATTATTTTAATGAAGAAATAAGTATACCAATAGATAAGGTATACCGATTTGAAAAAGAGCTGTACCAGGCGGCAGGTATGAATGAAGCGGATGCACATAGTGTGGCTGAGCATCTTGTTGAGGCAGATGCGAGAGGTGTGTATTCACACGGTATACAGAGAAACGGTATTTATCTGGAGCGCTTTCGCCTTGGTGGGAACAGCATCAATGGAAGGCCGGAGGTGATAAAACAATTCGGAGCAACAGCCTTAGTGGATGGTCACAATGCCATGGGGATGGTGGTGGGGAACTATAGTATGGATTTGGCAATTGATTTGGCGAAAAAATATGGAACCTCTGCCGTTTCTATAACCGGCAGCAATCATTTTGGAACTTGTGCGCATTATCTGCAGATGGCAGCAGATGCCGGAATGATTGGGTTTGTTTGGACAATCAACTGTGTGAATATTATGGCGCCATGGGGCGGAACGGAACGCCAGCTGGGAAACAATCCATTTGGTATGGGGGTACCGTGCAAAACCAAAGACAGCATCATTCTGGATATGGCGACCAGTGTTGTGGCAAGGGGGAAAATTGTCATGGCAAGAAAGACCAATTCTCCGATACCAAGCGAATGGGCGCTTGATTTGGACGGCAATCCGACGACAGACCCGGAAAAAGCATATTGGGGGACAGTGCAGCCATTCGGCGGTTATAAGGGATACGGATTAACATTTATTAATGCAATAATATCAGCAATTTTAAATGGCTCGAGTTTTGGCGAAGAGATTATCGATCTGTATGAAGAGCCGGGAAAAGTACAGAATTCAGGGCATTTGTTCCAGTGTATTAATATTGATGCGATTGATAATTTAACCGATTTTAAAAAGCGCATGGATGATGCGGTTGATTATTTGAAAAATGGAAAAAAGGCTGCAGATGTTGAAGAAATTTATGTACCTGGAGAATTAGAAGCGATCAGCCAGAAGAAGGCGAAAGCGAATGGGATAATCTATCCTGTTGAAGTGATTCAGGAGTGCAGGGAGCAGGCGGAAAAGTATCAGATAGCGAAAGAATTTTGGCTGTGATAACCATCAGGAATAAAGGGGGTACTTATGAAATCAAAGTATAATGTCAGTGGAATGCCGTTGTGGCTGTTTGGAATTATTTTTATTATCATTCTGGCAGGAGTTAAGCTGGAGATTGTCCCGGATAATATGGGTGGTGCATTTGCGGTTTGTCTTGTTATGGGGGTTGGGGTAATGTGGCTCGGTGACCATATACCTGTATTGAAAGAATATGGTGCTGGTACGATTTTGGCAGTTCTTGTGCCATCTCTGCTGCTGTTTTGGGGCTTGCTGCCGCAATCGATAGCCGGTATCTCAAAGAACTTTTTCAGTACATATGATTTTACTTCTTTTCTGGTTCCTGGACTTTTGGTTGGCAGCATATTGGCGATGGATAAAAAAACGCTGGTGAACGCAGGGGCGAGATTTATAGTTCCGATGATATTGACAATCATTTTTGCGACAACGATATCAGGCTTTGTTGGGATGTTGGTGGGATATGGTTTTGCAGAAACTATTTTGTATATCGCAGGACCGATTCTTGGCGCCGGAGTGAGCGCTTCCGCAGTGCCCTTGTCAGAGGTGTATGCTCAGAAAGGCGGCGGCGATGCAGATTCCATTTTGACGATGCTGACAGCAGCCGTTATGGTGGCAAATGTTGCTACGATTGTCATTGCCAGTGTTTTGGCGGCAATAGGCAGAAAAAACAGCGATTTCATCTTTAAGGGGTTTGCCGGAAAAGATGGCAAGATTCTGCGAAAGGACGAAAAGCTGCAGGTTACGGAGGAAGATAAAACAAAGCTGGTCAAGGACCAGAATACCACCACTTTTAAGGAATTGCAGACAGGTTTTATATTAACCTGCGGGGTTTTTATCCTGGGCCGAATTTTGGCAAAGTTTATTCCGGGGGGACTGCATTTTTATCTGTATATGATTATTATTGCGGTTGCGCTTAAACTGGCAGATGTGCTGTCTGCAGATATTTGTTCGGCATCGGGGGCATGGACCAATTTTATGGCAAAGGTGCTGACGCCATGCACCCTCTGTGCTATTTCTCTCGGGGTGCTGGACTTAAGCAGCATCATCGTGCTCTTTAGTGATCCGATATTTCTGTTCTTATGTCTTGCATGCGTAATTGTGACGGTATTGGTTTCCGGTACTTTGTGTTATGCATTCGGATTTTATTTTATGGAAGGTTCCATCATGGCGGGACTTGGTTTGGCTGATATGGGAGGCACCGGCGATGTGGCAGTATTATCTGCGGCAAATCGTATGGAGCTGCTGCCGTTCCTTACAATTTGCTCCCGGATTGGCGGGGCGATCAACATGGTGTGGCTGACATTTTTAGCTTCCAATTTTTTATAAGGAAACAGGATTATGATTAGACGAAAAGAAGAGTACCCGCAAGAAATTATGGTACGGATGAAAGCGGGCAATGGAGAATTTCGGGTTGAGCACCTGGTTGGCAAGGAAGTATTAGGTACAGCGGGACGTTTGTTTGCAAAGGGCATATTAAAACCGGGACACAGTGTGGGGTGGCATGTTCATGATAAAACCGAGATGGAGGTTTGCTATATTTTGAGCGGCATGGCAACGATATTGGACGATGGCAGCAACCCGGTAAAACTTTTGCCTGGCGATACACATGTGTGCCTGCCGGGAAGCGGGCACAGTATTGTAAATGAGGAAACGGAAGATCTGGAGTATTTGGCGGTCGTACTTTTTCCTGAACTAAATTAAGACGGATTGGAGTTGAATTATGTTACTTTTGGGATGCATTGCGGATGACTTTACTGGTGCAGGAGACGCGGCTTCGTTTCTTGTGAAAGGAGGCATGCGAACGATTCTGTGGAACGGAATACCTTCGGGTGATCTGGTATTAGATGAGAATATTCAGGCGATTGTAATTGCCATGAAAACCAGGACACAGGAACGATGCGAAGCAGTTGCGGAGTCTATGCAGGCACTTCACTGGCTGAGAAATGCAGGGGTTCAAACATTTTATATCAAATATTGTTCAACCTTTGATTCCACTCCGGATGGTAATATCGGACCAATTATGGATGCGGCGATGGAAGCTCTCGATGTACCCTGTAGTGTGCTGTGTCCTTCACTTCCAGTGAATGGAAGAACGGTTAAGGATGGTATGTTATATGTTGATGGTATACCGGTACATGAAAGCCATATGAAAAACCATCCGCTCACGCCAATTTGGGATAGTTCCATCGTACAATTGATGAAACCACAGAGTAAATATCCATGTAAAGTAGTTCCATCTGATTTGATGAAAGGTGATACCGATAGCCTGCAGGCGTTGTGTACTGCAAACACGAAAGAACGTAGTTATTTTGTTCCGGATTTTGTAAATTCGAAAGATGGTGACAGGATCGCAGAGGTGTTTGGTGGTCTGAAATTATTAAGCGGTGGAAGTGGGCTATTGGAATCATTGGCGAAGAAATATATTATTTCTAATCCCCCAAGCGCTATTCCTGACATGGCGGTGGAAGGGAAAACAATATTGCTGGCCGGGAGTTGTTCAAAAGCAACTTTAGAGCAAATTGAACTGTATCAAAATCAAGGCGGTCCCAGTTACAAAATAGATCCGATCAAACTCAGCCAGGGAATAGAAACACTGAAAGATATTTGGGATTTCGTGAGTGTTCATCCCGGAGAAACGGTATTGATTTATAGTTCTGATACATCGGACCATGTTAAGGAAGTCCAGCAAGTGGGGCGGGATAAGATCGCTATGCTATTGGAAAGTATAATGGCTGCGCTGGCTAAGAAGGCGGCTGCACATGGATATAAAAAATTTATTGTTGCCGGAGGTGAGACCTCGGGGGCCGTCACTATGGCGCTGGGCTTTCATTCCTATGAGGTGGGACAGTGTGTTGCACCTGGGGTGCCGGTATTGTATCCATTGAATCAACCGGATGTTCGTCTGGTTTTGAAATCCGGAAATTTCGGGCAAAAAGATTTTTTTGTTGACAGTATAAAGATGTTGTCTCCAGCGAGAGGTGTGTAATGGAAAAGAGTCTGAAGCAGTATACAGAGGATGCGATATGGGTGGCAAAGACTTTATTTGATAGAAATAAAGCCACTGGATCAAGTGCTAACTTGAGTTTTAGATATGAAGATAAGATATATATTACCGGAAGTGGTACTTGTTTCGGGCGATTGAAGGCAGATGATTTTGCGGTTATGGACATCGAAGGAAGGCTTTTATCTGAAAATAAACCAAGTAAGGAGGGGCCGCTGCATCTTATGATGTATAAAAAAGATGATGCGATTGGTGCCGTTGTGCATACCCATAGCATTTATTCAGTATTATGGAGTTTTCAGGAGTTTGAAAATGAGTATGATATTATACCGGCTCATACCCCGTATTTGAAAATGAAGTTGGGTTCGGTTGGGCTCATTCCATATGAAACGCCTGGTTCGAAGGAACTGTTTGACGCTTTTAAAGACAGAGCAGCGAAAAGTGATGGGTTTTTGTTGAAGCAGCATGGTCCGGTTGTTCCCGGGAAGGATGTGCTGGATGCGTTTTATTGCCTTGAGGAACTGGAAGAGAGTGCACAGATTGCACTCAAACTGAGGGCTGACATGAAATGAACATCAATATTGACCAGTGGCAGAGGCTGCTGGTCTTTTTTAGCTTGATTTGTTTCAAAATCTGGTGAAAAGACTATGTGAAACATTTTTTCTTTGTTAGATTTTTGTCAATTATGAGGCGAGAAAAATAAATGGTTGCAGGAACAAGGAATAAGCGTCCTTATATAGTAAAAATGCAGAAGACGTGAAATTGGCACGAATTTTGCTCTATAAAACAATATACCATCAAAAATAAAGGGAGGAAAAGTATGATCGACAGATTAAATGATGCATGCAGACAGGTAAGGAGAGATATTCTTACCATGGTTCATAAAGCCGGTTCCGGACATCCGGGAGGTTCCTTATCATCGGTGGAGCTTTTGGTAGGTCTATACCAGGGAGGAGTTCTTAAGCATAAGGCAGACCAGCCAAATTGGGCGGAGAGAGACCGTTTTATTTTGTCAAAAGGCCATGTGGCACCGGTTTTGTATTCGGTTCTGTCTAGGTGCGGTTATTTTGATTGTGAGAATTTGAATACATTACGGAAGCTTAACAGTATTCTGCAGGGACATCCACATATGGGTGCTACTCCGGGGCTGGATTGCTCCTCCGGTTCCCTGGGTCAGGGGTTATCAATTGCAAATGGGCTTGCTTTGTCCTTTAAGATGAAAGGAAAGAACAATCGGGTATATTGCCTGATGGGAGACGGTGAACTACAGGAAGGTCAGATATGGGAAGCGGCTATGACGGCAGCACACCACAAATTGGATAACCTATGTGCAATCGTAGATTACAATCAGGTACAACTGGACGGAACACTGAAGGAGGTAAAAGATTTAGGTGATCTGGGAGAAAAGTGGAAGAGCTTTGGGTTCTATGTAATAGAGATCAATGGCCATGACATATCGGAGGTACTGCAGGCGTATATAAAAGCTGAAGCAGTGAAAGGAAGGCCAAGTGTAATTATTGCAGACACAGTAAAAGGAAAAGGGGTATCCTTTATGGAAAATCAGTGTGGATGGCATGGTCTGGCACCGAATCAGGAGCAACTGGAATCAGCACTCAGGGAGATCGGATAGGAGGGATTGTAATATGGAAAAAATACCAATGCGGGATGGTTATGGAAAAGGCTTGCTAAAGCTTGCAGAGAAAGATAAAAGGATCATCGTGCTGGACGCGGATGTGGCAATGTCTACAAGAACAAACTGGATTAGAGACAAGTACCCGGAGCAATTTATTGACATGGGTATTTCCGAGCAGGATATGGTTGGGACAGCGGCAGGACTGGCACTTGGAGAAATGATACCATTTGCCTCTACATATGGTGTGTTTCTGGCCGGAAGAGCCTGGGATCAGATTCGCACGACAGTTTGCTACAATAATCTGAATGTAAAATTAGGCGGAGCCCATGGCGGTATCTCAGTGGGACCGGATGGTGCAACTCATCAGGCGTTGGAGGATGTTGCGCTTATGAGGGTTCTTCCTAATATGACAGTAATTGTACCTTGCGATGCTGTTGAAACTGAAAAAGCAACGATTGCCATGGCAGAAATGGAGGGACCATGTTTTGTGCGGTTTGGAAGAGAGGCGGTACCTGTAATTACTGACGAAAGCAGTGTTTTTGAAATCGGTAAAGCCAATATCGTAAGAGAGGGAGATGATGTCACTCTGTTTGCCAATGGTGCAATGGTTTATGAAGGCTTAAAAGCAGCAGAGCTGCTGGCTGAAAAAGGACTGCAGCTGAAAGTGGTAAACCTGCATACGGTTAAGCCGCTGGATACGAATACGGTGATTTGTTGTGCCAGGCAAACCGGAGCGGTTGTGACGGCGGAGGAGCATCAGAGTCATGGCGGCATGGGGAGCTCAGTAGCAGAGTGTATATCACAGAATTTTCCGGTGCCGGTAAAGATAATCGGAATGGAAGATACATTTGGGGAATCAGGGCAGCCGCAGGAGCTGATGGAGAAATACGGATTAACCGCAGAAGCGATATGTGAGGCGGCAATAAGGGTTCACGAAGCTAAAAAATTGCGTTAATAGTCAGGAAGAACTGTTTTGCCGGTTGAGTGGAAAGCAGTTCTTCTTACTTTTATATGTAACTGTTTCACAAAATGTGATATACTGATGAAAATTTGACAGATACCGTCGCCCCCAAGGAGGTTATTGATATGATAAAAATATGTTGTATTACCTATAAGTATCTGGATGATCTAGTCAGGCAGGCAATTGCAAAGATCGAGGATGAAGAAATTGAGTTGTTGGTTGTTGAAGGTCTGCGTGGAGAAATTCTTGATGGGGTACAAAAGGAAATCGCGGAAGGTGCCGAAGTATTACTGGCAGGAGGGGCAAATGCCAAAATTGCAGAGAGGCATTTTCATATCCCTGTTCTAAATTATAAAATCACTGATTTTGATTATTTATCAGCTATTTATGACGGGTTTGAATTGGGGGAAAAGGTTGCGATTGTCACATTCCAGAGTGGCATATCGGATAAGCTTAAGAGATATTTAACACGTCAAAAATTGAACTTCCAAAATATTATCTATGAAGATTCAGAGGAACTGGAATCGGAGATCCGCCAGTCGGATGTGGATGTCGTGATTGGTGCAGCACATGCTATTGAAGTCGGACAAAAATGCAATAAAAAGACAGTTTCCATATATCCGGGTGTTGAAAGCATTATTGAAACGATTCATAATGGGAAATTAATGGCTCAGGAGATCCGAAAAATAAAGGAGCAGAACCAATATGCAAGTACAATCCTGCGTTATACGACCAATGGTGTATTCCTGATTGATGCCAATTATAAAATTATTGATTATAATACTGCCATAGAAGAGTTTTTTAATGTGGATTCGCGTTACTTAAAGAATAAAACGATCGATACTATCCTTGAGAACTGGTGCGAGGGGTCATTCCTGACCGGCAGCAGCAAAGAGAAGAACTATATTCTGGATATCAATGGGCAGGAAATAATGGAAAAAGTGATAAAAACAGGAGCGAATCCTTACCTGTTTGAAGGGGCTGTAATCATATTGCTGAAGCTAAATGAAGTCACTAAGGCCAGACTTGAATATGCCAGAAAAAGACAGGATTCCATCAAACAAAAAGGCTTTGCAGTTAAGAAAGATTTCTCTGATATCATAGGTAATTCATATGCAATTAAATCCTGCGTGGAGAGTGCGCGGGTGTTTGCCAAGAGTGATGCCAGCGTTTTGATATATGGCGAAACCGGAGTAGGAAAAGAGCTTTTCGCGCAAGGGATCCACCAGGAAAGCAGACGGGCAGATGGTCCGTTTATAGCGGTTAATTGTGGGGCATTGACAGAAACCTTGCTGGAGGCTGAGCTTTTCGGATATGATGAAGGCGCATTTACAGGGAGCCGGCGCGGCGGTAAGAAAGGACTGTTTGAATTGGCAGAAAGCGGAACTATATTTTTAGATGAGATCGGTGAAATTTCTCCGCTGATGCAGACGAAGCTTCTTCGTGTTTTGCAGGAACATGAGATTATGAGGGTCGGAGGAGAATGCATTATTCCGGTTGATGTTCGTATCATTGCTGCGACAAACCGGGATCTTAAGCATATGACGAATGAAAACTTCCGACGGGATTTGTTGTATCGATTGAGTGTCTTGGAACTCCGGATCCCCCCGCTCAGGGAGAGGGAAAAAGACATGGTATATTTGTTTGAATACTTTTATAAGCAGCGTATTGACGTAAAATTGTCCGGAATCCCACTTTCCAAGGTGGTGATGGAACTAATCTTGCTTCATGAATGGCCGGGGAACATTCGTGAAATGCAAAATATATGTGAACGTTTTTGTATTTATCTGGAACAGGCAGTGAAACTAAATCAGGATAAGATGTTTAAATATATGGTAATGGCTTTTGGTGAAGAGATTGTAACGGAGATTATTTTGCGGAAGCATGGATATGATGGTAAGAATATAAGTCATAAGCTCATATCAGATTTAAAACTTACCCTTTCTTATAATCGGACTAAGATTGCCCAGGTTTTAGGTACCAGCAGAACTTCGATTTGGCGAACGATGAAAGAAGATGAAAATGTTTCAAAAAAGCCGGAAAATGAGTCGTGAAACAGAAATGATAATGTATCTTTATCTATAAGTTATAAACAGAAAAATAAATGAATCTCTTAACCTTATATAATACACGGTTTTAAAGATTTATTTATTATTTTATTTCAACTCCTCCAGTTGGCACGGATATTGCTCAATATGTTTATTGAATAAATAATTAAAGAGGAGGATGGACAAGGGTAACTAATGGAAAAGCAGGAAATGGAGAATGAAAGATGAAAGTTGACAGATTTGATCATATTGTGATTACAACAGAAGATTTAGAAAAGTGTCTGTATTTTTATGTGGATATACTTGAGATGGAGCTGGATAATAGTAATGACCGGTATGCAGTGAAATTTGGGAATCAGAAGATTAATATTCACAGAGAAAAGGCCGAATTTCTTCCGGCGGCCCAAAATGTTACTTATGGAAGTCAGGATATCTGCCTGATAGCCGAAGGGAATATCCAGGATATCAAAGCAGAAATCGAAGAAAAGGGATATCCGATCGAACTTGGCATTGTTGACAGAACCGGGGCGTGCGGACCGATTGAGAGTATCTATCTCCGGGATCCGGATGGAAATCTGGTAGAGATAAGCGTGTATAAATAAACAGGAATTGATTGACAGAGCGAAAAGTGTTAGTTCAAAAAGAAAGGTGGTTCAGATGAAAATAGTAGTATTAGATGGATATACATTAAATCCTGGTGATTTAAGCTGGGATACATTAAAGGAACTGGGGGAGGTTACAGTTTATGAGCGTACCACAACCACAGATGTATTTGAAATCATCGAACGGGTTGGTAATGCGGAAATTGTATTTACTAATAAGACCCCCCTTTCAAGAGAGGTTTTTGAAACGTGCGTGAACCTCAATTATGTAGGTGTTTTAGCTACCGGTTATAATGTTGTGGATATACAGGCAGCAAGGGAATATGAAGTCACAGTGGCCAATATACCATCCTATGGAACGAGCGCAGTTGGGCAGTTTGCAATTGCCCTGTTACTGGAGATCTGCCACCATATTGGACATCATGACCAGGCGGTTAAACGCGGGGACTGGACAAGTAATCCGGACTGGTGTTTCTGGGATTATCCATTGATTGAACTGGCTGGTAAAACCATGGGGATTATCGGTTTTGGCAGAATCGGGCAGGCAACCGGCCGGGCCGCTAAGGCATTGGGAATGAGGGTCATTGCAAATGATGCCTATGAATCAGAAAGTGGAAAGGAGATTGCGGAATATGTTGACAGAGACTATCTAATCAGAACTTCGGATGTGATAGCACTACACTGTCCGTTGTTTCCAGATACAGAAGGAATTATCAATAAAAGTAACATTGAAAAAATGAAAGATGGTGTTATCATTATCAACAATTCCCGGGGACCATTGATTGTGGAACAAGATTTGGCAGATGCACTAAATTCGGGTAAGGTATATGCGGCAGGACTGGATGTTGTTTCCACCGAACCGATTAAGGCGGACAATCCTTTGTTGAAGGCGAAAAATTGTATTATTACACCGCATATATCATGGGCACCCAAAGAGTCCAGAGCGAGGCTGCTTGATATCGCTGTGAAGAACTGTAAAGCATATCTGGATGGAATACCGGAAAATGTTGTTAATAATTGAGCAGTAAAAACCTGCAGGTTCGGTAAGGCGTAATTGCTTACCGGGCCTGCGGCTAATAGAGGATAGTTTTACGTTGGTATCATCATATCAATCATCCGTGCTGTTTCTATAGCCGAGTTTGCAACTGACCGCAAATGATTTTTTGATGTCACTTTGCTTTTGGTTAAGTCCTTGCTTTTTATGGCTTGCATAATTTCACTGTGCTCCTGGTAAGAGCGATCCATACGTGTGGCTTTTTTTGCGCTATATCGCCGGATCAGGGGTGGTAGTCGTACAAGATGTCGGGCCGAGGAGGTTCTTGTCGTGGTGCAGAAAATTGTTGAGGCCGAGGACAGAATTGTAGAATTAATAAAAAGTGGGATGACGCTGAAGGGGGCACGGCAGAAAGCTGGGTATCATGCATTGCAGACACCGGAGGATCAGGCTGAAATGTTTCAAAATATGATGGAAATGAACGATGAAACAAAGTAATGGCGGAAAATAATTAATTCCTGCAGAGTTGTGAGAGAATAATTGAACCTCAAAAACCTTTGAAAACATTAGGTTTCTGGGTTTCTATTATTCTTTTTTACATGAAATATTCCAGTTGGCACGGATATTGCTCTATATATGATTGAATAAAAAATTATATAGGAGGATGTAACAATGCAAAAAGGGTTATTGAGTGGAGTAAAGGTATTAGATATGACAAGGGTACTGGCTGGCCCATACTGTGGTATGATGCTGGCCGATATGGGAGCTGACGTTATTAAGATTGAGCTGCCGGGGCGTGGTGATGACTCAAGAAAAAATGCCCCGATAGTAAATGGCGAGAGCGCCTATTATATGAATTTAAATCGAAACAAAAGGGGAATCACCCTGAATCTGAAAAGTGAGAAGGGGCGGGAGATTTTCAAGGAGATGGTGAAAAAGGCAGATATTGTGCTGGAGAATTATCGACCGGGAGTTATGGAGAAGCTTGGACTTGGCTATGATGAACTGCAAAAAATCAATCCGGCAATTGTGTATGGAGCGGTATCCGGATTTGGCCATTACGGACCTTACTCCAGACGTGCGGGATACGATATCATCGGCCAGGCCATGAGCGGCCTGATGAGCACAACCGGCTGGCCGGACAGTGCACCGACAAGAACCGGTACAGCTATTTCGGATGTTATGGGTGGTGCCAGCTGCTGTATCGGCGTTCTGGCTGCTTATGCAAACCGCCTGAAAACAGGCATTGGTGATAAAGTTGATGTATCCCTGGTTGATTCCATGGTTTCTTCCCTGGAGATTATCAATATGATTTATCTTTGCACCGGACGTGTACCGACCAAAATCGGTAACCGCTATGAGGCGATATATCCCTATGATTCATTCCAGGCCAAAGACGGTATGGTTATTATTGCCTGTGGAAATGACAAATTATATAATGCATTAAAAGATAAGCTGCAGATACCGGAACTGGAAGATGAGATGTTTGTAAACAACATTGAGCGAGTTAAGAACCATGCCCCACTTAAAGAAATTCTGGAAAAGTGGACATGTGATAAAAACATTGATGATATCGTAGAGTTCCTGTTGGATGGTGGCATCCCGGCAGCTCCGATCAACACGATTGACCGGGTTGCAAATGATCCGCATATTGCTGAAGCCCGTGAAATGTTCGTAGATTTAGAGCATCCGGTTGCAGGAAAGATGAAGGTGACTGGCAATCAGCTTAAATTTACCAACAATAAAGTGCAGATTAAAATACCAGCACCAACTCTTGGACAGCATACGCAGGAAATATTTGCTGAAATGTTAGGGATCGATGAAGCAGAATTCAAGAAACTTGGTGAAGAAGGCGTTTACTAAAGGGAGGGATTCAGTCATGGGAGCAAAAGTAAAAGTAGTAGAAATCGGACCCAGAGATGGTTTCCAAAATGTAAAAGAATTTATCCCTCTTGATGTGAAATTACATATCATTGATGGTATGGTAGAAGCAGGATTTAAGAAAATCCAGATTGGTTCCTTTGTTAGTCCCAAAGCGATTCCGCAGATGAGAGATACCGGTGATATCGCTAAGACAATACTGGCGTTATATCCAGAGATGGAATTTTTTGCACTGGTGCCCAATCTCTATGGTGCCAAAGCCGCTAAAGAGGCTGGTTTAAAAGAAATCACGCCGGTTATGTCATTAAGTGAATCTCACAATATGGCCAATGTAAAGAGGACCTGCGCAGAATCAATTGAAGAAATCCGTAAAATCAGAGAAGAGCTGCCTGACCTCAAAATCACTCAGGATATTGCAACCGTTTTTGGTTGTCCGTTTGAAGGAGAGCTGCCGGTCAGTCAGTTAGTTGATTTAGTTGGTAAATTGCATGATTTAGGTGTTCAGGCGTTTACTTTATGCGATACCGTAGGATTAGCATATCCTACGCTGATAGAGCTGGTATTTAAAACCATTAAAAAGGCATTTCCCGGAGTGGAATTTAATGTACATATCCATGATACCAGAAATATGGGGCTGCTAAACAGCTATATTGCAATGCTTTCCGGTGCCGACAGTATTCAGGCGGCAATTGGTGGCCTGGGAGGCTGCCCCTTTGCACCGGGAGCCAGTGGCAATACGTCAAGTGAAGATCTTATCTATATGCTGAATAAGTGTGGTTTTGATACGGGTGTTGACTTTGATAAATTATTGGTTACTGCAAAATATGCAAAGGCCATGATACCAGACGGGAACTTTAGCGGTCATCAGATTTGTATTCCCGAAAAACCGGAGGTTCAGGTTCAGGAATAGAGCATCGCAGCAAAGTTTAAAGTTGGGAATGTGAAAGGAGAAGTTCGATGGATATTGGGTTGATTGCATTGCTGCTGCTCGTTTTAGTAGTGGTAATAGGGTTTATCAGAAAAATAAATGTAGGGTTACTGGCAATTGCGGCTGCGGTGATTTTGGGATATGCTTCCGGGCAATTCACAGGGAAACAAATTATTGGCGGCTTTAGTGCATCCTTGTTCATGACATTACTTGGAGTAACTCTGTTCTTCGGGATTATTCAGGACAATGGTTGTATTGAACTTATTATGCGGCGTATTGTCAGTGTGTTTGGTAAATGGATTTGGATGGTGCCGATCTTGCTCTTTGCAGCAGGTTATCTCGTTGCTGCAATTGGGCCGGGTTGTGTTCCGGCGATGGCATTTGCTGCGGCGATGGCCATACCATTGGCACATGAAAGCGGCTATCATCCGGTTATGCTTCTTATTATCGGCAATTTAGGTACCTATTCCGGTCGATTTTCCCCCATTACACCGGAGGGTGTCCTGATTCATAGCCTATTGGCGGAACAGGGTATCACGATATCAAGTACATCGTTAATGTTGGGGACACTTGTAGGAACCGTTGTTTTGTTCTTAGCTGTATTTATCTGCTATAAGGGATACAAAGTGAAAGGAATACAGGGAAGTGCAGAAACAAAAGAGATTGAGAAATTTCAAGGAAAGCAGATTCTGGCAATATGCAGTGTTGTAGTAATGATTCTGATGGTAATTATTGGAAACGTTGACGTGGGATTAGCATCTTTTTTGGTATCGGCATTCCTTATAATCGTAGGAGTTGGAGAAGAGAAAAAGGCGTTTTCCAGTGTCCCATGGAATACACTGATTATGGTTTGCGGTGTCGGTGTTCTAATGAATCTGGTAATCAGTACGGGTGGAATTGACACGCTGGCAAATGCGATGTCATCAGTTATGACACCTTGGTCTGCACCCGGTATCATCGGAGTGGTAGCTGCTGTGATGTCCTGGTTTTCCTCAGCAATTGGGGTAGTATTCCCGACATTAATCCCAACAGTAGGGGCAATCGCTGAAAATGTAGGTGGTAATGTCAGTATTATTGCATTGGTCAGCTCAATCGCTCTGTCTGCATCTGTTGCAGGTTTAAGCCCGGCATCTACCGGCGGAGCCATCATCATGGGAGCATGCGGCGGAGATGCAGAGTATAACGAAAAGTATCCAAGTGATAAGTTGTTTGTGCAGTTGCTGCTCTGGGCGTTCGGCTCAGCGGCTATTACAGTAGTATTGGCATTTATTGGAGTTTATGGGTGGTTTTAAGAAATTATGCTTTAAAAAGGGATAAAGGGGAGCTTTGCTCTGGGAGGAATCACGGGATATCAGAGAGCATTGGGCGGTAACGGTTATCAATGGCTCGCCGATTTGATAAATACGGGAGCCATTGATTTTTTGCTCAGCTACGCAAAGTTATCATTATTTATACAATCGTACTTAAAAAGCGGATAAAATCTTCATAAGAATGCATGGAGACAATCCTTTGCATATTCTTGTTATCTCTGAGTGTTATGGCAATCGGTTCGAATACAAATTTAAAAATGTGTCTCTCGTCCTTGTTAAAGCACATCATAATAACCAAAGACACTTTGGTATCCCCCCATGGAATTGGTTTTTTGCTCACAATTACATTCATGGCAGTTTTATTTGCATTCATGTTTATTGCATGAGGGATTGCAAAATCACCAAATGCAGTAGAAGACATCTGTTCCCGCTCTAAAACTTCATGAACAAAATTTGAGTCAGTATAGCCCAGTTCCATGTATTTTGCTGCCATATATTTAATGCAACAGTGCTCATCCGGAAAACCGTCAACAACTTCAAATAAATCTGGCTTAAAAAGTATTCTTAAATATTCGTTAAACTCTTCCTGTTTCTTTACCGCTTTGATCTGATCGATTTTTTGGCGCAAGATTGTCCGGTCATTTTCGGTAAGAAAGGGCTGAATTTGCACAAAAGGAATAGGAATCATTTGGGTCACAGGAAGTATTGAGAGCAATAAATCAATTTCCGGTAATGATGAAATCTGACTCTCATTAGTCAATACATGTGTGATAAATAGTTGGTTATTGGAACATCGTTGAATATCATCAGTAATCTTTTGCACCATATCGTAATAGTTTGGATAATAAAGGGCAGCAGTTAGCCGGGTTGACTTTTTTCTCTGTTCTTCAAGCGAACTTCCTAAGTGAACAGCAATATATGCAATTTCGTCATCATTAATTGAAATACCGGTAGTTTTTTTGATTGCTGCGGCCAGAGAGACGGCTACATCATAAATTAGTGGGCACGATAGTTTAATGCTTTGTGTCAACGGATTTTTACTGTAGTAGTTGTTTCTTGAGCGAACAACCAGACCTTGCAGATGCAATGAAAAACGTACTAAAAAATCCTTGGATTCTAAATTTATATTGTACAGTGATAAAACATTGTCTACAAGTTGGCTGGCCAGAGCTAAATAATCCTTATTGATATAATAATCTATATCCTTAACACCAATATTGAAATAGTCGATTGAGGTAGCTCTTGAAACTATGAGCAGCGTTAATTCATATATTTCAATTTGGTTGTATGTTATGGAAAAGCGTGACTCTATTTGTTTCACTATATCGCAGGTCAGTTCATATTCATTCCGGCACTCTGGAGGGATGGATGCAGTTTCCTGGATACTGACATTGTTATTCCGGATACGGTCAATTGATATGGTAATATGCAATACTAAACTGGTAAGTGAATAATCATTGATATAATACCGGTATTGCTGAAAGATGGATGATACAGTTTGCTGAATAAAGTCAACGTCTATATCTGCGAATTCATTCTGGAGCGTCGATAAATTTACAAAATTGACGTTAGACTCATTGTATATTATATCACTTAGCAATCTGCGTTTGTTCTTCTCAGCACCATGGATTGATATGGTATTCATTTTTGCAATTAATTGTAAATCAAAATCAGCAAGTTTTCGTCTGATTTTTTTTAATTCAGAGTTTAAAGTAGGAATGCTTACATATAGCTCCTCGCAAAGTTCATAAACATCAATCGCAGTGTCTGAATCATTATGAAATAGGCGGTTCAGAATATATGCAATGCGTTCGTCAGAATTTTGGGGAATTAACTTAGGGGCAGACTCCATTATTTTAATAGCTTGATTTCTGGTGATTGAATAACCGTTTCGTGAAGACTGTACAGCATCTGGAAAAAGTACATTGATGTCATGTACATAATTTTTAATTGTGCGAGCAGACAAGCCCATTAAATTTGCTAAAGAATTAACAGAGCATGGTTGGTTTTCTGCCAATAGTCGAATCAATTTAAGATAGTCCTGCTTCAAACGTATTCCCCCCCCCTCATTTGATTTTGCCTGCTGATATTAATCATATCATATATAGAGCATCTGATTCAAATGGATACTTGCCCCATTTAGGGGCAAGTTAGATTACCCCGACAGGGGGCAAATATTGAGTGGAAACGGAATAAAATCAGGCGCATAATAAGACATAGAAAAAAAGTAAAGGGGGATTTATACGATGTACAAAATTTTATTAGCTTGCGGAGCCGGGGCATCCAGTGGTTTTGTGGCCTTGAGTATGAGAAAGTCTGCTAAAAAACTGAATATAAAAGCAGAAATCAAGGCAGTTAGTGATATCGAGATTATGAACTATGTAGATGATTTTGATATTTTGCTGTTGGGTCCGCATATAAAGTATAAGCTGGCAGAAATTGAAGCAGAATTAATCGGAAGACCTGTTAAAGTGCTGGTAATGGATAAAAAGAGATACGGGGCACTGGACGGAGCCGGAATACTTGAAGATGCATTGGCTGCTATGCAGGAATAAAAAACGGTAAACTATATTCTGGAAAGGGTGGGATGTATATGAACAACTATATGGATAAGATAATGGCATTTGTGGAGAATAATCTTTCGGCAAAGCTTCAGGGGGCAACAAAAAACGCATATATATCAGGTTTGCAGAGCGCGGTTTCAAAAACGATCCCAATGATTTTCGTTAGCTCGATTATAACTATCTATAATATTATCAGAAATTTCGCGCCATTTTTGCCAAACTTAAGTGCGATCAGTAATTACTCATTCGGGCTTATCGGGCTTTTTATGGGGTTTCTTGTGCCATTCTATATATTAGAAAAGAAAGAAAACAAGAACAAATATATTGGGGGGTTAACAGGTCTTGCGCTGTATATGATGACTGTTAATCCAACCGTTACTGATGCCGGATATGTTTATAATTTTACCAGCTTCGGAGCGGGGGGAATGTTTGTTGCTATTATTGCCGGCGTATTTGTTGTGTTTGTATTCTCGTGCTTCAAAAAGTTCACAGTATTTGGTGAAGACTCAGCAATGCCGGATTTCTGTAAAGAATGGTTTGATACCTTATTACCTATATTTACGGTAATTTTCGCAGGCTGGTTTGTTATATTGAATTGCAAAATTGATTTATATTCCATACTGGTGAATGTATTCCGTCCAATTTTAGATATTTCCAGTACATATATAGGAATGTTATTGATGCTGCTAATACCTACTATATTTTACACAATGGGCATTTCTGGATGGATTTTCAGCCCCATCTTTACACCGATCCAAAATACGGCGTTGGCTGCCAATATAGAAGCCTGGGCAGCAGGCCAGCCGCTGCCTTTTATATATACGGCGGGGCTTAATCCGGGATACCTGAAATTAGGCGGCCAGGGAAATACGCTGCCGCTAAATTACTTCTTCCTGTTTTCCAAGTCAAAACGACTAAGGTCATTGGGAAAAGCATTTTTGGTGCCAGGCTTGCTGAATATAAATGAGCCGATTATTTTTGGTACAATCGTATGGAATCCGATTTTGATGATTCCGTGTTGGATCACGGCTATTGTAAATTTGACAATGACTTATCTGGCGATGCGAATGGGGCTGGTGCTTGCACCACATGTAACCATGGGAATGTGGTATTTACCGGTTCCCATTCCGGCAATTTTGGTTGGCGGTATACCTGGTTTGATTTTATGTTTGATTAACCTTGGTTTGGATGCGTTCATTTGGTATCCATTCTTTAAGGTTTACGAAAAGAAGGTGATGGCTGAAGATGGTGAACTGGAAATGGGGAAAGAAAGCAGATATGTATCAAGTTAGACACAAATTTCCGAAAGATTTTATGTGGGGAGGCGCATTTGCAGCAAATCAGGCGGAAGGAGCCTGGGATATTGATGGAAAAGGGCCATCAATTGCTGATTATCATATTGGTGGTCTTCCGGATAAATACTTGAATAAAAGGGAAGATGCTACAATAGAGAATCAACGGGAGAACTTTATATTAAACGAAGGTTTCAATTACCCAAAGCAGAGGGGGGTGGATTTTTACCATCACTATAAAGAAGATATGGCCCTGATGGCAGAGATGGGATTGCGGTGTTTGCGGATCAGCATCGCCTGGAGTCGGATTTTTCCAAAGGGCGATGAGCAAAATCCCAATGAATCCGGATTAAAGTTTTATGATGATTTGTTTGATGAAATGTTGAAGTATGGAATTGCACCAATTGTAACCATATCACATTATGAAATGCCAGTTCACCTGGTTTTAAAATATAATGGCTGGCACTCCAGATGCATGATTGATTTTTATATAAAATATTGTGAAGTTATCTTTCACAGGTATTCGAGTAAGGTTAAATACTGGATCCCTTTTAACCAAATCAATCTGTTGTCATTTAATACACTGGGATTTTTGAAGGATCCGGATAAAAATGAATTAACAATGATGTTTCAGGCGGTGCATCATCAGTTTATTACGCAGGCATTATCAAAGAAGATTGCACATAAATACAGGAACGATCTTTTGATTGGCACAATGCTCAGTGATAAAACTGCCTATCCCGCTACTTGTAAACCGGAAGATATCCTGTTTGCCACCTTGAAAAATAAGATGCAATACTTCTTTTCAGATGTGGCTATGAATGGATATTATCCGCCATATGCGTTCCGTTACTTTGAAGAAAATGGAGTATCTTTGAAGTTTGCCGCAGAGGATGAATTGCTATTAAAGCAGTACAAGATGGATTTTTTATCTTTTAGTTACTACTATACTCAAACAGCAGACGCATCTGAAAATTCATACTCTCTGCGTGATTACAGTAAGAACCCATACCTTATGGCCAGTGACTGGGGATGGACAATTGATGCTATCGGCTTACGAACTGTGCTAAATATATATAATGACAGATATCATTGTCCACTTTTTATTGCTGAAAACGGATTTGGTGCTGTTGATGTATTAGAAGCTGATGGTTCTGTTCATGATCATTATCGTATCTCTTATTTGCGGGAGCATTTTAAGCAGATGAAAGAGGCTATACGTGACGGTGTTGACCTGATCGGCTACACCGTATGGTCGCCAATCGATATTGTCAGCTGCGGAACATCAGAAATGAAGAAACGCTATGGCATGATCTACGTAGATCTGGACGATTTTGGAAATGGCTCTAATAAACGATATCGCAAGGAGTCATTTCATTGGTACAAAGAGGTGATTGCATCGAATGGGGAGTATCTTTAGGCAGTTGATGATTGTAATAAATAACACGGAACCTAAAAGTATCTAAATGAGAGAGGAATTTGCTTATGCCTGAGAATATTGAAAATAATAATGAGGAAAAGGAGAAGATAGCTACAATTGCGATGCAGATTGTAATCGCAGCCGGAGATGCGAGAAATTATATTATGGAAGCAATGGACGACGTTGGTGAGAATGATTACGATAAAGCAAATGAAAAACTTGAAAAAGCCAAGGACAAGTTGCGCCAGGCACATATTTATCAGACGGAGGTTGTCCAGTCAGAAGCAGCCGGCACTAAATATGAGTATTCACTATTGTTTACGCATGCCCAAGATACAGTAATGACGATCTGTACGGAATTGAATCTTGCAAAGAAAATCATTCTATTATACCAAAAAGTCGAGTCGAGAATTTGCGCACTGGAAAAGAGTATTGGCTGAATAAACGTTCTGATTTATGAAAGTCACAGAAGAAATCGAAGATACATTACAGTCGTTGGAGCAATCATAATGCAGTAAAAGAAAAGCCTCATTACGAGGCTTTTTTTATAATCTCATGTATAACAAAACGATATAGCATCGTTGAAAAAACGATATTTCTATTATAGATTCAGATGTGCTATAGTTCAATTATCAGTCAAATACCCTGCGGCATTCGCCAAATGCAGGAGAAAAACATTCCTGCGCTGGGCTCATTGCTCGCAGGAATAAAGAAAAAGGAGTTAGAGGTATGGAGAAAGGGTCAGAATTTAGCCTGAACAAAGATTTTTGTAAGTCCTGCGGCATCTGTGTTGCTCTGTGTCCGGTCCATGTTCTTGCAAAAGATGACGACGGAAAGCCGGTTATGGAATCACCTGATAAGTGCAGTGGGTGTAAGTTATGTGAATACAGATGTCCGGATTTTGCAATACGAATGGGAGGGAAAGAAGAATGAAGGATGAATTCAAAGTCTTAACAGGAAATGAAGCATGTACGTTAGGTGCCTTAGCGGCAGGTATGGATTTTTTTGCGGGATATCCGATTACGCCTGCCACAGAAATTGCTGAGTATGCTTCTGAACTGCTTCCTAAACATGGCGGAAAGTATATGCAGATGGAAGATGAGCTTGCTTCAATTGCAGCGGTTATCGGTGCATCCTTTGCAGGTGCGAAAGCAATGACGGCTACCAGCGGACCGGGATTTTCTCTGATGCAGGAGAATATTGGCTATGGGATGCTGGCAGAAGTACCATGTGTTTTGGTCGATGTTATGCGCCAGGGACCGTGTCAGGGCGTGGCAACTGTTCCGGCTCAGGGCGACTTAATGCAGGCAAGATGGGGCACACATGGAGACCATCCGGTGATTGCAGTTGTTCCGTGTTCCGTAGAAGAAACCTATTACGAGACGGTGAGAGCATTTAATATGGCGGAAGCCTACCGCACACCTGTATTTGTTCTGTCTGACGCAATGCTTGCACATATGAGTGAAAAGGTCAGAATTCCCAGTGCAAAGGAGCTGACGATTGTAAACCGGAAACGTCCGACTTGTGCAAAGGAAGAATACAAACCATATGAAGATGATGGAACCGGTATTCCGCCAATGGCAACCTTTGGAGATGGGTATCACTGGTATGTCAGCGGCATTATTCATGATGAAACCGGATTCCCTTCGACCAATAGCCCGGAACAAATCAGCAGCCAGGTGAAACGCCTGGAGGATAAAATCACCCGGAATATAAAAGATATCGAATCTTATGAAGAGTATTGCACTGAAGATGCTGAAATTATTATCGTCAGCGTAGGACTGGTGTCAAGGGTTGCAAAAGGTGCAGTAGATGCAGCGAGAGACAGGGGGATTAAAGCCGGACTCTTCCGTCCGATAACACTTTGGCCATTTCCGGAACAGCGGTTGAGTGAATTGGCAGCCGGAGCAAAAACGGTGATGACCTGCGAAATGAATGAAGGACAATTGCTGCAGATTGTCAGGCAATTCACCAAGGGAAAACCAGTCATTCTGGTTACTCAAAACGACGGAACCATAATCGAGGCAGAAATTGTATTGACTGCAATAAAGGAGGTAAATTGAGATGGCTCAAAAAGCACATGTATTTGACAGGCTGTTGCGTCAGGATAAATTAAAAACCATGTGGTGCTCCGGCTGCGGTAACGGAATCGTTATGCAAGCATTGGTACGTGCGATTGATAAGGCTGGTCTGGATCCGGATAAGGTTGTGGTAGTTGCCGGGATTGGCTGTTCCTGCCGGGCCAATGGATATATGAATGTCTGCGGAATACATACAAACCATGGACGTGCCATTGCATATGCAACCGGCGTGAAAATGGCCAATCCCAATCTGCATGTTATTGTGGTTACCGGTGACGGGGACTGTACTTCGATTGGTGGTAATCATTTCATTCATGGAGCCAGAAGAAATATTGATATGACAGTCGTTGTATTTAATAATTCCAACTATGGTATGACCGGAGGACAATTTTCACCGACAACCCCCTATGATGCCAAAACAAAAACCAGTATCTATGGAAACATTGATCCGAATTTCGATATCAGTATACTGGCAAAGGCTTCAGGTGCTACTTATGTTGCCAGATCAACAAC
>Ga0153945_1000046_pt1 | contig 37369 bp, 48 predicted proteins | sample TSNJ029MetaG_FD_104720 | JGI IMG/M metagenome (GOLD analysis project Ga0153945, IMG submission 104720) | Attine ant fungus gardens microbial communities from New Jersey, USA - TSNJ029 MetaG | ecosystem: Host-associated > Fungi > Mycelium > Unclassified | place: USA: New Jersey, Wharton State...
ATTAATTCCTGCCACCTGCATACGTATCGGATACTCTGTTGTAATATCTCGTTCGGTATGGGAGAGTGTAAGTGTCTTATAATCCCCAACATGGATGTCATGTTCTGCTGTGGTTCCTGCTTTCGCTATATCGGATAATTCCTCCCATGAAAACTCTGTCAACTCTCTGCCCAAATAAATCATGTTATCATCTGCCGGCGAGATCCCGCCGCTCACATTCATATCCTGATAGATCTGTGCAATTGTCTGATCAAAATCTTCTTGCAGCACATAAACACCGTCGCTGGCGGTTATATATACTGTTTCTGCATTAGCCACTTCTGTGTAGAATTCCATGGTTATGGTTGATGGCAAAAGAGAGTTATATGCCGGCAGGTAATCCCACTGGTCGGTAACGGCAATGGCAATCGAATATAATATTTCTCCCTTATCCGGATCATTCGCAAAGACACCAACCTCCTTCACATAATAACCTGCTGTCAGATCGCCGCTTTCCTGCTTATTTGTAATTATGAATTTTAGATAAACCGTTGCATCATTGACAATTGAAAGCGTATTGATTGGAAATTCCTGCTTCTGTGATTTTAGTGCCGTTTTTTCCATGAGGGATTCTCCCTCTGCATATACACCATCACCGGTGGCTGTCTTTGTAAATTCGATTGCTGTTAGTCCTGACTGGGCTTTTGCCAGCAGTTCAATTCCATCCTTTGTCAAAACTGCTGAATGAAAATTTGCCATAACTGATTCCTCCTTTAATTGATTGCGGTTTTTGGATAAAAAATAACACCAGTGGCCGCTTGCTGCCTCTGATGATTTTCTCTTGTTTTAATGGTTTGGTTGATGATAATTATCTTGCACATCATGCGGTACCCGCTCGCTGCATGATTCTGCCCTGCCACTTCCGCAGGCTTAAGCATCTTATTATTGTCGATTGTAACTTTCGGATAAGATATTGCCCCAGCCGCACCATATTGCTGGACGTTGACATCTATATCCATCTGGCGGTGATTAAACGCGTGCCTATCCGGTATGCTGACCGCGGCGCTGCCAACGTACCATTTGGTATCCGTTCTTCTGACAGATTGGATTCTACGAATGTGGGAGCGTGCATTTTTTACTTTTCTTATGATAGAAAGAAAGTATTCTATCATTTCCTCTGTCATAGTTGCATTTGTGATAATGTCAAATGTATTGGGTGTATATGGCGGCTCTGTAAAATCAAACCATTCGACAATCTCCCCCTCGCCGAAAACAATTTCTATCAGCTCCGCCACTGCGCTGGGTGTTCCTGCCTTCTTGTACCAGGCTAATGTATTTTTTATCAGCTTTTGTTTGGTTTTGACGCTCATGTCTCCATCGTAGTATTGCGTTCCAAGTTCCAGGGCCATAAGGTCCAGTATTTCTTCGCTGACCTCATCGATGTTGGCATACAGTGAGGTCAGCTTTGAAAACTGTATGGTTTTTGCCATTCCCATTTTAAAAGCGTAGCTGATCGCCTGGGTATCTGCATCGTTTTTGATGTATGGGGGTAGTACAGAGATTAACTCGGCATCCGAATATTTAATCATATTCTAATCCTCCGTAGATTACTGCCTGTGTTACCAGGGAAGCCACTGCGGTATCACTTACAATAGTGAATTGCGGGCTTGTGATCTCCGCCCTCTTGGCCCCTGCGCTGATTATCTTTTCCATTAGTACATCCGGATTGATATCCCGACCAATTTCTGTTTTCTGCCAGAGGGTGTATTCTTCGACCGCTTCATTGACTTTTTGCTGGATCACATTTGCCCTGTTCTGGTCACTCTGATTGATATAATAAGTTATACTCAGGTCATATTCTACCGTTCCTGGTGCCACCACCTCCACTTTATCCGTAAGTGGCCGGATATCGGACTGGGATAAGTACTCCTGTAGTCCGGTAATAGATTCCTCTCCCGGTATTACACCACGGTCCAATAAGTAGCTGATCCGGACCACTCCGGGCTCTGGGCTTATGACGCGTACATTAAGGATATCTGCGCTGTATTCTCTTACGAAATACTCATAGGAATCAATGGATCCGGCTGTACTGTAGGATGCTGGTGCGATATAGATTCTCTGCCGCAGGGAATCGTCGCTTTCCACGTCCGCGCCGTTCTCTGGCTTCGTGATATTCATTGCGCCGTCGATGAAGGGGACCGGGTCCACTATAGTCTTGATATCGCCAATGTCATAATTGTTTCCCGCAGCACCGGCAACCGTGCAAAGCGCTGAAATATCAACCTGTGTTTCCCCGATCACAATTTCTCCGTATTCCTCTGTAGAAAAATACACGCCATCACCGGCGGTCAGCCTGGTCCCCCGCGGTATCCCGGTGGTGGTATTTCTGGCAGTGTTCATGCTAAACCGGATTGTTGTCGTTGCGCCGGCTGCCTCCTTCCGATAGATGTGTTTTAGGGCTCCCAAGTTTTCAAGATAATCGGACCTGCTGTACTTAAGCAGTCCCATCTTGCCGGCATCGTCCGTATACATGTAGCCCTGATAAATAAAATAAGCGCCCGTCAAAAGGATAATCCTTCTGTCGTCCGCTTTTCCCAGTACAATATCTTCCCCGGTCAGTCCCTTTCTCTTGTCCTTAAACCACTGAACCATATCTGCCGCCAGCTGCTCCATTGTGTAGTTTTCAATAAAACTGATATCCGGGTACTCTTCGATCGGTCTTAGATTATTATTAATCGCCAAACTCATCACCTTCTTCTAATAAAATATTTGCCGTTGCCATTCCATCCTCGTCGTAAGAAAATGTGACTTCGCTGACGGAAACTCTTGGTTCAAACTCATCCACTTTTCCTACAATATCAGTAGCGATATCATTCTCCATATCCTGCGGTATCTTTGACAGGTTTGCCCAGTCCAGCCCCAACCTTCTGGCCAGGGGAATGGATCCGCTGGGAATGCTTAAGAGATTCGTTAAGCACCGAATGATATCCTGCATCTTCTGTGAATTGTTTTCAGACATAAAATTCAATTCCATATCTTCCCCCTTAGTTGTACTCTGTCATAGTTACATCAATGTTCATGGAGAGGATCTCGCCTTTTGCCAGAACCACGTTGTAAGAGCTGCTTACTCCTGTCAGCATTGCTTTCCGGCAAATACTTCTGCCACCGATTACCAGCGGGGCCACCGTCCCCTCATTCATCTGGTTTATCAATTTCTTTTCAACCGTTTTTGGCTTCACTCCAAGCATCGCATTCAGTTCTATCGTGAAGGTAATACTCTGGAGATCCTCCCCATGGAATTCTATCTTTGGCTTTCCGTTGACCATGTTGTGCTTACTTGTCCGGACAGACAGTTTTCTCTTGAAGTTCGTGAACGTCAGGATCTTTTGATCGCTGGTCTGAAATTTTATCCCGCTGCCCCAGTTTCCTATTTTCGCCATGTTATACCTTCCCCTCTACAACCGTGAGCCGGCTCTCTATGACGGCCAATCTTGCCAGGATGTTTCCCAGGGTTGTGGTATTGGCAGAATCCTTCAGGATCAGGTTGCTGCCGTCGGTAGAAATTTCTGCCGCCGGCACATCCCCGTCTACTGAGTAGCCGCCAAGTACAACTCCTGTTTCTGTCCCGCTGCCAAGGTGGAGCACATAGACAGGATCATCTTTGTTCAGCTTTTGCAGCAATCCAAAAGGGGAATATACCGGAAGTTCACTTGTAACCTGATGGTTTCTGTCCGGATAATAGATGGATGCCATTCCAGTCGCCGCATTATACGAACTGACAAAGCCAAGTCTTATGCTGCTATCACTCAAATTATCACTCCTTTTACAGTACTATAATCTGTCAAAAATTCGATACCCGGAAACATCCATTGTGTATTGGTTACCTCCGGTGATTCGATGTGTCACCTTATCGACAAAATACTTTCCATTGCATCGCCCCATTCCAATTACTTCGATATTGCAGGTAGCAACGATATTCGGGTTTCCCATAGCCGAAAACGATAAAGTCACTGCTTTCTCATTCTCTGCATTGATTCTTGCTTTTGCAATCCTCTGTGCCTCACCTTCGTTCTCCGCCTTTTCATTAAGATGCAACAGTCTCGGCCCCTCCCCTACCGTAACTTCAATGACCTGCTGTTTTACACCCTTTTTCCTTTTTTCCGGCTTAGGACCGGTATATGATATGGTGGCTCCGGTGTAAGTTCCATTCAAGGTGCTGTTCCATGACCAGCTTTCGTCAAAGTCCGTTTCTGTAAAATAACCAGTGATACCACGTGGCTCATATAACGCCTTATCAAAGATAACGAGGGCCTTTTTGTAGATTTTCAGGAAGTTTCCCTGCTTCTCGCAGATATCGTATAAAAATTGACTATCTGTCTGTTTGTCCTGCTCGACCGTTTCAATGACCGGCTCACCGGCCCAGTAGTACAGGTCTGCCATACTGTATTTTACCATCATTTCCTCGGCAATCTGCCGTAACGTTACTTGTTTCCATGTTTTTGATAATGGGTCTGTCTGAAACGATTGGGCCGCCGGCACTGATACACCGCGAATAACACACTGCCTGGGGCTTCCGGAATAAGTCAGATCATCAAGGGTAAAGTTGCCGCAGTGATAGGGCAGACGATCTCCATCCTTAAGCCAGTTGTTGAGGAAGAACGCCACATCCAGATCGTGCTCCTTTTCCGGTACAAAGTCATTCCTCAGCCAGTCTGCATCGCGGCCTTCAAAAGTCAATACAATTTCATCTGATACGCCAGAAGAATTGTCTGTGTAATTCAAACTCATAAGTCTGGCGGATAATCCTGCTTCCTGACCATCATACAAAACGCTGCATTCTACATATCTTGCTTTAGCCATTTAGTTGCGCCCTCCATGTTGGATAATCACTTGGAACCGATGTGGATATCAAATCATCTTTATCCGGCAGCTTAAGAATCACTCCATCAGGAAATACAAAGTAATCCAATTTGTCCCGGTTGGCATCCATGAGATATCCGCAATATTTTTCCTCACCATAATTCTCATAGGCAATCTGGTCCCAGGTTTGGCCGCTCACCGTTGTATAGGTCTTCATTGTCATCACCCCTTAAAATGCCAGTCTTTTATTGTCACGCTGAAATTGTTTCATGAATTGTTCAAATTTCTGATATTCATTTTCCGCAATCTCTTTAATCTTGCCTTCACTCCCTGCCGGGACATTGAACACGGGAGCATATGTGATCCTGCTTTCATCTCTGTTTTGCGCTCCTGCTGCCGATGATTGTGAGGCCATGGAATTGTTCGTGCCTTTGTCAAATATCCCCAGGCGTTCTCCCGCTTCTTCCCAGATACTGACAGCATTTCGGGACCCGTCAAGGGGAATAATTGCTTCCGGATATCCGGCTTCTGCAACCCAGCCGAGGTGAGGATTCTGGAAGATGCCGCCGTCTGCATGTTCGGCTGCCCCCCTGACAGAGAAAGGGAGAGAGGATCCTTGAACGGAATAGTTTACATTCACTGTTGAATCAATTGTAAATGAATTGAATTTCTGTTTAAGATATGAATTAGTCTCTAAATACAAAGAGTTAATGCCTTGCTTTACCGTATCCGTATTATCTTTAATTCCCTTTGCCACCCCGTCAGGCATGAGGACTCCGTTATTATGCATTGTGGCAAGTACTTCCTGGAACTGTGGGCTTGACTCGGCAGTACTTCCCATGGCTGACCACAATGCATCTGCACTTCCGGCAAGAATCCCGATAGCAGCAGCATCATTGATACCTTTTTTTACCGATTCAGGTACTTCTTTCCCTACTGCTTCATATTGGTTTTTCATTGCCAGCAGATTATTAAATTCCGGTTCCATATTCGACCATAATTCTTTTAGTGCATCTCTTGTCGCTTTGTCCAGCCCGTCAATATCCAGCCATTGTGCAACCTGGTCATACGTCCAGCCATTTGCGGCATTCCCGGACCAGTTGATATATTTTAAGGTCTCTTCCATTGCCAGATTAAGGTTTTTACCCATTTGCGGGGTTATCTCGCTTAGGTCTTCCGAAAATGCATCTGCAATCGTCTGTGTTTGGAAATTGATGCCTTTTAGTTCAAGCTCCATCTGACGTTCAAGCAGTCCGGCATCCAGCTCCCTTTTTAGGCTGTCATACATCGTTTGCGTCAGATATGCCGCATCACCGGCAGTGATTTCCCCCGATTGGCTGCGATCCAATTGGAGTTTAAGTGCCCCCAGGCTGTATTCGTAAGATTGGCCTGCTGATGCTGATGCCTCTGTAATCTGGCTTTGGATTTCCTTCTGGAGGTTCTGGAATGTTTCCTTGTCCAGGTCCTTGCCGCTGTACTGCAGGTGAATGCGTTCAAGCCTGGCATCCAGTTGAGACTGTGCAACCTGATCCGTTATCCTTGCCAGCTCTGCTTGTAGTTCCTGTATAATCTTAGCTTCACGGGAATCAATGATTCCATCCTCCATGGCATTTTTATAAACCGCACCTAATTGCATCCCTTTTATTTTTATCTGTTCGTTAATACCTTCATATAGAGCGTCAAATCCAGTAATCAGCTCATTACCGGTTTGACTTTCTCCGCCAAACAGGGCATTAACGTTAAGGTGCGCCGTATATTGAGCCTGTTCGACCAGGGCAATGCTGTTTTGAATCATGCTGTCAATGGATGTCTGGAAAAGCGTCTGATCACTTTCGTTAAGTTCCATACCCATGCTCACTTTCCATGTGAGTTTTCTCAGGTCATCCGAACTATTGCTGATATCGTCGGCAAATGACGAAACCTTTTTCATCTCTCCCATCGCTAAACCAAGATCTTTTAATGTTTCTTTATCCAGAATATCCCTGGCCGTGTCCTGTAATTCTGACAAGGACAATGTGATATTCCCGAACGAATCCGACAGCTTTTGTTTCTTTAGTTCGGTATTCGCAATCTTAACCTTAGTGGCAATTCCTACTATGGCCCCACCGGCAAGTGCTGCCACTCCGATAGCGGCGGTAACTGGATTGCCCGTTACCGCCAACCGGAGTGCATTCATGGCTGTGGCTGTACTTGTAATGGTTTTTGCTAACTTCAGGGTTGTAATTGTAGTTCCGATGGCAGCGAGTCCTCCGGCGATAACATCCGGATTATTTACCATCCACCCACCTACTTTTAGCAACGGTTCTGCGAATGTCTCCAGAGCATCCTTGATGTCCCCGGCGTGCCGCCTGATCGTAGGAATGTTGGTTTTAAGCCCGTCAACAATGTTGTCCGAAAATTCGTAAATCAGCTGCGTTGCTCCTTGGGCTGCTTCTCTTAAGGGGTCCTGAAGATTATCGTAAATCCGTATCCCTGTATCCTGCAATGCTGATTGCATGATCGCAAGATCTCCTGTGAGATTGTCAATCTTGGTGTCGGCCATCCGCTCTAATGCACCTGCCGAACCATACAGCTGCTGCTCCAGGTTCTCCCATTCTGTTACACCTTCTGCTACAGTCGTATTCAATCCTGACATAAGGGCATTCAGGGCATCTACATGTTGTTTTCCGCCGATAGCAGCAAGGGCTTTGTTCCTGTCTTCCTCATTCAATTTCGAGATTGCACGATCCAACACATTAAGAGTCTCTGAGAGACCAATAAAATTGCCCTTGGCATCAAACGCGGAAACCTTGAGCTTCTTCATCATTTTCCCGGCTTGACCGGTTCCGGTTGTTAAATTAACCATGACTGCATTTAGGGCATTCCCAGCTTCCGACCCTTTGATTCCTCGGTTTGCCAGCACACCAAGAGCCGTTGCTGATTCCTGGATTGGAACTCGAAGGTTCTTCATTGTTCCACCTACACCTAAGTAAGCATTCATCAAGTGTTCTGCAGTCTGATTCGACTTATTATTTGCCGCTGCCGCAACGTCAAGATATGTACCCAGATCTTGAATTTCAATACCAAGGGCTGACATGGAATCTGTTACCAGGTCGGATGTTCTCGCCAGGTCCAGACCTGTAGCCTCCGAAAGGCGAAGAACCCCGGGAAGTCCGGCAATTGAGTCCTGAACACTCCATCCGGCCAGAGCCATATATTCCAGCGCCTCTGCTGATTCCGTTGCAGTTTTTGAAGTTTTCCTTCCCCATTCCATCGCCGCTTCTCTTGCAAGTGCATATTCGCCATTGGTTGCAGTTGCGGTTGCAGACCAGGAACTCATGGCTGCTTCAAACTCCCTCCCTGTTTCAATGCTGGCCATGCCGATGCCTGCAACTGCAACTCCAGCTGCAAGCATGGCTTCTGCCGTTGTCACTACCGCTTTTTTCGCTCCGTTCCAGGCTACATCAATCCCCTTCCCAGCTTCTGCCCAGGATTCTTTAAAGCCCATTTTCCCGGCGTCAGCATCTGCTGCTGCCTTGGCAATAGAGCGAATCTGCTTTTTTGTCAGATCACAGGAGGAACCCAAGGTTTTATCCACCATACCAACAATTTTTACGGCTAATTCATATTCTCTTTTGTCGGCCATCCTTTAGTTCCTCCTTTTTTCTTTCCTGGGTATCGCATTGATAATTTCGATCAACTCCCTCAACGGTAATTCAAAAAGATAATCCATGCCGGTTCTCGTGGCAAATGAAAGCTGGACAATGCAATTTCTGATAATCGCTGAATCACCCGGCCTCAGCTTTTCACGTAAAAAAAAGTGGCCACCAGCTCTCTCAAACGAATCGTGTCCCTTGCTTTCATATTGTTACAAAATTCCCATGGCCTTTTATTGATTTTTGCTGCCAAAAACATTGCATACTGACGGGTGGTTTCCAGCCGGATCCCTGAATACCCTTTGGCAGCCATTTGCATATCAACTGCACACAGCTCTGCTGCCGTTACATTCATAAGCCCTTCCATGCTGATTTCTGTTATCCGGTTACCGTCAAACAGAAATGGTTCTTCCAGTTTCAGGGTAAGAATTACCCCGGTGCCTCCTTCCATTGAATCCTCCGATACAATTGCTGCCTGCGTTTCATTATTAACCTTTTGTTCCATAGCCATCTCTCAATCCTCCTGTTAGCACAAACTTCTTACTTTTTGCATCAAATCCACGCCGTTGATCCGATAAATATTATTTAATTTATCAAGCTCAATCAGTTTGACTCCATCAATCTCATATAAAACATAGGTGCATTCAATGGATATTTTCGCTTCCATGGTTTCTCCCGGTTTTAAATTTCCGGGTGTCATGCTTTTGTTTCTACCCCTTACGACATAGCGAAAGCCGGCAAAGTCGGAAAGCCCGGTTGATTTGTCTGTTACCTGAATGGCTCCGCGGACGTTAAGCCCTACCACCTTCATCGGATTGGCAAATTCAAAAACCGGCTTGTACAATAAGCGGAATGGTATCTCCTGCGTGATAGAGTCAAAATGTCCCAGAACCGGTACATCGTAAGAACCGGCAACTCCGGCTCCTGTTACCGTGGCAACTTTGCTTGCCAGCTCCGCCATGCTCATCTCTGCGGTTACTCCCACAAGGATATCGCCATCGCCATCATATACATTGAAATTGTTAATGACTTCGGGAATAATCTGATTGGTAAATTCCATATTACGCACCTCCTAATGCAGTCTGGATAATCGTTGGATCAAATTCGATTTTGTTTACTATATATTCTGCCGGCGTCCAGAACGCAATCTTTGTGTAGAACATAACCGTTCCATCCATAATTGCAGAAATCGGATTATCCTCTTCGTTGAAGCTAATACTTCCGCCGGCAATATCGCCGGTAGATGCCAGGCTGTTTAAATACAGGTTTTCAGAATCAACAATAGATTCAATCAGCCGGTAATTCGTTGGATCATCCACTTTGTTTTTATAGGTCAGAATAAAGTGGTTCCGATACCAGCTCATCATCCGCCGGCATGCGATCCACCGATCCTTCGGATCAACAGTGCCGGGATATGCTGCCGTGTTATTTCCCCAGGACCTCCATCCTCCGTCTTTGACTGCTGTTACAATGCCATAAGAGTTAACCGCTTCGGCCATAACCGTATCCAGAACAATTTCCGTTCCGCTTGCCAGAACCGCCGCGCTGACATTTAACAGTTCGTTTGACGGACTCTTTACCGGTACATCATTATTGCTTACATCGGTGTATGCCGTCATTGCCGCCCAGACCGCTGAATAAAAATATGCCCTGGTTCCGATTCGGAGCTTTGGCCAGAGCAGAATCGCGTGCGGACTGTTTATTGCCATGTTTTCCTTGGCGTCTTTTAAGCCGGTATAAATTTTATTTGCTTCCGAGTCAATATCAATAACTGTTTCGCACGTGAATACTCCATTGATATCTGCCGTTTTGGAAGCCATAACCGCAGCAACTTCGGGAATCTGGGACCATCCAGGTGCCAAAATTAAGCCCGGTACCATTCCAAGCTTCGGATATACCTGCCTGATCACCTCAAGTCCGGTCTCTTTCCCGGTTGCGACATCGTAGCCACCTATAATATCTTCGCTTGTGACACTGGCTGCATCCAGCTGAACGCCCGTTGCCCCAAGGGTCGTCAGCCCTGTTGTTTTATCGGTCGTCAGCAGTGTGATGTCAATGCCGCCGGAATTATTGAAAGAGGCGATGTAGTCCGTGTCGGCTGTCAATGTTATTTCCGCCCCACCAGTCAGCACCAATTTGTCCAAAAGCAACCCCTTTTCTGCGATCATTGCTTTCTTCTCCGCTACTGCGATGTTGTTACCGGTATAGGTTTTCTTGTGTTTCTCCGGGTCCAGTACATTGATAAAAATGACTGGCGCGACCGAAAATACACGAAAGCTGGCATCCATGCTCTGGCACAGAGTGTTATCTGCAAAATCATTGCTGTATCCCAACTGCCGTTGTGCATCGGCGAAGGTATTTGCCAGAATCGGTGTATTGGTGACGGAATACGGATCCTCTGCCATATTGACAGGTGCGGTGCCTACTACAACCTGTAGCCCTGCGCTTCCATTCACCGGAATTGTGAGTTGTGTATCCATTTCCCGTGTTTCAATTCGATGTTTGTACATTCTTTATTCTCCCTTCGTGTAGTTTCTGGTCATTTCATAGCATCTGCTCAAAGCAGAATCGGTGTTCTGTAACTGCTTTCTTGCTTCTACCAGTTTACTGACCGGTACAATTAACTCTCTCATGGCTGGTATTGCCAAGGCTGCATTCTCCAGAGCCGGTATCAGTTTGCCATCTTTTAACACGGTCCCTGTTGTTACCCCTTTGAATGATGCGCCGATGTAGATTACTGTTTCAGTTGCTTCGGCCATGATTATCGGTTGACTTTCCAGCGTTTCCTGTGTTTCAGAAACCAGTTCTGCTGTCTCTAACTTGCTTTTTGCCATTAAAACTTCACCTCTCTTTGATATCCCATAAATTTAAAATGCGTTCCGATTGCTCCAAAAAAATAAGGGTATGTGTCTTCTTCCTGTAGTGCCCACTCAAATGCGCCGGCGCAAGTAAACTGTTTGTCCAGAAGCGGATCACATGCAAATCGTGCATACACCTTTTGGATCAGATTTAATACTTCTTCATGCCCTTTATTGTCCGGAGCGTCATTGTAGATTCCGAAACCGATAACAACCTCAACATTCTGATTTTCATTGATTCCTGATATGCTTCCGTTTTCAATTTTCACGATACACCAGGGGCAGGCAAAGACACCCGACTCGCTGCTGCCATCAATGTAATCTATCGTTTGAAAAATATCCGGATTATTATTTTCCGGTTTTTGGGGTATTGGGAGCGATTGCGCGAAAACCTGTAACTTTAAAAGCTCGCCGCCAATCGGGTTTTTAAACAGCATGTCATTCGTAATTGCCTTTATTTCTTCCACCAGGGCTTTCTGGAGAAATAACGGGGTTTTTCCTCTTGCGATTTGATTTTCCATTTACCCTCCTCCCAAAACCTTATCCATTACCTGATTGACCTGGGTATACAGCAGGTTTTCGATTTCTTTTTGTGATGCCCCATATACCTTCTCGCCGCCTACCATTGTTTTGTCGGATGGCGATAATAATTTTTTCAGTTTCTCTTTCTTTGGATTACTGCGCATTTTTGACCCGGGCACCCGGCTGACAACAGATACATGGCCGGTTTTGAACTGGACGACAAAAGCATTGTCCAATGGCTTTGATGAACCCTTCAGGACATTACCTTTGATTCTCTTGCCGCTGCGCCTGCCATCTTTTCGATAGGTCGTTTTGCTAATTGCAAGGCTGGACACATGAAACTCTTTTATTTCATGTACCGGTGATTTGAACTTAATGATAGCGGTCGGGCTTTTGGTATTTGCCTTTACGATGGATGAGCGGGACATAATAGCGCTTTTCCGTGATACCTTTCCGGTATACACCTGTGCCGCTTTCCCCGTCAGTAATCGTTGCGCTTGCTTTGCAGTATTGTTGACGGCAGTTTTTAATACTGAATTCCCGCTCTTTCCAGTCCCTTCCAGTTTTTTTTCGATTGATTTAAGCGCCTCCTCCGAAACCTGAATCCCTACACTTTCGCTCATGATCTTACAGCTCCTAACGTAATAGAAAAGATGCCACCTTCATCGATGGCATCCAGTACTTTATAACTGCTATTATCCAGTTTTAACGCTCTTCCAATAGTTGGGAGCGGTCCGAAATCACTTTTCGCAACATAAAGTACAATCTGCTTTTCATACACGCCATTAATGCGTCCCTGCTCCACCTGTCTCTTGGCCCTTTCCACCACTTCCATGCCATCAATGGATACTGTCATTTGTTTCCCGTCAACTGTATGTAGTTCTCCGAACTCCTCTGGATTCAGGAACACGTTTTCTATATCCCGGAATGCCATCTCTTTGAATGTACTCATACAGGATCCTCAACGCTTAAATCCGGTGCATCCTCTCCGTCATCAATGACCTCATCCTCTTCTGTCTCTGTTTTTACTGCCTCTATGGCCGCAATTACATCCTCCTTTTTACGCATTTTAGATGCATCAACGCCGTATTGTTCCGCAAGATTCTTTAGTTGTGCGAGATTCATCTTCTCCGGATATGCTGGAGCCATGTACGCACCATTCTCCGCGCCTTCCGGTGTGTCGTTTGTCTGTCCGCTGTCCGCTGACGGCGTGCCGTCCTCCGGCTCTTTTTTGACCGTACCGACGTATGCGGCAATGCCGGCAGCAACGAGTTCGGCCTCGCGCTTTTCATTCAGTTCAAAGGGTTCATCTTTTGAGGTTTTTGGTGTCATAATCCCGTTGAAGAATACACCCACGGTTCCGTTAATTACTCTGATCATAGTTCTTGCTCCTTTCTCCGGATTATTGGCCCAGCACCCTGGCGGTGATAAAACAATTTTTGTTATTTGGAATAAGCAACGGGCAGCTGGTCAGAATCAGCTCTCTGGTGTTACTGGTTGCGTCGCTGATATACTTAGGCACATACCGGCCGGTGTAGGTGTGAAATTCGCCGTCCACCTGCTCGACCTGAGTAACTGCTCCGTAAAGAGTACGGCCAGCAGCCGGGGCACCGACTGCAATGTGGCCGGCCGGAATGTACTGCCTGATCTGGCCGTTTTCATCCTCGTAGGTTTCTTCGTAGGATAAAAAGTCAATCATGCGGCCCTTGATGTTGAGGCGTGCAAACCTCGCCGCTCCGGAGGGCAGCGTCTCGGGATCTACGCCACCTATATTATAGTTTTTCACGTCCAGCAGCTTAATAATCCACTCATTGGCGAGAATGACGTCAGCAACATCAGGAGCACAGAGTACTTCGGTCACGGGAAGTCCGCGAGAGGTCAGCATAAAGATCATGAGCGCAACATCGGCGAGCAGCTGCTTGCCAGACTCCACGGTGGTATTCCACATTTGAGCCGGAGCATATACGGCCGGGTTGGCAGCGCCGGCATAAAAGTGGATCTCTTTATCCTCAAAGCGGCCCATATCGTCAATGTAATGACGCATGACACAGCCGTTTGTGAAGATAGTCTCCGCAGCCATGGCCTCCTTGCGGCGTTTGATCATGTCGCGCATGTCGTCCGCGTCCTTCATTATGAGAACGCCCTGTCTCTGCTCGGGTGTGAGCCGAGAGTAAAGAGCTTCACCAAAGCCGCGCTTTCTTAAGTCATCAGCAGTGAGTGGGCGCTTCGGCGCGATATAAGGGGGAGTGTAGCGCTCCATGTGGTGGCCGTCACGCATGATAGCCATGCCACCCTTGCGAGGTACAACAAAAGGTGCCAGTTTTTTGCTGCCTTCTCTGTACTCGACAAGCACGTCATCGGTTGCAAAAATGTCGGTTGCTTCGTTGGTCGGGAAATATCTGTCCAGCAGGAAACTACGAACCTGTGGCAAGAGCTCCACAGAACGGAGCAAAGTGTGTGTATCGTAAATATTAAAAGCCATTATCTTGTCCTCCTCTTAAATTTCCACAGCGTCAGAAAGCAGGATCCCCGCCACGCGGAGCGCTTCTTTATCGGCTGCGGTGATAGTGTACCCCTCGGCAACAATCAAGGCGTTGCCATTAAAGTGGCCGGTTCTGTATGCCACGCCGGTGACAGTGCCGGTTGCTCCGGTGTCCACGTCGTCCGACAAAATACAATTTGCCTTGCCGGTTGTCGCTGCTGCGATCATCGTCATGCCGTCAGTTCCGGAAGCGAGAAGGGTACCGCGTTTCAACACGCCCTGACCGCTTTTAACGTCTACGCCGAACACGTCGGCCGGAGGGTATGTGCTGTTAATCAAGTTGTCGAAGCTTACGGCTCCGAGGTTTTCGTCAAGTCTTTTGCTCATTATCTGGTACCTCCTTTGGTTTTATTGTAAGCATTGATCACGGCCTGGATGTCCGCTTCGTCCTCGCCCGGATCCGGTGCGCCTGTTCCGTTGTTGGGAGCAGCACCAACTCTGTCAGCTCCGGACGCAGCACCGTCGGCTTTGAAACTGGCTAAAAAAGCGGCACCGTTCTGTGCGTGTTTCTGCATTGCCCTGAAACTAAGCTCCTGGGCCGTGCAGGGGTTTTCCCCGTACTTCGCGGCGGCGATCATTTCAGGATCACCGACAGCTGTCTCAATGCTTTCAATCGCCTGCAGGCGTGCACGTTCCTCTGCGACTGCTTCTGCCCTGGCGGCTGCTGCGGCTTCCTGTTCGATCTGTGCCGCAAGCTCAGGGTGGTTCTTTCTGAGTTCTTCCATGTTCATGGTAAGGTTTCCTCCTTCTTTGCTTGTGCCGCCTTTGTTGGCCGGCTTATTATTTACTCCCGCCTTAGCGGTGGGTGCCCTGGTTATTACCGGGATTGATCCCGGAATGTTACGCAGCCCATTGATGTCATGGGCTATGCCATTGACAGTCAGAATCTTGCGGTCTGCGCTCATGCACATGTTCACAACGTGGTTACTTTCTCCGCGTTCACAAATGTCTGCAAAACCCTTGTCCACGGCTTCCTGGCCGGTCATCCACGTTTCCTTGGTCATCATGCTGCGAAGCGTGCCAACGTCGAGGCCTGTTTTGGTGTTGTAAATCTCGGCAACGGCTCGCTCACTGGCGTCCATGCCTTTAATCAGCTGCTTCATGTCGGGGATATTGAGCCAATCCCAGAGCAGCACACTGACACCGTGGATCATAACCAGGGATCCGGGGTAAACAGTGACTGTGTCGCCTGCACACATGATCACGCTGGCCGCACTGGCTGCAATGCCTTCCACGATGATATTGACAGTTCCGTTTAGGGCTTTCAGCGCATTGTGGATTGCAATGCCGGTGTAGAGGTCGCCACCGCAGCTGTTGAGTCTGACGTTGATGTGCGATTTGTCTTTGACTACGGCCAGATCCTCCATGAAGCCCTCCGGCGTGATGAAAAGGCCGGGTTCAGGTTCGCCCGTCCACCAGTCGACCGGCACCTGGCTCATAACGTCGCCGTACAGAGTGATCTCGCCCTCGTCCTCTGATACGCTCGCCATGTTCCAGAATTTAGTCGCCACAGTGGCTGGCTGCGGCCCGGCAATGAGCGGGCCGGTTTTTGGTTTATTCATTTGACTTGCCCTCCTTTATGGCTTGTTTTATGGCTTCGTTGATAACAGTGCGCTTAATTTTGGCACTCGTGGCCTGCTGCTCCTGCTCTATCGCAGCGGCCTGGGTGAGCTTTTGGTTTTCTCTTTGCAGCTGCTCCACATTGGCATCCCACTGGCCGCCGTTGAGCCTGATCGTGGACTGTTCGTGTGTGGAGAAGCCTTCGCCACACGCGAGGATCTCGGCGGTGATTTCCTTTGTCGGATCGAGCTGCCCCTGGGACGGACCGATCCATTCGCTTTCGAGATATGCCGCCCTGATAGCCGGGTTTGTGAAAAAGCCGGGGGCGATAATGCGTCCACGGGCCACCGCTTCGCTCATCCATACTTCATAAACAGGGCGGCAGAAGTCATCAGCAAACCACTCCCGGCGCATTCTGAAGGCTTTCCACGCTTCCAAAAGTGCTGCCCTGCTGGCCGAGTAGCTTTTATTGAATGATTTCAGTAAAAGATCGGCGGGTATTTCAAGAGCGGCACCCACCTGTTCGCAAATCGAGCGGACGAAAGCATCAAAGCCTCCGGCCGGTCGTTTTGGATCTGCGAAAACAACGTCCTCGCCGGGTTCCATAATGACGGTCTGTCCGGGACCCATTTCATATTCGTTAGGATCCTTTGATACTTCCCCGAGCTCACTGCCCACTTCGTTGAATGGCATGTCCGCCGTGTCTGCGTTGGTCTTTATGAAGGCAGTAAAAAAGCTCTCGATCACTGCGGCCGTGAGCTCACTCTCGGTATATCTTCTTAGTTGGAGCAGGGGCTCAATTACCTGCGCCAGATAACTGACGCCACGGTATTGATCCGGGCGCTCCGAGTCCATGACATGAACCACGTTCGGGAGCCCTGTGTTCTCTCCATAGGCAAATACGCGGGCCCACTTCGTGTCACCGGCACCCTGTTCAAACGGGTACGTGTTACGTATATGGTAGGCCGTAATCATTCCCCGGCTGTCAACCTCCACGCCATCGAATATGGTGTTGCCGTTTTCAGCTTTTCCAGTTGTATAAAATTGCGGCATTGTGCCGCCCCCTGTGTATGGTGTCGCTATGCGGTCGGCTTCTATGAGGTGCAGGCGCAGACTGTATGGCAGCAACCGTGTGGTGTCGTACTGTTTGAATACACCCAGACAGTCACCGGAGACGAGCCACGAGATCAGGGCGAGCTGTTGAAGTCCGTAAAAGTTATTTATTCCGGTTGCGTCGCAGGCGCACTTGTTCTTTGCCCACAGGGCAAACTCGCGCTCGGTGGTCGTCTGCCATGCCTCTGCGGCAGCCGGTGTCATCCCCAGTACGTCCTTGTCGATCCGGCTTTTCAGCTGCAGGCCGATGCCAATCACATTGGTGCGGTTTGTCTTGATCGCGCTTGTTGCGATAGGTGCGGCCATGTACAGCATGCGGCTGCGCTGCCGGAGCGTGTAATTGTTGTGGTCTATGTCCTCACGGGGCGAGCCGCTCGGAGCATTGAAGCCCTTTGTCGCTTTTTTCTTCCAGCTGGCGCCAGCTTCGCCGTATCCTTTGTTCGCCGGTCGTACTGTGCCGGGCAAGTACGTGCCCGGTTTTTTGTCGTATTTTATGTTGCTCACCTCCTTGAATTAAAACAGGCCGCCGGGCAAGTAAAGGAGTAAAACCTTCACCCGGCAGCCGTATTGTTAAACACAGCGCAAGGCTATGGCTTAACCATTACCAGTCGCGCGGGACTACGCCCACGGCTTTTCTGGGACTCTGTCCATTAAGTTCAGCCTGTAGTTCAGCCAGCCGCTTTCTTAGCTGTTCAATCATTTTCTGAACATCAGCGAGCGCAACGCTGTATCTCATAAGGCTTTTGGAGCCGAGTGTATACTGCTGTACGCCCCCTGGAGAAAGCATAATCATTTCTCGTTCGAGGTACGCGTCCAGCCTTTTCTGTGTAACTTCAATTTCTTTTTTAATTGTTTCCTTGCTGCGTCTCATGACATCTCCTCCTACCAGTCATCAAAATAATCCTGCTGCCGTTTTGGGCGGCGTGCAGGTCGTTGTGCAGGCTTCTGCTCCGGATCCGGAAGGTTGCGGAGCCTCCGCTCAATAGCCTCCATGTCCGGATCAAGTATTACCCGGCCGGCAATGGCGTAATTTCGGCAATCAAGCGGTTCATTACGTTCATGCCCCGGTATGATCACCCATTGCCAGTGTATCCCTGTTTTTGTTTTTACCATGCTTAATTTTTCCGATATCAGCCCGGTAAAGTATTGCAGGTCATATCCCCGTTCTTCTCCGTGGGGGAAATGGCAGTACTTGGCACCGGCCTCCTGTACCCTCAAGGCTGACATGATTGATGTTTTGCCGGCGTCTACGCCAATGGTATAGAGCCAGCAGGTACCAATCTGTTTTTTGGTCTCCTTTTGCAATATCTTTACCTTTGTCGGGAGGGCTGTGTATGGAATTCCATCGCCACCTTTTCCCTTTATCGCAAATACCTTTTTGTTTTGGCGGGCCTTGCACTGTTTGTATACCTCCTGCGTATAATGGCCGCCACTGTCTACTAATGTGATGGATATTTTCAATCCCCTTTCATCCCGAAACCTGTACACATGGTCAATAACATCATCCAGGCGCTCCCACGGCTCGTTGGTGTCTGGGCATCCGATAATTTTTCCTTTCTTAATTCCCCATGTTTCTCCATAATGGCCATGACCGACAACCTCGTATTCCAAACGGTCATCCTGGGTATCGACTCCACAGGTCAGGACCAGCACGCCTGGCGGCAAATCTGCCGGTATATTTTTCCCTTCGATGAAGCCATAATTTTCCCGGCGCTTTAGCATGGTTTCTTCGTCGTCTACATCTCCTCGATCTTCCCATAATTCACCTAAAAGCGTATTGTACACAACCTTTAGTGCCTCGGTGTCACCCAATGCGTTGAAATATTTGGTCATTATCTTTTTCCACGGAGTCCATGGGGAGCTGAATGCATTTAGCCAAAACGAACGGATACCTTCCTTGTATGCATCCGGATTGTTTGCTATCCACTTTGCCGGCTGTTTCCGCATCTTGTCTTCCGGTATAAGACATCCGCATTCCGGGCAGATCCATTTTATGGGATCAATTATCTTATACTTCTTTTTCCCTTTTACCAGTTCGACAGTGTGATCACATTTGATTCTGTCAAAGATGATTTCGCTATATTCTCCGCACTCCGGACACAAATGGCACCATCTTTCCTGCGTCCCTTTGAGATAGCTTTTTTCAATGTTGCTGGCCCCCTTGATTGTTGCTGTCGATACCTCCACTGCTTTCGCATTGTAAAAAGTTGCCTGTCTTGCTTTTGCCAGTTCCCATGGGTCACCTTCCGTTCCGGCGCTGACAGCCCACCGGTCACGCTCATCCCCAATGATATATCGGGCCGGCGTTGATGCAAGGGCGCTGGGGCTGTTTGAACCGGTTATGGTTAACATCCCGCCGGGGAATGATTTTTGTAGAATTGTGTTATTACTGTCACGGGTTTTTACTTCGGATACCTTTGTCCTCAATGATCGGCTGTCCCTGATCATAGGGGCAATTCTTAACTTTGAGAATTTTTTGGCATCATCAATCGTCGGCTGAATATACAGCACGCTCCCGGGATCCTGATCGATGATATATCCGATAAAATTTAGTTCCAATTCGGATTTTCCGACCTGTGAAGCTGCTACCATACATATTTCTTTTACTCTTGCATCGGTAAGGGCATTCATCGGCTCACGTAGATACGGCGTTCTTGATGTTCTCCATGGGCCGGCTTCGGCTGAACTTTCCGGTGATAGCCGTCTCTTCTTATCGGCCCATTCGGATACCGTCAGATTATCCGGCGGTTTGAAGTTTTTACAGACTTTAGCGACAACCTTATTGAGATTATCAATTGTCTCTGTCATCCATGAATCCCTCCCCGTGTCCGGCCCGTTCCCTTACCTTCTTTCGGTATTCTTCCGGGTCATATCGGTATCGGGAAAGTTCATCAAGAATAAAATAGCATTCTTTCCGGATTATATCGGATGCCTCTGCTGCCGTTTCCGCCTCCATTACATCAATTGCCAATCGTCCGGGCAGAGCGAGAATCATACTTCGGATGGTAAAGATCAGGTCATTCATGACTGCCTCAACATCTTCACTGCGGTGCATATTGCCTTCATACTCTGCCAGATCCAATTCCGCCATACTTGCTTTGGCCCGTTTCATTCTGACTTCTTCCTGATTTTTCTGAATCTCAAGGGACGAAATATCCCTGGTGTTCAATTTCGCCTCATACCGTAAATATTCCCGGATCACAGTGTACAAATTATAGGTGTTTTTGGTTCCGTTTTTTTCACAGGTCAATTCGCTCTGCTTTGCCAGGGATTGTACGGTTCTATCAGTCTTTCCGATGATCGCCGCCACCTCTGCGGATGATATCATTTTTACTTTCTTTTTTGGTTCGGTCATGATCCTCTCACCCCCTCCGCGAACGAAATGGCCTAAAATTTTTTCCATTATCTAGCGATTCTTTGGGCTCGTCAGCCCCGCACGGGCGCCGTCCCCCGGGAAGAACCTAAGGGCTAGCCCCTTGTCCGGATAAGTTTACGCACGAAAAAGGACGCCCAGTTTCCCCGGGAGTCCTTCCGTTTACTACTTATTCTGTTCTTCGATGAAATCTTTCATCATCCTGGTTATCTGACCGGCCTGGCTTACTCCAGCCTTGCCACAAGCAGCTTCAAACTGTTCTACCAACTCTCTTTTTAGTTTGAAGCCTTTCGTCATATAACCGGCTTTCTTCTGGTACTTTTCGCTTGCAATCGTCTGCGGATTCGGCTTACCCTTTACCATTTCTTTTCCTCCACATCTGAAACAATCCTATAGCAAGCTTCGCAACTGCTATAGATATGAAAAAGATGCCCAGGAACCTTAATGCCTCTGCCATATTGATTTTATACAGATGAGTGTGTTATAATTGTCTTAAGAGAAGGGCTTTCGCCCCTCTCCGCTACTCAAGTAGCTTTGAAATAATCAGTAGGACGATTCCTACGATTAAGTCCGTTAGCACTCCGACCAACCAAGTCTTGAGTTTGCTATCGGGCTTTTTCTTTCGGCTTCTGCCTCTCATCTGTATCTCACCTCCTTATGTATCTATTATATCATAGGGTTAACCCTATGTCAATAGTTTTTCACAAGAAAGTTAATTATTATTTCCAAAAAGGCACTTAGCGCGGTGCAACAAGTGCCTTTCAAAGAGAATGCCTGAACCAAGTCAGGCACCAGGCTGTGACACCCGGCAGCCGTGGGTGTTATTCAGCACTTTATACAAGGCCGAAAAAAGGGCTTTTTCCGTAAAATTATTTGGAGGGCGAAGCACACCCATTTATTTTGCCGCTTGACTATTTCTACGAAATCGGCATCAAACAAAGCTCTGAATAACACGTGGGAGGAGTTCAAGTAATATAAAAGGCACCCAGGATTATCTGGATGCCTTTGAAGGTTCTTGTAGGATTAGCCTTATCTCGCAATTAAGATAAACTGCTATTTGTTCTATTTTGTCATAGGACAGGTTCACCTTGCCCGAAAAGAATCGGCTCAATTGGCTTTCGTTGATGCCTGTATCCTTTGCTAATTGATATCGTGATATGCCCTTGTCCTTGAGTATACGGTCAATCTGCTCTTGTATACTCATAATCTAAATCCGTAATGATCTTGTGTCCAGCGTTGAAGCCCTCCACATAATCATTGAAATCTACCGTCTTGTCGTTCTTGAAGTAATCATCAATCAAATCTTTAATCATTTGGGTCGCTTCTCCCATATCTTCGCCTTGGGATGTTAATCCCAATTCCGGGCAGACCACCGTGTAGCCACCTTCCAACTGTGGATAGAAGATCGTTGTTAAGTTTATCTTGCTCATTTTTCTTCTCCTTTCTATATCCTGTGGCCCGGTCATCTTCCGAGCCACACTTCTAATTCTTTTCTGCTTAATCCGGCTTGTCTTAGCATGCTTGATAGTGTACCGATTTTAATATCCTTTGCGTGGATGGGAACCGGAACTTGCCGATTTCCTTTTTTATACATTGCATGACTGGTGCCGTTCTGTCTTTCGAACCGGAAACCATTGTCTTCCAAGAAGTTTATTAATTCTCTTGGTTTAAGTGCTAATCCCATATATCTGTCCTCCTTATAGTAATATTATATACTATACTGTACTATTTGTCAAGTATTATTTTATAAAAAGACACCTGCGTGCGATGCAGCAAGTGCCTTTCAAAAAGGAGAACGTCAACCAATTTTATCGAATTACCTGCATACACTATATCACAGGTCCAATATGACATACTATGACATGTTTAAATTTTTTAGCGCTCTGCTGTGCATCCGCATTGTATGTCGCCAGGTAATTCCCATCACCACGGCTACTTCCTCCCACGATAAATTCAATATGTAGCGAAGCCTCAATACCTCCTGCTCGTTGTCGTTATCCATGGCCTTAATCCTATCTTCAATATCCTGATAAATCTTGATCTTCTCCAACCGTTCGGCTTTCAGCTTCTCAATCTGCGTTTCCACTCGCACTATGTAATCCGACAAATCACTGACTTTCGTCCCATGCGGCATATCATCGCTGACAACGCTGGGAAACATCTCGTCCATCCGCAACCGCTGTATCTCATCCAGGATTCGCTTTTCCCGGCGCTTTGCCCTGCCGTAGGATTTCAAGTATTCTTTTTTCTGTTCATTCTCTTCCCACAACTCCACCGGTTACCCCTCCTTCATCCGCGGCTTGTAAGTCCGTTTACTCTGCAAGAATTCCTCTTCTTTCCGCTGCCACCCCAGCAGCTGACGCATCTTGTTCAACGTGTTCTTATGGTTCTGCTCATCAAAGAACTTAATAACCAATTCGTTGCGCATGACAATGTCCTTGTTCTTCCTGCGGTTCCGGCGACTGTGCTGGAGCCTGGTCGCCACCATGTTTCGCTCGGCCTTGTTTTCCGCAAACTCCATCTCGTGTATCAGGTCCTGGAGACGCTTGTCCTCTTCGTTTACCGCGCCGTAGGCCGCCTGATATTCACGGCTGCATGAATCCACAAAGTTCAGGAATTCCTGCAACTGTTCTGCTGGGCTTTTAACCTGTCCCACCGGCATCCCTCCTTCGATTTTTAAAAACATTCCAGATAAAGCTTTAGTGTTGGCTAATTGGATTATCGTCACTGTAATAGCCTATAAAGTTGATCGTTGCCCATCTTGCAGTCGGCACAGATAACATCCAGTATACTTATTTTTTAGGTTTTACATATAAATCATGTGCGCCATTGAGCAGCTGCTCCTCTTCATCGCCAAACGTCCATCCGTATGGCTTTAGAATTTCATAAGCGGCAGCAATTGTCTTTCCTGTCTCCGGCCTAAAATATCCCTGCCAATCATAGATATCACCAATAGTTTCGATCGAATAATGCATTACTACCAGCATGGAGTGAGTGAAGCTTAGACCATCAACCTGGGCCTGTGATTGTTCTCTTTCTTCGGCAGAGCATTTATAATCTTCTTTGCCAGTAAAGAAACTCCTCATACTCGACGGATAAAGACCGGTATGAATGTTAAACAGCATGTTCCATATCTTTTCCTGTACTTGATGTTCATCCTTTAAAGCTTCGATCTTTCCGGAAAGGATATTCTGAATGAATTCCTTGCGGACAGCCGACATTTCCTTTAGCTTGACCTTAATCTGTTTCATATCCCGGTCTTTCTGTTTGCGTCGGGCCTCTTCCGGTGTGTCGGAATTCTTTCCCTTTTTTACCCGCTTGATCAAGCGGACCGAACGGTAATATGGCAGATAAAAAACCGGATCCGTTTCATTCAGGCTAATCTTCTTCGGCACCTCTTTGTCCAGATCGATCTCTTTAATCACCAACCACTTACCGGACCACTGTTCATTCTCCGCACCCTTCGGAGCCTTTTCAACGCCAAGCGGTTTTAGCATCTTTTCGATCTGCTTGATTTTTTTATTTTTCTTCTCTTCTGCCGTCGCATATAACGCTTTCGTAGCAATGTCTCTGGAGCTATGGGCTTCTTTCAGGATCTTATTCCGCGTCTTAATATTCTCCACCTGCTCAAGGGTATACAGATCTTTCAGAGACAACTGAAAACCATCATCCTGTTCTTTCTTCTGTAAAGTCTCCTGATCCAGCTGTGCAATATTCAGCCGGTGCCGGATAGTCGTCTTACTGAATCCGGTCTTATCAGCAATGGTCTGTTCCGTTTCACCCAGGTCGAGCATCATCTGAAATCCCTGTGCCTGCTCGTAGATCGTCAGGTCATTCCGCTGCATATTCTCTTCAAGCATCGTTGATAACTGCTCTTTCCGGCTCATCCCCTCAACGATCCGGCAGGGCAGTTCCGTAATTCCGGCCAGCTGGGCTGCACCATGCCGCCGGTGGCCGATGATGGTCATATACTCTCCAGGCTGTCCTTCCAGGGGAATAACCGTCAGGTTCTGCATGACTCCGTTTTTCTTGAGCGATTCCGCAAGTTCCGACAGATCGCCCAGATTCTTCCGTGGGTTCTCCGGATGCGGATGTATGTGATCTATTCCAATATTTATGATTTCTTTGCGCTCCATTGTTTTATCCCTCCTCTAATTCTTCCTTAACATCAATCTCACTGTCATATTCACTTGATGTAATATCGTCTGCCACAATGCGCTCACCAATCTCATCGAACGCACAGGGTCTCATGTCGATTGCGTCCTCTATGTTTCGTGCGATATTCAGATAATTCACCCGGCCGTTGCATTTATACTTCTGAAGATTCATCAGCTGCTCGCCGAGACCCGACTTCATTTGCTGCTCCCATCGCTCCGGATGTGTCTGCCGTAATACCGACATGTGATTGTCCTTAAATGCTATATCGGTACAGCAGCCAACGCACCCGTTCCGCTTAATACGGCTCGTCTCGCCTTTGCAGTTCGTGTATTCCATGTCGTACAGGGACGTATATGGCACCTTAAAGCGGTATATGTATTCCCAGATATCTTCATCCCGCCAGATTCCCAGGGGAGAAACATGGTAGAACTCTGGCGCATGAGGCCGGTGGCTTTTGAAAATATACCCCCTGGTCGAAAATGATAACAGTCTGCTATGGCTCTCCGCTGCCATCAGTCCTTTCATGATCACATCGATCCCCATCTCCGCCTGCTTCCTTTCGGATGGTTCTTTCTTCAGGATCGAACAGCAGTGGTTCGAGGTCTTGACCTGGCGAATCAACTCATAATATTCCAGAGTCTCCTCTTTTTCTGATTCGGAATTCGAAAACCGTAGAAAGCAATCAATGTTGATTCTTTTTGCAGTTAGCTTCGAGGCGGCTTTCCCCAGGATCGGGTAACCGTACTGATCTACGCACCAATTAAAGGATTTCATAGTTCCTTCTTTCCAGACAAGCCCTCTGGCCCGGAAGTCTTCCCACATCTCTGGTGTTGCCTTCCGTTCAAGGGACAGGGTTGATTTTAATTTTCCATCCTTTTTCAGGACTTCATCAATTCGTCCCTCTGCAATCAGCCATTCCATGACTTCTTTCTGTGCCTCGTATTTCAGACCATCCTCTGTTAATCGATCCGGCAATACCTCGTGGAACTGTACGTTTTCGTTGCTCCATTCTTCACCTAACTTCCTTGCAAACTTCAAACTTTCCGGGAACTCTACGGTTGTATTGCCGAAAATAACACAGTACCTGACATCCGGAAAATATGTCCGGATCAGGTGCCAGAGAACCGTGGAATCCTTGCCTCCGCTAAATGCAACTCCAACGGCACTTTGGGATAATTCAAGACCTTGTCTGATAGCTTCTACCGCCTTCTCAATCTTGTAATCCAGCGGCTTTTTCTGTTCCTCAATAATCTCCTTGAAACTGTATATTACACTCATTTTTCGTACTCAGAGCAAATCCGGATTTATCGCTGGCCAGCAAACCTCTTACTCCTTTCCCTTTATTTGTTTAAAAATTTTTAATAAAATTCTGCCTCCCGCATTACTTGACGGTTTCATATGACCGCTTAACTTTGTCCCACTTAACCGGTACCGTTCTTCCGCAATCAATACAGACAATATCAAACAGATATTCGTCCATGTTAGTCAGATACTTGAACTGTCTACCGCAGTCGCAGCGCACCCACAGAGCAACCAGGTCTTTCAGCTCCGTTTCGTGACCACAGGAACAGCGGTGGGATTTGGTCGGTTCCTTTACACAGAATCCTCTTTCTTTTCCGCAGTTCTCACACCGAATATAAAGAAAACCTTTAAATCCCTGATTGGTATTATGTACTGCGGAGCTGACCGGTACCGGTGCATTCTCTGGCTTTTCAGTTCCCGGCAGGCTGTCTTCCGGGTTCGTATACTCCGGTTCCTGTTCCTCCGGATTTGCAACCGCCTCTGTCACTGCTTCAACCGTTTCGCTGTCCACCTTTACCGGCATCTGCATCTTTACCACTTTGACTGGCTCCATTCCAAGCAGCTGCGCAGCAAGCTCCTTAAACATATTCTTCGCCTGATGATCCGTCACTTCTACCGCAATTGCCGCTCCCGGCATTGTTAATCTGATTTTCATGATTTCTCCTTCCATTTGGCACGTACTCAAAATGTATGTGCAATCTCCTTTTCTACGTTGGCGGTCGGTGGTAATCGCCGGGTATTCGCCCCCGGTTCCTGGCACGCTCGATGATTTCGGTTGTCATCCGGTTGATTGCTTCTTCCAGCAGCGGATATTTCTTCTTTAGCACGACCGCCCAGGTATGCATCCGTTCCCATTCGGGTGAGCCCTCTTTTGGCTGCCGGTCCTTATACCGACACCAGAACTCGTTGTACACTTCTGCAAATCCATTTGACACCTGCTCATTTATCATAGGCTCTCCACCTTCACATAAATCCCCGGCAGTTCCGCCCAGTACTTTTCGATTACCTCGCTGGCAACCTGGGCGTCATCCTTCCAGAAGTGCAGCTCCGTCATTACGTCCTTGAGCATCTTGACCATGTTGTCAGTGTCGGGCCTGCTGATTTTATATTCGCCGTTGCAGTGATTTCCCGTCACGGGGAAGCACCACCAGGTAGTCAGCCGTACCGGTCCGGTGAATTTTTCTTCCGGAACATGTCGCCCCAGATGCGCCCGCAGCTTCTCGCGTACCACCTTCAACTCCTGCGGTTCATAGAATACCGGTTTCCCATTCACAACCCTGACCTGCTTCTCCTGATGCGTTTTGGTCGGCGGAATTATCGCCATAAAAAAATCAGTCACCATGATTTACTCCCTCACTTTTGTCTTAGCAGTTCCAGGCCCTCAACCATTAAATTCAAATCCTTAAGAAAAAAAATCATCAAAGATGTTATTTTGTTTCCTGCTTCGATACCGCTTGATTTTTTGTAGTGTCTGATCTATCCTCTCATCCTTCATCACTTCACCCCTTTAGAGTTTGAAATTGTTCGGAAATCATCTTTTAAGTCATTGTGAAGCGGGGAAGGAGTCGTCGTGCGTCAGCTTCCGCACGACTACTTTCCTCCGCAATGACACCGCAGGTGGAAACGGAAATACATACCCTTTAGGGTAGTGGTCATTTCCACCTCTCATTTCCCCTGGCAACAACCAAGGTCATTTCCGTTCATTTCCAGTTAGCCGGAAACGGAAATTATCAAGGTTACTTCCAGTATCATCAGAGGAAACCATCATGGTCATTTCCACTCTTTCTATATAAGAAACAACCAGCGTCATTTCCGTTCATTTCCATTGTTATCATTTTCTTTCTGATAGACAATTCCATTTTCATAATAGAAAGAATCACTTTTCTTAATTCGGTCCTTGACCCCTTTTTCGGTCATTCCGTTCCAATACTCTGCCAGTCCTTTTACGGTAACCTCCCCTTCAATTGACAGGGAAGCGTAGGCAATTTCCAGGGATGAGTTTATTTTTTCTCTGGCCGACTTTGCATTTCTCTTTCGTTTTTCAGTTGCCTTTTGCCAGAGCGGTTTGTTCTCCTCCGGCTGAATATCGCCCAGGACTCCACTCTGATCCAACGTGTGTACCGGATAATTAAACCACAGGTTCGCTGGCTGAAATTTCGGAAACTCCCGCAGTGTCCCTTCAATCCGCCAGGCCGTCACTGTCTTTACCCGGTTCTTAGCCGCCTCGATATTACGCTGCAGGGCTGCCCACTGCCATTTGTCCAGCTTATTCTCGCAATAGTTCCGCATCCGGCTGCTGCTGCACAAATCGTCCTGGGACAGGTCGTCTTCCCACTTGAAATGTGCATCCAGGTATTGCCTGCAGGCTGCACATACTGCCTTATTTTCTTCCTGCTTCATCAATTCATCGGTTGTCTCAAGTTCGATAAGGTCCAGGAGGGCATCAGGATCCCGGGCGAATACTCCGGAGCCGGAAGCACGGTCCATACTCTTTTTATTGCCCTGGCTGCCTTTGCTATGGTGATGGCAGTAGATCACTGCCACTCCCAACTCCGTACATACCCTATCAAACTGATTGCAGAAGTTGGCCATCTGATCCGCACTGTTTTCATCGCCGGTGATGACCTTATAAATCGGGTCGATTACAATAGCAATATAATTCTTCTTAGCCGCCCGGCGGATCAGCATTGGTGCCAGTTTATCCATTGGCCGGGATTTGCCTCTTAAGTTCCAGATATCGATGTTCTTTAAGTTCTCCGGCTGCCATTCCAGGGCGGCATACACATCCTTGAAACGGTGCAGGCAGCTGGCCCGGTCAAGTTCAAGATTCACATACAATACCTTCCCCTGGCCGCATTGCCAGTTGATCCACTTCTTACCCTCTGCTATGGCAATGCACATTTCAATCTGAAGAAAAGACTTGCCTGCTTTCGATGGTCCGGCAATCAGCATCTTGTGTCCCTGCCGCAGAATTCCGTCAATTAAGGTCGGCGCCAGCTCCGGCAGATTATCCCAGACATCCTCCAGGCTTTCCGGATCCGGCAGGTCGTCCGTAATACTCTCAAACCATTCCTTCCATTCCGCCCAGCTTTCTTTTCCTATGTTAGTATCGACCAGGAACTGCTTCTGGCCGGCACGCATGACTCCAGGCATCCTGGAGAGCCTGGAGGGATTCCGGTTCTGCTGATCGACGGCTAATCCATTTTTCTTGCATATATCATACAGATAGTCAACCCGCTTCCGGTATTCCACCCAGTCCGCTGCGTCGACTCGGACAATCGCGTGCAGGCTCTTCTTTCCAGAATGCACCAGACAGGCAATGGGAAGCTCCAGCTCCCGGAGGATGGCATTCTGCTTCTCTACTTCCATGGAATCCGACTCAACCAGGGCATAGCGGAAGTCTGTCACATTGTCGTTCTTAATCCCCTGGCCATCCAGCGGGTTGAACCGGATCCAGGCCCCCACCTCCGGGTTATAATCGCCAAGAACCTTCCCAATATCTCCATCGCAGGCAGATAACTGCTCAATCAGTTGTCCGGCAGTACGATCGCAGCACCCTTTTGTAGGCATGTGCTTTCCGTCTTTTTCAAAGCTCTGGGTCACATAGCCGACATTCTCAGTGGAATCAAACAGAATTTCCAGATACTGAATCAACTCCCGTTCCGGATGCCATCTGGCCGGTTCTTCTATCTCTTTACCTTCCACCCAGTTGCTGTCAATGATTGCCTCCGTTGATATGGGATCATTCCAGTCAAGAGCGATTCCCTGGTCATAGGGCGGTGTCCAGCCCCAGCCCCGTGCCATCTGTACGATCGTGCCGCCGGTTACGATTGTGCCGGCACCGGAGAAGCTGTTCCATTTCCGCGTGCACTCTCCGGGATGATAACGATGGGTATCTTTACTGCTCCAATCCTCCCATGCCGAAGGCTGGTACCCCTCTTCTTTTAAGGCCATGCCGACATTGACCCATTCCTGATAGGTGAGCTCGCACGGGTCTATGTAGTTCAATACCTCTAACAGGTCGTAGTGACTGCTCTTCACTTTCTAGTCTCCTTACTCTGGCTTATATTCCTGTGGATTAATGCCTGCCGGCGCGCCCCGCCAGCCGGCAGCGGCGATCCGGTCAATCATATGTTTCGCTGAATCAAAGCTCCAGTTACCCACATGCTGGAACCCGTACTTCTCCAGACACCGAATCTGCTTTGGTGTCGTAAGACCTTCCTGCCTGCGTTTATCCAGACGGTTCAGTATCATAGATGCCTTGCCTGCATTATCCATCTCATCCGGGCAGATACCAAGTTTTTCCAACGTCTTCTTTTGATGATCAGTAGGCGGTGACATCTCCCATCCAAACGACGGTACGTAACCGGACAGATCCTCCGCCTGAATACTCATTTCAAATTGCAGCGGATCAACCAGTGCTTTCTTCCTTCGTTTCAGTTCGGCCAGTCTCTTGGCCAAAGCCTCCTCGCGCTGCGCCACTACATCCTCAGACGCTTTCTGCTCTGCCTCTTCAATATCAATGGGACAGCCGGCAGCCTCCTCCAGATTCTCGGTCATCTTTTTAGCTACTTCTTCATTTTCACAGATCAAGGATGCCGGATGACAAAGCTCATGGCGTTCCGTGTGCCAGAGAAAATCCAAAAGGAGTAAATGGTCCTTACCGGGATGCAGCCGGGTACCGCGCCCGACCATCTGGCAATACAAAGAGCGTATCTTTGTCGGCCTAAGTACCACAATACAATCAACAGACGGGCAATCCCATCCTTCTGTAAGCAGCATGGAATTACACAGGACATTGAAGTCGCCCCGGTCAAATGCTGCCAGGACTTCGGCCCGGTCCCTGCTCTCGCCATTCACTTCGGCGGCCTTAAAACCACGCTCATTCAAAATATCCCTGAACTTCTGGCTGGTCTTTACCAGTGGCAGGAAAACAACCGTTTTGCGGTTTTGGCAATGCTCCTTCATTTCATCCGCTATCTGGTATAAGTACGGATCCAATGCGGATGCCAGTTCCCCGCCCTTGAAATCTCCGGCCTGAATGCCGACACCGGCAAGTTCGATCTTTAGCGGTATTGTCATTGCCTTGATCGGACTTAGGAAGCCTTCCTTAATAGCTTTCGGCAACGTATACTCATAAGCCAGGCTTTCAAAATAAGTACCCAGATTCCTCATGTCGCCCCGATCCGGGGTCGCGGTAACACCTAATACCTTGGCTTCGGGAAAGTGTTTTAGCACGCGCTGGTAGCTGTCGGAAAGGCAATGATGCGCTTCGTCAATGATGATGGTATCAAAATAATCCTCCGGAAACTGTTTCAATCGCTTTTCACGCATTAGCGACTGCACGGAGCCTACCGCAATCCGGAACCAGCTGCCCAGACAGGTTTCTTCTGCTTTTTCTACGGCGCATTGCAGGCCCGTAGCCTTCGCGATCTTATCCGCTGCCTGGTCAAGCAGCTCGCCGCGATGGGCCAGGATCAGTACGCGCCGGCCCTTTCTTACACAGTCTTCGGTCACTTTTGCGAATACGATTGTCTTGCCGCACCCCGTAGGAAGCACCAGCAGGGTCTTGTCCACGGCCCCCCACTGCTTAAATATGGCTTCTTTTGCCTGCAGCTGATATGGACGCAGTTCCATTAGAATTTCCCCGCCTGGTACGTCTTCGGCTCCGGCGGAAGGAATTTATCCACCTTATTGTTTTTCATCTTCTTTCCTGCTTTATTTGTATATTCATTAATGTAGATTTCCATCTTGCCGGTTGATCCCGGAACGGCACTCCAGTTGGGTTTTAGCGGCTCGCCTGATTTCTTTTGGCCAATGCATATAAAGAACTGGCTAAGCTTCCATTCCATCTTTGAATTGAGCATCAGGTCTTCAAATATGTACCGGTCATTTCCTTTCTCATCCTTTACCCGCAGCTTCAATTCTGCTTTATTGCAGGCAACCATCTTATCGCTGCCGGGGAACCTGCCGCGTTCCATCGATTCAACTGTAAACTCATATGCTCCATCCGGGAGCGGCTCATAATCCGTTCCCTCATTCTCAATCTGATCATCCCAGCCTAACTCTCTTCCTAATTCGTCGTTCATAACCTTATGTCCTCCTGTTATTTGAATGGTATTGATTCCTTTTCTTTCATTTCCCTGATCATGGCGTATACCTTGTCCCAGGCACTGACCAGTACGCCGTTTACAAAGTCTTCCGGATAATCGTACACTTCCATGTCGGCCGGGAAGTATCCCCGGGCAGCGACTACGTTCTGGATGTCCCACTCACACACATCATTGGCCAGCATCAGGTCCCGGAGTTTCTTCGGTATCCGTTCATCGACACCAATTGGCCGATAATCTCCTACAGACTTCTGCTTAACCTCCACAGGTGGAGCTGCTTCCGTTTTCTTTGCAGGCTCTTCACTGCTTTTGCCGGTGGCCTGCTCCGGCCCCGTAAACACAGAAGTCTGCACTGCCTCTTGTTTTGGTGTCTCCTTCGGTTCTTCCTGTTTTACTTGTCCGGTCGTAGGCGCTTCCATGATATGGGCAATGGCAGCATATTCAAAGGGAATCTCATCTGGCAGGCCGTACCGGTTCTTGGCATCCCAGCAGGAATGGTGGGTTGTATACATAACCCGCTTGCCGCCCTGAACCTTGTTCTTTCCCTTTTGTGCGCCCTGGCCATCCACGTTGATGACCATCGTCTTGTAGTTGCAGAACAGAACCATATCCACCCATTCCTTGACCATGGGGGCTACGCCTTTACTAAGCTTCATTTCCCACCGGTCATACGCCCCCATCTCATCTGGCTGTTCAAATTTACGCATTTTAGCGTGAGCAGTCAAAACAACATGAATACCGGCACCGACTACCTCTTCCAGAAGATTGAGCAGCCGGCCGAACTCTTCCTGAGCGTAGGTATATCCTTTTCCGTAGCCAAATTCTTCAACACTCTTTTTCTGGTTTGAATCGCATATATGAGTGATACACATCATTTCCGCCCAGTCTGCCGTATCAATGACAAGGGTCTTGCATATATGTGAATGGTCTCTTACATACCTGACCTGATCCATCAGCATACTCCAGCTGCTGGGTGTTGGCGTCCGGGATACGTCCATGTCCCTGGTACTGCCCTCCGTATCAATAAAAAGCGGTTCCGGGAACCGGGAAGCCAGCGTCGACTTCCCAATTCCTTCCGGACCATACACACAACATTTTTTTGCAGAAGGAATTTTTCCTTTTACTATCTCCATTAAAAATCACCGGCCTTCCAATTTTTCGTTTCCTTAATTGCTGACAGTTCCTGCCCGGCTATATAACCGTCTTCTATTATGATCGAACATTCCCCGCCAGTGCTGACTCTGGTGGCAATGGCCTGCAGTTCTTCTTCCTCTAACCATGCTCCAAATTCATTTAAGGTGCTGATATCCATCTGCTCAAGCTTATCCAGCAGGACAAACCCGCAATCAGGATTCAGTTTACGAACAATCGCAGTCGCAACCTTAAGCTGGTCGGATCCGGACATGTTGTCCCACTTATGGCCGTTATAGATCAGCTCGCCATCCTCCACTGACAGGCCAGGAAGCGGCAGATCGGCAGCCTCCAGCAGATCCATCTTTGCCTGGCGCATCGTTTCAATATCTACGGTCAGGGCGCTGTACTGCCGCTGGTACTCCAAAGCATCTTCTTCGGCTTTTTCCTTATCCAGATTCCCCCGGACCTTGCGGTTGATCTCTTCGATGTTTTTTATGTTCTCTTCAAGCTCTTTTGTGGACTCATCCTTTAGATCGGCGGCCGACAGTCTGGCTACACGGAGTTTCTCTTCTGTCTCCGCCTGCCTTCTTAATAATTCCTTTATCTGGTCATTGATGTTCTGGTATTCCTGTTCCAGCCGGTGCTGGTTCTCCCGCAGGCGCTCGTTTTCTCCGTTCCGTGCGAGGATTTCCTGTTGTTGTTTGATCAGCTCCGATGCAGATACCGGTACTTTCGGCACGTCAGTATAATAAGGCTGTTCCTTTGCAAATTTAGTTTTCTGGTCAGCGATCCGTCCAATAGCCAGGCGCTCGTTGTAAGCCTCCCGTTCTTTCCTCTCCAGCTCTGCGAGCCGACTCCCCACTCCGATGATCTGGAGCAGGATATCGGCCTTCTCCCGGCTGCCTGATCCCATGAAGCGCGGCAGGTCGATGGCAAGCTGCTCCACGAATTCGTTCAGGAGCTGCTGGCCGCTTTTCCTGCCTTCCGGATCCGTTACTTTCAGATCGCTGTTCTTACCCTTCCGTTCGACCACCAGACCATTATTCATGACAATATGTAATCTTGGCGGAATCACCGAACCTTCCCTGGCGGCTTCTGATGGCCGGTACCGGTCACCACCCAAAGCCCAGGCAATGGAGTCCAGCACAGACGTTTTTCCCTGATTATTGTTTCCTCCAATTATTGTCAGGCCATTCACTGCCGGTTCGATCTTCACCGCCTTAATGCGCTTTACATTCTCTATTTCCAACTGATTGATTTTCATTGACATCTTTCCCTTCCTCCCTCTCGCAGCTCTCGCAGACACTGATCCCGCAACAATTCAATGCATGATTCCCTCATCTCTTCCGGATGCATTCCTGCCCAGGCCATTGTCAACTCGCACAATGCCACAAATGCATTACCAGTAGATGCATGGATCCGCACCTCAACCGGTTTGCCGGCTCCAGCCTCTTTCTTAAAGAATACTTCGATAGCCTTTTCTTTTTCTGCTGAGCAAGGCAGCGACACTTCCTTTATAGCCGCTTCAATCGCAGCCTCAATCATTTCCGCAATCCCTCTCGTTTCCATCTTGCAATCTCCAATCTCCCCATGTATAATAGGGGTGTAAAATAATTAATAGTTACTTTGATCCCCCAGCTGTTCCCGCAGCCGGGGTTTCGCTGTTCCCAATCAGCTCGTTAAACAGCAGGTCAAACAGTTTGCTGACCTCGCCCATCGTGCAAAGCTTCCCCGGATCATATGCCGCTTCGCTCATGGATTCGGCATATTGTAATGCTCTCATTTTTTCTGGCATGACTTTCGCCTCCTCTCCTAAAATTGATATGCTGTAACCACTTCGATAAATTTTTTGATTTCGTCTTGATTCGCAAAAGTCGCACTGGGACAATAACTCCTTAATGGACAATTCGTGCAACAACTTTCATCACATATCTGTTTGGCCTTTTCGAAAAATTCTTTTACTTCCACCCCTCTCACCACCTTCCTATACCGGCCATCCACACCAGATACATCATCCCAAGGCTCGCCAGCACTGCTATCACTCTCCACAGCTTATGTGCTATTATTGTCCAAGGGCCGGGCTGATCTGACACTGGTGTTGGCTCTGGCTGGATACGCCAGGCTCTGGTCTGCTGGGGTATGTATTTTAATGGTTCGTAACTCAAGGGTTTGTCACTCCTTTCCATTCCTCATTTGCCATAAACGACATATCCTTTTTCATGGGTAGCCCCTTTCCCGTGCTTGTCCACCGGTGCCGCCATCAGGCGGTTTCCTCTTTCTGTACATAGGCAGCATCACTTGCATTTTTGATCGCCACTGACGCCGCCTTTGCGATGTCACCTAAAATCTGCTGTACTTCCTCCGGAGTCTTATCTCGGCAATAATCGTCGCAAATCTTTACCTTTGTAGGCCCCATCATAAATTCTTTTACTATATTTCCATCAGGAATCATATGTAACCTCCTTTGCGAATTGTTACATTGTATTAGTTACTGGTTGTACTTGTTGCTATTTTCTTCCAATTCTCCTATAACTCAGGTACAAGCGTTACAGTACCGAGTACATAAGAAAGGAGAATATTATGCAACTTAATCATGATTGCGTCCGTCAATTACCGCTCTTCATCGAAGATATGGACAACTCACAGTACAAGGATATTTTCTGCAATTTTGCCGAACATTTCAGCGCTTTAATATGACATACATAAAATCCCGTAAATCTATTGACGTTTTATGCTGTTTTTTGCTTTTCCGGCTTTTCCTGCTCTTCCAAAAGTTGTCTTGCTCGCAGCGTGTCTGACGCATTCTTCACAACGATTAGTCCATTAAGATCAAGCTGTTTTAGATTTTTAACCGTTTCATTGATAACAGTTCTTTTTTCATCAGACATATTTCTGTCTCCTTTCTTAAGATTTTAAGTCTTTTTGTTGAATCTATCCACATTATATGTGAGCCACTCTACATTGTCAATAGTTTTTCTGTTTTTTGTTGACTTACTCAACACATTGATATATAATGCAGTCATGGAGGTGGACAATGAATATTAGAATAAACAATATAAGGTTGGCTCTTGATTTGAGTATGGATAAATTCGGATCACGGATCGGCTTAACACGTTCAGCTATAAGTAAAATAGAAAGTGGAAGCAGCAACCCGTCGGAACAAACGATTTTATCTATCTGCCGAGAGTTTAATGTAAATGAGGAGTGGCTCCGAACCGGGGAAGGCGAAATGTTTAAAGAGCTGACCGGGAATGATGAAATTGCAACCTATGTTTATGGCCTTTTAACGGATACAGAAAATCCGTTTCATGATTTGATTATAGAAATTATGCGTACATATTATGAACTGGATTCTAAATCTCAGAAAGTAATAGATGAGATGATAGCAAAATTAGTGGCTAATGTGCAAAAAAAGAAAAGAGGCTAATCGCCTCTCTTCTCTTTCGCATATATCTTAACTAATGTAAGTATTTGGTTAAGGAATTTAATGTCGGAACCGCCCAGGTTCTTAACTAATAAGAATATTTCTTCCTTAATGTTTTTGTAGTTCATATGTAATACTCCTTCTCCCCGCAAGGTTAAATATATTTATTTCTCTATTTTATAGAAACGGAATATGTAACCTCATATAACCAGTTTTGGGAATTTGTCCACTATGGTGGACAATCCCGAGGCTTTATTGAAAACAGTTCATAAGGCGATACGTTAAGTGCAAGGGAAAGTAGGCCCAACGTATACACAGTGGGATGCTTAATTCCATTTTCAATATTGTTGATCTGTGATTTGCTTACTCCAGACAATGCTTCCAGTTTTCTTTCTGACAGCTTTTGCTGGATTCGAATATCATATAGATGATATTCAACAACGAATTCGGGTTCCATAACTTTACTCCTTATGCAGATAGTATCTGTAATAACCGGCAATCCGTAACTAGAACGCTTGTTCTTTTTCATTTTACTATATTATTTGCAAAAACACAACATGAAATAAAAGAAACCGCCCCTGCTGCAAACAGGAACGGCTTTCACATGGATTTTCTCTTGCCGGGCTTCCGGAAGATATAATCAACATAGACACTTGAATTATATCATCTTGAAGTACATCCGGTCAATGGGTGTATTTTTTATACCCTTCAATAATATAATTGCACAGGAGATGATACAGTATGCCAGAGCAATACCTAATCTACTTACGCAAGTCCCGCAAAGACATCGATGCCGAAC
>Ga0153945_1000051_pt1 | contig 35911 bp, 42 predicted proteins | sample TSNJ029MetaG_FD_104720 | JGI IMG/M metagenome (GOLD analysis project Ga0153945, IMG submission 104720) | Attine ant fungus gardens microbial communities from New Jersey, USA - TSNJ029 MetaG | ecosystem: Host-associated > Fungi > Mycelium > Unclassified | place: USA: New Jersey, Wharton State...
TACTGTGGCAGTCCTGTGGTGCTCCGTAGCGCCGATGGAATCTACCGTGAAAACAACAACGATACCACGCTGTATGTTTGTTCGAAATACCCCGTATGTGATGCGTATGTGCGCGTCCAGGCAGGTACTAAAAACATTCCCCTGGGGAGCCTGGCCAACAGTGAGCTGCGCGCCCTGCGGATAGAAGCGCATCGCTACTTTGACCAGATACACCAGTCCGGGCTGATGAGCAAACAGGAGGCTTATTCCTGGCTGGCAAGCGTTCTCGCGGCGCCTATGTCCTATGCGCATATCGGATATTTAAGCGAGTATTACTGCAAGGTCGTCATTGAGGAGAGTAAGCGGTTTATGGAAAACAACAGGGAGCGAATCGCCAGGAGGAATTCCATGATCCAGATGCGGCTCCCAATGGCAGTAGGAGGTGAATAGCATGCATCTGAGCAGAGAACAGCAGCAACTGGTTGAAGATAACCTTGCTTTGGTGAGGACGGTTATCAGTGATAAAGTCCACGGCGCCGGCAGCATCGGTGTTTTCACCTATGAGGATCTGTACCAGATCGGATGCGTTGGCCTATGCAAGGCCGCCTATACCGATAAGTACCAATATGCGTATAATCGGAAAAATGCGTATTCTGAAGAGGAAACGCGCTTCTCAACCTATGCATACCGGTTGATCTGGAATGAGATCTGTACAATGCTGGGGTATGCCACAAAGGTGAGGGCGGAGTCAGTGCTTGACCCGGATGACGTCCTTACTTTGGTGGAAATGAACCAGGCCGGCATTGATGATGGCATTGCAGACACTGAATTTCAGTCTGCGCTGGAAAGCGCGATTAACAAGGCGGCCAAATCTGCCACCGGCGTAACGGCCAAAGGCATCCAGGCACTTCAGTACATGGCCCAAGGCTATACATCCACAGAGATTGCCGGCATGATGGGCGGCGTATCCTGCCACCATGTGACCGCCTGGATATCCAAGGCCAGGAAATTTCTTAAAAACGATCCAGAGCTGGCCAGCTTGCTGAACACGGCGTAAACAATGAGTCTGACGGAAGCTGTAGCCACCCCCAATAGAGAGGTTTAAATGAAAGTGAAAAAGATAATACGAAAATGGGCCGCACCAGTACTCAGCGGCCTCTTTCTTTTTTTATGTATGAAATTTGTGCTCATGATTGGATACGTCCCCACGGCCTCCATGGAGCCCACCATACCGGAAGGCAGCTATATCTTGGGACTGAGGATCCATGGCGAGCTGCAGCGCGGAGATATCGTCATATTCAGGCTGGACGGCCGGAACCTGGTCAAACGCATCGCGGCCGTGCCGGGCGATGTTGTATATGTAGACGAGTCCACTTTTGCTGTAAGGATAAACAGCGTCCTGGAGGGTGCCACAAAAATAATAGAAGTGCCGGAGGGGCACCTCTATATGCTGGGGGATAATCCGACCGAATCATTCGACTCCCGATACTGGGATAATCCCTTTATCCATGAGAATGATATTCTGGCCAGGCTGTTTATACAGTAACAATTAAGCGGAGTGGCTGGAGTATCTGCTCTGGTTTTACCTATTGGGAACTTAGATGCGTTATGCTTATAATCGGAATCTCGTTCGCCTTTGGGGACAAAGGCGAACTAAGATATAGGCTTAATATCTACGTCATATAAATTGCAGCTTAAAAATTAAACCAGCAAATCTGATATTTATGGTCTAAAGTCAAACCAACTTTCTGTGCTGTTTTTTGTGATGCAATATTACTTTCCATACAGTCCCACCAAACGCTACCATTTTGTCCAAGAATATGTTTGATTAAAAGGTCAACTAACGAACTTGATAGCCCCTTTTGTTTGTGTGGAGTAAATGTTTCTACGCCTATAGAATATGTATCAATATACCTAAAATGGGTTAGCGCAAAGCTGCAAATTTCATCATTATAAACGGATATAAAGCCCTTAGCAAATTGTAAAAACATACTGGTAGAGCCCCACGATTTATCAATTTCATTCAGTAATACTTCAATATTTCGAATGTTATGGCTCCCATTATTTATAAAGTCAGTGTCTACTTCAATATTTCTATAACCCTCTGGTAACATAATATTGGAATCATAATTGAATCCTTTACAAAGATAGTATACATACTGCTCTTCGCTTTTTACTAAACGATTTGACAATGAATTAAGCACAAATGGTAACCAGTCTTCTGAATCACAAGAAAATTCAAAAAAATCTAATCCTTTGCTTTTAAGAAAATAAAGAATAGAACTATCAACAAAATCGCATAATCCCACTGTATTTATATTTTCAAAACTTTTACCCATAAACTGGAAGCCACCTAAATATTCAGACCATACTATAGCAAATGTGGGGGAAGTTAAATCATTTACCCATATATCTCCCACATTATTGCCTGCTACAACTCCCGCAAAAGACCTATTACTATGAAGATTCACAATTTTGTTCGCCAAGCTCTGACTGCCTTTTTCAACTTTATAAAAATTCAATCTTTTCACACCTCCTTCGATTTTATAAACAATATTCTATTAATTTTATCGTCCCTGTAAACTCCATTCGTATATTGTATATTTACTGAACCTTATCGCCCTTTTATGTCACACTTGGAGACTAAGGCGAACATAACTTATTAGGCTTTGTGGTGCTATAACGGACTAACTATATTCTTTATAGCTATGCAAGCGAGTGGCAAATACATAAATAGTAGGTTTAATCTCTGCCACAGCCCCTCTTTAGCTATCAAAGTATGTTGAAAACCCGCTTTATCTGCCATGATGAATAGCACAAATGACAAAAGAGCTAAGACAAAAGAGATTATTGCAATTATTCCAGATATTTTATCTCCTGCTTTGAAAGAAAGTATCGTCAGAAACAGTGGCACGAACAAAAAGAGCATAAACCCGATTGCTGAACCAACTCCATGTATTTTTGAAGCTGTTGTAACAATGTCTTTTGTTTCGCTCACACTGAAAAAGCAAGAAAAAATACAGGCTCCCACAGCGAATATTCCAATAAACAATACGGTGACAACACTTAATGGTTTTGATATACCATCATACAGACTATAAACAGACGGTGTTGACAGCAGAAATAACACCCCCGCAACCAACATCCAAAGATTAAACGGCAGACGAACAGGACTATTGACATTTCCTAATACGCTAATTGCCATAGTTGTATGGTTATATCCTTTATAAAATGGTGCAAGAATGAACGGGATTATCATTTCACCGATAACGGCAATCAATAAGCAATGCCAACCATATTTTATGAGTAAATTCATCTTTCGATCTATTCTCCCTTATATACTGAAAAACTGACTACTGCGCCTTATCGCTTTACTGTGAACGTCCGATGATATAAAGAATGGATTGTAATGCTTCCGCTCTATATTATCCCAATAAACTGGAATTTGTAGCTTCAATCAATTTTACTAAAAATAACGATTTGTTCTTTAAGAGAAATATTCCCGACATGATAACCATATTGAGTTAATTCCTTTTTGTACTTTAAAAAAGAATGTCTATCTCCATAATCTTAGCCATCAGCTTAGGAGTATTCCTCCACACCAAAACAATCGTCAAACGCCAGCCATTTCGCTCCATAGGCGTCCAGATAAAAGCGATGACCAAACTCACTCTGCACCAGGCGTTTCTCATACAGGTGATACCAGCCCCTGAGCTCCAAGCTCAGTTCGATGTCCAGTGTAATGGGTTCCACCCATACTGTGTTTCTGTATTCAACTTCGATTCTTGTCAGTGGTTCGCCGGTGCCATACAAGCTATATGCCAATACCGGTGGGAATCCGTATATGGGCTCCTGGACTGCGTCTATTTCCAAGGTTTTAAGATCAGCGAATACCAAGGTGCGGGTCGCATTGTTCACAAGCCCCCAGCCATACGAGGCGGTCCATACCGGCGCCCTGTGCATAACCGCCAGGGCTTCTTTTGATAAAGGCTTGGTCCAGTCCACCTGTACATCGTCAAATCCGAGCAGATACTGCACCGTGAACCCGGTAACCTCAGACATAAACATAAGCTTTTCCAAGGTCATCTGACGCTTTCCGGTCTCCCAGTTGCCGACCGTAGTGGTGTCAACTCCCATTTTTTCCGCCATCTGCGCGCGGCTCCATCCAAAGTCTTCCCGGACCTGCCGATACCTGTTCTGCATAGAATCACCTCTTTCCTCAAGTATCCTTGCGCAGTATGCTCAGATACTCCTCATATGCAAAGCAGCGGTTCCTTTTCACGGACTCAGTCTGCTGCAGAATGCCAAGCGCACACAATTTCTCTACAGCTCTTGAAACGGTACTGTATGGCATCGCAAGCTCACCGCAGGTTTTACGGATATCAATAATAGGGCTTTTCTCAATGTAGTCAAACACCTTCATGACGCTTTTCGATGACCGCCCGACGTTTTCAATTGCCGCCCGGTTCTTATCCCGGAGCGCCACCAGCTTGTCGATTGTCTGGGTTGCGTCTTCCGATGTCCGGTACAGTGCTTCGATGAAGAAACGGACCCATTGCTCATAATTGCCTTTTTTACGTACCTCCATCAGGCGGTCATAGTATTCAATCCGGTTCTGCTTGAGGAAATAGGAAATATAGAGTACTGGCTGCGTTAAAATTTCCTTCTGGCATAAAAACAGTGTAATCAACAGTCGGCCGATGCGCCCGTTACCATCCAGGAACGGATGGATTGTCTCAAACTGATAATGAATTAAGGCAGCCTGAATCAAGACGTCCAGACTGTCGTCATACTCATTTATATATTTCTCCAGCTCGCTCATGGCGTCCATCATGTCTTCCGGAGACGGCGGAATGAAAGAAGCGTTCTTAATTGTCCCGCCGGCCGGGCCAATCCAGTTCTGGCTGCGCCTGAATTCTCCTGGGTTTTTCTCTCCGCCGCGGATACCGGACAACAGAATCTCATGAGTTTCCTTCAGCAGGCGGTTACACAGCGGCAGCTCCTTCCTTCGATCCATCGCAAAATTGGTAGCCCGGATATAATTTAGGACATCGGCAACATCCGCATTTTGGTTTTCGTCCACTTCCGGATCCAGAATGTCATCCAGGGTTGCCTGTGTGCCTTCAATCTGGGAGGACATAAGCGCCTCTTTGCGGACATACATGGATACAAAGAGGTCGATATCCGGGATGCGGGCCGATATGCCGTCTAGCCGGCCAATGCTCCTGGCGGCCTTTGCGAGCAAGGAGTAGAAATCAGAATCCATCTCCTGCAGGGACACTTTCTGCAGCGGGACTGGACGGAATGATTTATATTGCATTTCGCCGCTAAGCTGATTGATATAGGTTCCAGATCGGTTTTCCATTACGTTCGCTCCTCTTAAATGGTTATACTGTTCTTAGTATACCACCATTATTTCCATTTAGCAAGCGAAATGATGACAAACAAGAGAAGCCTTTGAATTTATTCTCAAATCAAAGAACATTATCTTCCATAGCTTCAAGTTTCCGCCCTTTATTAGATAAAAAGCGCCTTAAGTGTATTAGGTTAAAGCGTTTTTTGCGTTCAGCTGGAAAATCCTGATAAAGATTGCGTGTATATAAATAGAACCAATAAAAAGGAGGATACACATGAAACATAATTTAAGATTTAACCGCAAACGAATACTTCTAAGTCTCCTGGCAATCGGCTGTGTGACCATAGTGGTGATCAGTATCATTATGCTGATTTCAACTACTTCTGATTACAGCGAAGGGGCGCAGACCTACGATGATCTGACCCAGCATCTCACGGATCCGTCGATGGATCCGGACGCTCAAATCCCTCCAGACCCAGAACTGGACGCCTGGCCAACAGTCGATTTCGACGCCCTGCGTGCCATCAATCCAGATGTCGTCGCCTGGCTTATATGCAAGGATACTAGGATCAATTATCCAGTGGTCCAGGGAAACGATAACGATTACTACCTGAAGCATCTGTTTGATGGAAAACAAAATAGTGCCGGATGTCTGTTTGTCGACAGCAACAATGAGCCGGGCTTTGTGGATCATAATACTGTAATCTATGGACATCACATGAAGGATAAAAGTATGTTTTCAACACTTACAGAATATAAGACGCAGACGTTTTATGAAAAGCATCCGCAGATGATCCTGCTGACGCCGGACGGTAACTACACCATAGATTTGTTTGCCGGTTATGTAACGAACATAAAAGCTGACAGCTGGAAGCTCTGGTTTGCCAGCAATTCCGAGTTTGAGGAATGGATCCGGGAGACGAGGTCGAAGTCTACTTTTATAAGTGATGTAGAAGTTAGTATCGCAGACCGGTTTATAACGCTGTCCACATGCTCCTATGAGTTTGATAATGCGCGGTATGTGGTAGTTGGCAAACTGGTACCTGTAGATTAAAGATACTGAAATAAAATCTGTAAATATGCCGCCATAATAATTTTTATGGTGGCATATGGCATTCCGTAAGCTCTCAAACGCCGATTCCTCAACGCTTGGAGGTAGTGGAGTAGGCATGAAAATGATTTGTTTTTGCCCGCTTTTTGATATAGGGGTTGATTTTTAGACATTGGTGTCGTATAATTATTACTAGACATATGTGTCGAATAATCGGAAGGTGGTGTTTGTTGTGGCCCGACCAGTTGATGAGAAAAACAGGGAAAAGATGCAGGAAAGTATCATGGAAACAGCTCGCGAGGTATTTTGTGAAAAGGGTTACTCCGCTGTAACGATGAGCGACTTGATTGAAGCGGCGGGAATGAGCCGCGGGGGCTTCTATTTTTACTACAAATCGGTTGATGAAGTATTCCGTGAGGCTGTCCGCCATCGAAAAAAGAGCCTTTTTGCGGAACTCCGGCGTTCTATTGAGCATGGCCCCGATTTTCACGAGCTCCTTGACGACTACTTCAGCAAGCAAAAGATGCGCTTATTAAATATGGGCGGCAGTATGTTGCGCGCGCTCTATGAATATTTGTTCACGCAAGATGACGCGGAATTTCGCAATGAACAGAAAAACAACATCATGGACACGGTAAACGCCATTTTACAGCTCGGTGTGCGGCAAGGCGCCATCCGGCATGAGCACATTGATCTGATTGCGGAGCATTTTATGTATACCATTGAGGGACTTAATGTCATGGCGATGTTCCAGGGCTTAGCCGAGGAAACTATCGACCAGCAGTTTGATATACTGAAGAACATGCTCACATAAGAATACGCGGGGCTGATTACCTTCATCACATGATCAATTACAACAAGGAGAATTAATATATGAATCGAAAAAATAAGACACTTTTTATGGTGCAATTCGCGGTACTGCTTGCCATTGAAGCAATATTCTGCTTTACGCCGCTCGGCTCGCTTCCGGCTATCGGACCGATTGTGGCTACTTTGGGGATGATCCCTGTCATCATAACCGCCTTATCATTGGGAACAAAAGCGGGAACCGCGATGGGTGCCTTCGCTGGATTATTCAGCTTTCTTGTGTGGACCTTTATGCCGCCGACGCCGATCAGCGCTTTTGTCTTTACTCCCTTCTATTCATTTGGCGAGTTTTCGGGCAATTTTGGTAGTATATTGATCTGCTTTATTCCCCGGATCCTGGTGGGTACGGTCGCCGGAGCCAGTCATAAAACATTCTCACGTTTGTTTTCCGAAAAGTCTATCCTGCGTTTCTCGCTGAGCGCAGCACTGGGAAGTCTGACCAACACGTTTTTGGTTATGGGTGGAATATGGCTGTTCTTCGGAGATCAGTATGCGACGCTTGCTGGTGACGTGATGCTGAAGATTATTGGATTGACGATTTTTAACAAGCGGTATACCTGAAGCAGTTATCAGTGCCATCATCGCACCGACCGTGTGCAAGCCGCTTCAAATTGTACTTTCAAAAAGAATATGAGTTGGGGGCATGCACTATGGGAATTGTTTTAGGAATTGACATCGGCGGTACGACAACAAAAATTGTGGGTTTTTCAGATGGTGACCTTGTTGGAACCCTGCAGGTCAGGGCCGCCGACCAAATCACCTCTCTATATGGGGCGCTCGGGAATTTCCTGCGAAAATATGCCTTTTCGCTGGATCAGATATTGAGGATTTCGCTGACTGGTGTTGGTGCTTCCTTCATCACGGAAAATATCTATGATATACCGACGACCAAAACCCCAGAATTTCGGGCGCTTGGGTTGGGCGGCACAAAGCTGGCCGGGCTAACTGAGGCTTTGGTTGTCAGTATGGGAACAGGCTCTGCTTTTGTCCGAGTTTCTAACAGCGGAATCACACACATTGGCGGCAGCGGCGTTGGTGGCGGCACATTGATCGGCCTGTCCTCTATTATCATGAATGAGAACGATATCGCGGCCATCTCCATGATTTCAGATAATGGGGACTTATCCAATATCGATCTCACGGTGCAGGAGATTACAGGTGAGACGATACCAAATCTGCCGCCGCACACCACGGCAGCGAATTTCGGCAAAGAAAAAAGCATGGCCAGCCATGGGGATATAGGGCATGGGCTGATCAACATGATTCTTCAGACCATTGGGATGTTAGCGGTCTTTGCCTGTCTCGACAGTCCGATCAAGGATGTGGTGCTGACGGGCTCCCTAACCACGTTGCCTCAAATAAAAAAGGTGTTCATTGAATTGGAAAATCTGCACGGTTTGCGGTTCATCATTCCTGAACAGGCCATCTTTGCGGCTGCGATGGGCGCCGCTATGTCTTATGAGCAATAATTCGGTGGTTTTTTATGAATATAGTGAAATAAAGAATATTTAAACGTAGGATTAAAAATCCGATACCATTACTCATGTTGAAAGTAATCTGTTGTTTTTCTTCCTCCGTTAGAATTTCGTCAGCAAGAGAATCATCAAAAATCTTAATGTCATTTTCAATAGGACTTTCTACAAAATGATCGGTATGTCTTGACTTTATATACCTTTCGGTATATGATCGTATTATGAAAAATGATAATAGTCGTGAAACCATTTTAAGCTGCGCATTACAGCTATTTTCAGCGAAAGGGTACGATGCAGTAAGCATAAATGATATAGTGGACATGGCTGGGATTACAAAGCCGACCCTATACTATTTTTTCGGCAACAAGGAGGGACTTTTCAAAGAACTGCTGAAAACAAATTATGACCTGCTAAACGCCGCCCTTTCTGATGTTTGCCATTACCAGCCACATGAGGAAAGCTATTTTGAGGATGTTTTCCCCGTTTTACTAAGAATCGCAAAAACATATTTTTCTTTTACAACCCAACACCCGGATTTCTATTTGATGTCATTGGCACTTGCGTTTGCGCCGCCAACATCAGACCCGGCTATATTTGCGGATGAGTATCACAAAGTGCAGTATATCTTGCTTGAACGCTTATTTACAGAGATGTCTGCTGTCCACGCAAACCTGCGTGAGAAAGAACGGATATGTTTATGGCGTTTCCTCGCAATGGTGAACGCACAAATAGGTTTTTGGTACAGAGGATATGGAAAACTTGACGACGCTGAAGCGGAGTCGATTGTCAAGCAGTTTATGCACGGGATTTTCTCGTAAGCATAATGCTTAATGAGTTGTGTTTCAACTACGACTTTTGCAGATAAGGCGCACCAACGATTATTTATATAATCCGCAATCCACGAAAGAAGGCTGTGAGTTTTGGAAAAGCAATTATCAGAAATGTCATTAGAGGAATTATGGGAACTATTCCCTATAATTTTGAAAGAGCATAATCCGCAGTATAAAGACTGGTACGAAACTGAAAAGCAAAAAATATTGAATAGCATAAAATCGGAAAACATTGTACGCATTAATCACATTGGGAGCAGCGCGGTCGAAGGACTAATTGCAAAGCCTACGGTAGACATGTTATTGGAGATTGACGGTTGCTGTAATGTTACTCAACTGATTGACGGCTTGAAAGCACTCGAATGGGGGCTTATGCTACGGGAAAGTGACCCGATGAAACTGGAATTTAACAAAGGATATACCCCCGATGGGTTCACAGAAAAAGTTTATCACCTTCATGTCAGGTATATGGGAGATTGGAACGAATTATATTTTAGGGATTTTCTTAAAACATACCCCGATGTGGCGGCTGAATATGGAAAACTAAAATCGAGTCTATGGAAAGATTTTGAACACAATAGGGACGGATATACAGAAGCTAAATCTGATTTTGTATTGAAATATTCAAACGCCGCAAAGCAAGAATTTCGAGACAGATACAAACCAAGATAATAAGCATAACAGATAGAAAGATGTAATTTAAGTATAGCGTAGCGAGTTTATATACTGCATTTGACAAATGAAAGGAAAACCCAAAATGATAAAAGAAAAAATTGCACCTCAAATGATTGTTGCTTCGACACAGCATTTTGTAAAAACTGTTTCCGATGAATTGATAGAGCAGTTTACAAATAATTTTGAAGAAAATATTATCATTACAGGAGCTAAAAAGACAGAGCCGCAAAACTTTTTTACGGTTTTCCATGTAGCAGAATTTAGAGATACAGATTACGACATGGAATTATGGACACAGGTTGATAAAGCCGCTGAAAGCACAGAACAAATTCAATTTAAAACGATAGATAAAAGTGAAATAGCCTATCTCGTTGTCGCTGATAACTACGATAATTTAGACGCACCGTATATTTCACTATTCAGTTATATCAACGAAAATGGGTATAAACTTAATGGATTCCCACGAGAAACATATTTGCTTGATGAAAAAGCAGCTTTGGGATTTCTTACTGAAATACAGATTCCTTTTAAGAGATAATAAACATTATCTTCGTTCGCAATAGTTTCCTTAGCTACTTTATATCAAAAATAACGGGGCTAACGCTCCATTATTTTCACTCTGTTATATACCTAATGGTATGTATATAACCCTAATGTTAAATATAGGAGGTATGAACATTGGATAAAGAATACGGAATCCTACAGATAGACCCGTATTTGCAGCCTTATAAGGCTGATATTGAATTAAGGATGAAAAACTATGAGGATACGAAAAGGCGGTTACTTACCAAACATGAAAACCTATCATCCTTTGCCAATGGGCATTTATATTTTGGTTTTCAGAAACAGGAAAATGGCTGGTATTACCGTGAGTGGGCTCCAAACGCACAGGAGATTTCTTTAATCGGGGATTTTAACGATTGGAACAGAACAAGCCATAAACTGAAACAAGTATCGGCGGGAATATGGGAGATTTTTATTTCCGGCGTTGATACATTACCGCATGCTTCCAAAGTGAAAATTGAAATTACCGCAAATGGACAGAGGTTTGACCGTATTCCCTTATACTGCAAACGGGTTATACAAGATCCGAATACCCATAACTTTGACGGGCTGTTTTGGAATCCTGAACATCCCTTTATATGGACGGACGGTGCATTTGATATTCAGAAAACGAAACCGCTCTTGATTTATGAAAGCCATGTAGGGATGTCAGGGATAAAGGAGGGCATTACCACTTTTCAGGAATACACTGATTTTATGCTGCCACGGATCAAAAAGCTGGGTTATAACACCATACAGCTTATGGCAATCGCAGAACACCCTTATTATGGCTCCTTTGGATATCAGATTTCAAACTTCTATGCCGTTTCATCACGATTTGGATCGCCGGAGGACTTGAAGCTTCTGATTGATACGGCGCACAATATGGGAATTGCTGTGCTTCTTGATTTGGTTCATTCTCACGCCGCCAAAAATGTTTTAGAAGGGATAGGAGCTTTTGACGGAACAGAATATCAGTTTTTCCATAATGGCAGCAGGGGTAATCATCCGGCATGGGGAACAAAGCTCTTTAATTATGGGAAACCGGAAGTAATACATTTTTTGCTCTCGAATATAAAGTTTTGGCTGGAAGAATATCATTTCGACGGATTTCGGTTTGATGGTGTAACTTCCATGCTCTACCATGACCACGGACTGGGAGAGGTTTTTGACGGCTATCAAAAATACTTTTCTCCTAATACTGATATTGAAGCGATTGCATATCTCCAATTAGCGGCTGAGCTGTCTAAAGAGGTTAATCCGAGTTGTGTTTTGATAGCGGAGGATATGAGCGGTATGCCCGGAATGTGTCTGCCGGTTTCTGATGGAGGGATAGGATTTGATTACCGATTGGGAATGGGTATGCCGGATTTTTGGATAAAGACGCTCCGTGACAAGCGGGATGAAGAATGGGATTTGGGACAGCTATGGCATGAATTGACGCAAAGGCGGCCCAAGGAAAAGGTTATTGGATATTGCGAATCTCATGATCAGGCGCTTGTCGGGGATAAAACCATCATGTTTTGGCTGGCTGATAAGGAAATGTACTGGCACATGGATAACAACTCCCAAAGTAACATCATCGACAGGGCGATGTCTCTGCATAAAATAATCCGTTTGATTACCTGTACCTGCACCGGAGAAGGATATCTGAATTTTATGGGGAATGAGTTTGGACACCCTGAATGGATTGACTTTCCCCGTGAGGGCAATGGTTGGAGCTATTATCACGCAAGACGCAGGTGGGATTTGGCAGATGATACAAATTTACGTTACCATTACCTGCAAGATTTCGATGAAGCTATGCTTCGTTTCGTCAAAGAAAACGACCTGCTATCAAAAAATACAAAGCTGCTGCTTCACGACGAAGAAAATAAAATCTTAGTCTATCTTAAAGGTGAATGCTTATTTGCATTCAATTTTCATCCTCATAAAAATTATACTGCCTTTATCCAGATGAATAAACAGGTTAATTATCAGCTTGTTTTTCATAGCGAGTGGAAAGAATTTGGAGGGCTGCGCGGTTTTGATTGCAGTATCAGCATGATACCTGTCTCGTTCCGCAATAAAGCTCAACTGAAAATACCTATTATAAGCAGAACCGCCGCTATATATAAAGTCAAAGCTCATAATTAGAAATTTAGTCGGATCGTGATTCAAAACAGGAAAAGTGGATAATAAGAAGAGTTGACCCTTATATTGGCTAATCCTGCGCTTCCGATTAGATTATTGGTTAGGCTGGCTATGTCGATATAGCCGTTCAGTATAAGCAGATAGCCGTGCGCCACTCAAATATTTGCTTCTTGCATGGGTATCGGGATTATCGACAGCGCAACAGCATGGTAGAATCGTTAGCTGCAGCGGTTTTTGGATTCAACGGTAACATGAAGAATTTATATTTTCTAACCAAAAAGAACACTCTTTTCGAGGTGTTCCCTTATCAAAAAAATTAGACAATACATTGACCAACAATAAAAGCTGTGATATATTATATTTAGACAATTCATTGTCAAAATTGAGAAAGGGGAAGTTTGAGGTGGCCGATACACATGAAATGTTTCTATGGACACAAACTTACGCAACGTTATTTTCTCTATCAAACAAGCTTCAAATACAAGGGGATAGGTATCTCGGTGCATTAACATCCAGGCAGTTAATGACTATGATTGCCATTGTCCATTTGCCTAAAGAACAAACATCTCTCAATGCCATAGCACAGAAATTGGGAACCACAAAGCAAAATGTAAAACAGTTAGTCACAGCACTGGAAAAAAAGAATCTTATCACCATGAAATCCAGTGATTCGGACAAACGCGCATACACAGTTGAAATAACGGAACGGGGTAAAGAAGTTTTGATTGAAAGCAATGAGCTGGGAATGTCTTTTTTTGCAGAAATATTTAAAGATTTCTCAATTGATGAATTGGAAACTTTTTGGGGCTTTATGAAAAAGCTGTATCGTTACGACGGTGAAGAACAAGACGGTTTTGAAGAAAATGCAACACTAAACTAATTAAAAGGGAGGTGTCGTAACCCTGTGCCTTAATCCAATTTATATACTTCTTTGTGGTTCTTAATGTTTCGTAGCATCACAGCAAATAATATTATAGGGGTGAATTGTTTGACAGAAAAAAGGGAAATGAGCGATGTAATTAACGCAGTAACAAAATATCGCCAATCTGATGAAACCTTATTGAAAATGACGGAAAAAGCGCTTGGAAAAATACAAAGCTTTTTCGCAAAGGAGCTTTCCGGAGGTCTTTGCAACGCAGTATACCTTATTGAAGCGGATGATGAAAAAATGATACTGAAAATCGCTCCGAACGACGATGCGGAGATAATGCGCCATGAGTGCGACATTACCGGAACGGAAGCGGAAATGCTCCGGCTATTCAAAGAGAAGCTGGATATTCCCATACCGGAGCTTATTTATTTTGACGGCAGCCGCACAATCTGCAAGGTTCCGTATTTCTTTATGAGCTTTATGGAGGGAGGTCCGCTGATGACCCTTGACCCACGTCCGGATGAGACTTGCGTCAGTATAATCAAAAGGGAAATAGGCGTAATCAGCCGCAGGATAAGCTCGCTTACCGCAAAGAGCTTCGGAATTCCCGCAATGCCGGAAACATTTTCAGATAATAACTGCGATTTTGTGCTTACGCTGTTCCATATGCTCCTTGACGATGCAAAGGACAAGTTAATTGAAGTTCCCGGAATAACATATGATGAACTGCTGAACCTGATAGAATCACAAAGGGAAGCGTTGAACGAGGTTGAAATACCATGCTATATTCACACCGACACTTGGGATGGGAATATCATGGTAAATGATAACAATTTTATAGGGCTTATAGATTTTGCGGCGATTCTTTACGGCGATCCGCTGATGAACCACGATTTCCATGATTTTTCGCCGGAGCCACGCACGGATTTTCTTGAGGGATACGGCAAAACCACTTTTTCCCTAAACGAACATATACGTATTGTTATCTATAAGATATGGCAGCGGCTCGGCATGATTGTTGAACGTGGGTACAGGGGATATGAGGACAGCGGAATGTATTCATGGGTACTGGACGAATTTACAAAGAGCATTGAGGAATTGAAGAACATAATTTAAAAATTAATATTATTGGGGTGAGTTTTTGACAGAAAAAGAAAAAATGCTTGCAGGCGAACTTTATGATTGCGGAGACGCTGAACTGATGGGAATATGGAACAGCGGCAAAAATTTGATGCAAAAATATAATCAGGTAGATTATTCTAACCGAAAGGAACAAATGCGGATTCTTGATGAGCTCCTTAGCTCAAGAGGAGAGAACACGCAAATCACAGCTCCCTTTTATGTTGATTATGGAAAGTTCATTAGTTTAGGAAACAACTGTGAAATCAATATGAATTGCGTGTTTCTTGATTGCAATACGATTACTATAGGTGACAATGCGTTAATTGCGCCGGGGGTTCATATTTATACTGTTTTCCATCCCATCAAGGCAGAAGAACGTTTTAATAAAAGCAATAATGGAGGTTTTCCTTTCGCTATATCTAAAACTAAACCTGTAACCATCGGAAAAAATATTTGGATTGGCGGAGGTAGTATCATTATGCCGGGAGTTACCATTGGCGACAATGTAACAATCGGTGCGGGAAGTGTAGTGACAAAATCGCTGCCTGATAATGTTCTTGCTTACGGAAATCCTTGCAGAGTAATTAGGACAATATAGGGAGGTTAGATACAGCGGTTGATGTGTTCGGCGGTAATATGTTCGGCTTTTAGGTTTTAAGGCAATATAAATATTATTTAGTGAAGGTAGATAGCAATATGAACGAAATGTATCACAAACCTAATATGGATGTAAAAAACAATCCTTGTTGTATTGACAATGTTGAAGCAATCGAAATCGACGGTATAAAACAGTGGATTTCTTTACGGTCGGCAAACACTTCAAATCCGATTTTACTTTTTTTACATGGAGGTCCCGGCACGGCGCAGATTGCATTTTCCCGTAAATTACAATCAGCGTTGGAAAAAAACTTTACAGTTGTAAATTGGGATCAGCGCGGAGCAGGTAGGTCGTATTCCTCAAAAATTAAACCTGAAGATATGACGATTGAACGCTTTATTTTAGATGCCGAGGAACTTGCAGAGGCTCTATTGCAACGATTTAAGCAAGAAAAGCTCTTCCTTATCGGGCATTCCTGGGGCAGTATTATCGGTGCTTACCTTGCAGCCAAACGCCCGGATTTGATATGGGCGTATGTCGGTATCGGGCAAGTTACTGATATGGCACGGGGAGAAAAACTGTCCTATCAATTCACTTTAGACGAAGCAAAGCGTATTGGCAATCAAAAAGCCACCCGAGAATTAGAGCGAATCGGTGAACCCCCATATTCAAATTTGAAAGCGGCAGGCACACAACGAAAATGGCTTGCAAAATTCGGCGGTCAGGTAGTGAACGGCACAACAATCGGTATGGTTGTCAAAAATATATCCATATGTGACCTTGGCCTTCTTGGGATTACTAAATTTATCAAAGGTGCGGCATTTTCTCTTAAAACTCTGGAAGAACAGCAAAACCGGGTAAACCTTTTTCAAGAGGTTCTTGAAATTAACGCTCCCGTGTTCTTCTGCTGTGGCCGCCGGGACTATAATGTCCCTTTTGAGTTGGCGGTCGAATATCTGGAAAAACTGCGCGCCCCTCAAAAAGAAATCGTTTGGTTTGAACATTCCGCCCATTCGCCAAATTTTGAGGAGCCGGACGTGTTCCAGGAGTTTTGCTTAACAAAACTAAAAGGCTGCATAGTATAAGCGGATAGCCGTGTCAGCTATTGTTGATGAAATGAAAAAGCAATTTAAGTGTAATGAGATTTATCTATCAACAGACCCAGAAAATGCGAAGGGAAAACACATCTATGAACAATGTGGCTTTGTGAGTACAGATGAATTATGTAACGGTGAAGAACTATATTATTTGCAACTGCTAAATAAGTAATAAGCTCACATAGAATCTTTACACCTTAGTTTACATTTGCGACAGTTTGAAGCGAAAAAGCGAATAAAACAGTTCGTCACGTTAAGGGATAAAAGGTCAACTTGGAGGAATATGATTATGAGAAAAATAGTGTTCGGAATTATTATTGTGTCTTTTGGTTTTTTAGTTTTAGTCGGATGTTCTGATAAATCCCCTCCTCCTGCGAGTTCGGATGTGTCGGCAGACGGTACGCCCAATATTGTCCATGAGGACAAGTCAGTAAAAATCATTCGTTCTATGATGGAACTCAACTATGCGTCAATGACCGTGGCTGAATTTAATGAGACAATTCAAACGCTGTGTGCGGACGCCGATACCACCGTTTTTGAGGTAATATCCAACGCCTATGACCATTATAGCGTCTACGATGACTCGGGTGAGTTTATGTACTATTTATTTAGCGATCACAGCTTGGAAACGTTTATGCAGACAACACTTTCATACTCCGCACAAGAGATTTTCGGGGAGCCGGTTCACTTGGGCAATATTATGTATATGACTATGCCGAATATGACAGCTATGGAAGTATCACAAAAAAGAGAACAGATGCAGCCGGACGAGTGGGAGCGCTACTTTGAAGAACACATTGCTGATATCAGTGTGTTTCCCGTTTTATCTTATGCAATTGAAGCGAATATTCAAGACCCCGGAGCCATTATGGTTTCTGAGAGGGACAGCAAAATCAATGATATCCACTCCGCTATTAAAGAGTTTCTGCTTGGACTGGACGCGGAAGCAGTAATGGCAGAAACCCTTGAGGATGACATACTTGCCGAGTTTGAAAGGCTTTCCACTATGTATAGCGATGACAAGATGATGGTTGAATGCCGAATACAGTCAATTGAGCGTGATATCTAAACCCACATACAATCAATAATAAGTTTTCGCGCCAGTAGGGTAAATACTTATGTTCGCAATAATCTCCGTTTGCGCAATCAAGCGATAAGGCGCATAAAAGTAGGATTATTTTATATTTACAGTGACAATGAGGTTAGCAATGGATATTTCCGAATTAATAATGAAACTAAAAAGTGAAAATATCAAAGAAAAAGGGTCTGCTATCAGCCAACTTTCCCGGATCGCATTCCGAAGTGCAGATGATGTAATCCCCGCCATCCCACACATCGGTGAAGGATTAACAAGCAGTTCCACTGAAATTGTTTTTAGAAGCGCGTGGGCTGTTGGCCAAGTAGCGCATAAACGAGCAGACTTGGTTAACAGCTTTGTTCCGGCTCTTGTAACGCTTTTTCAGCATTCAGATACAAAAGTACGCTGCAACGCAGTGTGGGCTGTTGGCAGAATAGGCCGTGCGAATGATTCGTATGTAAAAGAATACATGGATGATGTTTTTTCCCTTGCAAAAGATAATGAGCCTAAAGTACGCCACAACATGATATGGGCCTGTGAAAATATTGCAACGAATTATCCAGAGTTAGTTGAGCGCAAGCTGGACTTGTTTCGAGAGATGTTATTTGACAATGATGTTGAGCAGGTTCGGAGGGAAGCACCAGAAATTTTTCGCGTGCTAGGTACACGAATCCCTCAAAGGACGGCCCCTTATCTTTCAGATTTACAAGGGTTATTGTCCGATAACGATAAAGTAGTCAAAATTCATGCAGAAGGTGCGATTAAATCAATTAACAAGGGTTTATCACAGTAAAACTATTAAGCGGATTATTGACACCTTAGTCTCCGTTTGCGATTATGGGCGATATTGCGAACTAAAGATTATTTATAAATATCTAAATGATTTAGATAAGGAGGGCTTAAATAGTGATTTTAACCATTCAATGTTTAGTAGGTTGTCTTTTGTTTACTCTTGTTTTGATACCGGCGGCAAAAAGTCCTATAAAATACTTATCCATGTATCCAGATAAAGTGCAAAGGGCAGTCAGAGACTTGCCACAGTATCATAACTTACCAAGTGCCAAAAAAAGCAAAGCTATTTCAGCGGTAATACAAGGTCTGACATTTATAGTTGTTGGCGTACCCCTATGTTTATTAGCAGGAAGGGATAACTTCTTTAAAGCATTTACCCACATGTATATATTCTTTTTAGTCATAAATATTTATGATCTGCTCATTATTGACTATTTGATTTTCTGTCGGAAAAAGCAATTTAGAACTGTCGGAACAGAAAACATGGATAATGAATACAAAGACTATTTTTATCATTTTAAGGTTTTTATTAGGGGAATAGTACTGGGTATAATAGTGTCTCTCGTTGTAGCGGCTATCATAGGTTTAATTGGATAAAGACATTCTCTATATAATCGGACATTCGTAATATACCGATAAGGCATACTAATGATTATTTATATTTTCAGGTGGTAAGTTAATGAAAGAAAAGTCTCTGAAAAGGAGGTTCAGGAATGAAGGCTGAAGTTATGTTTGCATCAATAAATGGAATACAAATATATTATCAAAAATCAGGAGAAGGGTATCCCCTCATCCTGTTACATGGAAACAGTCAGGATCATACGTTCTTTGATGATCTGATTAATCAGCTTGCGAATCAATATACCGTATATGCCTTGGATAGCCGCGGCCACGGAAAAAGTAGTATTACACCGAAACTGAAACATTCGGACATGGTGGAGGACATTGCCTATTTTATACAGGAGTTGGGCTTGGAAAAACCTATTCTTTGCGGTTCTAGCGACGGCGGTGTAATCGGACTGATGCTTGCGGCGAGGTATCCCGGTATCCTGTCTAAATTGGTGGTTTGCGGCGCTAATTCAAAGGTCGAGGGGTTAAAAGCATGGTTCGTGAATACTATGCGCTTTTGTTACTCCTTGTCTATCAAAAGCAAAAATCCCAAAAATATAGTTATGACCCAAAAGTTAGGATTAATTTTAGATCAGCCTGAGATAACAAAGGCCGATTTGCAGCAGATTACCGTACCCACCTTGGTACTGGCAGGGTCAAGGGATCTGGTAAAAGACGGCCATACCCGTGAGATGGCCGCCTGTATAACAGATCATTCCCTGTTTGTATTGAAGGGAGAAACCCATACCAGCTATATTAAGAACAGTTCGAAATTGTGTACGGTAATGCTTCCCTTTCTGGAATATAAACCCGATTCAATTAGCGAATGAGATATATAATGTGGAGGGAATTAGAATGATTAAAGGGAATTTGGTATCGGGTATTGGTATGATAATACTTTCTATTGTACTCTTTTTAAACTATACAGTGAACTTAAGGTGAGTAGAGTACAAATTATTCTTTTGGAGGTTGGAGGTTAGTATTTTGCGATTTTGTATTTTAATGGGGAGTCCCCGATTGAACGGAAATACGGCGGAACTCTTAAAACCGTTTATCGCGGAACTTAAAGAGAGCGGAAACGAAGTATCCCGTTTCAATCTCTCGGAGAAAGATGTCCGGCCATGCAAGGGTTGCTATGCCTGCCAGCAAGTAAGCGGGCGGTATGGCTGCATACAAGACGATGATGTCACGGAAATTATGGATGAAATAATCGCAAGTGATTGTGTTGTATTTGCCACGCCGATTTATTCATGGTACTGTACCGCGCCGATGAAAGCCCTCTTAGACCGCCATTATGGTCTGAATAAGTTTTATGGAAAAGCGAGCGGTTCTCTATGGGAAGGTAAAAATGTCGCCATTATAGCCACGCATGGATATGATGCTGATTATGGTGCGGGGCCTTTTGAAACAGGTATCAAACGCATGTGTGAGCATTCGAAATTGAATTATGCAGGCATGTATTCTGTCAGAGATGAGGACGATTTAGCATCATTTCAAACGGGAGATGCTATTTCAGGCGCGAGAAACTTCGCCCGAAAGATACTCGCGTTATGAGTTGAATCGGCAATTCGCATAGGGGCGATAAAGTAAACGAACAGCTTGCCTACAAAGACTTCCCGTTTAGAAAAAGCCTTTTTCTTTCCCCTATACTTGATATAGAATGTGCCGACGGCGGTTCTTTATGGTTCAGAAAATAATCTAACTGAACGTGAGGTTGTCGAAAGTTTTTCCAAGCGATATAACTGTGAGTTAACTGTTTTAGAAGATAGTGGTATCGGGATTATCGACAGCGCAAAGTTATAGTAGAATCGTTAGCTGTGGCGGTTGATATATTTGACAGCAACACAACGTGTTTATTAAGAGAAGAGGAAGCGGTATGAAAAAACAGGAAAACAAATATGGTCTCAATTGGATTTTCAAAAAGACAAAAGGAACACGGGTTCATCTTGCAATTTATATCTTTTCGACCATCATAAATACAGGGATAACACTTTCATTTGCTTTTTTTTTGAAACAGTTCATGGATATTGCAACAGGGGATATTGAAGGGTCGTTGCTATTTGTCGGGCTGCTTGCGCTTGCGGTAATTGCTCTTGGCGGCATCATTATAATGATAAATTCCGTCCTTACGAAATATATTGCAGGAAAGACCGAGCGTAATTTAAGAATGGAATTAATGGATACTATTCTATCAAGACGGCTGGCCGATATTTCCAACCAGCATACAGGCGAACTTCTTACAAAGCTCACAGTCGATATTCAGGATGTTAGCAATTGCTTTATAAATATAATAGAAAAGATGATGGGTGGAATTGTCTCCGCTTTGATGGCAACAATAGCGATATTTGTTTTGAGCTGGAAAATGGCTCTTATTATGCTTGTCGCAACTCCCATATTAATGCTTGTTATGGGATTATTCACCCCATTTATGCAAAAAGCAAGCGCGGCTGACAAGAAAAACGACGAAGTGAACCGCAGCCTGATGCAAGAGAATCTTAGCAGAATGATACTCATTAAGACATATTTTATGCAAGGTAAAGTTATAGAAAAAATTAAGCAAACATATTCAGATAAGTTTAAAAGCGGATTAAAGCTGGGGATGTGGCAAGGGCTTGTATCATTCTCGTCGACATTGGTCGCAAACGCGATGTTCCTGCTGGCTATCGGCTTTGGAGCATATTTTGTTCTTAAAGGCGAAACCACAGTTGGAAGCCTTATCGCCATAGTTCAGTTATTAAATTACATAGTAAATCCAGTCGCGAACTTTGCGGGCGCAATATCGCAGGTAGGACAGGCAACGGCGTCCTCAGAGCGTATTGGAATGATTTACGATCTTCAGGCGGACAAAGAGGTAGCTGCTGTCAGCCCTGTCGACGTTACGGAGCTTGCCGTGGAAAATCTAAGCTTTTCCTATGATAAGGACAATAACGTACTTGAAAATGTAAATGCGTTCTTTTCTAAAGGTGCTGCCACAGGACTTATTGGAAAGAGCGGGAGCGGTAAAAGTACATTCCTGAGGTTAATTATCGGGCTATACAATCCGCGGGAAGGTAAAATCGAGTTAAAACATAACGATGGTTCACTTACCGGCGAGGAGATAATGTCACAAATCGCCTATGTGCCTCCGGCGGACTATTTGTTTTCGGGAACGGTCGCTGAAAATATAGCAATGTCCGATGAGAAACCTTATCAGGAAAAAATGGAAAGAGCGGCCGAAGACGCAAATATCTTAGATTTTATTCAAGGGCTGCCACAGGGATTTGATACAATGATCGGCGAAAGCGGAGGCACATTTTCAAGCGGGCAGGCTCAAAGAATAGCGATAGCAAGGGCAATATATAAAAAATCTCCTGTCATTATTTTTGACGAGCCAACGGCAAATCTCGACGTTGAGTCAATTGAGAAGTTTCAATCTACGGTAAAATTACTCACTAAAGATAAAATTTGCATAATAGTAACACACGATGTATCTACAATAAATGTATGCGACAGAATATATATACTTGAACAAGGTTGTATAAGAGAAAAACGCGATGACGAAAACTTAATCATGGATGCAGTATTAAGCACAACGCCATAAACGGCTCAATCTGCCGCTTCTTCGTGGGTATCGGGATTAGCGACAGTATAAAAGCATGGTAGAATTGTTGGATACGATAGGGTCTGGCAGTTTAGGTGGAATGCTTAATCTTTACGAAGCATGGAAGGGTGTGTAATAAGTGAAAAACAGAAAATCGGTAGGAGCTCAACATTCAATGTGTGTTCAGCCTGCTTTCTTAATTGGTACATACAACGAAAATAGCATAGCAAATTTTACTCCGATAACGTGGGTAAGCGTTACTTGGAAAAATGATCATTATATGCTTGTGATAAGTATGTTCGGCTCAAAAAAGACTAAACAGAATGTCGAAAAAAGCAATATGTTATCTGCAAATCTTGTAAGTACAGATATGTTACAAATGCTGGATTTTTTCGGAAGTTGCTCAGGGAAAGACGGGCAAAAACAGGGTTTTCCATATGAATACAGCGATGGTGAAGTGCTTAGTGTACCTACGCTTGATATAAGCAAATGGGTTTATGAATGTGAAATCTCACAAGTCACTCAAACAGGCGATTCAGATACATATTTCTGTGAAATAAAAAATGTCCAAATTGATGAAGATATTGATATATCAAATGGTATTGACCTCACACTATTTAATCCAGTTATATATTCAGGACATTATCATTCAATCGGGAATCATTTGGGTAAAATCGGAGACTTTTATAAAAAATGATTATCTCAGCGATAAGCTCTCGCTTCTTTGTGGGTATCGGGATTATCGACAGCGCAAATTTATAGCAAGAATCGTTAGCTGTGGTGGTTGTTATATTCGGCGGCAAATGCAACGGGTTTATATTTTTTGGAAAGGGAGCAACTCAATAAGAGCACTCCCTTTCAAAAAAAATATTTAGACAATATATTGACAAATAATCAGGGGTGTGATATATTGTATTTAGACAATATATTGTCCAGTCAAGGAAGGAGGAGATTGAAGTGGCCGATCAACATGAAATGTTTTTATGGACACAAACTTTTGCGACCTTGTTTTCTTTATCAAATAAGCTTCAGATTCAAGGAGACAGGTATCTCGGCACATTAACATCCAGACAGTTAATGACGATGATTGCCATTCTCCATTTGCCTAATGATCAGACATCTCTCAATGCGATAGCACAGAAACGGGGAACCACAAAGCAAAATGTCAAACAGTTGGTTATGGTACTCGAAAAAAAGAATCTTATCGCCATGAAATCCAGTGAAAAAGATAGGCGCGCATACACAATTGAAATCACGGAACTTGGTAAAGAAGTTTTGATCCAAAGCAATGAGCGGGGAATGTCTTTTTTTGCAGAAATATTTAAAGATTTCTCAATTGACGAATTGGAAACTTTCTGGAGCCTCATGAAAAAGTTGTACCGTTACGACGGTGAAGAACAAGACGGTTTTGAAGAAAATGCAACACTAAATTAATTTAAAAAAGGAGATTGATGATTATGAAATTAAACATTCAGGCAATTACTGCTTTATGCGATAGCAAGGTGGATATTTCCATATCTGAACTGCCACCTTACGGGAAAGTAAATTTGAAAGCATCTATGTACTTGCCATGGGCAAAAAGCGTTCGCCTTGAGTCGGCAGCCAGTTTTACAGCCGATGGCAACGGCTGTGTTGACTTATCAAAACAAAAGCCGGATTCAGGGAGCTATGATTATATTGACAGCATGGGGCTCATCTCCTCAGTGAGAATTGCCTCCGGTAAACTTGATGACATATCTCAGAATATATTTGTGGATGATAGCTTGTTTATTGACATAACAGCAGATTCCGGAAAAGATAGGGCAAGTGCAAGGTTGGAGCGGCTTTTTAAGTCGCCGGAAATCAAAAATCAAAAAATTAACGATGAATTTATAGGCGAGTTTTTTTACACAGAAGGCAGTGATTATAAGACGATTGTCATGATCGGCGGTTCAGGCGGCGAACTGGGTGCGAATCTTCCCATTGCGTCGTTATTGGCTTCCCATGGTTTTAACGTGCTGACGGTAGCTTATTTCAACGAAAAGGGATTGCCGCCCAAGCTTGCGGAAATTCCCCTTGAATACTTTGAAAAAGTATTTGCGTGGCTGGGTAACAATTCACTTACAGCCAACAAAGAAATCTATCTGCATTGTACCTCCAAGGGCGGAGAGATGGGACTGATTCTTGCTTCGCGGTATCCGTTCATCAAAAAGGTAGCCGCGTTTGCCCCGCATGCCTACTGTTTTCAGGGCCTCAATTTCAAAAATGTATCTTCATGGACGTACAAAGGAAAGCCCCTGCCGTATATCCGCTTAAAAAACGGTACAATTTTTGCAAATATGCTGACCTGTTTTATAAAAAACAAACCCTTTGGCTATACCCACACTTACAAGAATGGTCTGATTAACGCAAAAAACAAAGAGGATGCCCGAATAAAAATTGAGACTGCATCTGCCGATTTGCTTCTGTTCGCAGGAAAGCAGGACAATATTTGGAACGCATACGATGGCTGTGTAGAAATCATGGAAACACTTCGTAAAAGCAATTATCAGCATAAGTATGAGCTTTGCACCTATGAAAATGCCGGGCATCCTTTTTACGCGCCATATATCATTCCGGCCGGTGAAGCCTCCATGAAAGTAGCGCCAAGAATGACCTTTTCAACCGGTGGTACTTTGAAAGGTAATGTCGAGGCACAGGTTGATTCATGGGAGAAAATGCTTGAATTTTTTATAAAGTAACTAGTGGAATAAGCACATGGAGCAATTCTATAGATATGCAATTCCTTTGTCTGCCCCGGGTCTGGCTCTCCTGTCACGGAAGAATGGAGTTACGGGAAAATTTCGTCTTGACACAGCTAATCAAATTAGCTATAATACTATTGTCAGTAGTTAATAAGGAGGTGCAATAGTATGGCAAGATATGGTTTAGACAAAGAAAAGGTTATAATGAAAGCGGCTGAATTGGCGAATGAGTGCGGGTTGAATAATCTATCCCTAAAAGAGTTGGCCGATAGTCTTGGTATTCGGCCGCCATCGCTATATAACCATATAAAAAACATCGATGAATTGAAGCACGCCATGATGCTTTATGCGTTAAGCTGCTTGACAAAAGAGGTGACGGCTGCGGTAATTGGCAGGATTGAAGATGACGCCATTCGAGCTATGAGTAAGGCATATTACCATTTTGCGATTACCAATCCCGGCCTGTATGAGTCTATGCAATGGTTTAATCGCTTTGAAGATGAAACGGTAGCTGATGCCTCGCGGGATTTTATCATGATAATAGATACAGTTCTTTTACCGTATAAACTGAATGATGAACAGAAGCAACATGTATTTTGTTTGTTACGAGGTTTAGTACATGGGTTCTCTTCGCTTGCGGCATTCGGCGGTTTTAGCTCTGAGATGCCATTAGAAAACCATTTTGAATGGGCTGTAAACGTAACAATTAAAAATTTACACAGCATTTTTGAGTAAAAAAACATTTTATATTTGAATGAGAGGTAATCTGAATGAGCACTATTCCGTATGTAATTGAACAAACCAGTCGTGGTGAGCGCAGTTACGACATATATTCGCGCCTGTTAGCGGATCGGATTGTTTTTATTGGCGAAGAAATAACCGATACGCTTGCAAGCCTTGTCACTGCGCAACTTCTGTTTTTGGAAGGGCAAGACCCGGATAAGGATATTAGTCTATATATTAACAGTCCGGGCGGTTCCGTAACGGCGGGCTTTGCTATACTCGATACAATGAATTATATCAAAAGCGACATTTCAACGATTTGCATTGGGATGGCGGCCAGCTTCGGCGCGGTACTTTTGTCTGCCGGGACGAAAGGTAAACGCTTGGCGTTGACAAACTCGGACATTATGATTCACCAGCCAGCGGTACACGGCGGTATTAAGGGGCAGGCGTCCGACATTAAAATCATGTCAGACCATATACAACGAAGTAAGCGGCGGTTAAATGAAATACTTGCTGCTAACACAGGACAGCCGGTAGAACGTCTTGAACGTGATACTGACCGCGACAACTTTATGAGTGCGCAAGAGGCTTTAGAGTACGGTCTTATTGACAAAATTATGACAAACAGAATGTAAAGAGAATACGCCTTTGTGCGATAAGGTGAACACATAAACTTATAATTTAGAAGGTAGTTTTAATGAGAATAAATTTGATTTCTAAAACTTTATATATTATTGGATTTATTTTATTAGGATGCTTTGTTATTGGTTCAGGATATGACTGCTACATGTACTATCTTGGGGAGTATCAATATTATTCATCTCCGCTATCTTTGTATATTGCGCTCCGGGCTTTGACTTTTCTATTACCAGCCATTATTAGCATTGTAATAGCTCACCTTATAAAATCGAAATGCCGAAAATAAGCATTGCTTTCATGCGCCTTTATCTCCGTTTGCGCTTAGGCGATAAGGCGCGCTAAGGAGTATTTATATTATAGGAGTGAATTAGAATGATTAAAGGAAATCTGGTATTAGGCATTGGTATGATAATACTTTCAATTGCCCTATTGTTAAATTATATGGTGGATTTATCCCATACAGTAACTGCTATATGCTTAGGAGTTGCCATTGTCTTTGAAATAATTGGCGCAGTCATGATAAGCAAGGAAAATCGAAGAAAATAAACACAATACCGTGGGAGCCCTAAAATCTTGCTCTTCGTGAGTAACGGCATTAATAACAGCGCAAAACCATTTAACAATTGTTAGCGGTGGCGATTTAGGATTAGCGGTGTGACACAGCGAGTTTATATAATCTAAGTTTAGGAGGAATTAAAATGGAGTGCAAAAATTTAGATGAAGTCCGTAATAATATTGATAGAATCGATAATGCAATCATTAAGCTCATTGCAGAGCGTGGAAACTTTGTAAAACAGGCTTCCAAGTTCAAAAAAGATAGCCAAGACGTTAAAGCACCTAAAAGGGTTGAAGCAGTTATAGAAAAAGTAAGAACTCTTTCTAACGAATATGGGGCAAATCCAGATATGGTAGAAAAGCTATATCGAGAAATGATAGCAGGATTTGTCAATATGGAAATGAGCGAGTTTAATAACGCAAATGCTGGACAGATGTAACGTTCAAATTAGGCAGATAGCCGTGAAGGGCTCAAACCCGTGCTGTTCGTAGGTATCGGGATTATCGACAGCGCAACAATACGGTAGAATCGTTAGCTGTGATGGTTGCCATGTTCGACGGCAACATGAAGTTTTTATATAACATGCAGATAAATAAGTGTTTAATGTCCAGAAAACTTAAATCAAGATAAAGGAGGCGATGATTCAATATGGCTGGTAATTATAAAGTAATTGATGAAAATAACTGGAAGCGTGCATTACACTGTCAAATATTTAGAAACAGCATTGAACCGTCATATTGCGTAACGTTTGAATTGGATATAAGCAATTTCTTAAATAGAGTTAAGGAGATGGAATATTCGTTTACAATGGCTCTAATCTTTCTTGTTTCTAAATGCGCCAACGGAATTGAGGAATTTAGATATCGCTTTGTGGATGGTCAGGTAGTGCTTTATGATAAAATCGATACAGCCTTTACATATATGAACCAAGACACTGAACTTTTTAAGGTTGTCAATGTAGAGATGCAGGATACATTAGAAAAATACGTTGCCATAGCTACCGAAAAGGCTAAAAATCAAAAAGAGTTTTTTACAGGCCCATTGAGTAACGATGTATTTCAGTTTTCGCCATTCCCTTGGGTGTCATATACTCATATTTCACATACAAACCCTGGAAAAAAAGATAATGCTACACCTCTGTTCGATTGGGGAAAATTTTTTGAAAGGGACGGAAAATGGATTCTTCCTTTTTCTGTTCAAGTGCACCATTCTTTTGTAGATGGAATACATGTCGGAAAGTTAGCCGATTCTTTGCAAAATTGCTTAAATAGGGTTTAGATTTATAAGCGAGATAATAAGCAGATAGCCGTGTACCGATCAAATCTTTGCTTCTGCGTGAGTATCGTTCTTAGTGACAGCGTAAGGCAACCTAAGAACCGTTAGTTGTAGATCAGGAAGCTATAAAGAGGTGATGTTATGGTTAAAGAAGAATGGCTGTTATGCCCTGCCTGCAAAAGAAAGACGCATACAAAACTACGGCAGGATACGACGCTCATGAATTTCCCGTTATTCTGCCCGAAGTGTAATAAAAATGAAACCTTAGTAAACGTCCGACAATTTAACATATTCGTCTTCAAAGAGCCGGACACAAAGATGCAGAACCGATGATTCGTGTAAATTCAGCCTTTGCGCGATAATGTGCAGTAAAATTGTTAGCTACGGATGAGTAAATGCTTTTGTGCTTCGTAGCGAGTTTATATAATGAGTAGGAGAACGATATGAAAATAGAGAAGGTCGGAAAGCGAAATATAGTTTTCAAATATGATCTTACCGAGTGGAATCTGAATTTACATCTGATTCTTGGTGAGCGATATAATTATATCGTTGATACCGGTCTTGGCTCAGAAAGCGTTGCTCCAATTCAAGATTATTTAGGAAATAGCCAGAAGCCTATCATCGCTATTAATACACATTATCATTGGGATCATATTTGGGGCAATCACTGTTTTAATGAATATAGCATTATATCTCACAGTCGTTGCAGAGAGCTAATTGCAGAGAACTGGACTGAAATGTTAGGAGGGAATGCGGCATATATTCGAGGCGATATAAAAATGTGCTTGCCTAATCTGATATTTGACAATTGTTTATATTTTCCTGATGATGGAGTTAGAGTTTTTTATACACCAGGACATACCATTGACTGCATAAGTATATTTGATGAACGAGACAAAATTCTTAACGCAGGAGATAACATCGGTGACACAATGCAAGAAATTGTGCCCTCTCTAAAAACGGGAAAGGATGTTTATCTTGGGTCTATACATAAATACAAGGAGCTTGATGTCACTGCTTGTATTTCAGGACATAATGATATTCTCGGTAATGATGTATTCGGTAAAATTGAAGAACTCTTAAATGCAGAATGTTCAAAATAAGCATTTAACCGTGTATAATTGAAATTAAAGTCAATTAGTAGTTATAGAAATTATCTGCGCTATCAATACACCTTTGTCTTCTTTTGCGCACAAGGGCGATAAGGCGCGTTAAAACATTATCTGTGCGTAACCGTAGGTTAGTGGTTAAGGTAGTAAATTTTTATTAGGCATGAAAGAGGGATTTAATGACACGAATAAAAAATAGAGGTATTGGAAAGAGAAAAGGTATGATTGTTTTAATTACTGTGACATTGGTGATTGTGATTTATTTGTTCATACAATACATTCTTTGTTCTATTGCCCTGAAAAACGGATACCAACGGCTTGAAACATATAACGCCAATGAAATTGAGCTGAATTACGGTGTTATGACTTATGTGGATAAGGGCGACGGTGACGTAATTTTATCTATTCATGGAATTAGCGGAGGCTACGACCAAGCTTTAGATACGGTAGCTGACAAGGTTTCAGAATATCGTATTATTGCCCCTTCACGGTTTGGATATTTAGGAAGTGATATCCCTGACAACCCAACACCTCAAGAGCAGGCAAAGGCTTTTGTAGAACTTTTGGATAATTTAGGTATAGATAAAGTGTATTTGTTGGCCACTTCGGCAGGTGGTACAGTCGCTATTCGGTTCGCACTTGATTATCCAGAGCGAACAAAGGGGCTAATTCTGTATTCGACTGCCGCACCTTTGATAGAGAAACCTGAGAGTTATCAGGAATATCAAGGCCCTCCATCGTTTGCATGCAACAATTTTGGAATGTGGTTATTAAGTCCGTTTTTCAAGCCGATTATGGGCATGGAACCCGACACGATTTATAGTATGCTTCCAATAAATGAACGACATAATGGTATGGTCATGGATGCTTCCATAACAAACCCCGATATGGCAAGAAATTATGACGAGTACCAAATTGAAAACCTGCAAGTGCCGTCCTTAATATTTCAAGCAAAAGATGATTTGATGTCGAAATATGAATTGATAGAGCAATCTATACATCGTTTTCCGAACTGCACTTTTATTGTATTTGAAACAGGTGGTCATCTGATGAATGGACATGGCGAGGAAATCAATACGGCTTTAGATAAGTTTTTAATTAAAAACAGATAGATTTTGTTTCCACTAATAAGCAGATAGCCGTGTACCGCTCAAATCTTTGCTTCTGCGTGAGTATCGTTTTTAGTGACAGCGTAAGGCAACCTAAGAACCGTTAGCTGTAGATCAGGAAGCTATAAAGAGGTGATGTTATGGTTAAAGAAGAATGGCTGTTATGCCCTGCCTGCAAAAGAAAGACGCATACAAAACTACGGTAGGATACGACGCTCATGAATTTCCCTTTATTCTGCCCGAAGTGTAAAAATGAAACCTTAGTAAACGTCCGACAATTTAACATATTCGTCATCAAAGAGCCGGACACAAAGACGCAGAGCCGATGATTCGTGTAAATTCAGCCTTTGCGCGATAATGTGCACGAACAAACTCCTTAAAGAAAGTAGAGTATAAACAATGAATAAATTTCAAGTATCCTTTTTACAGGTAGATATCACTCCCGATTATCAAGTCGAACTAATCGGATGTGATAGAGCAGATAGGCAATCACATGGCATATTACACAGACTGTTTGCTCAGGTATTGGTTTTCAAAAATGATTGCAATATTTTTTGTCTCATTGCTATTGATAGTTTAGGGTTGACTACTGAACGTTCAAATAAGTTAAGAGCCGAAGTAGCAAAGAAGCTTAATGTTATTGCTTCCAATGTTATGCTTAACTTTTCGCACACACATTCCGCGCCTGAACCAACTCCCTTTGCTTTGAACGGGGAAAGGTATTTTAGCTATATGTGCGAACAGATTGTGCAAACTGTTGAAAAGACAAAAGAAGCTTTTGTTCCATGCAAAACGGGATGGGCGTTGACAAAAACAAATTTGGGGGAGAACCGACGAGAAGGTTGCACAATTATTGATGATAGGCTTGGAGCCTTAAAAATATCCGAGGCTGAAAGCGGAACCCCCATTGTCGTAATCCTGCGGATTTCGGCTCACGCCAATGTTCTTATGCGGGGAAATAATATGATTTCCAGTGACTACTTTGGCGTAGCGCGCGAAAAACTACACGAGTATTTTTCATGCCCGGTTATGATACTTCAAGGCGCAGCCGGAAACATGAAACCATTTGGCATACATAAAATGTTCGGCGGCGATGTTTCCGATTTGAATACAATAATTGATATACTCAAAGAGTCCGTGACAGGATTGACTTTTAACATGCAAGAAATCAACGATATTCAAATGCTGTCAAAGGAAATAGAATACATTTCCGATGTGCCAACGGTCGCCGAAGCAGAAAAAATTGCCGTAGATTCGGGAATGGAAGCCGCCAGTTGGCTTTCGGAGTGTGAAAAGCTCAGGCAAGCAGGAATAACAGAACAAAAGCAATCAGTAGAAATACAGTTCCTGAAAATAAACGAGGGCTGTCTATGCGGAGTGCCGGATGAAATCTTTTGTGAAATATCGCTTACTGCCGCAGAGAATACTCATAACCCGCTTTTATTTTTAAATGGATATACGAATGGCTGCACAGGATACCTCCCCACCGCAGAAGAATGGAAAAAAGGTGGGTATGAAACACTTTATAGCTATATATCCTACTATCAATTTCATGGGCATGTAATGCCGTTTCGTGCAAACACGGCAGAACAAATTATCGAATTAGTTACAAACTCTTGGATAGAACTAAAGAGCAAGTAATAAATACACATTTTCATTCGCCATTGTTACCCTTTGCACAATAAACCGATAAACAGGCGCGAATGCTTCATCTTGATTTTTGGGTGGATAAACCTTGATGACGGTGTAGAGCATGCCATTAAGTGTGGTGCAAAACTTGCTGAGGAACAATATTTCAAAACGTCGCGGACATTGATAGACCCAGCTGGACATCCATTTTGTATTGATACAGATGGTGTAGAAGATTAGTGGACACGATCCATATAAGCAATGGTATGAGTTGGCAAATGCGTCGGAATTGGAATTACACTATAAGAAAGAAGGATGGTATAGACTTAATGCAGATAAACAGAACTACAGATTATGCTTTGCGAATATTAATTTGCCTTGGCAAGGAAAACCGGACTGTGCCATCTTCCGAGATAGCGAACAGCATGAAAATATCCCAACGCTATTTATTGAGTATTGCGAGAGGGTTAAAAAACCAAGGATATACTAAAGTGGGATTTGGACCGGACGGAGGATATTCCCTTGCCAGGCCGCTCAATATGATCTCTTTATATGATATCATCATACTTATGGAGGGAACGGTCACCATTTCACGTTGTCTGACCCAGGAAACTCATTGCGAAGAAACGCCATGTGTTTTGCATGAAGGATACAGTTTCTTGCAAAATATCATAGAGTGTTATCTACGCAACCTGACCATTGATATGCTGGTCAACCAGTCCACGGATACCTGGCAGAAAACAATTGTTGATAAACTGGATGAAATACTGAGGCAAAATCAAGAGAAAGGGAATCCACCGTGCCAATGAGCAAAATCCCCTTTATGCCTGAGGGAGCTATCCTCTCCGGACAGCTCCCTCATTTTGTTATAGTAAATTCGCTTTTTCTTTCAACTTGGCCTTGCTGGGATGTGTATACCGGAGTGTAGTCCGGGTATCTTTATGTCCGGCCTGGGCAGCGGTTTCCGCGATTGTATAACCGGCCACCTCTTGTGACTGAGAACACCAGAAGTGCCTCAACTTGTGAGGCGTAATAAAATCCGAATACTGGTTGCAGATCTGGTTAATCCGACCACGGGTTAACTTTTCGCCATGGCGGTTGAGAAAAAGATAAGGACACTCAGTTTCAGGACGGATCTTGCGATACTCCTCCACAGCGTTAATAATCTTGTCGTTAATGAAAACGACCCGGGCTTTTTTCCCTTTACCATCACGGATCAGAATCTCCTTTCCAACAAGGTCCACGTCCTTTTCCAGCAGGCCCACTGTTTCAGAATTCCGTGTACCCGCATAGGCAATAACGGTAAAGATAGCATAGTCCCTGATACAAAATGGACCTTTGCTTGACAGCACCTTCTGTAGGAAGACCTTTACTTCTTTTTCCTCTCCATCCCATGGATTTGTTACCGTGGTCTGGATCGTGATGTAATCATTCTTGTTAATGACATGGTCAGACTGATATCCACCCTCAATAAGAAACTCGTTGAATTTGGACAATGCACTCAGATAGTAATTGATGGTAGAAGGATCGAAGCGCTTGATGTTTTGCAGATAGGACTTAAAATCCTTGACATTCGCCCTGTACAGGTTTTCGGGTGGCAGACCGAATGACTCCTTGCACCATTTGAAATATCTGTTCACATTGCCAAAGTATGACTTGATGGTCTCGACGCTCATGCTTTGGTCGTCCATATAGGACTTGAATTTTTCCAGCAGGTTTTTATCTGCCGGCACCGTGTTACTCATAAGATAACCTCCTGTATTTCTGTATAGTACAAATACGTGGCAGAGGCTTGCATTTTTGTATAACTCGGCACCCCTATTATATCATATTTCGGCTCTGAATTATACAGAAATATCATTCTGTATAGCACGGTTTGAAATCTTTTTGGATGTTAATTGTTCTGAAGGGTCTAAACCTGATGCTAATAGTAATGAATAGTGTTATAATGAGTATAGTTATAAGCTGAAAAGCATTTTGAAAAATTGGATAGATATATAGAATAACTTTAAAGAAAGGACGATATTATGGTAGAGCTTATTACGTTATTAAAACTAACTCAATCAAATTCAAATCATGCTATTGCCCGCGGTCGCGGACCCAGTACCGCAAAAGTATATACGGTGGGTTTATGGTTCCTGTTTGAATTTCTCGGCTTTTTCATAGGAACTGCTGTATGCAGCACGCTTAATTGGCCGATCAGGCTTACATACTTATATTTGCTGGCCGCATTGCCTATGGCCATCCTGGGCGGCTTTATTTCTGCGCGAATTGCAAAAAGGGGAGAAGTATTTTATACTCCTCCCCAATAATAACATATGCCGCTTTGACAGACGAATGCCCCCATCAGATTTATGATGGGGGCATTTTACTATTTATGGGAATTGCGATATCCGATGGGGTGACCTTATGCGGCATTCAGCAAAATTTTGAAGACCTTTTTCCAATGCTCTATCTTCCGGTGGTCCACCCAGATATTGTGGAAGTAAAACGGTGTATACCAGATGTTTTCCGGTCTGGGGGCTTGATTGGACAACGTATTGCCAACGATGACGTATCCGGGGCAACCGAGTAAGGACATTTGTATATAGCAGGACATAGCAGCTGTTGCGTCGATATCCTGAGCTATAAAAAAGACTTTTTCCTGATAATTGATCCCTTTATCCCTGACTGTGTTGGCAAAGGCCAGCAACAAACATCCGGCGCCGCAACAGCAGTCATTTACCATTACATATTCTTCTTTCATGATCTTCGAAAACATATCTTCATCGGATAGCTCAGACATGAACTGACCTACATTATAGGGGAATAGAAAGACCCGGCCGCAGCATTACCCAGCTCCAACTCAGCCTGATGGATCTGACCGAGGAAATCTTGTCTTGGGTTCTCTTCCAGTGCCAAGACAGTGATGGCCATTAAATCTGCGAACAATGCCGATTCTTCTTTCGTATACCGACTTATGATCCACATATACTGTTCCTCGTGCTCGTCATAATGAGAGATATCAAGTACATTGGATATGGTACATGCGGTCAGATGTACAAAGTCAGACCACACCTCCCAGTTTTGGCGGGAACGGGTGAGGATTTTAAACACATCCATAAATTTCTGTTGCCAAGTTCGATCTTTCGTTTTAGCCATAATTGACCTCCTAAAAATAGAAAAAAGGGACGCCAATATGCTCAGCGTCCCTTTTGCCCTAAAGGCTATGTTTGTATTTTGCTCGCTTATTGAGTTAATTGCCTTCCACAAAGGTATAGGAGCATTCGTGATATGAGTCTGGGATAGCGCTTGTCAGTTCCAGCTCATCAAAAGCCCATATACCGACTTGCTCATGACCGATGTTGGTATCATTACAGTAGAAGTCACCTCCGCCGCGGCCATTCCCGCAAGCTGTAAGCAAAGGAAGCGGATTGACACAATACCCTTTCCAGTTTCCTTCCTTAACAGTGCATCTTTCGATATAGTTGCCCAGATCCAGATATTCCTTCA
>Ga0153945_1000052_pt1 | contig 34924 bp, 46 predicted proteins | sample TSNJ029MetaG_FD_104720 | JGI IMG/M metagenome (GOLD analysis project Ga0153945, IMG submission 104720) | Attine ant fungus gardens microbial communities from New Jersey, USA - TSNJ029 MetaG | ecosystem: Host-associated > Fungi > Mycelium > Unclassified | place: USA: New Jersey, Wharton State...
ACAGGTTCGAGCCCTGTTGGTCCCACTACCGGTCAGACCGGTATATGGCGAGATAGCTCAGTTGGCTAGAGCATACGGTTCATACCCGTAGTGTCGGGGGTTCAAATCCCTTTCTCGCTACTTGAAAAACCCTTGTAGATTCAACATTTACAAGGGTTTTTGTTTTTTTGATATCTGTTCTTCCATCAGGATTTATGGACAATTTATGGACAAGATTTATTTCTGTACAAGGTGTCAGCAATCGCATCGGATGCTTTCTTATCGGATTCCTTCATTATGTGAGCATAAATATTCTGGGTGGTACTCACTTGCTTATGCCCCAATCTGTTTGAGATAGTCACAATATTGACACCAGCAGCATATAGGATGCTTGCCTGCGAGTGCCTAAATTTATGTGGGTAAATATGGGGCAGGTTATGGCGTCCACTAAATCTCCGCAACCAATGGTTCAACGAACTTGGATTCATGACATTACCATTGTCTTGGATAAAAAGATATCCTTCTTTATCATGAAGTGTCATGCCGAACATTAACCGATATTCACGCTGCTGCTTTTTATAGTTCAATAGTTCCTTCGTGATTTCTGGTGCAATGCTTACTGTGCGGATTTCATCATATTTTGGAGTGGTGGCGAACAATCCAAATTCCTTACTGTGCTGTATGTTGTTGTTTATCAATATGGTGCTGTTATTAAAATCTATAGAATTCCACCGGATGCCAAATAGTTCTCCTCTACGTATTCCCGTGTCTATCAACAAATAAATCATGATTCGATATTTTAATGGTTGGGGATCCAAAGCTTCTCTGATGGCTATTATTTCATCTATTTCAAAAAATTCCGCTTCACGCTTTTTCACTTTTGGCGGGGATGCAAGTTCTGCAACGTTGATGTTGACAAGTTCCTCTTTTCTTGCGGATTCCAAAAAGCTGTGGATGAATGTATGGTAGTGATTGATTGTCTTTGGGGATAAGCCTTTGCTTGAACTTTGACTGACAATATCAAATAGTTCGCTCATCTTTCTACCCAAAGCGGTTGATACTTTTTCGGCTGATTCCAATGCAATCTTTTTTTGTTGGCAGGTGAGACGTATCGTGTTGTGTGAGAGTCCTGCCATTTCACCGAATTTAGCATGAGTTAGTTTCATTTCGTTTTTCAGGTCTAGCAACTTCTTTTTTGCAATAGCCTTTTTATCTTGCCTAATGTCCTCATTTTGAAGCTTTAAATAAAACTGGTTCAAATGTTCAGCCTTTAGTGAAGAGAGCTTCATATGACCAATTTCAGCGTTGATTCGGGCACATAAACTATTATAAAAGTCCACAGATTTTTTTTCATTGTCACGCTTCTTCAATTCGATGAAATATGTTATATATTCTTGGACTGTCTTTTTATCAGCAGATACATTTCCTCGTTTACAATCAGTCTCAAATTCGCCTACGATTTTTGACAGAGCTTTTTGGATTGCTTTTTCGGACTTGAATGTATCTGGTATTCGCCACACCTTTGAATAAGGTTTTAATTTCTTTCCGGATAAATCACGCCCCCTATATACTTGTATTTGGTATGCGTATATATTGCCATCTTTGTTTTTGATTGGATTTACATTTGCCATATCACTGTTCCTTTCTTGAAATGGGCATATAAAATACACCCAAAGGAGAACGAAAGTTCACAATTGACTTAATGCTTCACAAGATGATATACTAATTTTGTCCTAGGCATATCTTGTGAAGATATGTTTTAAGCCGTTCCGGTTGCCGCCGGGGCGGTTTATTTTTGGTTACGGGTTACGGTTGGTTACTGTAACTTCTATACCTGAATTATTTTAAAAATAAGTATATGTATTGATAAAATGTATAAATACTATAAATATATAAAAATATAGAGTATAGAAATAACAGTAACTACCGTAACCAACCGTAACTTTTTTGAAATTAATTTTTCAATCATTTTTTATTTAAAGCTGTACCTAAGATGAATACAATCCCAAAAGCAGCGGATATGACAGCCCATATTGTCAAATCGGAATAAGTTCCTATATTGGCAGCGGCTATAATTGCACCAACGATATAAAACCCACCAGCCGTAAATGAACCACCTTTTCCCCTAGCATTTTTAGTGGCGATGCCAATGATTCCAGCAATTAACATGCAGATTGCTAGTAAAAGTCCGGCTGAACCACTCACCTCTCCATTGTCAGTTAGTGCGTTCCCCAGCCCTGCCGCACAGGATTGTAGGGCGATGACTAAAAATAATACGATAGAAATGATGCCTAATATTAATTTTGTCGTTTTCATTCTTTCATGTCTCCTTTTTCCTTATATTTATTAAAAAGCCTAAGCTTAATAATTATTAAAGGATGCTAATCGCAATTCAATAAGATCCTGTTGATAACCAAGCAAGCGTGACAATTGCTCACTAGTTAAGTAAACATTCTCTAAAATAATCTCATTGGGAATGAGCAATTCCATAGCAAACTCATTGGCTTCAATTTCTAGTTTGTCTACCGATAGTAGTGTGTTATTACGAAGGAATGGGGTGTTTGCGTTGGGGTGAAGTATAGCGTGCCCCAGTTCATGAGCGCATGTGAATTTTTGCATATGCTTTTCGACATTATGATTTATATGTATTTGTTTCATGCGCAACAATCTATTATAATAGCCGTTGATCGTTCCTAACTCTTCAAAAATAACCTCTATTCCTAATGCAGTGGCGATTGCAAATGGATTGTTTGTATCGTGCCACCGTTTGAGCTTATTAATTTTTTTCTTCATATTCAAAACATCACATCCTCATTGGCCTTTCCTATATCTTTTAGGAGTGTATTTTTGCTTGGCATTGATTTTTGCAATGCGGATACTATTTTCAAGGCTTGCTTTTAGCAATTCTCGTGTTTCATCATCCAAAGGCTCACCTGAAAACATCAATGCTTCCTGACTGTTTTCAAGGTCGGCGAGAGCGTTCTCTAATCTCTTTGCGATATCTCGTTCGTCACGCTTATTTAGTTCATTAAGTTCGTCAAGCCTTCTTGCTTCTGCTACATCTTTCTGTAGTTGCTCTAAATCTGTCGTATCATCCAGCCATTGCAGCCATTCTTCTTTGGTTCTAAAATCGCTGTTGCCAGTTAGCCAATCCAAAGATACTCCAAAAAAGTCTGCTATTTTTTGTAAGGCATCCGTACTGGGGGAAGATTTTCCCCATTTAGATAACGCTCCGTTTCCTAATTCAAGTTCTTTTTCGAGTGTTCTTTGAGATATACCGTTTTCATTACATAACATTTTAACTCGTTCTAATAAGGTCATAAAAGTTCTCCTAAAAAAGTTTAGAAAATTTTCAGCAAGGTATTGACATGCTGAAAATTTTCTGTATAATAGTAATTGCAGATGCAGAAAATATTCAGCACGCAAAAGGTGCATGCCGCTGGAAATATTCGATTTGATTTGACAATCTAATAATAGAATATTTTCAGCGAAATGTCAATACTATACTGAAAATTTTCGATATCAATCAGAGAAAGGGGGTAGTGAAAAATGTTATTTCAAGCCGTTAAAAAACTCTGCATGGAACGTGGCACTTCTATTCGCCAATTAGAAGAGAAATTAGAATTTTCCAGAGGAAGTATAGACAAATGGAAAACTTCAACTCCTTCAATTGATAAAGTTCAAAAGGTGGCCAATGAGTTTAATGTAACTGTTGATTATTTACTACGAAGCTAGATTTCTAATTGTACCTTGATAATTTCATACTGACCAGTGAAGCGCATGGAACAATCCCCATGTAATAAATCTGGTAGCTCAATAAAAAGAAAAGGAGAAAAGCAGACTATGAATGAATTACAAATTTTTAACAATGAAGAGTTTGGACAAGTGAGAACAGTAATTATTGATGACGTACCATATCTACTAGGAAAAGACGTGGCAGAAGCACTTGGGTATGAGAGACCGGATAATGCAATCAGGAATCATGTGGATGATGAAGATAAGCTGATGCACCAAATTAGTGCATCAGGTCAAAGAAGAAATATGCTAGTGATTAATGAGTCTGGAATGTACGCTTTGATTTTGGGAAGTAAACTTCCATCTGCTAAGAGATTTAAACGGTGGGTGACGAGTGAGGTTATACCTACAATTAGAAAAACAGGTTCATACAATATGGAATCTGAAACGATACCGAAAAATGATAATCAAGAAATGTATTTGGAGGCGTCTAGAATTTTATCAGGGTGCCCAGACAACACCAAGCCTTATGTGATAAACATCTTAAGGCACATCATACCCGACATCGACCGGATGCACAATGCAGAGGTAAAAACGGAACCTGAGCCGCTGAACAGATGGAGGAAACCGTATTTTAAGCAAGGCGTCGGTATCGACATTGACAAGATGCTGATGACCATGGCTAAAAAGGGAATCAATAAAAAGGAGCTTGCCAGAAGGGCACAGGTAAATGAGAAAACGATGCAATATTGGATTGATGGCGTACACAGACCAGTGTTAGAAAACAGAATCAAGGTTTGTCGGGCACTAGGAGAGGATGATGATTTCCTGACCCCTAAGGAAGCCAGATGCGTTAAAGGAGGTTACTGACATGGCAGCAATACCAAAGATGCTGAGCATCAAACAGGCATCGGCTGAATCAGGTGTATCTTATGAATGCATTCGGCAGTGGTGCATCAAGAATGAAATTCCCCATAAGAAGGCTGGCAGCAAGTATTTGATCAACGCCGATAAATTTGCGGATTACCTCAATGGTGAAGGAGTTGAAGAAATTGAAAAAGCACCATAAGGAATGGCAGCTCCAAATGATGCAGTTACTAAAAATATTTACAAGGTGATTATACCACTTAGGAGGTGAGAGCGCAAGATGAAAGTTGACAGCTTGAAGCCAGTCATTGAAAAACTTGAAAACCTATTTTCGGCTCTCAATGCAAAATATTACAACAACGAGCTGCAAAAGCCTATCATTACGGTTTCCCCTGACTCCACCAAAGGCGCCTATGGTTGGTGCACAAGTTGGAAAGCGTGGAGGAATCAGGACGAAGAATCAGATGATGGCTATTATGAAATCAATCTGTGTGCTGAATATTTATCAAGGTCATTTGAGGATATAGCGGAAACCCTCCTCCATGTTTGTCCGGTATTTGGTGTAATTATCCGGGCAACAAAGGAAGTTTATGTTGTGTGTGGTGATTGTGACGTCGAGTTTGAAGAGGAATAGGAGTCTGGTGGTATGAAGAAAGTATTGAGTGCTTGTATCGAACTGATTTTAGAATTTGATTCAATAGAAGAGTATAAAAAATATTTAGCAGACATGCAAGCTAAAAAACAAACTTATGTTGTACTTTACGAATGTGATATTAAGGGTAAGTACCGTGTAAGGATAAGACGGCAGTATAACAATAACACTTTAATTGATTAGGAGGGCTATGAAACATGAGAGGATATAAAGTATTTAACTCGGATTGGACGTGCAGGGGATTTCAATATGCGGTAGGTGAAATATTTGAAGAAAACGTTACCCCTGAATGTTGTGATAGAGGTTTTCACTATTGCAAGGATTTGAAGGACTGTTTCAATTATTACAATTTCAATCCTGAAAACAAGGTTGCAGAAATCATTGCACTTGGTGACATTGATGAAGAGAACGACGGCAAATGTTGCACCAATAAGATTCAGATTGTTAAAGAAATTAGTTGGGAAGAAGTCCTTCGCATGGTCAACCTTGGAAAAGGCTGCACAGGACTATGCAACAGTGGTAATCGGAACAGTGGTAATCGCAACAGTGGTGATTGCAACAGTGGCAATCGCAACAGTGGTGATTGGAACAGTGGTGATTGGAACAGTGGCAATCGCAACAGTGGTGATTCCAACAGTGGTGATTGGAACAGTGGCAATCGCAACAGTGGTAATCGGAACAGTGGTGATTGGAACAGTGGTGATTCCAACAGTGGTGATTGGAACAGTGGCAATCGTAACAGTGGTGATTGGAACAGTGGTGATTGGAACAGTGGTAATCGCAACAGTGGTGATTGCAACAGTGGCAATCGCAACAGTGGTGATTGGAACAGTGGTGATTGGAACAGTGGTGATTCCAACAGTGGTGATTGGAACAGTGGTGACCAATCTGTGGGTTGTTTTAATACCGAAAGTCAGAAATTACATTTCTTTGATAAAGAAACAGATATGACATTTGATGAATGGAGAAGTAGTAGAGCTTGTTACTTATTAGATTGTATTGATTTTAGACCGACCAAATGGATATGGGAGTCCGATATGACAGATGAAGAAAAAGGAGCGCATCCGGAATACAAAACTTGCGGAGGCTATTTGAAAGACTGTGACACTTCTGATTGTTGCATTGATTGGTGGAATGATTTGAGTAATCCTGACAAATATGTAATACAAAACATGCCTAACTTTGACGCTAAGAAATTTTATGAAATCACCGGAATAGAGGTGTAGATGTATGACTGGAATGGATATGTCGACAGTAGTTACTAATTTTGAAAGTGTATTTAACAATCTGACCAATATTGCAGGGATGGCAACAAACCAGAAGTACGAACCGCGGCAGATTTTGATTAGTGGAAATAGAACCATTGTATTTTGGAAAAATGGAACTAAAACCATCGTAAAATGCGCTGATGATAAAGAATTTAACGTTTATGTGGCGTTTACGGCTGCCTTGTCAATCAAAATCTTTGGTAGTAACACCCATCTAAAAAAGGTAATCAGGGAAAAGACAGCAGTCCAGAAAAAGAAAGTGAAGGTTGTCGATGATTAATCTGTATGCGCATCAAGAGCAAGTTTTAGCTGATACTGCATGCCAGAACAAGGTGGCTTACTACCTTGATATGGGTTTGGGGAAAACGTTTATTGGCAGTGAAAAAATTAAGCAGCTTAATTCACCTGTGAATTTAGTGGTTTGCCAGAAATCTAAGGTTCAAGACTGGGTTGATCATTTTGTGGATCATGGTTATGAATCTCAATTTAAAATGATTTACGACTGCACGAAGTGGGATAAGGCAGACTGGAAAGCGTTAGAAGAAAATCCTCTTGAACCATGTGTCATGGTTATCAACTATGATTTGATATACAGGCGGTCATATTTTGCTCATATGACAGGGTTTACCATGATGCTTGATGAAAGTTCCATCATCCAAAATGAAACTGCTAAACGGTCAAAATTCATCTTAAGCATGAAACCGGATAACGTGATTCTGTTATCCGGCACGCCAACGGCAGGGAAATATGAAAGGCTTTGGTCACAGCTCCATCTACTGGGTTGGGGCATCAGCAAAAAACGGTTTTGGTCACAATATGTAGATGTGGATTGGGTTGAGGTTGATTCAAGCGGTTTCAAGATACAGGTGGTAGTTGGGTACAAAAATGTAGACAGGCTGAAACGGAAGCTGGCACAACATGGGGCAGTTTTTATGAAATCAGATGAAGCCTTTGATTTGCCGGAACAGATAGACGTACCGGTCAGAATCCAGACAACCAGCGAGTACAAAAAATTCATGAAGGATTCTTACATCCAAGTGGAAGGTCATGAGCTGATTGGTGATACGAGGCTCACTAAGCGGTTATATGCCAGGCAGCTGTGCGGTCAGTATTGCAGGGCGAAATTAGAAGCATTTGAGGATTTGGTTGAATCAACCGGTGACAGCCTGATTGTGTTTTATAACTTCAACGAAGAGTTGTACGCTCTGGAAGGAATCGTGAAGAGATTAGAAATCCAATCGTACCAAGTGAATGGCAGCAGGAAAGAGGACAAGCTATTTAAATCATTCCTCGATAGAGCAGTCTTGTTTGTCCAATATCAGGCTGGGGCTATGGGGCTTAATCTGCAAGAAAAAGCCAACAAGGCTATCTATTTTACCCTGACCGATAAAAGTGAGCTATATGAGCAATCTAAGAAGCGTATTCACCGTATCGAGCAAGATAAGACCTGCTACTATTACCACCTAATCTGTACTGGTAGTGTGGAAGAAAAAGTTTTGGAAACACTGAAAATGAGAAAGGATTACACAGATGCGCTATTTGAAAAAGATTTTGAGTAATTTATCGGGTGCGATGGGGTTCGCTTTAATAATTGGCACAGCAGGTAAATCTGACTATATGGATGCGATTAATCAATCAACTGATTTTAAGCGAATGGTTATTTATCTGATTATCGGTACTATTTTGTTGATACCTTTCTACCTTCATTATAAAGACTGGGGGGTATGAGTGAAATAAAATGTGTCGGATTAGTTGGAAAGTGATTGGTGCTCATCCAAATTATGAAGTCAGTAACATGGGTGGTATTAGAAATTCAAAGACTAGAAAGTTGCTAAACCCTTACGACGATGGGAAAGGTTATCTACGTGTGAAATTGGATGGGGAGAATTGTAGGTTACATATTCTTGTCGCAATCGCCCACGTTGCAAATTCCGATCCGGTAGATAAAAATATTGTCAACCACAGGAAAGGTAAGAAACATGATTGTAGGGCGTCTCAATTAGAGTGGGTGACGCAACAAGAAAATATTCAACATGCTTGGAGCATTGGACTTTGTAAAAAGAGAAGAAAGAGAGGACGAAGCCATGTTAAAAACCAGATTTGATGAAAGGAAGATGTGGAATGGTGCAGGCGGTAAGCAATATGAAATTGCAGAAATGACTATGGCACACTTAATGAACACATTGAAAATGTTCGATGAAAAAGCGTTTAGAACAGTTCGTATGATTTTAGATGATATTGAGCGTTCGACAGTATTCATTTATGGGAGAGGGGCTAATGACAAAAAGGAGTCAATAAGAAATGCCACTTCAATGAGTGAATCAGAATTAAAAGATTTTGCGTTAAACAGTCCATTAGCAAATGCCATGAAGGATGAACTTATCTACAGAGGTGTGAATGTGGATAACATTATGAACTTAACTGCAGGTGGCAATTTCGATAATTTTAATTTAGGGGGAGGGTGAAATAAATAGCAGCGGAGAAAAACTTTGAAAACCGAGTAAAGAAATTCCTAGAATCAGTCGGAATTTACCCATTGGGTACAGCTAAGGACAAAATGATCGTTGCTCCTTGCGGTTATTATGAAAACCGGTGGGGTGGCGGTTTCTCTAAAAGTGGGTTACCTGATTTACATATCATTGTCAGGGGAATGTCCATTGAAGCAGAACTAAAAGCACCAAACGGTGTTGTATCAGGGTTGCAAAAGCAAAAGATAGAACAAATTCTTGAGAGTGGTGCTATTGCCGGAGTGTTTTATCCGGAAGATTTTGAAAGGTTGAAAGCGTTGATTTTAGAATTGAAAGGTGGCGATTAAATGGCTTCATCAGTGCAGATCACATTGATTGTATGTTTGACAATAGTGACAATATGTTTTATCAACAGGAATAATACCGAAAAATAAGAAGAGGAGATTTATAAATGATGGCAGAGTTAAGTAATAAAAAATATGTAGTGGACAGGCTGTTGGCAACGAAGCGTGAGGGTATGGGAGATTTAGTTGAGCACATGGAAGAGATAGGCTTCTTTAAAGCTCCTTGCAGCGGTGGCAATCATTTGGCTTGTGAATTCGGGCTTATACACCATACACGGCACGTCATGGAGCTTGCAGAGAAGGTCGGCGTTGCCCTGTGTGGCGGTGAAGAGTACAACAAGATTCATGATTCGGTGATGATTGCGGCAGCACTACACGATTTGGGTAAATGCGGTCAATATGAAAAATCCTATTATGTGCCAAACATGATTAAGGATGGGAGACCGACAAAAGCAAGCCCTGAACAGAGGTATAAGCAGTCAGAGACCAAACCATATGCAATTAACAAGGACTTGCTACACGTTGACCATTGCATTCGAAGTGTGGTAGTGGCAACACTTTACATCGATTTGACCGAAGAGGAGCAGAATGCCATCCTGTATCACGATGGATTGTATGGCGCTTTGAAGTATGAGGTGTCAGGGCATGAAACACCTTTGCAAATGATCATCCATTGGGCAGATATGTGGGCTTCTAGGGTGGTTGAAATGAAAAGTTTAGAAAGTGAGGAAAAATAAATGGCAGAGAAAATTTTGATTATGGGTGAATCTGGTACAGGCAAGTCAACGAGCATGAGGAATTTCACGCCAGATGAATTGGCGGTAGTGAATCCAGTAGGGAAACCACTACCATTCAAAGGGAAATATGAAATGCTGAACGGTGAAACAGATTCTCGTAAAATTATTAAGTTCATGCGGAACACTAATAAAAAGGTGATAGTAGTAGATGATTTTCAGTACCTATTATCCATCCCTTATATGGATCGAATCAAGGAAGCTGGTTGGGATAAATGGAACGATTTTGCAAGTAACTATTTTGAAACCATTGATATCTGTGCAGAGTTGCCGGAAGATGTGACCGTCTACTTCATAACGCACACGGAAACGCTTGATAATGGCATCACTACAATTAAGCTAATTGGTAAGCTGCTACGTGAGAAAATAACTATTGAAGGGTTATTTACAACTGTATTAAGGACTCAGGTGGTTGATGGAAAATATTATTTCCTTACTCAAAATAGCGGTAAAGATACAGTAAAAGCCCCAATGGGCATGTTTCCAAGCTATGCCATCGACAACGATTTGAAATATGTTGATGAAAAGATCCGTAACTATTATGAGGTTGGTGATTTTAAGAGTGATGAAGAGATACGGGCAGCTGATGAAGCGGTAGCAATACCAGATATAGAGAAGCCCTCAACCGGTGGCAGGGGGCGTAAAACCCGTACATCTACTAAGGCTAAAACCAGGGATGAAGTAATCAAGGATAATGATGAAAAACTGGCAAACTCCAATATAAATCCCGATGATCCAAGGGAAGAAGTACCGTTTGAAGAAGCAAAAGAACCGGAATTGGAGAAAGTACCTAGGAGAACGAGAAAAGACCGGTCAAAATCTGAGGATAAAGTTGAACCAGAACAGCAGGGAGAAATGACAGGTGCAATGGCTGCATTTGATAAGGCTCAAACGAAATATGGAATTGGTAGACGTAGAAGAACCTCTCAGGAAGAAATACCTGATGATGCGGATACACCGCCCACAGAAGAACCAGAAGAAAAACCAAAAAGAAGAACGAGAAGAAGCAGAGCGTGAAGAGCGGAAAGTGAGGAAAATTAATTATGGCATTAGATTTTGATAAGTTAGATAGCGAGGTAGATTTAGAGCAATTACAGAAAGACGTAGCGGAAGCGGCAGATAACAATTTTACTATTCCAAAGGGTAAGTACATAGTAAAGATTGAAGAGCTGGGATTAAAGGGTACAAAAGCAGACCCGGGGCGTCCAATGCTGGCAGTGGTGGCAAGAATCGTTGAAGCAGATGATTCCAAGGGCAACGATGACGCATTAGAATTCATTGAGAAATGGAAAGGTAAAAAAATGCCTTGTCTATACATGAACCGAGTGTTGAAGGGCACGAAAAATGATAGTGGTATGATTAGTTCTGCTACCGGATTCCTTGTGAAATTGGAAGCGGAAGATGAAGATGGTGATCCTATTATTATCGCTGGTGATCCATTTAAAGGTTATGGGCAACTGAATGAAACAGTATTGGATATCGCAGAAGCTATTGACGATATGGGGTTGGAATATCTGGTTGATTATGATGAAAAGGCTTTCAACAGTATCTCCATAGTGGAAGTCCTTGAAAGTTAATTTTCAAAAATATAAGGGTGGGTAATTCCCACCCTTAAAAAAGAAAGTAGGTGATGGATTTGTCCTATCAGGATTTTTTAGAAAAGAAGAATTATTTATCGGAAAGTTCCGGGATTACAGTGAAGAAAGATGAATTGAATCCGATGCTTTATGATTTTCAAAAGGATATCGTTAGATGGGCGTTGGCAAAAGGCAAAAGTGCCATATTTGCTGATTGTGGTCTTGGAAAAACCCCGATGCAACTGGAATGGGCGGATCAGTTGCATCTTCATACCGGCGGCAATATTCTCATTTTGGCACCGCTGGCAGTTGCGCCGCAAACGGTCAATGAGGGTAAAAAGTTTGGGATTAAAGTGAAAATATGTGAAGCAAACGATGATGTCATAGATGGCATCAACATCACTAATTATGAAAAACTTGACAAGTTCGACACTTCACAATTTGTTGGGGTGGTGCTTGATGAAAGCAGTATTTTAAAATCATTTACTGGTAAGGTACGCAACCGGATTATCAATAAATTCGAACAAACAACATATAAATTAGCGTGTACGGCAACACCGGCACCAAATGATTTCATGGAGCTGGGGAACCATTCGGAATTTTTAGGCGTCATGACACGAAGTGAAATGTTATCGATGTACTTTGTGCATGATGGTGGACAAACTTCTAAGTGGCGTTTGAAGAAACATGCAGAATCCATCTATTGGGAATGGATGGCATCGTGGGCGGTATTTATTGATAACCCTGCCAATTTGGGATATGGGCAGGAGGGGTATGATCTACCCCAACTCAATGTCAATGAGATAATAGTTGACGCTGATGAACCGTCAACAGAGCCACTTACCCTCACACAGCGCAGGAAGGCTAGAAAGGACTCTTTAGAATTGCGTTGTCGTGCGGCGGCTGATCTTGTTAATGCGAGCGGTGAGCAATGGCTTGTATGGTGTGATTTGAACGCAGAAAGCCAAACGCTATATAACGTGATTGAAGATTCATTTCAGGTGAAGGGGAGCGACAAGGCAGAGTATAAAAAGCAGATGATGCTTGAATTTTCAAAGGATTACATAAAATGCCTGATCACGAAGCCTAAAATCGCCGGATTTGGTATGAATTGGCAGCAGTGCCACAACATGATTTTCGTTGGGTTATCGGATTCCTACGAGCAGTATTATCAGGCGGTCAGAAGATGTTGGAGGTTCGGACAGTGCGAAGCGGTGAATGTCTACATCATCATATCAGCTAAAGAAGGGTGTGTTAAACAGAATATAGAGCGTAAGCAGGCAGACGCTAAAAAGATGCAGGATGCCATGATCGAGCTCACAAAAGAGATTACGAAAGACGAGTTGAGACGCACATGTAGGATTGACACCCCATATATCGCCCATATAGAAATGAAATTACCGCAATGGGAGGAATTGGCGTCATGATGATTTTGAACCAAAAGATAGATGAATTTTACTCCATGTACCAAGGGGATTCATGTGAGGTGTTAAAAGGGATACCGGACGGCAGTATCCATTACTCCATTTTCAGCCCACCATTCGCTAATCTATATACTTACTCCAATAGTGACAGGGATTTGGGGAACAGTAAGAGCGATGAGGAGTTTTATGAGCATTTCAAGTACATTTTACGTGAATTGTTCAGGGTGATCATGGATGGCAGATTGCTGTCATTCCACGTGATGAATATACCATTGATGAAATCCCGTGATGATGTCATCGGCATTAAGGACTTTAGGGGGCATTTGATACAGCTGTTCGAAGAGGTGGGCTTTATCTTTCATTCGGAGGTCTGCATCTGGAAGAATCCAGTAACGGAGATGCAACGCACCAAAGCGTTAGGACTGCTGCACAAGCAATTGAAAAAAGATTCCTCCATGAGCAGGCAGGGCATACCGGATTATATCATCACCATGCGGAAGCCGGGGGAGAATCCGGAACGGATTGAGCACACAAATGAGGAATTCCCAGTAGATGTGTGGCAAAGGTACGCAAGCCCAGTCTGGATGGATATCAGGCAGTCGGATACCTTGCAGAAGAAATCGGCGAGAGATGAAAAGGATGAACGCCACATTTGCCCCTTACAGTTGGAAGTGATCAAACGCTGCATTGAATTATGGACGAACCCGGGGGATATAGTGCTTGACCCTTTTACTGGGATTGGTAGCACAAATTATATGGCGCTTAGATTAGACCGCAGGACGATAGGTATTGAATTGAAAGATTCTTATTATGCCCAAGGAGTAGCCAATTGTGAAATGGCACTGGGAGAACCGATATTGGACGATTTGGAACCACTAGAAGGGAGTTGATTGTCATTCTGTTTTATGATTTTGAAGTTTTCAAGGAAGATTGGCTTGTTGTGGTGATAGATGCTATTAAAAAAAAGGAATATGTCATAGTGAATGACTGCAATCAACTGCTGAAACTGTACAAGGAAAATCGTAACAATATATGGATTGGATTCAACAGCCGACACTATGATCAGTACATATTCAAGGGCATCCTATGTGACTTCAACCCAAAAGAAATCAACGATTGGATTATCAGAGACGGTAAGCCGGGTTGGCGATTCAGTAATATGTTCAGAGACTTCCCGTTGAATAACTATGATGTGATGTTAAACAATGACAGGGGGTTGAAAATTTTTGAAGGGTTCATGGGGAACACAATTAAAGAAAGCTCCATCCCCTTTGACATAGATAGGAAGCTGACAGCGGCAGAGATTGAAGAAACGATTAAGTATTGCCGATATGATGTAGAGCAGACAGCAGAAATTTTCATTAAGCGGATAGACGAGTTCAAGACCATGATGTATTTCATAAAGCATTTTGATTACCCCTTGCCCTACATCTCAAAGACCAAGCCACAATTAGCAGCCATAATGCTAGGTGGGAATAACAAGGGGAAGACTTTCGATGATGAATTCCAATTTCCAATATTGGATTGTTTGGAATTGAAAAAATACAGGCATGTGGCTGATTGGTACAGGCGACCGGAAAACAAAAGTTATGATAAGTCACAAAAGAGCGTGATGGTTGCTGGTGTTGAGCATGTTTTTTCATGGGGCGGCGGTCACGGCGCAAGAAAAAGGTACCATGCGACTGGGATATTTTTATTAGTCGATGTCACCGCCTACTATCCGGCTTTGCAAAAGCAATATAAATTCGGGTACCGTGTTATGGATGACCCTGAAAAATTTGAGTTCATCCATGACAGCAATATTGAATTTAAGAAAAAAGGCGACAAGAAAGCAAGGCACCCATTCAAGATTATGGATAATGCGATATCAGGGCAGATGAAGCAGAAGCAATCGGCATTGTATGACCCCATGTCAAACAACTCAATCTGTGTCAATGGGCAATTATTACTATTAGATTTGATCGAGCACATTGAACCTTATTGCGAATTAATCCAAAACAACACAGACGGCATCCTTGTGAGGTTGGAAAAATATGAGGATTTTGATGTTATTGATGATGTTGTTTACAAATGGGAGAGAAGGACAGGGATGAAGATGGATTTTGACACGTTCATTGGTAAGTTGTACCAAAAAGATGTTAACAACTATTTGATCGTGGATAGGGAAACTGGGGCAGTCAAATCAAAGGGTGACTATGTAAAACAGTTATCTGATTTAGATTATGACCTGCCGATTGTGAATAAAGCATTGGTTGATTACATGGTTAAAGGAATCCCTGCTAAAACCACTATCACCAACTGTAATGATTTAAAGGAATTTCAATTGGTGTCAAAAATCAGCAATAAATACACCACCATCCTTCACGGTGATATTCCCATCAAGGAAAAGTGCATTAGAATCTTTGCATCCAAACTGGAGTCCGATCGGGGCGTGGTTAAGGTTCATGCCAAGACGGGTAGACCCGCAAAGATTTCCAACAGCCCAGAATATTGTTTTTTGTTTAACGATGTGGTAAATGGTGTATCGGTGCCGGACAGGCTTGACAAAGGCTGGTACATCACAATGGCTAACAAGAGGTTGAGAGGTTTCGGGGTGATGTGATGGAGTTGTACAAGGGATATGTTGAAACAAAAGATAAGAAGTGCATAGAGAAATTCAAAGGGCGTGCAGACTTTAAAACCTTAGAGCAAGTGAAGTACTTCCCTGAATATGCCGGTGTTTTAGCCGATGATACGATGTTCATTGACATTGATGATTTGGAGCAGTCTGAAATTCTGATGGACATCGTGGAAGAGCGTCAGCTTGATTGCAGGGTAATCCAAACAAGCAGGGGGAAGCACTTTATTTTCAAGAATACTAAGGTCAGGACTTGCAGGTCAGAGTGCAGCCTAGCCATTGGGCTGACGGCAGATATTAAGGTTGGATATAAAGCAACCTATGAAGTCCTTAAGGTGGACGGTAAAGAGCGGTTTATCGAATGGGATATTGAAGATGATGGGGAGCATCAGGAAATCCCTAAGTGGCTGACACCCATTAAGTACAAGATGGATTTCTTGACGATGGATGCCGGAGACGGTCGGAATCAGGCATTGTTTAATTACATTCTAACCTTGCAAAGCAATGATTTCACCGTTGAGGAATGCAGGGAAACAATCAGAATTATCAACCGGTTTGTACTAAAAGAGCAGTTATCAGAAGATGAAATTGAAACAATACTTAGGGATGATGCTTTTAAAAAGCCGATATTTTACAATGGCACCACGTTTCTTTTCGATAAGTTCGCCAAATATATTAAGAATAATAACCACATCATCAAGATCAGTAATCAACTGTATGTTTATAAAGATGGCGTTTATGTGAATGGGTACAAAGAGATTGAAGCAGTGATGATTGAACATATTCCCAACCTCAGGAAGTCACAGCGCAGAGAGGTGTTGGATTATCTGGAATTACTCATTACATACAATTCAGAACCGGCGGATGCCAGATATATAGCTTTCAACAATGGCATCTATGATACCCTGTCAGATCAGATGGTGGCGTTTAGTCCAGAGATCTGCATTACTAATAAACTGAAATGGGATTACAAGCCAAACGCATACTTTGAACTGGCTGACACCACGCTTGATAATTTGGCGTGTCAGGACGAAGCCATCCGGTTGCTGCTGGAAGAGTGCATCGGTTATTGTATGTACCGTAGAAATGAGTTGGGGAAAGCCTTCATTCTGACCGGTGATAAGGCGAACGGGAAGAGTACGTATCTGGATATGATCAAGGCGATGTTAGGGGAAGAGAACATATCATCTCTTGATTTGAAAGAATTGGGTGATCGGTTCAGCACTTCAATGATGTTTGGGAAGCTGGCAAACATCGGTGATGACATCGGTGATGATTTCTTGCAAGGTAATCAGGTGGCCACTTTCAAAAAGGTGGTAACCGGCAACAGAATCAAAGCTGAAAGAAAAGGGCAAGACCCGTTTGAATTTAACCCATTCGTCAAGCTGCTGTTCAGCGCGAATGACATACCCCGGATGAAGGACAAAACCGGTGCAGTGCTTAGGCGGTTGGTGATCATACCTTTTAATGCCAAATTTTCAAAAGATGACCCTGACTATGACGCCTTCATCAAATACAAACTGATCACCAAAGAGTCTATGGAATACTTGATTGCGGTGGGGATTGAAGGCTTAAAAAGGATATTAGAGACCCAGTCGTTCACTAAGTCTGTAAAGGTGGAAAAAGAAATAGATGAATATGAGATTGAGAATAACCCCATATTGGGATTCCTGCAAGAAGTGGACATTGATGAAATAGTGAATGAGCCAACTGCTGATATCTACAAGAGGTATACCGTGTTTTGTGCAGATAACAGTATGCAGCCCATGAGCAATGTCGTATTCAGCAAACAGGTTAACAAAAGATTGAATTTAGAGGTGATTGTAAAAAAGATAGATAAAAAATCTAAAAAGGTGTTTGCATTTAGAAGCTATTAATATAAGGAAGGAGATGGATCTTGTACGCACAAAAACCTAGGTTTCCCTTAACTGAAAATGTTAAAATACTTGAATTATTTGGCGGCATAGGCAGTCCAAGGGTGGCGTTAAGGAATCTCAGCATTCCAGTTAAAGCAATAGATTATGTTGAAATAGATGAAAAGGCAGTGAGATCATATAACGCCATGTTCACAAATGAGTTGAAGTTTAAGACTCAATCAGTAATCGGTTGGAATTTAAAGCCAGACATCCTTATTCATGGCAGCCCGTGTCAGACATTTAGCATTGCAGGTAAACAAACTGGTGCTGATGAAGGCTCTGGAACGGAATCATCACTCATGTGGGAGACAATACACATCATAGAGCAGATGGGATACTGGAAGCCTAAATATGTCATTTGGGAAAATGTTAAAAATGTCCTAAGCAGGCATATGATTCATAACTTCAGGCGGTATTTGAGTGAGATGGAGAATTTAGGATATGCGAATAGTTATCAGTTATTAAATGCCGTGGACTTTGGCTTGCCGCAGAAAAGAGAAAGAGTCTTCACGATTAGTTGCTTAAATGGTGAAAGTTTTGATTTTACAAACCTCATCCACACCCCCATGAGACCACTAAGTATATTTTTGGAAGGGGAAGTTGATGAGTGCTATACTGTCACACAACCAAGTGTACTAAGCGCAGTCGGGAAAAAAGGAATAAAGCGCGCAGAAATTATAAGTGATTGCGCCAATACAATTACTTGTAGGCAAGACCGGACGCCGACACAAGTCATAGAGCTTCATGGGGGTAAATATAGATATTTGACCGAACGTGAATGTTGGAAGCTGCAAGGTTACACGGACGAGGATTTTGACAATGTAATAAGGGCACATCCATGTAAACAGGGTAAAATGAACCGGTCACTCTATAAGCAAGCTGGTAATTCTATACCAGTACCAATATTTGAAAGTATATTTAGAAAGATTATTTGAGGAAAAGAGGTAGAAGATGATTGAAGTAGTGAACAGTAGAGATGCAACAAATGAAGAAATCAAGAGAGCCAATATGGATAATTATCCGGTGTTAACACTTTGTGGCAGTACGAAGTTTAAGAAAGAAATCATGGAAATGGAGAAGAAACTTACGTTAAGAGGATTTATAGTATTATCTGTCGGTTGTTTTGGGCATAGTGGAGATGAAGAATCATGGGATGATGATATAAAGGCGATGCTTGACGATATGCACAAAAGAAAAATAGATATGTCCACTGGTATCTTCGTTGTAAACCTAGGAGGGTATATAGGTGATAGTGCAAAAAGTGAAATTGAATATGCAATATCTATAGGGAAGTTTGTAGAATACCTTGAAGAGCCGGGGGGTGAGTAATGAGAAATCCGATGAAGAATAGTGAAGGTTATCACGACCCCACAGCCTATTATGGCATGAGGGAAGTTGTGAGAGAAGATGAAGCTCTTAATGAAACAGCGAACACATTAATCAGAATCATTAAAAACTTGGCTAGCTTAAGCGGGTTTGAAATCATTGGCAGGATTAAAATCAAACATAAAGAGTCCGGCAGGGAATTTAAATGATGATAGAATTGTCTGATAATGGTAAGGTGGTTACATGTAAAGTTATTAGAATAATTATAAAGTTATCTGACAATAGTTACTGTTAGTTACGGTTGGTTACTGTTGGCGGTTACGGTTAAAACCCTGATAAATAAAGGCGGTTACGGTTGGTTACTGTTAGAGGGGGTATTTATTATTATATTAATAATTTGATAATATATCATATGTGGTATTTTTAAGAAGGATATATAAATATTACTATAAAAATATAAAATATAGAGAGTATAGGGTTTAACCGTAACCGTAACCGCCAAAAAATGCCTTCAACCCCTGATAAAATCTAGGTTTTTGTGAGGTTACGGTTAAAAAACGAACCGTAACCAACCGTAACTTTTTGAATTTGATTTGAAACGAGGTGAAAAAGTGACAGCTAAAGAACATCTATTACAAGTAAAAAGAGCAGATGCAGTCATTGCTAATAGGCAAAGTGAGTTAGAGAACCTTAGGGAATTATCTACTAGCATTAGCTGCAGTAACGAAGGTGAAAAGGTTCAAAAAACTTTAGATACTGATAAAATAAGTTCATTGATAGCTAAAATAGTTGACATACAGCATGAAATTAATGATTCCATAGATGATTATATAGACTTAAAGCACAAAATAGCCAGTGAAATAAATGGCTTGGGTGTCGGAGACCATACAAAAGTATTGTTCAAAAGATACATAGAGTATAAATCATGGGAGCTGATAGCAGTTGAGATGAATTTTTCAATTAGGCACATTTATAATCTTCATGGCACTGCCTTATTAGAGTTCCAGAAAAAATATTGCAGTTAATTTCATTGTATTGCAGTCCATAGGTGTGATATCCTTTAAGCTGTAAAAATAACATTTAAGCACTTATCTTTTATCAGGTGGGTGCTTTTTCCTATTCAGGGGAAGGTCTTACCTCCTGCCTTCTCCTGATCTTTGTAAGAAAGGGTGATATTGTTTGTTTTATATCAATTCAGATATCAAGGCTGCTACAGATAAGTTACAAGAAAGGGAGCAAAAGGTTTCAAGTGCAATTAGGATTTATGACCCAGCCGGTATTAAAGAGAATTTAGAGCCGGAAGCGGAAATAATGTATCAGCAGCTTTCAAGCGTTAAGAATGAACGAAAGACTTTAGAGTTGGCTATGTGTATTCCGCTGCCAATTGAAGTTGTGGAAAAGTTTGATAATGGAGATTATGAGGGTAAAACGTTAAAAGAAGTTGCTAGGGAATTATATGACTCAATTAATTTGAATGGGATTATATCCTCAATGAATGCAGCAATAAAATGATGAAGGAAGGTGTTGTCAGTGGCATTGACCAAAAAGCAGAGATTATTCGCAGATGAGTACCTTATAGACCTTAATGCCACCAGGGCATACAAGGCGGTATACAAGAACTGTAAAAAGGACGAAGCAGCCAAAGCGGCAAGCAGCAGATTGTTAACCAATGTTAACCTCGTGGCTTACATTGGAAAACGGATGAAGGACCGTGAAAAGCGTACAGAGATATTACAGGATAAGGTTCTTGAGGAGCTTGCGAAGATAGGATTTGCTGACATCACGGACTTTGTGACAATAGAGCAGCGAGGGCAATACGCCCAGGTATCCGTCAAGCCGACTGATAAAATCCCTAAAGACAAGATAGGAGCCATTGCCGGCATCAAAGAAGGCGCTAACGGCATTGAGGTAAAGACGAATGATAAGGTTAAGGCCCTGGAGCTGATAGGCAGGCACCTTGGCATATTTAAGGATAAAACCGAGCTGACTGGCAATCTAGGGCTTAACATCATAGTGGATTATGGTGATGCTGATGACACAAGCTAAAGCTGAATTCAATCCGATTTTCAAGGGGTTCAACAAGTGCACAAAGCGGTACAGGCTGGCCAAGGGGTCAGCCGGCAGCGGCAAATCAGTGAATATAGCACAGGATTTTATACTAAGGCTTGGGGATATGAGGTATAAGGGCGCCAACCTACTGGTCGTCAGAAAGATAGAGGGCAGCAACAGGGATAGCACATTTGCAGAACTGACAGGAGCCATCTTCCGGATTTATGGGGAGCTGGCTCATTTATATTGGGACATGAAAACTAATCCTTTAGAAATCACGAACAAGGCTACGGGGAACCAGATCATATTCAGGGGCGTTCAAGATGCAAGGCAGAGGGAAAAGGTTAAGTCGATCACAGTCAAGCAGGGCAAGCTCACCTGGATATGGATAGAAGAGGCTACGGAGCTATTCGAATCTGATGTTGATACCCTTGATGATAGGTTAAGGGGTGACTTATCAGGAGTTAATGTCAACCTTTACTACCAGATAACATTTTCATTCAATCCGGTTTCCGCCACCCATTGGATTAAGGCAAAGTATTTTGACATCAATCACCCTGATGTCTATACCCACCAAAGCACTTATCTTGATAACCGCTTCATCGACGACGCCTACCATCGCAGAATGCTGATGCGCAAAGAGAGGGATCCGGAAGGCTACCGTGTCTACGGTTTAGGGGAGTGGGGCGAGACAGGAGGCCTTATACTCACAAATTATATCGTTGAAAGCTTTGATGTCTCCCATAGCCGGTTTAGCTACATGGTCAATGCCCAAGATTTTGGCTATAACCACGCCAATGCTTTGGGCGAAATAGGCTTCAAAGATGGCGAGATGTACGTTTGCAGGGAATTGTATGTATTTGAAAAGGACACAGGCGAGATCATAGAGCTGGCCAACAGGGCAGGATTCCAGAAGAATATCCCGATGCACTGCGACAGCGCAGAGCCTGATAGGATTAAGATGTGGCAGAAAGCAGGGTACAAAAGGGCGAGGGGCGTTAAGAAAGAACCCGGAAGCGTCAAGGCCCAAATAGATTATCTTAAGCAGATGCCCACAATCCATATACACGAATCCTGTATCAATACCTACAAAGAGATCCAGCAATGGAAGTGGAGGAAAGATGAAAAGACGGGGCTTTATCTTGATGAGCCGGCTGGGTTCATGGACGATGCCATGGCGATGCTACGGTATAGCATCGAAGACATACGGCGAAATAGCAAAGCCAAAGTCAAGAGCAAATCAAAATATGGTTTCCGTTAAGGGGGCGAGACATTGTATACAATAACTTACGCAAAAACATTTGACGAAAATAGCCTGGATAAGGCAGAGATTAAAAAGCTGATCCAGAAGCACGAAACCCACAACCTGCCAAAGATGAAAAAGAATAAGGCGTACTACCTGGGAGAGCATGCCATTAAGAAAAAGGTCAGAGAGGGCGATGCGCCTAATACCAAAACCGTCTGCAATCATGCGAAAGACATCACAGACACGGCCACAGGCTACTTTATGGGCAATCCGATCACATACGACAACACAAGCGAAGATGAAGCAGACATGGAGCCGCTGCTGGTCGCTTTCGATGGGGCGGATACAGACGATGCCGACAGCGATAACGCCTTGGACATGTCCATTTATGGCGTGGCTTATGAATATGTCTACGCTAAAGAGGATAAGGTGGAGCTGGCCACCAAGGTATTGGAGCCGGAAAACACATTCATCGTCTATGATGATACGATAGAGCAAAAGGCATTGTTCGCAGTGTATTATTATTTACGAAAAGATGATGTTTCCGAAGAGGGCATCTATGTCGCAACGGTTTTTACAGAGAACCTTAAGCATGTGCTGAACATCGAAACAAAGAATACGTCCATCGGGCAGCCGGCGGAGGGTCCGGAAGAGCACTTTATGGGACGGATCCCCGTCATAGAGTACCGGAATAATAAGGACTGCATCGGAGACTTTGAACAGCAGATCAGCCTGATTGATGCTTATAATACCCTGATGTCCGACAGGGTCAATGATAAAGAGCAGTTCATTGACGCCTTGTTAATCTTGTATGGCTCTGAGCTGGGTGACGATGAAGATGAAGCGATGAGAGCGGCCAGAATGCTCAGGAAGGAGAAGCTGCTTGAACTGCCGACAGATGCCAAAGCAGAATACCTGGTATCATCGCTTGATGAATCTGGGGCCGAGGTGCTTAAGAAGGCATTGAAGGAAGATATCTATACATTTTCCCATATCCCTAACCTGACTGATGAGAACTTTGTCGGCAACAGCTCCGGAGTGGCCATGGAGTATAAGCTGCTGGGGCTTGAGATGATCACGAAGATAAAGACCAGGCATTATAAAAAGGGGCTTAAGAAGAGGATTCAGCTATTTTGCCATTACCTAGGGCTGCTATCACTGGAGGCGGAGGCGAAATCCATTGTGCCGTCATTCAGCCGCGGGTTGCCTAAGAACCTGTTAGAGATCGCACAGATGGTGACGAACCTTAAAGGCACGGTAAGCCAGAAGACATTGCTTTCACAGATTCCTTTCGTTGAGGATCCGGATGATGAGATTGAAGCAGCGGCCGCAGAAAATGAAGCGGTCGTAAAGCATCAAAAGGACCTGTTTGGGAACCAACAAAATACCCCGCCGAAAGATTGTGAAGCAGATGAGTGAGTTAAGCTACTGGGAGAAGCGTGCGGCGCAGCGTATGTTTGAGTACATGGAGGATGCAGAGAAGGCAGCTGATGAATTAAGCCGCATTTACTATGCCGGATCCCAATATATCAACTTTGAAATAAACGATATTTTTGACAGGCTCAAATCAAAGCACCACCTGTCAGATGCCGAAGCCAGAAGGCTGTTAAACCTGGTACAGGACAGGACTTCTTATGACGAGCTTTTGAACGCCTATAAAAACAGTTCATTAGACCAAAATAAAAATGAGGCCCTGGCACAGTTGGAGTCACCGGCTTACAGGGCACGCATCCAACGCCTTGAAGAACTGCAGGGCAAGATAGACAATGTCATGCAGAATATCTACCGGCAGGAGAAAGCCATTGCGACGGAACACTACGTTGATTTGGCTACTGAATCCTATTACAAGAGCCTGTTCGATGTCCAGCAGCGGGTCGGCCTGGCATTCGACTTTAATGTGGTCGACCCAAAGATGGTTGACCGGGTCCTGAACTCCAAATGGTCCGGAGAGAATTACTCGCAGCGCATCTGGGGCAACACCCAGATGCTGGCACAGACCTTGAAAGAGGAGCTGCTGATCAGCCTGTTGACTGGGAAGAGTGAAAGGGAAGCAGCCAATATCCTTGTCAACAAATTTGCCCAGTCAGCCAGCAATGCCAGGCGCCTTGTCCGGACAGAGAGCTGCCATATATCCAACCAGATGACGATTGAGGCCTTTAAGGAATGTGGCATTGATGCCTATATCTTCGTGGCCACGCTGGATTTAAAGACATCAAAGCCATGCCGCGAGCTTGATGGAAAAAGATTCAAGGTATCCGAACAGGAACCGGGAAAGAACTGCCCGCCGATGCATCCTTGGTGCCGAAGCTGTATTATATGCGATATATCTGATGAAGCTCTCGCTAAGATGCAGCGCATTGCCAGAGACCCGGTAACAGGCAAGGCCTATAAGGTGCCGGCAAATATGACATACGATGAATGGCACGATAAATATGTCAAAGGCAGCTCGGAGGCGGAGACAGCGGAGAAGATGATTAAAAACCGCAGCGCGGACCGCCGGCAGTTTGAAAAATATAAGGGGATTTTGCCGGATAAAGCCCCAAAAGCACTAGATGATTTCCAGAAAATGAAGTATAATGATAGTGAGCAATGGGAACGGATGCGGCTTCAATTCAAAGATGAAAAGCTACGCGTTAAAATCCGTTCGGATGCCACCAATAAAACAATTCATGAGGGGAAACAGGGCAAGCATATCCTTGGGCACAACAACTATAAAGATAGCGGAGGATATTTGACGATATCTCAGGAGCAAGCTCAGGAATTAGTTGACAGATATGCAGGAACAGGAGAAATTGTCAGAAGTAATGCTGGGAAATATATGCGGCGGGAGAGGATCAGAAGCGATCAGGAGATAGGTGCGTGGAAGTCTTATGGCGGTGAAACGCATGCAACTAATTCATTCATTATCCATTATTCAAAAGATGGCGTCCATATAGTGCCTGCAAGAAAGGGATAGCATGATAAAAGAAGAGCTATACGGGAAAAAGGTAAAGATTATTGACATGTCAGGAAAAGAATGGGCCGGCATTGTTGAAGAAATCAGTTACAGCCAGGATGGAGGCGGGGAAAATGAATTGATGATTCCATATGCAGGCGGTCTTGTGCTGTTCCGGGAAAGCGATATAAAGGATATCAAAGTTATAAAATAGCGCCACCAGCCAGTAACGGTTCGGTGGTATTTTTATATCCTGAAACGGAAGGAGGGAGAGAGCATGGCAGATGCAGAGGTCAAGGCAGTCAAAACGTATAACGACCTACGGCAGAACAAAGTCATTGGCCCAAAGGATAACAGCTTTAGAGTATCTAAAGAAAGAGCGGACCATCTGGTTAATCAGGGCATGGTAGAAATAGTCAAGACGGTCACCGCTAAAGCAAAGGAGGCATAGGCTTTCTTTTTTTATTGCCTTTCGGCCATAGGCATTAAAGAATGGCATGCCAATAACACATGCAATGGCCTGGGCTTAAATGAATGGGCTGGGGCAGGAAGGAAGATGAATAATGAAGCGCATGAACAATCACTATGGACAGTCAAGACTGTTCCCGATGAGCTTACAATTCTTTGCCGAAGAGGGAGACGATGCCGGAGCTGGAGAGGGAGACGGCGGCGGAGCCGAAGATGGCAAGAAAGGGAATGAGGGGAATCCAAGTTTTGATGATATCCTGGCCAATGGCCATCAGGCTGAGTTTGACAGGAGGCTTCAGCAAGCCATCAATACCGCATTGAGCAATGCCCAAAGCAAATGGCAGACCTTAGCGGATGATAAAATCAGCGAGGCCGAGAAGCTGGCGAAGATGAACAAGGAGGAGAAAGCTGATTACCTACGCCAGAAGAAGGAAAGGGAATTGGCTGACAAAGAGGCGGCAATCACAAGACGTGAGCTGATGGCCGAGGTGAAAGTGACGCTGGCCGGCAAGGGCGTGCCGGTTGAATTGGCTGAGCTGCTTGTTTTCGCTGACGCCGAGAGCTGCAGCGCTTCGATTGAGGCAATGGCAAAAGCTTTTGAAGATGCGGTCAACCAAAAAGTTGAGGAAAGATTAAAGGGAGGGAAGCCCCCGAAGAGGGCATCCGGCATGCACGCTGATGAGGGCGTCGGGGCAGCCGCCTTCGTCGACATCATCAAAGAAAATCAATCAAAAAGATAAGATAAGGAGATGTGAATAATGGCAAAACTAATGGATGAGCTGGTCGGGTTCGTGCCCGAAATCAAGGCAAAAGAAATCATGAAGGATGTTGCAAGGGGATCCTCCATCATCCGCCTCTCAAAAGTGGAAGCGATGGAGAGCGACAATAAGAAATTTCCGGTCATGGCAGAGGGGCCCGGCGCTTACTGGGTCGGTGAGGGCAAAAGAATCGGTGTCAGCAAGGCAACCTGGATTTTCCCGGAAATGCATGCCAAGAAGATTGCGGTCATTATCCCAGTGACAAAGGAGAAATTGAAAGATGCCGCCATTGATGTTTTTGGGGAATTAAAGGAGCCGATTGCAGAGGCATTTTATACAGCTATTGATGCAGCCTGTATTTTTGGCACCAATTCCCCGTTTGCAAGAAATGTCTATGATGCGGCTGCTGCCGCGGGGAACTACATTGTCGACGGTACTGAACCGGCGCTTGACTTAGATGTGTCGGACCAGATGGCATTGATTGAAGATGCCGGCCTTGATGTCAATGGGTTTGCCGCACATTATGGCGTCAAGAACCGGTTAAGGAAGCTAAGGGATGCGAATGGCAATCAGCTATTCGTGAAGGGGGTCGATCAGACAGAGTTCTATTCTAATCCGATCGAATTCAGCCGTAACGGCGCATGGGATAAAGACAAAGCGGAGCTGGTTGCGGCGGACTGGACAAAGTCTATCGTCGGTATCCGCGACGGCCTTGAGTATCAAGTCCTGAAAGAAGCAACGCTGCAGGGAACGCTTGACGAGGACGGGCTTCCCATCTCATTGGCAGAACAGGACCTGATTGCCGTCAAGGCGACTATGAGGCTCGCATACCTGCCGATCAAGGACGAGGCTTTCTCGTTGCTGGTCAAGACTGCGCCGACACCATAAGGAGGGGCATATGGAATATATCAAGGAAGATAAAATAATCTCTGCTTCCGAGAAGGCGTACAAGGCTGTTTATAAAGCCCAGGGATATGCGCCCTTGGAAGATGCGGGTCCGGATGATGGCCACAATATTAATTCGGAAGGGATGGGCGTGCCCAATGATGAAGCAGGTGAGCCCTTAAACGGCGAGGAATCTACTGATGAAGCAGATACGGCGCCGGATAGTGGGGAAACCGATACGGGGGGAGCTGACCTGGCGGATTTGAAGGTAGACGACTTGAAAGAACTTGCTAAGGAAGCAGGCATCACGGGTTATTCAAGCATGAGGAAAGATGAATTGGCTGCTGCATTATCTGCCAAAGCGTAGGTGCGGCCAATGGAGAATTTAGACAAGTTAAAAAAGCTGACCGGGGAGAGCGATACTGAATTGCTCTCCCTTTTGCTGGAAGACTCCGAGCAGTTTGTGCTGAGCTATACAGGCCGCCGGCAGATGATGCCCGGGCTTGAAAAAACAGCCAGGGACTTAGCGCTGATAGCCTACAACCGCATGGGCACAGAGGGCGAAAACGGGCGTAGCGAAGGTGGGGAATCTTATACATTCAATGACGCCCCAAAAGCAATTTATGATGTTTTAAACAGGCATAGGCTTGCCAGGATTGCCGGTCGGAGATTTGAGAGGGTGAAAAAGAATGAGGATAAAACGGAGCCGCCTGAAACAGCACCACCTGAAACCGGCAGTACCGAAGAAGGATAACGAAGGCAGCACCTATATTGAGTATGGGGAGCCTATTGCCTTTTCCGGGGTGGCATGGCCGGCAGGCGGAAAGCTTCAAGCCGAGATATACGGCCAGAGACTGAACTATATCCGCAACTGCAAAGTTGACGGTGCTTATACCATAGAAGATGAAGATGGCATATTGCAGTATAAGTTTGATAAATTCACTTTTAAAGAGGGTGATGGTGTCTGTATCTATGTGGGTAAAGATGTAAAGCCGGATCATAAGATTATTGCCATCAAGCCATATAAGCCCTTGTATATGGAGTTGGAGAAGATATGAGCGTGGATGGCAGGAAGGAGCTTGTCCGGCAGTTTGGCAGGATTGAGAGCAATACCGACAATACTGCTTTCCAGGCAGTGTCTAAGGGGATACGCTTTGTCCAGGCAAATGCCAAGCATCTGTGCCCGGTAGGTGACGGGGAATTGCGGGACAGCATCTATGCGACCGTGGAAGCCGATCCCAATATGGTGCGAGGGAGCTGCTACACCAATAAGAGGCACGGCCCATATGTAGAGCTTGGCACCGGCCCCAAAGGGCAGGCGGACCATGACGGCATATCACCGGCAGCCAATCCGGTGTATACGCAATCTCCCTGGTGGATCCATGAAAGCCAGATAGACAAGGCGACGGCTGAAAAATACCGTATGTTTTCCATTGAGACCAAAGACGGCATCTTCTATCGATCATCCGGGCAGGCAGCCCAGCCGTTCATGTATCCGGCGCTGAAGGGCAATGAAGATGAGGTTATCAAAATGATAGGAACGGAATGGGGAAAATCGCTAAAAGGAGTGTGACGTGATGTTAAATGTGAAAGACCAGGTGAACGGGGCGCTCTGCAAGGTTATTGATAATGTGACCGACGGGTACCCGAAGAACTGGGCGAAGATGCCGGCCATCCAATACCAGGAGGAGGACAACAGGGTGGTGGAGCATACCGACATGGAAGAGCAGAAGGCATATTGCCGGTATAAGATAGACATCTGGAATGATGAGAGCACCTCAGCCCTGGCCGTGGAGGTGGATAGGGCGATAGCTGCATTAGGGCTTAAGCGCACCCAGTGCATGGATGTGGATGACCCTAATGGCTATAAGCACAAGCTCATGCGGTATGAGATGGTCATCGATGTCAATACACAGGAAGTATACCATAATGATTAAGGAAGGAATGATGATATGTTAGCAAATGGGGCAACACTAGGTTATAAAGCAGGATCCGGCAGCACTTACACGATCCTTAGAGGGCTTAAGGAGATTCCCGACATGGGGGTCGATCCGGAAAAGGTGGAGAACACGACGCTTGAAGATGAGCTTAAACAATATGAGAACGGCATTGGCGATGCAGGGGATATGACATACAAGTTCAAGTTTGACAATACATCGGCTGACAGCCCATATAGGGTGATGCGGCAGATGCAGAGTGACGGCAAGACGGTTGACTTTGAGGAGACGCTAAAGGATGGGACGAAGAGCCAGTTCAGCGCCCAGGTGGCCGTGAAGCGAACCGGCGGTGCAGTCAATGGCGTCATTGAGTTTGAAGCAGCCATGTCGCTGCAGAGCAATATTACATTTGTGGACCCGGCATAATACAGGAGGTAGAGAACCATGGAAATGAAATATGGGACAGATGATGAAGTTGTGGAGGAATCCAAAATGGTTGATTTCAGTAAGAAAAGAAAACTGTTTGCTTACTGGTCAGTAGGCGGTGAAGAGTATAAGCTTAAGCTAAACACTGCAGGCATATGTAGGCTTGAAAGCCAGTGGAACAGAAGCTTGATAGATATCGTTTCTTCCGGGAGCATGCCGCCCCTTCCGGTCATGCTGACTATTGCACAGGAAGCGATGAAACAGTGGCATCATGGGATTGGCTATAGCGACGTCCAAAAAATGTATGACACTTATCTTGGCGAAGGCGGGAGCCAGTTGAAATTCTTCAGTGATGTCATCATGCCCGTCATGTCGGTATCCGGTTTTTTTACGAAGAGCCAGAGCAAGGAGATGGATGCAAAACTGGAAGAGATGAAAGACGAACTGTAACAGACTTCATATGGGAATTGTATCACGATGCGCTCGATTGCGGAATCTCCATCAATGAATTTTGGGCTCTGGCAATTCCTGAGGTCCTGGACAAGATGGAAAGCCACAAGCGTACCAAGCTCCGGGAACAGAAGTCAGATATCAATGTATGCTTTTTACAAGCCAGACTGATAGGGGAATACTTAGGAAAAGCATGGGATCCAAAGATTAAGATATCACATCAGTGGGACGTGTTCCCTGAGCTGTTTGCGGAAGATCAAGCCATTTATGAAGCCGCAAAAGAGCAGGGGGAATTTGATGCTTACAAGGAAAGACGTAGGCAGCACGCCATGCGGCACAACATGAAAATGAAGGCATCTATCGAAGGGTAGGCGCCTTTGTTCTTTTTGACGGGAAGGAGGTGAATTATGGCAGGAGGAAGCACGACATTGCACACCCTGAAAGTACAGATTGAGGCTTACGCAAAACCATGCCGCGATGAGATGGCGAAAGTCAGGAAAATCGTTGATGACACGATGGGCAGAATTGACAAGCAGACCGGGGAGGCCGGCAAAAGCTATGACGGCATGGCAAAGGACATGCAGAAAACAGTCACGGCAGCCGGCAAGGTCAAAGAAGCGATAGCTTCAACAAATACCGGCCAGCTCCTAAAGAATACCGGTAAAGATGTTGTGAGCGGCAGCCTGTTCAAGGAGTTGACCGCTGGCATAAGAGAGTATATCCAGGAAGCAAAGATGGCAGCCGGCATTACTGTTTTTACCGATGATTACCAAGAAGCAGAACAGGGATATGAGAAGGCTGCCAGCCAGCTTGAAAAACTGGAGGAAGCCAAAGAGCGGCTGAAGCTGTTCGGGAATACGGAGATAGTCAATACCGAAGAATATACGGAGCTTTCAAAAGGTCTGGAATTGGCAACAAAAAAACTTGGCGAGCTTGAGGAGAAAGAGCGTAAGTACAGTGAAAGCGGGGGCAGTAAAAAAAGCACACGATATAAAAATCTGATATCTGATATAGAGGAGTCAAAAAAATCCGTAGACAATTTCAAGAACGAACTGGCGGAATTGGAAGCCAGCGGCGGGACAGTTGTTTCACGGATGACAGACGAATGGAATAAAAATGAGGCGGCCATCCGCAGGGCAGGCATGGAAGTGGATTACTATCAGCAGAAGATGTCCGGTCTTAGTGCCAGTGGTGGCAATATACAGTATGCCAATAGCGCCATGAGCAATGGAAGTTATATACAGTCAGCTGCCGCAGGTGCCAGACAGGCGATTTCAGGCATCAGGCAGACTGTATCATCGGCAAGGGAAAGCCTGATGAGGTTTATCCAGGAAATGCCTGGTGTCGGCAGAGTGGCCAGGGAAAGCGCTTATGTCGCTTCCAGTGCCTTTAAAGGCCTTAAGGCTGTCTTGAATACAGTCGGGTCCGCAGTCAAGAAAGCAGGCGGGTTCTTCCAGTCATTGATCCATAAACTGAAGAACACAGCATCGCATGCAGGTAAGTCAAGCGGGGCATTCAAGGGGCTGCATGGGAGCTCCAATTCACTGAGCGGGGGCATATTCAAGCTTGGCAACATGTTCAAGCTGCTGCTCATCAGGATGGCGTTGAGGTCGGTCATCAACGGGGCGAGGGAAGGCTTCCAGAACCTCACACAGTACTCTAATGAGACGAACCAAAGCCTGTCCATGCTGATGTCTTCACTGACTCAGCTTAAGAACAGTTTTGCTACGGCATTTGCACCGGTCCTGAGCATTGTCGCGCCAATCCTTAGTAAGCTGATTAATATGCTAAACCAGGCAGCCACTTATATCGGCATGTTCTTTGCGGCCTTGACAGGAAAGTCTACATTTACAAAAGCAAAGGCCGTACAGCAGGATTATGCAGCATCTTTGAATAATGCAGCCAGTTCTGCCGGTGATGCGGCAGATGCGGCCAAGGAGTATCAGAACCAGGTCATGGGCTTTGATGAACTGAATAAGATGAGCGGCCAGTCCTCCGGATCCAGTTCGGGTGCCAGTAATACCGGTGCAGGCGGTGTGAACGTTGGTGACATGTTTGAGGAAGTAGCGATTAACAGTAAACTGAGTGATTTGGCTGAAAAAGTTAAAAGCATATTCAGTCAGATTTTTCTGCCGTTCAAAGAGTCTTGGGCAGCCGAGGGGCAGAATACGATTGCAAGCGTTAACTATGCGTTGAGTTCCGTTTGGGGACTTATCAAGAGCATAGGAAGTAGTTTCTCACAAGTCTGGACGAATGGGACAGGAACAAAGCTGCTTACCACCATGCATCAGATACTGCAGAACATCTTCAATATCATAGGTAATATAGCAAATGCCTTTAAAAATGCGTGGGAGAAAAATGAAGTCGGCACAAGGATTGTGCAAGCCTTATTTAATAATTTACAAGTTGTGGTGGATACGATCAAAAAAATAACCGGCGCAACGGCAGAGTGGGCTAAGACGTTAAATTTTGCGCCCCTGCTGGAGAGCGTGTGCAATTATCTTGAAAAATGGAAGCCTGTGCTGCAGATAATCGGTGACACATTGACCCGGATGTGGACAAATGTTGTCTTGCCTTTTGTGGGTTGGCTGATAGAATCCGCATTGCCAAAAGTCCTTGATGGACTTGGTGGTTTATTTGACTTTCTATCTGAAAATGAATGGATAGTGGAAGCCATAACGGTAGCGGTAGTATCGTTCTTTGCGGCTTTTAAGGCAGTGAAATTTGTCACCTCAGCAGTGTCTGCAATAGCATCGTTCTGTACGCCGATGAATCTTATAATTACGGTCATAGTTGCGCTAATCGCCGGGTTTGTAGCCCTTTACAAAAATGTTGAGGGATTTCGTAACTTTGTTGACAGTGTCGTGGAAATTGGGAAAAACCTTATATCAGGTCTTTTCAAAGGGATCGCATCAGCTGTATCCGATATAGCATCATTCATGAAGGCATACGTATTTGACCCCATCATCAATGCATTTAAGGGCCTTTTTGGAATTCATTCTCCATCAACCGTATTTGCGGGGCTTGGGAGGTTCTTGATTGAAGGATTAATCAGCGGCATTAAAGAACTTCTGAGTAATATCACTAAGTTGTTTGTCGATATATGGGGAGGCATAAAGGCCATATTTTCCGATGTTAGCAGCTGGTTTGGCGAGAGATTCAATGGCGCATATAAAGCCGTTACGGCTGCTTTTAGCTCAATAGGCAGTTGGTTTGGTGATAAATATAAGGCAGTAACGAATGCATTCAGTAATATTGGAAGTTGGTTTAAGGATAAATTTACGAATGCGTTTAGCGGTGTAAAAAGTGCTTTCTCGGGTGTCGGAAGCTTCTTCTCAAGTGTCTGGGGCAGCATCACGAAAACTTTTTCAAATGTGTCAAGCTGGTTCCGGGATAAGTTCAGTGACGCATGGGCAGCGGTCAAGAATGTGTTCTCGACCGGCGGGCAGATATTTGACGGCATCAAAGATGGGATTCTTAATGGTTTAAAATCCGTCGTCAATGGCATCATCAGCGGCATCAACAGGGTTATTTCCGTGCCGTTTAGCGGATTGAATTCAGCTCTGCGGGCAATCAGGAATGTGTCCATCATGGGGCTGAGGCCATTTGGCTGGCTTGGCACCATCAGCGTTCCCCACATCCCCATGCTGGCATCAGGCGGTGTTGTTGGCAGTGGGCAGCTCTTTGTGGCCAATGAAGCAGGACCGGAGCTTGTCGGGGACTTTGGCGGGCGCGCCGGTGTCATGAATAATAACCAGATCGTCGAATCCGTCAGTCGCGGGGTCTATGATGCGGTAATGGCGGCCATGATGAACAGCAAGGGAAGCGGGAGCCAAGAGGCGCCTGTCCTTGAATTTGTTTTCATGGTTGACAGTGAGGCATTCTATAAGGTGGTCAAAACCGGTGAGAAGAAAAGCGAAAGAAGATACACGGTGACAACCCAATTGACATAGGAAGGAGGCAGGTTTCATGATTAAGGTCGACGGGGTGCCGATCAGGACGCCTTCAGCATTCACCTGGGGGCTGCAGGATATATCTGCGGCCGATGCCGGGCGTGTACAGCAGGGCGATAAGATGTACAAGAGCAGAACAAGCCAGAAAAGAAAGCTGTCTCTTTCCTGGAACGGAACGACTCCGGCGCAAACGTCTGCAATACTTAAGGCATTCAACCCAGAGTATTTCCAGGTGACTTATCCGGATGCGATGGGCGGCGCGACGGAGACAAGGGAGTTTTATTGCGGTGACAGGTCCGCACCGGTGAAGGTCTGGATGCAGAACAAAAAGCTATATGCATCGGTGTCATTTGATATTATTGAAAGGTAGGTGGCAGGATGATAAAAACTTCAAGGGAATATAAAGACAGGATTGTTGAGAATCGGGAGTTTGATTTGAAAGCAACCCTGACCTTTAAAGATGGGACAAAACTGGAGCTGACAAGCGAGGATTTCATCAAGGATACATTTGCCATTGATGATGGGGTATCCGGCAATGGCTCATTTGACATTGGCTCCGCAATCATCAATCAATGCAAGTTTACCCTTAATAATTATGAGGATAAATTTTCAGCATATGATTTTACAGATGCTGTCATACAGCCCAGTATCGGACTGCGATTATCTAATTCAACAGAATGGCTTAAAAAGGGCATATACACCACTGATGATCCCAGAATGCTGGGTTCCACCATCAGCATCACAGCCCTTGACAATATGGCTAAGTTCGACAAGGCCTGCGGCGCGCTGCCGGCAAAAGGGGAAACGCTCCGGGAGCTGGCGATGAACGCCTGCTCGGCGTGCGACGTGA
>Ga0153945_1000054_pt1 | contig 34625 bp, 29 predicted proteins | sample TSNJ029MetaG_FD_104720 | JGI IMG/M metagenome (GOLD analysis project Ga0153945, IMG submission 104720) | Attine ant fungus gardens microbial communities from New Jersey, USA - TSNJ029 MetaG | ecosystem: Host-associated > Fungi > Mycelium > Unclassified | place: USA: New Jersey, Wharton State...
CGGAAAATCCATCACAGCCGCGAATCTCGGCATCGGCCTCGCCCGTCAGGGTAAAAAGGTACTCCTAATCGACGGCGACCCACAAGCGTCGCTCACAATCAGCCTCGGCTACCAAAAGCCGGACGAACTGCCCATAACGCTGGCAACTGTCATGGGCGCAATGATGGAAGAAACGCCACCCGCAGCAACGGACGGCGTTCTCCACCAAGCGGAAGGCGTTGACCTTATGCCAGCCAGCATTGAGCTTTCTGGAATAGAAATCTCATTGGTAAACGCAATGTCCCGCGAAACTATCTTACGCCAATACGTCGAAATAGTAAAGCCTATGTATGACTACATCATCGTGGACACGTCGCCCTCGCTGGGTATGCTGACCATAAACGCGCTGGCCGCGTCTGATACCGTCCTCATCCCCGTGCAAGCGCAGTACCTATCTGTCAAGGGAATGGAATTGCTGCTCAAAACCATAGCGCGGGTGCGTCGGTATTTCAACCCTGGTCTTGAAATCGGCGGCATCCTGCTCACAATGGTAGATACCCGCACGATCTTCACGCGGGAAATCATTGCCCTGCTCAAAGGCGCGTATGACGGCAAGCTCACCATATTTGACGAGTGCATCCCGTTTTCGGTGAGAGCCGCCGAAACCAGCGCCGAGGGCAAGAGCATCTACGCCCACGACCCGCGCGGTAAAGTGGCGGCGGCGTATGAAGCCCTGACGAGGGAGGTGCTTTCCATTGGCTAAAGCGGCAAGGACACTGGCAATCGCCAGCTACGACGATATATTTACGCCCGACGCCACGAAAGCGGGCAACTCCCTCGAAAGTGTGCTGGAAATCCCGCTGGGCGAGCTTTTCCCCTTTGAAAACCATCCCTTTCAGGTGCGCGACGATGAAGCCATGCAGGAAACCGCCGAGAGCGTCCGGGAATATGGCGTACTCGTACCCGCAATCGCAAGGCCCCGCGCCGAGGGCGGCTATGAACTGATCGCGGGCCACCGCCGCAAACGCGCCAGCGAGCTTGCCGGTAAAGAGACAATGCCGGTGCTTGTGCGGGATATGGACGATGACGCCGCCACCATTATAATGGTAGATTCCAATTTGCAGCGCGAAACCCTTTTACCCAGCGAACGCGCCTTCGCCTACCGCATGAAGCTGGACGCCATCAAGCATCAGGGCGCGCGGACTGACCTAACTTCTTCCCAAGACGGAAATAAGTCAAAGCTATCCGTTGAAATCGTCGCGGAACAGGCTGGAGAGAGTAAAAATCAGATTTTCCGCTACATACGCCTGACCGAGCTTGTTCCCGATTTGCTGGATATGGTGGACGCGGATAAAATCGCCTTAACACCCGCCGTTGAGGTTTCCTTCCTCACGCGGACGGAACAAGCCGAGCTTCTTGACGTAATGGACATGTACGAGGCCACGCCGTCGCTGTCACAGGCGCAGAGCATGAAAAAGCTCAGTCAATCGGGCGAACTCACACGGGAGAAGATGGAAGCCTTTTTGTCGGAGCCGAAGAAGGAGCCGGACAAGGTAACGCTGCAAGGCAGTAAAATCAAGCAGTTTTTCCCGCCGGGCTACACGCCGCAGCAGATGGAGAGCATTATTCTAAAGCTGCTTGCGGGCTGGCACAAGAAGTATCAACAGGCGGAGGCACAGTGATTGACCCAAACGTTAAAGAAAGGCCCCGGAACCGCATTAAACGGCTTCGGGGCTTTTCCTTTGCGCTTGCGTTATTCTCCCGCTTCTCCGGGCCTGACTTTGGGGGCGAACAGGTCTTTGCCGGTGAATATCTCGACCATAATCAGAACTCCGAGACGGAATCCATAGCGGAAGGTTTCGACATCTTGAATATAGGACGATTGCGTGTACAGGTTTTCAAGGGCATCAAGGCGCTGGCGGTCTTGCTCCGTCAGCTTGCTCTTGAAATACTCCTTTTCCCCACGGATATTCCTGTTTACCTCGTCGTATTCATCATCGCCGGTAACACCGATCTGTTCATAGGGTAAAATCTTGCCCTCAAAGAGAGCGTCTATAACCGATTTCATCATTCAAGCCGTCCTTTCCACGGTGTTTTGCACAGAACGCCTTGAATGGCGAGGCTGCATATGTTAATATATTTATGCAACCCGCCATTTTCGGCGGCTGCGGGGGGACTGCGGCGTACAGCTTTTCCGAGTGAGCGCCGCGTCCCTTTTATATGTTTATTTCCATTCCCCTGCCTGTTTCCTCCTTCCCGTGGGGATAGTTAAAGTATACGGTAGGGAATTTCCATCCGTCAAAGCTATCGCGGCGCAAAAAATCCGCGTTACAAATGAATAATGCACACGGCATACACAGGGGCCGGGGCAGGACGATTCAACGTCTTGCCCCGGCCCCTTTTTCGTTTTGCCCGCAAGGAGTTGATGAACCAAAAAATAACGATACGCAAATCTCTGCGAAAGGGGGATAACTGATGGCTAAAACACTGAACACACGGATTCTTGACCGCTTCACGGGATACAGCGTCGCCGACTGCGATTGTAAGCTCTGCTTATGGTACGGCGGGAAACGGCGCGGCTGTAAGCTCGGCGAGTGCTGCTGCGCGGAGGAAAAGAGTGAGGTGTATAAGCGCGAGGGAATCCACGAGGCGACGATATGCCGTGGGTAACGGATGAACAGATTGCCCGCGCTAAAGAGGTTGGGATTTTGGAATACCTTGAACGGCATGAGCGGGACAATCTCAAAAAGGACGGCCCCAACCGATATATCCTGCGCGACCACGACAGCTTTGTTGTCAGCAAGGGCCGGTGGTGCTGGAACAGCCGGGGCTTCGGCAGTAAGACCGGCAGGGCGCTCGAATATCTCATTAAGGTGCGCGGCTACAGCTTCCCCGACGCGGTTTTGATATTATGCGGCGATTCTCCCATTTCTCCAAATAGAAAACCCGTCAGCCCACCGCCGCCGAAAGCGGTGAAGCCCTTCGCCCCGCCGCCGCGAAACGGCGACAATATCCGCGCGATAGCCTATCTGCAAAGCCGGGGCATCGACCTGGACATTATCAACCTCTGTATCAATGCCGGAACGCTCTACGAGGGCAAGAAGTACCATAACTGCGCCTTTATCGGCCATGATCGGGACGGCACGGCCCGCTTCGCCTGCGTTCGCGGCACGACCAGCAATTTCCGGCAGGACGTGGAAAGCAGCGACAAACGGTTTTGCTTCCGTGTTCCGGCAGGATTACCGCCCGGCCATATCGTGATGGCGGCGGAGGCCCCCATAGACGCGCTTTCGCTGGCGACGCTGCGAAAGATGGAATCGCCCGATTGGAACACGCGGCACTATGTTTCGCTGGGCGGCACGTCGCCCCTTGCCCTTATCCAATACCTGACCGATCACCCGGAAATCGAGCATATCGTCCTGTGCCTCGACAACGACAAGGCCGGGCGCGAGGGCGCGGACAAGATTATTGCGGCGGTCTTTGATTGTGACGCCCTCAAAAACCGGGCCTTTACCTTTTCGGTGGAACCGTCGCCTATCGGCAACGACTACAACGATATGCTGCAAACCACGCTGAAACAAATACGGGAACGCGAGAAACCAAGCCGCCGCGAGGCGGCTGTTTCACTTTAGAAAGGATTGGTGAATCAATGGAAAACACTTTACAACTGTTTGAGAATGAGGAATTTGGCAGGCTGGAAGTCCTTATGATCGGAGACAAGCCGTATTTTCCGGCCAGCGAGTGCGCGAGGATGCTCGGATATTCAAAGCCCGTGAACGCGGTGAGCAGGCATTGCCCCCATGCCCTGAAACGGGGTATAGGGGTAGAAACGGGAAAAAAGGCCGATGGAACGCCCGCGCTCCAAAGGATTGAGAAGGTCTTTATCCCCGAGGGCGACTTATACCGCCTGATTATCCGCTCCAAGCTGCCCTCCGCTGAACGCTTTGAAAAATTCGTGTTTGACGATGTGCTGCCCACTATCCGCAAATACGGCGCATATATCACGGATGAAACGCTGGAAAGGGTTCTGGAATCGCCGTTTTTCGCCACAAGGCTGTTTGAGGCCATCGCGGAGGAACGGCAAAAGAGCGCCGAGCTGGAGGCCCACGTCGCGGAGCTTGCGCCTAAAGCCCGGTATTTTGACATCATCACGCAGACGCATAACGCCGTGGCGGTCAGCGTTATCGCAAAGGATTACGGCATGTCGGCGGCCAGCTTCAATAAGCTGCTCCACGGTCTGCGTATCCAGTACAAGGTCGGCGACACCTGGCTCCCCTATCAGCCTTATGCCGGACAGGGGTACACGCGGACACGGACGTATTACATCAATGAGGAAAAGACCTCCGTTCATACCTACTGGACGCAAAAAGGCCGCTTCTTCCTCTACGATACCCTGCGGAAATATGGCATTGTCCCGCTCATGGAAGCCCACGCCGCCGTCAGCAATGGCGGCTGTTTTCATTAGGAGCAGGCGCGCGCGCCCGGCGCGTAACCTGAAAAGCCGCGAAAGGAGATGATAAATCATGCAGGAACAGGTAAATGAAAAGACCGTGGCGCTGTCCGTCAAGGCCACGAAGCTGACCGGGCGTATGCTGGCGAAGCTCATGGCCGCCGCGCTGCGGCAGATGAAAAAGGCGCACAACGCTCCCCACACGGGGCGGCAGAGCATCAAGCGGCTGAACCGGACGGTTGGCGGCGACACGTCCAATATCGAGGTTGCGGGCCGAATCCAATCCTTTGAACGCTATGCCCGCAAGCATCAGGTCAGTTATCATGTCGAGAAAGACATAGGCACCAATCCCCCCAAATGGACGGTGTATTTCAAGTCGAAGCAAGCCGACGCGCTGACGGCGGCGTTTTCGGAATACAGCAAGAAAACACTGAGCAAGACAGCCGCCAAGCCCTCGCTGCTGGCCCAGCTTAACAAGTTCAAGGAGCTTGTCAAAAATGCCACCGTTGACCGCGTGAAAAACAAAGACCGGGGAGGCCATGAGCTATGACCATCCCCACGGACAAAATACGCAAATACGTCCTGCCGAACCTGCCCTACGCCATGATGTTTTGGTTTTCCACGAAAGCCGGTGAAGCCTACCGTCTGGCCCAGGGCAACGATTTCCTGAAAAAGCTGATTAACAGCGTGGAAACCCTCGGCCCGGCGATGGCGAATCCGCTGCCATCGTTCAATCCTTTCGACCTGTGCGTCGGCGTCGCGGGCGTGGCGGCGGTCTATCTCCTGCTCTACGTCAAGAAGAAAAACGCGAAGAAATGGCGTAAGGACGTGGAGTACGGCTCGGCCCGCTGGGGAACGGAAAAGGACATCAAGCCATACATGGACGCCAAGCCCGATCAGAACATCATCCTTACACAGACCGAGGGCCTTACCATGAACCCCCGGCCTAAGAATCCCAAATACGCGCGGAACAAGAACGTGCTGATCGTGGGCGGCTCCGGCTCCGGCAAGACGCGCTTCTGGCTAAAGCCGAATCTCATGCAGTTACATTCCTCATATGTCGTAACCGACCCGAAGGGAACGCTGATTTTAGAGTGCGGCAAGCTCTTGGAAAAGAACGGGTATCGCATCAAAATCCTGAATACCATCGACTTCTCCAAGAGTATGCACTATAACCCCTTCTCGTATATCCGCTCGGAAAAGGACATCCTGAAGCTGGTTACGGCGCTGATTACCAACACGAAGGGAGAGGGTAAAACCGGCGACGATTTTTGGGTCAAGGCAGAAACCTTGCTCTATTGCGCTTTGATCGGCTTCATCCACTACGAGGCCCCCGAGGAAGAACAGAACATGAATACGCTGGTGGAGCTTATCAATTCAATGGAGGTACGTGAGGACGATGAATCGTTCAAAAACCCCATTGATTTTATGTTTGACGCGCTGGAACAGCGGGAGCCGCAGCACTTCGCCGTAAGGCAGTATAAAAAATATAAATTGGCGGCGGGCAAAACAGCAAAAAGCATTTTAATTAGCTGCGGAGCCAGACTTGCGCCCTTTGACATCCGCGAAATGCGGGAGCTTGTCGCCTATGACGAGCTGGAATTGGACACCCTCGGGGACAGGAAAACGGCGTTGTTCGTGATAATCTCCGATACCGACGATTCCTTTTCCTTCATCGCCGCGCTTATGTATTCCCAGCTATTTAATCTGCTCTGCGACAAGGCCGACAACGAGTACGGCGGGCGTCTCCCCGTGCATGTGCGCTGCCTCTTAGACGAGTTTGCGAATATAGGCCAGATTCCGAAATTCGACAAGCTGATCGCCACCATCCGTTCCCGTGAGATTTCTGCCTGTGTCGTTCTCCAGGCGCAGAGCCAGCTCAAAAGTCTTTATAAGGACGCCAGTGAGACAATCATAGGGAACATGGACGCGCGGTTATTCCTCGGCGGCGCGGAGAAAACGACGCTCAAAGACCTGACGGAATCGCTCGGAAAGGAGACAATTTATCAGCTAAACAACAGCATAAGCAAGGGCAACTCGCCGTCGTACAGCCAGAACCAGCAAAAGTTGGGTAAGGAACTCATGTCAATCGACGAGCTGGCGGTCATGGACGGCTCCAAGTGCATCCTACAACTGCGCGGCGTCCGGCCCTTCCTCTCCGACAAGTACGACATTACCAAGCATAAAAATTACAAGCACCTTGCCGACGCCAATCCAAAAAACACCTTTGACGTGGGCCGGTTCCTCTCCACGCGGCTCAAAGTAAAGCCGGACGAGGATTACGAGCTTTACGAGTTTGCGCCGGAGGAAGCCTTTGCGCCGGATAGCGGCGCTCCCGATCTCGAATCCCCCCTTACTCCGTGATTTTCACGGGGCAAGGGGGGATTTTTTACGTTCAGCCGTCCATGCCGGACGGCTTTTCCTTTGTCCAGCCGGGGCCGCGCGGCCCTGTTTTTAATACACGCAACTGTTACCCATCAACCAATTTTCTAAGGAGGTACAACATTATGGAATTTTTCGGCGAAGCGGTAAACACCCTCAAAATCCTCGTTATCGCGCTGGGCGCGGGCCTCGGTGTTTGGGGCATCATCAATCTTTTGGAAGGGTACGGCAATGACAACCCAGGCGCAAAATCGCAGGGCATGAAGCAGCTCATGGCCGGGGGCGGGGTCGTTTTGATCGGTTTGAACCTCATTCCCCTGCTTTCCGGGCTATTCGGTTAAGCCGGGGAAGGAGTAGCTTATGAATAGCCTCTGGAATCAGATAACAGAATGGATTAAAGAGGCTTTGATCGGCGGCATCACCGGCAATTTTCAGGGCATGTTCAACGAAGTGAACACCCGCGTCGGCGAAGTGGCCGCACAAGTTGGACAGACGCCCGAGGGCTGGAACTCGGGCGTCTTTTCCATGATTAGAAGCCTTTCCGACACCGTTGTACTCCCCGTGGCGGGGATGATATTAACCTTTGTGCTGTGTTATGAGCTGATTCAAATGATAATCAGCCATAATAATATGCAGAACTTTGAAACCTTTGTCTTTTTCAAATGGATATTCAAAACGTTCATCGCGGTCTATATTTTGACGCACACCTTCGACATTGTGATGGGGGTGTTTGGCGTAGCGCAGCACGTCATAAACGGAAGCGCCGGGATAATCACCGGCAGCCTCAACATCGACCTCGCAATGGACAGCCTGCAAGCTACGTTGGAAGCGATGGAGTGGTACGCGCTATTGGGCCTGTATCTCGAATCAGCCATACTCAGCCTGTGCATGAAAGCTCTGTCCGTGTGCATTTTCATTATCGTCTATGGCCGTATGCTGGAAATCTACCTGACAACCTCAGTAGCGGCAATCCCTATGGCGACGATGGCCAACCGCGAGTGGGGCAGCATGGGCCAAAATTATCTCAAATCCCTGTTCGCCGTGGCGTTCCAGGGATTTTTGATTATGGTCTGCGTCGCCATCTACGCGGTACTGCTAAACAGTGCGGTTTTTACCGGAGACATCCATACGGCCATATGGGGCGTCGTGGGATACACGGTGCTGCTGTGCTTCGCCCTGTTCAAGACGGGCAGCCTCAGCAAGACCATTTTCGGGGCGCATTAACCCCGGCATTTCCAAAGTGAGCCGTGATAAGCGGTAAACCACCATACACCAATAAATTAAAAGGAAGGATTGAATTTTATGAGCGATCAGACCACGAACAACATGCCGGAAACCGGCGCGGATACCAACAAGGATATGGCGAGCCTCAAGCTGGACGTAAATGTCCGGCCCATCACGCCGAAGAATAACCTTCTGGCCTTTGCCAGCGTAAAAATCGCCGACAGCTTTGTCGTTGACGGCATCAAAATTGTCGCTGGAGAAAAGGGCCTGTTTGTGGATATGCCCAGCGTCCAAGACAGCAAGGGCAAATTCCACGACATATGCTTTCCTGTGACCGCCGATTTTCGCAGCCAGCTTAATAACGCTGTGCTGGACGGCTATGTCGCCGCCGTGGAAAAGGTGCAGGGCATCGGCGAGGCACAGCGCGAATTTACTGAAAGAACCCCTATCAAAGACCGGCTCCGCGAGGGCGCGAAGGCCGCCGCCGAGCATAACGCCGCCGCACCAAAAGCGCCGGACGCGCCCAAACGTGCGGAAGCGGCGATTTAGGGCCGCGTATGTATGTCAACACATATGGCGATATAGAATTGAGGTGAAACCCCATGCCATTTGTACCTGTCCCGAAAGACTTAGGCCGCGTTAAAACCAAAGTGGCGCTGAACCTTACGAAGCGCCAGCTTGTGTGCTTCGGCGCGGCGGCGGCTGTAGGCGTACCCACATACATTTTTACACGCGGCGCTCTCGGCAACGAGGGCGCTGTCCTTATAATGATGGGGCTGATGCTCCCGTTCTTCTTCATGGGGATGTACGAAAAGGACGGCCAACCCGCCGAAAAGCTGCTCCGCAACTTTATCCGCGCCCGGTTCGCGTGGCCGGGCAAGCGTCCATATAAGACGGAAAACTTTTATGAAACCATTGAAAAGGAGGGCAAAGCGTTTGCAAGCCAGAACAAAACAGCAGGCGCGGCAGGAAAAACGCCTGTCAGTCGCACAAAATCAGGTAAAAAAGGATAAGGCCGAATTAAAGGCTATGCCGAACGGCAATAAATCAGCGCAGACGCCGCCCCGAAAAAAGGGCGGCGTTTTTTCGTCCCTGAAAGCCCGGCTGTTCGGACGCGCCGACGCGCCGCAGACCGTCCAGCAGTCCATTCCCTACCGCACCATGTACCGTGACGGTATCTGCCGTGTCAATGACCGGCTGTACACCAAGACCGTGCAATTTCAGGACATCAACTATCAACTCGCGCAGAACGAGGATAAGACGTTGATTTTTGAGAATTACTGTGATTTTCTCAACTACTTTGATTCCTCTATCTCCGTGCAGCTTTCCTTCATTAACCAGCGCGGCAACGTCCGGGAGTTTCAACAATCCATCGACATCCCCGACAGGCCGGACGAATTTAACGATATTCGCCGCGAATATGGTGACATGCTCAAAAACCAGCTTGCGCGCGGCAATAACGGCCTTGTGAAAACAAAATTCATCACCTTCGGCATCGAAGCTGATTCCCTAAAAACGGCCAAGCCCCGCATCGAGCGCGTGGAAGCGGACGTACTCTCCAATTTCAAGGTGCTGGGCGTGTCGGCGCGCACTCTCTCCGGCATGGAGCGGCTTGAAACCATGCACGGCCAATTCCATCCGGGCGGGCGCGAAAAGCTGCGGTTTAGCTGGAAAGACTTGCCGAAAACCGGCCTTTCCACGAAGGACTATATCGCTCCGTCCGGCTTCGACTTCCGGGACGGCAGAACCTTCCGCATGGGCGAGTATTATGGGGCCGTCAGCTTCGTTCAGATACTCGCGCCGGAGCTTACCGACAGGATGCTTGCAGACTTCCTCGACATGGACACCGCCGTCACTGTAAATCTGCATATTCAATCCATCGACCAGAGCGAAGCTATCAAGACGGTCAAGCGTAAACTGTCCGACCTCGACAAAATGAAAATCGAGGAACAAAAAAAGGCTGTGCGCTCGGGGTATGACATGGACATCATCCCCACGGACTTAGCCACCTACGGCGACGAGGCCAAGAACCTGCTAACCGACCTGCAAAGCCGCAACGAGCGCATGTTTTTAGTGACGATTATCGTACTGAACATGGCGAAGAAGAAACAGACGCTTGAAAACAACGTGTTTCAGGCGACAGGCATCGCGCAGAAATACAACTGCGCGCTCAAAAGGCTGGATTACCAACAGGAGCAGGGCCTTATGAGCAGCCTGCCGCTGGGCTTGAATCAGATCGAGATTAAGCGCGGCCTTACCACAAGCTCCACGGCAATATTCGTCCCGTTCACCACACAGGAGCTTTTCATGCGCGGCGAGGCGCTGTACTACGGCCTCAATGCTTTAAGCAATAACCTGATTATGGCGAATCGCAAGGAGCTAAAGAACCCCAACGGCCTTTTCCTCGGTACTCCCGGCTCAGGCAAATCCTTCGCCGCCAAGCGTGAGATCGTCAACGTCTTTCTACTGACAAACGACGACATCATTATATCAGACCCCGAGGCAGAATATTTCCCGCTGGTGAGGCGGCTGGGCGGTCAGGTGGTCAAGCTCTCGCCGGTGTCCAGCCATTATATCAACCCTATGGACATCAACCCCGACTATTCGGACGAAGAAGATCCGCTCACCTTAAAGAGCGACTTCATTTTGAGCCTGTGCGAGCTGATTATCGGCGGCAAGAGCGGGCTGGAACCTGTCGAAAAAACGATTATAGACAGATGCGTCCGGCTTGTATACCGGGATTACCTCACTCATCCGTCGCCGGAGAAAATGCCCATCCTGCAAGACTTGTACGATATGCTCCGCAAGCAGACGGAATCGGAGGCCCAGCACATAGCGACGGCGCTGGAAATCTACGTTACCGGCTCCCTCAACGTGTTCAATCACAGGACAAACGTGGACATCACCAACCGGCTTGTCTGTTACGACATCAAGGAGCTTGGCAAGCAGCTAAAGAAGCTCGGAATGCTGATTTTGCAGGATCAGGTATGGGGCCGTGTGACGGCCAACCGTGCCGCGCACCGTACCACATGGTTTTACCAAGATGAATTTCATTTGCTCCTGAAAGAAGAACAGACGGCGGCCTATAGCGTGGAGATTTGGAAGCGGTTCAGGAAATGGGGCGGCATCCCTACAGCCCTGACGCAGAACGTCAAAGACCTGTTGGCATCGCGTGAAATCGAAAACATCTTTGAAAACAGCGATTTTATCGTGATGCTGAACCAAGCTGCGGGCGACCGGCAAATACTCGCCCGGCAGCTTGGTATCTCCAATCACCAGCTATCGTATGTGACGCACAGCAATTCGGGTGAAGGATTGCTCTTTTATGGCAATACCATCATCCCATTCGTCGATCACTTCCCCAAAGATACCGAGCTGTACAGGATAATGACCACGAAATTTAACGACGAGGCTGCGGGGACATGAGCGCGTATACGAAGCAAGATTTATTTCTTATGCAAGCGTGGCCGCTCTCGCGCAAAATACAGGTGACACAAACAAAAATCTTGGAGTGGTACTTGCATTATGGCGGGAATGTATCTGTCAGCTTTTCAGGCGGCCTCGACAGCACGGTACTCCTGGATTTGGCGCGTCGGGTGTATCCAGACATCCGGGCAGCTTTCGTCCAAACGGGGATGGAATACCCGGAAATACAGGATTTTGTTAAATCCGTTCCGAATGTGAAATGGCTGTACCCGGAGATTCCGTTTACTAAGGTTATCAAGGAGTATGGCTACCCTGTCATATCCAAAGAAATTTCCAAGCGCATATATTACGCACGAAAAGGCAGTCTATGGGCCATCATGCACTTACAGGGCCGAAGCAAGAACGGCGAACCGTCGAAGTATAACGAACGGTACATGAAGTGGGCGCATCTTGTGGATGCGCCTTTTCCTATCTCTGATAAGTGCTGTGAAATATCGAAGAAGCGCCCGCTTCACCTTTTCTCGAAGGAAACCGGCTGTATGCCGATTATCGGCACGATGGCAAGCGAAAGCATGAGACGGCAGAGCGCGTATCTGATGACCGGCTGCAATGCTTTTAATAAGAAAGAACCGTCCTCACAGCCCTTGTCTTTCTGGAAAAAACAAGATGTTCTTGAATACATTAGATTGACAGGCATCCCCTACGCGAGTATCTACGGCGATATTATCACAGACCCCAAGACCGGCAAGCTCAAAACCACCGGGGCGCAACGGACAGGGTGCGCCTACTGCATGTTTGGCTGCCATCTGGAAAAGGAGCCGAACCGTTTTCAACGCATGGCGGTTGAGCATCCTAACCAATACGATTACTGTATAAACCGCCTCGGCCTCGGGGCGGTTTTGGATTACATCAATGTTCCGTATGCCCCCGTGATAACGCCGAAGTCAGAGGTAAAGCCGTCCGTGCTGGGCAACCTTCAAGCTATGCAGGCACTAATAATCATGGATTCCGGCAGGTGTGACGTTGCGGCATTGAAGGAGGTGGGACATGCTCGATAAAAATATAATCTACAACATGGATTGCTTTGACCTGATGGATAAGCTGCACGACGAATCCGTGCAGCTTATCCTTACCGACCCGCCTTATGGAATCGGTTATCAAAACGGGTATGCTTACGACCCTCACCCGCTCATTACAGGCGATAAAGGCATAGACTACCCGACTTTTGCGCGCGAGTGTTTCCGCGTCCTGCGCGGCAATTCCCACGCCTATTTTTTCACCCGGTATGACAAATATCCATATCACTATAACTGCCTGACGGAAGCCGGTTTTACCGTGAAAGGCTGTCTTGTGATTGAAAAAGGACATATCGGCGGTATCGGCGATTTGTACGGGAGCTACGCCAGCAATGGCGAGTGGGTTATCTTTTGCCATAAGGGGCGGCGGGTATTTAACGCTGTAAAGCTGCTCAAAAACACTGGCCCTGTGGGGAAAATCGCAAGCCGTGAGGGGAATCCCCTGCGGGAATATAAAACGCGGTTCAACTGCTGCTGGTTTGGAGACAGCTACCCCAAGTCAACATATAACGCCTCATGGAAAACAAAGCACGGTTTCAGGCATCCGACCATAAAAAATGTGAAGTGCCTGGAATGGCTAATCCAGCTATCCAGCAACCCCGGAGACATCGTGTTCGACCCATTTATGGGAAGCGGCTCCACGGCGGTCGCGGCTGCTAATGCCGGGCGCTTCTACCTCGGAAGCGAGATCGACGCTTCATATTATCAACTGGCCCAAAGCCGTATTTCCGGCGCGGGGAATGAAATTCGGCCATATGCGGAAACGAAGGGAGAAAACGACGCATGAGCGGAAAAGAGAGCATTTTAGCGAAGCTGGCCGCGAAGCCGGAGGTCGATGCCGGGCCGAAGGAATACCCGGTGGAAATAACCGAAACCCTGCAAATGACCGTCTGGATGGAGGCGAACAGCCCGGATGAAGCCATCGCGCTCGTTCGGGCCGCATACAATGACACCGACTATATTCTTGATGCGGAGCATTTTGCAGGCGTGGAGTTTAAGGTACTGGGGAACGAGAATAAACGCGACACGCCTGAACGATAGGCCGGAACCGAAGGGAGGGATAATTAAATGAGTGAAGCGACAAGCGCGCCGATCATGGACAATGAGCATGTCAAGGCGTTTCTGTCCATATTGCAGGAACACCGCCCGATTGACGCGCAGGACTTTCTTTCCACGCTGCGCGACGTGAGCGCGATGGAGCGCCAGCTTAACGCGGCGGTAATAGAGCTAACCGCCATGCGGCGGGAGCTTGGGGAAATGCGCGAGGCGCAGAACCACCCCGTCAGGACGGCGCTGCAAAACGCCATTACCGCATTGGAAACCAAAATCAATGATTTACGGGAACGGCTGAACACGCTGAAATCGGGCATCATTGAGGGCTGTAAAAACGCCGTGGCTGTTTTCAAGGAAAAGGGAGCCGCCGCGCTGAACGGCATTATGAACTTTTTCCGCGTGAAGGATACACTCCAAAACATGCGGAAGGACATGATCGGGGCGGTGAATGCCGCAGAGAGGTCTATCGCCAAGATCGAGGCGGTCAGTACGGAGTATCACGAAGTCGGCAGACACATAAAAAACATCGGGCGCGCCATGAGTGGCAAGGAGCTTATCGAGGACGCGAAGCCGGTCGGCAGAATCGCAAAGGCGGCACAGGCCCCGCAAAAGCTCAGAAAAGCCGTCGCGTCTGGCGCTGTTAAGGGCGTGGATAAGGCCATCGGCAAGCTGAACCGTATGGAAGCGAAGCAGGCCGAGAAAAAGCCGTCCATTCTCAAGAACCTGAACGACCTGAAAGAAAAGGCGGCGCAGGAAAAACGCGATATACCCGAACGCCCGGCGCGGCAACGGGAAGCCAGCCTTTAACAGTCTTACCCTACAGGCGGCAGGCGTGTAATACAGACACGCCCGCCGCCTTTTCCTTTGCGAACGGAGGTGAGAAACGCATTGCCAAAAAGGGAACAATTCAAAGCAAAGGACAAGATCACACATAAAATGACGCGCGATGGGCTGGTAGAGGTCAATGAGACGCAAGGTGAACAGCGCCGCGTCAGCCAGCGCGGGCAAGACTTCAATTTGCAGGAACGGCGGCAAGGCGCGGCGGCGGGCAATATCCATCAGGCGGTATCCGACAACAGCGTCCCCGCGCCCGCCCGAGGCCGTCATTCGCAGCCGCCGCATACCGAAAACCCGCCGACACAGCCCGCCGAAACTTATTCCCAAGTTGGGAATAAGTCGGAACGGGACGCGGACGGGCGGCAATCGGATTATCCGCACGGACAGCCGGAAGCGACACGGCGGGATTATTCGGAGCCGGACACGGGCCATCGGCCCAATACGGCGGCGCGGCCAGAGCATACCGGCGACGGCGGGCGCGAACCGCATCATACAAGAGCAACCGAATATAATGCCGACACCCGGCGCGGCGGGCATAGCAACAGGCGGCAATACGCCGCTCACGCGCAGGACAGCGCCCAAAAGCGCGCGCTTGCCCCGGAAAACGAGTATATGCCGCCGCAGGACACGGTATGGCAATCCGATACGGAAACACCGCCAGCGCCGCGCCATGAGGCTATAAAACCGCGAAATACAACCCAAAACGCTACAGAACCGGCGCGGACAGAGCGCGCCCCGGAGCGTACCGGGAGGCTGCGGTTTGGTGAAACGGAACAGGCCCCGCCCGCCGCGTCGCGCCAGAAAGGACGGAGGCCGTCTGCCGGAACGAAGTACCACCGTAAGTTTGCCGCCGACGCGGAAAACCCCGAACCGTCAGCTACGCCGCAGAACGCGACGGATATTCCCGCCTCCGACACCCCGGACACGGGCAGGCGGCACGACGGGCCGCGCCATGACCCCCATACCGCCCCCGGCGAAAACAAGGCGGCGGGGCCGGACGCGCCGAAGCGCGGCAAGCTGCAATTTACTCCCGACGATCTGCCCCCGGAGCCGCTCTCAACTAAGCTGACAAAGGCGCGGCGCAAGGCTGATCGCGCGGACGTGAAGCTGGGAAGGGCGCGGGATAAGTTGCCTGTCAAGCGAAAAGTACGGCTGAATAAAGAGTTTGACGCGGACAAGGGCAAGGTCAAACGCAGGCTATATATCGAGAAGGAGGTCAAGTCCCAGCGCGCCCATATCAAGGGGCCGCTCCCGCTCCGGCCCGTGAAGCACGGAGCCAACGCCGCCGTAGGTTACGCCCACAAAAAGATGTTTCAGGTGGAAAATGAAAACGTCGGCGTAAAGGCCGCGCACAGGGCGGAAATGGCCGCCGAGGGGCTGGGCCGCTCGGCGCTACGATTTGCGAAAACACGGCCCTACCGCCGCGTGACCAAGCTGGAACGAAAAGCGACAAAGGCGCATATCAAGCTCTCCTACCGTCAGGCATTGGAGGATAACCCCGCGCTGAAAAGCAACCTGCTCTCCCGCTTCATGCAAAAGCAGAAAATCAAGCGGCAGTACGCGAAAGCCGCCAGAGAAGCGAAAAAGGCGGCGCAGAGGGCAAAAAAAGGAGGCGACATGATCGGCAAGGCGGCGAAGGCCGTCGCCGGTTTTGTCAAGCGCCACCCCGCGCTGTGCATAACCATTTTACTGCTTGCCCTGCTGGTGCTGTTCATTATGTCGGCGTTTTCCTCCTGCTCCAATATCGCGGGCGGCGGCTTTTCCTCCGTGTTTATGTCCAGCTATCTCGCGGAGGACGCGGACATAGACAACACGGAATTATCGTATACCGAATGGGAAACCGACCTTCAAATACAGATCAATAACGCCGAGACAAGCTACCCCGGCTATGACGAATACCGCTATCAGGTGGACGATATAGGTCACAACCCGTTTGAGCTTATGGCCTACCTTACGGCGCGATACCAGGACTTCACGTTTAACGCCGTAGAAGCCGACCTGCGGGCGATTTTCGCGGAACAGTACACGCTTGAATTTATCCCCGAGATTGAAATTCGCACCCGCACCGTCTCCAGCACCGACCCTGAAACCGGCGAAGAATCTGAGCACGAGGAAGAATACGAGTGGCATATCCTCAACATCAAGCTGACAGCCCGCTCCTTCAACGAGGTTATCGCGCCGCGCATGGACGCGGAGCAGCGGGAAATGTACGGTCTTTACATGGAAACGCACGGCAACCGGCAATACCTGCTGAATCCCTTTGACTTCGATTGGCTGCCCCATGTGTCCAGCTATTACGGCTGGCGCATCCATCCCGTTACCGTGGCCAAAGACTATCATAAGGGTATCGACATCGCCGTTCCTACCGGCACGGACATACTGGCCGGGCATGACGGGCGCGTCGTGTCGGCTGGCAGCGCCGGGGATTACGGCATTGTGGTCGTTTTGGACGATGGCAAGGGCCTCGTCTCCAAGTACGCCCATTGCGATTCCCTGCTGGTATCCGTGGGTCAAGAGGTCGAAAAGGGCGACGTGATCGCCAAGTCGGGCAGCACCGGCAACTCGACAGGCCCGCATTTACATCTTGAAGTCATCAAAGACGGTCAATATTTGAACCCGCTGTTCTTCGCGGAGGGCGCGAACGGCGGCGCGGCTCCCGGCTCACCCGGAGGCCCGGTCATACCGGATTATTCCGGCGCGCCTATGGGCGACGGCTCTTATGGTGCCCTGATCGCTGCTGCGGAGGCGCACTTAGGCAAGCCCTATGTATTTGGTGCGAAGGGGCCGAACGCCTTTGACTGTTCCGGCTTCGTGTGCGCGGCGCTGAGGGAATCCGGCGTCAAAAATATTTCCACGAACGCGCAGGGACTATACAACGCCTGTACCCCTGTGTCATTAGCCAACGCCCAACCCGGAGACTTGTTATTTTTCCATTCGACCTACTCCACAAGCAACACGGTCACGCATGTGGCGATCTACTGTGGCGGGAACGTCATGCTCCACGCGGGCAAGCCCGTACAGTACACGACCTTTGACACACGGTACTGGCAAGAGCATTTCTACGCCGTGGGGCGCATATCAGACTGACCCATACACGCGCTTACCATAGGAGGTGTTTTAACGCATGAACCCCAAGCTACAGAAAATTAACGGCGAGATTGATAAAGCAAAGGCGAAAATCGCGGAGCAGCAAGCGCGGCTGCGCGAGCTGGAGCGGCAGCGGACGGAGCTTGAAAACGCTGAGATCGTGGCGGTATTCCGCAAGGAAAAGCTGACCGAGGATGATTTGGCCGCTTTTGTGCGGCAGATGTCGGCCCGCTCCCAGCCGGAAGCGCCCACCGCTCCCACCGGGCTATCTCCCGCCTACCAACCAAAACAGGAGGACATAGAAAATGAGGAATAAGGCATTAACCATTTTGGCGCTCATGCTGTGTGTGAGCGCCTTTTTCCTGCCCGTGACGGCCTACGCCGCCACCGATACAACGCCGCCCACGGTCAGAGCGTGGATTAACGGCGATCTGCTCCACGTCGAGGCATACGACGATACCGGCGTGGAATCGGCGTATATAGGAAGCGCCCGCGTCAATTACCGCGTGGACGGCTCGTTCGATCTGCTCCTGCGCGACTACGCGGGCAGCGACGAGTATATCAGCGTGTACGCCGTGGATTTTTCCGGGAATAAGTCAAACGTGGTGCAGCTAAAGAATCCGTATTATACAGCGCCCACACCAAGCCCGGCCACGCCGACGCCGACAGCGCCAGCGGCCACCCCGAAGCCGACAACGCCCGCGACGCCATCCCCGGCCCCCACCCAAACCCCGGAACCGACGCCCGAACCGTCCGAAACGGCTGTACCCGCGGAGCAGAAGCCGTTTACGCCGGATGGCACCGGCACCGTCGTGGATGATGTTATGGAACAAAACGGCAAGGAGTTCCTCACCATCACGACCCCGGACGATAACGTGTTTTACCTTATCATTGACCGGCAGCGCGACAGCGAGAACGTCTATCTCTTAAACGCCGTCACCGAGAACGATTTGCTGGCGCTGGCAAAAAAGAGCGACGGCACAAGCGAGAGCGCCGTTCCCACGCCCCAGCCAACGACGCCTGCGCCCACGCCCGAACCTACGCCCACCCCGGAACCGGAACCGCCTATCAAGGATAGCGGCAACACCGGCTCGATTATCTTTATCGTGATAGCCGCGCTTGCGGCGGGCGGGGCCGGTTACTACTTCAAGATAGTGAAACCCAAGCAGGACGCGCCAGCCGACGAGGACGATTACGACGAGGACGATACGGATTATGAGGATGGGCCTGACGCCGTTGCCTTGATCGGCGATGATGAAGATTATGAGTTTAGCGACTTTAGCGGCGAGGAAATGGACGAGGATTCCGACCCGAACGACGAGGAATAACAGAGCGCGCAATCCCGCCCTTTGGCATGAGCCGGAGGCGGGATTTTTTTGCGCCGAAAGGAGCAAGCGTATGTCAAAGAAACGCAGAAAGAAGAATGTTTCCCGCAACCGGCCCGCCAATGCGCCGGTGAAAAGGCCCGCGCCCACACAGACCGCAACGGCGCAGCCATCAGCCGTTAAGAGTGCGGCGGTAAAAAAGCCGTTCCCGTACAAAACCGCCGCTATCGTCACCGTCATGCTCATATGCGCGACGCTGGGCGTGTGGTTCGCTATTTCCCCCGCCCTTGAAAAAAGCAGGATGATGGAACAGCAAAACGCCTTGCTTGACAGCATCGAGCAAGGCGACGGCGAGATCGTGCTGGACGCGGCCCTTGCCGCCGCCGTCGTGGATTTTTACGACGGAGGCGAGGAAGCCACGGAGCCGGACGCCCCCGCTGACCCTATCGGCACGGAAACGGGAGAGGCGACGGAAGCCACAGCGCCAGCGGAAACCGCCGAGCCGGTGGACACGGTTATCACGGGCATCGGCATCCTGACGATTGAGAAAATCAATGCCAAGCTGCCCGTCACGGACGGCGTGACAACGGCGCAGCTAAAGGTTGCAGTGGGCCGCGTCCGGGGAACACCGGAGATCGGCGCGGCGGGTAATGCCGTGATCGCCGGACACCGCAGCTACACCTACGGCCAGTTTTTCAACCGGCTGGACGAGGTGGAGATCGGCGACGTTATCCGCTATCAGCCCAAAGACGGCGAGGCGATGGAGTTTAGCGTTTACGAGATTTTGGAGGTAGACCCCGGCGACCCCGCCGCGCTTGAACAGCCGGAGGATAAAAACATCATTACCCTGCTCACCTGTACCCCGGTGAGAACCGCGACGCACCGGCTTTTAGTCCGGGCCGAACGCATTTCATAGAAGGAGGCAAACGCATTGAAGCGCATACTATCAACACTTCTGATGCTGTGCATTGTTTTCAGCATGGTATTACCCACTACCGCTTTCGCGGCTGATACGGAACTCCCCATAGGCTTTTCCGACAGCGGCCCCATCACGGAGGAAACCCTTGAGGCCAGCCCCACCGACGCCCCGGAGAGCGTTGCACCGGAAACGACGGAGGAAACACGCCCGGCAGACGAACCGGAGGACAACCCGGCAGAAATTCCCCCGGAGATACCACCCGCCGACATTCCGCAAGAAATGCCCGGCGCGGTTTGTGAAACGCCGGAAATATCCTTGTTCAGCGAGTTTGTCGGGGAGGGCAGCGAGTTTTACACAAAAATCCGATTGACTGTCACCGACCGGCAGGGCAATCCCCTGTCCGGCGCGGTTTACGGTCTTTATAAAACAAACGGCTCTTTCGTGGAATACCTGACCACGGATTATTCCGGCGTCGCCGTTTCAAACGATGTGCCGGTGGATACCGATTACTATTTAGTTGAGATTACCCCGCCCGCAGGCTATGCGCCGAACACGGGCCGTAAGGACATTATTTTATCCGAGGTCTGCGCCCCATCGCGTATCGACGTGACCGCCGAGTACGACCCCATCACGGGCAGGATTGAGGTTATCAAGACAGACGAGTATCAGCAGCCGCTCCCCGGCGCGGGCTTTTATGTTTACAACGAAAGCACCGGGCAGCTTGTGGACACCATCATCACCGGGCAGGGCGGAACCGCCACAACCATAGATTTGCCTTACGGATGGTATGAATTGTACGAATACCTTACGCCGGAGGGCTACGACGGCGGCGGCTACTACATGGCGCAGATAGAGTTCGAGGGCGAAACCGCGACCGTATACGTCACCAATCAGCTTTCCCGCGCCTATGTCCAGGTGTACAAGACCGGCGAGGACGAGCGCAAGATACAGGGCGCGGTTTTCTCCATCTATAGGGCTGGCGGCGAGTGGGTGGAGGACGTTACCACCAATAGCGGCGGCTACGCCTATTCCAGCGCCCTTGTGCTTGGAGAGTATTACCTGATTGAAAAGAGCGTACCCGAAGGGTATAAGATAGACACTGAACCGCATTATTTCACTCTGTCCTACTCATGGCAGACAGTTTACATCGACCTTGTAAACGAGCGCGACGGCAATCCCGGCAGGCTCAAAATCATCAAGACGGACGAGAACGAAAACCCGCTTTCCGGCGTGGTATTCGGGCTTTACCGCGCTTGGGACGGCAAGAAGCTGACCGAGCTTACCACGGGCGCGGACGGCATGACCGAGTACGGGCCGCTCATTCCGCAGGATTATTACCTTATAGAGCTTGTCGGCAAGGACGGTTACGAATCGAACGGCGGCCAGATCGCTTTCACCATTGAAAAGTCGGGAACCACCGCCGTCGTAGTCGTAGTGAACCCCAAAGCGCGCGTATTTGGCAAAATAAAAGCCGTCAAGCAGGACGAGGCGGGCAATCCGCTCCCCGGCGTCCGTTTCGGGCTTTACTGCGCGAAGGGTAATCTGTTGCAGGAAATGGTAACGGGCGCGGACGGCACCGCGACCAGCGGCGTCCTGAACGCTGGCGATTACTACCTTGTGGAGCTTGCCGGGATTCCCGGCTATGTTGCCGATACGGGGCAGCACCCCGTCACCATATCGCAAAACAATGTCACCGTTCCGATCACGATTATCAACCCCCGGATAACCGGCAGCCTCAAAGTCATTAAGACAGGCGACGGCGGCGAACCGCTCCCCGGCGTCGTATTCGGGATTTATAAGGACGGCGGCAAGATCACCGAGCTTACAACCGGCCAGGACGGAACCGCGACAAGCGGCGCGATGTACTACGGCGCTTACGAGCTGCGGGAGCTTTCCACCGTTCCGGGCTACGAGCTGCTGGACGTATCCATCCCGTTTTCCATCTTAACGGACGGCGCGGTTATTGAGATTCCCGTCACCAACCCGCTTATTTACGGAGGCGTGAGTATCCTCAAAACGGATGAAAGTGGCGCGCCCTTGTCCGGCGCGGTGTTCGGGTTGTACAGACGCGGACAGGAGCAGCCGGTTATGGAGCTTACCACCGGCGAGGACGGCAGAGCCGAAACGAGCGGCCTTGTGATGGGCGATTACTTCCTGCGGGAACACGCCGCCCCGGAGGGCTTCGCGCCGATTGAGGAAGATATACCGTTTTCCGTTACCGCGCAGGGAGAGGTAACAGCAATCACCGTCCCGAACGCCGCGGGGAGCGGCATTATCCGTGTTGTGAAATACGGCGAGGGCGAAATCACTGTGCCGAATGAGGAAGTACAGCCCGCCGCCGCGAATTATGCCGAACGCTTGCCCAGCGTGGTATTTGAGGTTTACCGCGCTTCGGATAACGAGTATGTAACCATAATCACGACGGACGAGAACGGCGTCGCGGAGACCGCGCTTCCGCTTGGGGCCTACTATCTGCTGGAGAAGCAGACCGCCGAGGGTTACAGGCTGCCGGAGGGCGGCTTTTCTTTTACCCTGACGGAACACGGGGCTACGGTTGAGCTTCCCATCCAGAATCAAAAGGAACCGGAACCGCCCGCCGAGCCTGACCCCGGCGCGATAAAGGTTATCAAGAAAGCGGAGGAAACCGGCGCGCTTCTGACCGGCGCGGTGTTCGCGCTGCATGAAGCGAACAGCGGCCTGCTGTTGGCTACGATAACGACAGGCGCGGACGGCATGGCCTTATATGAGCTTCCCGAGGGCAGCTATTACCTTGTGGAGCAGACCGCGCCCGCAGGCTTCCAGCTTACGACGGAGCATATCGGTTTCGCTGTCAAGACCGGGGAAACGGTTGAGGTCGTTGTCACCAACGCGCCGATACCCCCAACGCCCACAACCGGCCAAATAAAGCTCATAAAGAAAGCGGAGAGTACCGGCGCGCTTCTGACCGGCGCGGTATTCGGCGTGTATGACGCCGCTAACGACATCAAGATCACAGAGCTTACCACCGGCGCGAACGGCGAGGCCGTGAGCGGGGAGCTTCCCGCTGGCGCTTACTATCTGCGCGAGGTCAAGGCCCCATCCGGCTTTATCCTTTCCACAGAAAAGACAGGCGCGACGGTCAAGGCCGGGGAAACGGTCACTATCACCATAACCAACACGCCCGCGCCCTCCGACGAACCCGACCCGCCCGCGCCCGGTACGGTGAAGGTTACTAAAAAAGCCGAAGATACCGACAAGCGGCTTTCCGGCGCGGTATTCGCCATTTATCGCGCGTCCAACGATAAGAAGGTTGCTGAAATCACTACGGGCAAAAATGGTACGGCCTCCTATGAGCTTGAGGCCGGGCGATACTATCTTGTGGAGCGGACGGCCCCGGAGGGCTACAAGCTCAACACCGATAAGATCAGCTTCACGATAAAATCCGGGGAAACAAAGGAAATCAACGTAACAAACGCCCTTAAAGACCCGGATGCTCCCGACACCGGCAGCCTGTACCTTGTAAAGAAAGCCGAAGGTACGGGCGCTCGGCTTCCCGGCGCGGTATTCGGCGTGTACAAAACGTCCGGCAACGCGAAGGCTACGGAGATCACCACCGACAGCGACGGCGAGGCCCTTTGCGACCTTGAACCCGGCAGCTACTATCTGCGTGAGCTTAAAGCGCCGTCCGGCTATGTGCTGGAAAGCGTGTCCATCCCGTTCACGGTCAAGGTAGATTCCACCGTCCGCGTGGAAGTCACCAACATGCGGCAGCAGGCAAACGGTAATATAAAGCTCGTTAAGCGCGGGCCGGACGGCGAGACTGTTTCCGGCGCGGTATTCGGAATACACAAGGCGTCGGATAATACGAAGGTTTCTGAAGTCACCACAGGCAGCGACGGCACGGCTTTCTACGAGCTTGCCCCCGGCGCGTACTATCTGTTGGAGAAAACCGCGCCGACAGGCTATGTGCTGAACACCGACAAGCACAATTTCACCATAACCTCCGGGCAAACCGTGGAAGTGCGCGTAGTCAATCAGCGCACGGCTCCCGCGCCCAATCCCACGCCGTCCGGCGTCGAGGAAATCCCCAAGACCGGCGAAGCGTTCCCCTATGGCAGCTATGCGTTGGCGGCCCTGTTCATGGCGCTTACCCTGCTGTGCGGCGTCATGCTGTACCGTGGGCGCGGGCAAAGGAAAATAACAACATAGGCGCAGACTGAGCAGGCGCGGGATTCCCCGCGCCTGTCCTATTCTTCGGGCGTCAATACGTCCGATTCGTACTCATCTTCGACAATATCGTTCCCATCCGTTTCAAACCACTCCATGAGCGACCAGTAGAGCGATTGCGGCTCGTCGTGCATTTGATTGTAGAACGTCATTGCTTTATCTTCACCGTTGTTAAGTTCAAGACACAGTGACCAAAGCGGCAGACGGCTTTCGTCTGGCGGGCGTTCCGGCTCCCCCTGTTCGGCAGGCACAGGCTCCGGGGCCGTCTCGTCCTCCGCTTCGTCCGTATCCTCGTCGGAGAACGGGTCAAAATCATCATCGTCCGGCCCGGCGTCGCTCAAATCCTCGTCCCAAAAGAGCGCGTCAAGCTCATGGATAACGGCTTTCAGGAACCGGCGCGCGTCTTGGCGGTCAATGGTTATCTCCGTCTCCCGCCCGTTTTCGGGCGCATCGTAGTCCGTGCGCCGTATCAGGCCGGTATCGTCCATTTCCACGCGGACGTGAACGGGAATCTCGTCGCCCCATTCGTCCCATACCTCGCCGTGCAGGAACAGTTCAAGGGAAAAGGCGGTCAGGCCCTTCTTGATCTGGCTGCGCTCGTAGCGCGGAAACTTCATTCCGTGCGTATTTCTCGCGGCCTCGCTGACCTCCGGGCGCTTGTCGTTCATCTTGCCGCGCAGCCATTTGATTTCCTGCTCGGACAGGTAACGGAACGCCATGCCCTCGATTTTGCGGAGCGTCGTTTGCTCCGACCGCTCGGCGGGCGAGAGCGTAGCGCAAGCTTTGCAGATATGAGCCGCGTGGCCTTTGCCGGAAAACTTCTCGTTTGCCTTATGCTCCCCGCATATCCGGCAGTAGTGGCCGTGGAGCTTGTTGCTGCCATGCTGTTTGCTTTTCTTCTTTGACGCCACGCGGTTTCACCCCCCTGTTACCACGCCGCCCATCCTTCCGATGGGCGGCAATCTTTTTTACAAGTATATCACAATTACGCAATACCCCGATTGGAAAGAGAGGTATCTCATGGAAAAATATCTTGTTATCGCCGAAAAACCGGCAACGGCACGGAGCATTGCCGCCGTGCTGGGCGCGAACGAGAAAAAGGACGGTTATCTGCAAGGCGGCGGGTATATCGTCTCATGGTGCGTCGGGCATCTGGTGGGGCTGGCCCAAGCCGACGCCTACGACGAAAAATACGCCAAGTGGCGCTATACCGATCTGCCCGTGATACCGTCCGTCTGGAAGCGCGTCGCCGCGAAGGACAGGGCCGCGCAGCTTAAAACGCTGGCCGCCCTTATGAAAAGCGCCGAGGTCGATACGGTGATAAACGCCTGCGACGCCGGGCGCGAGGGCGAGCTTATCTTCCGGCTGGCCTATGAATACTGCGGCTGCAAAAAGCCCATTCAAAGGCTGTGGATTTCCAGCATGGAGGACGCGGCGATCAAGGCCGGTTTTGACAATCTTCGGCCCGGCGCGGATTACGATAACCTGTACGCCGCCGCGCTCTGCCGCGAAAAGGCCGATTGGCTGGTGGGCATCAATGCCACACGGCTGTTTTCGGTGCTGTACCGGCAAACCCTGGGCGTCGGGCGCGTACAATCCCCCACGCTGGCCCTGCTTGTGGAGCGCGAAAAGGCAATCGCGGCTTTCGTCAAGGAGCCTTTCTATACGCCCGAGCTGGATTGCGGCGCGTTTACCGTGTCCGGCGAAAAGCTGAAAGACAGCGCCGGGGCCGACGCCATCCGCGCCGCCTGCGACGGCAAGACCGCCGCCGCCGTTTCGGTCAAGCGTCAGGAAAAGAGCGCAGCGCCGCCCAAGCTCTACGACCTCACCACCCTACAGCGCGAGGCCAACCGTCTTTACGGCTACACCGCCCAGCAGACGCTTGATTACGTCCAAGCCTTATATGAAAAGGCTTTGTCAACGTACCCGCGCACGGATTCGCGTTTTCTCACCGAGGACATGGCGGCGGGCTTGCCGGTTCTCGTCAGTCAGGCCGCGCTCATTGTTCCCGGTGTCCGGGGCAGCGAGGCTATCGTCTGCAATACGGAACAGGTGATTGATAATGCCAGAGTCACCGACCATCACGCCATCATCCCCACAATCAAGATTCAAGACGCCGATCTTGCTGCCCTGCCTGCCGGTGAGCGCGATATTTTGCTCATGCTGGCGGCGCGGCTGGTCTGCGCCGTGGGCGAAAAACATACCTATGCCGAAACCGTTGTCACGCTGGATTGCGAGGGCCATTCCTTCACCGCGAAGGGCAAGGCCGTACTGCGCGGCGGCTGGAAAGCCGTGGAGGACGCCTACCGCGCCTCTCTCAAAAACAAACCCGAAACCGAGGACGGCGAGGATGATAAAACCCTGCCCGATATTGCCGAGGAACAGGCGTTTGAGAACGTCCGCGCGTCGGTAAAAGAGGGCTTCACGTCACCGCCCAAGTCCTACACCGAGGACACGCTGTTAAAGGCTATGGAGACGGCGGGCGCGGAAGATATGCCGGAGGACGCGGAGCGCAAAGGGTTAGGCACTCCCGCCACCCGCGCGGGCATCATTGAAAAGCTGGTAAAGACTGGCTCGGTGGAGCGGCGCAAGAAGCAGCTCATCCCCACGGAAAAGGGCGTCAACCTGATTGCCGTACTGCCCGACGTTATCAAATCGCCCATGCTGACCGCCGAATGGGAAAGCAGGCTGAAGGAGATCGAGCGCGGCGCTCTGCCCGGCGACGGCTTCATGGACGGTATCGCGGCCATGACCCGCGAGCTTGTGGCGGCGCACGATGCGCCGAACCCCGAATATCTTCCCCTGTTCGCGCTCCCCATGCGCGGCGATGTAATCGGCGTCTGCCCGCGCTGCGGCGGTGCCGTGTATGAGGGCAAACGGGGCTTTTACTGCGCGGACAGGGCTTGCGGCTTCATGCTTTGGCGCGATAACCGTTTTTGGGCCTCAAAGAAGAAGGAAATCACAAAGACCGTCGCCGCCGCGATGCTCAAAGAGGGGCGCGTCTCCATGACCGGCCTGTATTCCGAAAAATCCGGCAAGAGCTACGACGCCGTTGTCGTGATGCAACCGGGCGAAAAGGGCGGCAAGTATGTCAATTTCAAGCTGGAATTTTCCAATGATAAGAAAGGGGCTAAAAAATAATGAAATCTACCATTCCCATGAATATTTCCGCTCGGTTTCTAAACAAGCTCGGGCTTTCCATTTGGCTCGCCCTGCCCGCCTCCGAAGCACAGTTTAAGGCGGCGCTCGATAAAATCTACTCGTATAGAAATGTTTATGCCGTTACCGGGTACGCTTCCACCATTCCCGGCCTTACCGCCGATATGCTGGCGGACGCGCCCCTGTCGCTCGTAAACTATCTGGCGGCCCGGCTGGAAAAGCTGGACGAGTGGGGCCTTGATAAGCTGGCCGCGCTCATGGAGAGCGATATGCGCCCGCAAACCACCGAGGAATTGATAAGCTATCTCCAAAAGGAGGACTGTTACCTGTTCCTGCCCGACATCTTCACGGTGGAGGAATTGGGCCGGTACTACCTCTATGAAAGTGGCCTTGCCGAAATGCCAAAGCGGTGGAAGGACGCCATTGGCCTTGTCGTGTTCGGCATGAACGCCGCCGATCTGGAAAATGGCGCGTTTACGTCTCGGGGGTATATCGCCCGGCTTTGCGATAAGAAACGAAAAAAGGAGATAACCGTCGAAAGCGTTCCCGTGAGATACCGGCTGCCGGAGCCGGGAGGCGCTTTCGCGTTCGATCAGACGGAAGGAGCGGAACAATGAGCAGACGCACAAGGCAGCGTCAGGGCCGGGATTTTCCCGCGCCCGGCGATTATCTGAAAAACGCGGAAATGGCCGTTGAGGGTAACTACAACATGGTCGGCGACGGCCTTATCAATAACGTCGCCCGGCGCGACGATCTGACGGACGGGCAGACGTGGGACGAGCTTCGCAACCTCGCTCCCGAAACCCTGCCGGAAGAAAAACAGTCCGTCCTTGACCGGTTGGAACAGTACCGCGAACAGGCGAAGGCCGCCGCCGAGCAAAACGAACTATACCCGGTGGACGGCCATGCGCCCGTCGATGTGCTTGCCCCTCCCGAGCGCGGGTTGTGGTAAGACGATATGCCCGGCATGGAAATTTGAACGATACGCGCCGTCCGCGTTCATCACGCTGGCGGCGCGTTTTATTATTACGGACATGGAGGTGAAACCAATGCCCGAAGAAAAACGCATGATTGAAAGCTACGAGGTCAAACACGTGTTGCAACTTGCGGGCGGTGAGGTTGTATTGGCGGAGGACATGGCCGCCGCCGAGCCTTACATGGTGTGCGACTGCAACAGGGATAACCCGTTTAGCATGGACGTTTACACGAATATAAGCGTCAGCGCCGATTATCTTGAAGTGATGCACGAATTTCTGCGACTGCGCCGCCATGCGCGTCTCGTTTATCGAAGCGGAACGCTCCCAGCGCGGCGTTACCCATATTCCGCTCACCGCCGACGATTGCATCAAAGGCAGCCTTAGAGAGCATTACAAAGACCGGCTTGTCGTTATAAAGCCGGAAAAGCTGACGCCCTCGGCGCGCACGGCTGACCGTCAACTGCTGCTGGCGTTAAGCGGCAATGGATGCAGTCCCGACGCGCGCGGCACGGCTGTGTTTTGCAAAAACCTGTTTACCGGCGAAACGGCCCGTTGGGAACGGTTCGACGTGGCCGGTATCATTGACCCGGCTAAAATGCCGTCATGGGCGGCTGAAAAGCTGGCGGCGCTGCAAAAGCCGGTGGAAAAAGAATCCGTCCTCGCACGGCTGGACGCTGCCAAAAAGGATGCCGAGCGCGATAATCCCACGCCGAAAGAACATAGAAGCAAGGGGCCGGAGCTTTGATTCCGGCCTCTTTTACATGAGGAAGGAGGTCAAGCATGGCTGATAACGTCAGTACGAAAAATCAAGTGAAGGAGATCGCCGAACGGCTGGAACAGGGCGTAAAGGAGCTTTTTGAGAGCGATAAATACAAGGCGTACCTGAAAACCATGTCAAGATTCCCGAGGTATAGTACCCGGAATACCCTGCTCATCCATATGCAAATGCCGGAGGCCACGCACGTCGCCGGGTATAGGGCTTGGGAAAAGGATTTCGGACGGTATGTAATGAAGGGCGAAAGAGGCATCAGGATTTTCGCACCTAAGCCGTTCACCGTAAAAAAGGAGCAGCAAGTAGTAGACCCCGATACCAATAAGCCAATCCTGGGGTCGGACGGTCTGCCGCTCACGGAGGAAGTCGAAAAACAGTATGCGCGTTACAGGGTTGTATACGTGTTTGACGTATCGCAAACGGATGGCAAGCCCTTGCCGTCGCTGGTCGAGGATTTGACAGGCGACGTGCGGCACTATGAGCTTTTCATGGACACGCTACGGGCCGTGTCGCCGCTGCCGATAGTCTTTGAGGCGCTTGACCCCGATACGGACGGCGTATGCCGCTACGGTAATAACATCGCCATCCGGGAGGGCATGAGCGAGATACAGACCGTCAGCGCGGCGATACATGAGATTGCCCATGCAAGATTACATGATATTAACAGCTTGCGAGAGCAGGACGAGACAGTTAAGCCAAAAGACCGCCGCACAAAAGAGGTAGAGGCCGAGAGTGTTTCCTACGCCGTCTGCCAGTATTACGGTATAGAGACAGGCGCAAACAGCTTCGGTTATCTCGCCGAATGGAGCAAAAGCCGTGAACTAAAGGAGCTTAACGCCTCGCTGGACACAATCCGTAAAGCGGCGGCTGATCTGATCGAGGGCATCGACAAGCATTTCCTCGCGTTTGCCAAAGAACGCGGCATCGACCTGACCGTCGATATACCCACGCCGGAGACGGCGACTGAGCCGAACGTGCAGCGAAACGACCGTGAAACGTCGCTGGAGCATCAAATATACAATAAATTTGCGGATTTGTTTCCGCAGTTTATGAGCGGTGAATACAGCTCCCTGCGGCTGGAAGCCGAATACGCGAAGCCGCTCGTGCTTGAATGGGTTTTTGGTGATTTGATTTCCATTGCTCATAGCTACGAGTTAAACGGCGAACCCGCATATGAGCCACGGGTTTTCCTTAGTGTCAACAGAGAGCAACAGACGTTGACCGCAAGCTCTTTTGAATTGAGCGAACCGCCGAGGAACGATATTGTCTACCAAGAGGCGGGCAAGCCGGATGTCGCAATGCAACAGAACATCAACAGCTTTACGTCACAGTGGCTTGACAGGGCCGCAGTACAAGGATTCAAGCCGGTTGAAGCAACGATTGAGATTGGTGGCGAGGATATACGAATAACATTTGACGCGGACGGCAATCCCATCACGCCGGAGCAGGCCGAAAAGCAATACGAATTAGGATTCGGCTATATGGGAAACGGCCTTACGGTTTGGAACCGTCTTGAAGAAAAAAACAACGATTATGTAACCGTTGCCCATATTGACCGCGACCGCTCGGTGACAATTTACGATAAGGATATGCCGGAGGATGTCCGGGCGCGTATCGAGGAAACAGCACGGACAACTCAATCGCCGGTACTTAACCCTTTGCCTGAAAAGCAACCCGATTATGAGGAATGGAGCGAACCGGCCACGGCGGAGAACGCGCCCGATCAGCCGGGCATACCCTCCGACGATGTGGACGCTTATTTGCCCGAGCCGGATCTGACCTCCGAGGAAGCCGCGATACTCGCCCAAGAAGGAGCGGCAGCTTTACGGGATATTGACGAGGAACAGCTTGAACCGGCCACACCGTTTGATATAGGCGGCATTGTCCCCGATTTAGATGTACAGGACGAATACTACCCTCCCGACGCCGCTATTGGCTTGTCCGAACGTGACCTGTTTGGCTATACCCATGATGATATGCTGCCGCTGACCCAAGAACGCGCTTCGGAGCTTTTCGCCCAAGACATGACCGTTTACATGCTCTATCCCGACAACACCGAGGCGATGGTATTTGACGGTGAGGAAATTACGGCGCATGACGGCATATTCGGCATCGACGCCGGGGAATGGCGTGAATCCCCGGAGTACAAAAGAATGGACGCCGAACGGAGCGAGGGAACGCGGGAGGCTGCACTGCTGTATGGCGAGGGAAACGCTTTCGGTATCTATCAGCTAAAAGGCGGCGACGAGCTGCACTATCACCGCTTCACGCCGCTTGACCAGATGGAAAAAGAGGGGCTGACCGTTGACCGCGCCAATTACGAGCTTGTCTACACCGCGCCCCTAACGGAGCGGATTGAGTTTCTTACTGACAGGTATCCCGCCTTGAATAAAATCTATGATACGTTCAACACGCAGCACCCCGAGGACTTTACAGGACATTCCCTTTCGGTCAGCGACGTGATTGTGCTGAAATACAACGGCGATTATTCTTCCCATTTCGTTGACAGTGCGGGATTTGTGGAGATAGACGCCTTTCTCGGCGGGGAAACACGGCATGAACAGGCCGCCGAAGCGCCCGCGCCGACTTCTTCCCAAGTTGGAAATATGTCGCAGTCTCCATTGACTGACGGCCCCACCGTGGCCGAACTTAAAGCGGAGGTAGACGCCGGACGGCAAATATCCCTGATCGCTCTTGCAAATGCGGTGCGTAACGAACGCCAGCAAGACGCGCGCAAGGAGCGGCCCTCTTTGCTTGCACAGCTTCAAGAGTATAAAAATAACGCGGCCCAGGGCGCGGATTCCACAAAAACAGCGCCAAAACACGACGTTAATCGGGAGGTGTGACAGGTATGCGCGAATACGATGTGCATTTTTCATTTTATGACGAACAATACGGAAACTTTGACGATGTGAGCTATAAGGTCATGGCCGAAAACCCTTTTGAAGCGCGGGAAAAGGCATGGCCTTTATGCGATCAGGACGGCGACACGCTGTTTCGCAGCAATATAAAGCAATACGCGATTACATGGACGCCGAACCTTCTCGACGCCGGGGATTATTTCTACGCGCAGGCCGCCTCGGTAAAGGAATCTATGGGGCGGATAAACAACGTGCAAATCCCCAACGCCCGCATTTCCAACCCCGAGTATGAACAATCGCTGAAAGCGGAGCATCATTTCGACTTCGGCTCTCTCCGTGCGATAGATTTCATGGCAAAGGATTTATACGCGGACAAGGGCATGGTTCCCCCGTCCATATACGAGGAATTGCACTACACCGAAAAGCTGTGTGAACAACTCGGCTGGGGCGACAAAGCCGACGCTTTGTGGGACAGGATGGATAAAGCCAAGAAATGGGATCAGGGCGCGATATACTCTATCCGCGACCTGTTCAAAGACGGCTATACATGGCTGTGCGGAGAAACAACGCATTTCCGGGAGCAGTTTGACCGGCACGGAATTTTCCCTGTCCATAACAATTTGGATGAGCGCGATTACAGTTACATTTCGCGCTGGCAAAGGGCGCGGAAGGTAGATAACATGGGCAGGCTTCCCGCCCTGACGAAAGCCGATGTGATTAAGCACAGCGCCGAGCATATGGACTTTTACGGGCAAACCCTGCTTCTTAATTTTGACCGTGCGGCAGACAGACACCGTACTCCCGAAAACATGCTATGGACGCCAATCGACACGTCGGAACGCGGCGAAGTAATCCAAAACGGCGCGCTTCTCGCCGAAAACCTCATCACGGGCGAGCGCATGACCTTTCCCAAAGATGCTTTTATCGGCGTATTAAGGCCGGAGCTTGCCGCCGCGTTTGACTTCGACGCGCTGAAAAGCATGGCGGCCCAGCGGGAGCAGGGAGAGAAGCCGTCCCTCCTTACCCAGCTACAAGATGCTAAAAACAGGGCGGCACAGGAGGCAAACATGCCGAAAACAGCGCCCAAAAAGGACACTAATCTGGCGATGTAGCGGCAGCACCGCCCGTGGCATCGTTGACCGGCCCCATCCAGGCGCGTACTGTTAGTATAGGCGGCCAGCCGGAAAACAGGCGGCGCGCAAAATGAAAACAAAGGAGATGCGAACAATGGAAAAGTTTACGGTTGAGGAAATGGCCCTGATGTGTATTTTCGACACAAGCAGCCGCGCCCGGCTTATGGAGGATTTGCGCGAGAGCTTGGACGATACGGACGATGCGGATATGGCGGAGCTTACGCGGCAGGTGCTTGACCGTCTTGACGGCATGACCGACGCGGAGTTTGACGCGCTTGGGCTTGACCCCGACTACATTCTTGACGAACAGGAGGAATAGGCGCTTTGGCTACTACAAAACTGCAACTGTATTCCGAGCTTGCGCAGCGGCAGGCCGAACAGGTAACGCGGGGACGCGGGAACTGGACGGCCTTTCTCGACACCGCAGCGAGGTTATACAAGTATCCGTTTAACGAACAGCTTTTGATTTACGCCCAGCGGCCCGACGCCACGGCCTGCGCCCCGTTGGAAATGTGGAACGACCCCATGCACCGTTTGGTACGGCGTGGCACGGCGGGCATCGCGCTCATTGACGATACCGGCAGCCGCCCGCGCCTGAAATACGTCTTTGACGTGGCCGATACCGAACCCGCGCGGGAAAACGCCCGCAACCCCTATCTTTGGGAAATGCGCGAGGAACATGAGGCCCCGGTCATGGATGCGTTCGCCAAGACCTATGACGATGTGAGCGGCAGTTTCGCCGATACCCTTTTCAACATTGCCTCACAGCTTGCCGACGAGTATTATGGTGATAACGCCCGTGAAATCAGATACAGCGCCGAGGATAGCTTTTTAGAGGAATACGACGATTTTAACCTCGGCGTCGTTTACCGAAACGCGCTGACCGTCAGTGTTGCATACAGCGTGATGTCCCGGTGCGGCATCGACACAAGCTACTATTTTGAGGACGAGGACTTTCAGCCAATCTACGACTTTAATACGCCCGCCGCGCTCTACGCGCTGGGAACCGCCGTCAGCGACCTGTCCGAGCAGGTTTTACGGGATATTGAGATCACAATAAAAAAGTATGAGCGGCAACATGCTGTCAGCCAGACACTGGCCGCCGAAAGGAGTGCAGAGCATGAGCGAAACAAAAGAGCTAACCTACAGCCGCGTGGGGGATTATATGATTCCCGACCTGATTCTGTCGGAGCCGCCCGAGGAATTGACGGAGCCGATAGGCAAATACGGCAGGATGCGCCGGAGCTTTCTCAAGGAACACCGGGCCATAACGTACAACACGATGTTGCTGAACGAGACGCTGTTTCCCCATCTGCGGGAGATCGACCAGGCGGCGAACGAGCGGATGACGCTGTTAATGAAGGAACTAACGGAGAACAACCCGCCCCCGGACAAGGCAGCCGATCAAATGACCTGGGTACAGCACATGAACAGCCTGAGATCACAGGCCGAGGAAATGATAATGAACGACCTGATATACAGCTAAACGAGGACGCGGAACTGCCGCCCGAGCAATCGGGCGGTATTTCTTTGCCCGAAAACATGCAGCCGGGCGCATATCGGTACTATTCCGTAAGGCGTCCCGTTGACATTGGCACATACCCCGGCAATCCCCGGCCCATCGGGATTGTGAACTTTGACAGCCGGACACCCATTGAGGACGGCGCGTTTGAGGCGTGGGGCTATCTTGAATATGACCGGCCCCTGACGAACAAGCAGATTGACGATTACGAACTGCGGGCCGCGCAGGGCAATTCGC
>Ga0153945_1000068_pt1 | contig 31701 bp, 25 predicted proteins | sample TSNJ029MetaG_FD_104720 | JGI IMG/M metagenome (GOLD analysis project Ga0153945, IMG submission 104720) | Attine ant fungus gardens microbial communities from New Jersey, USA - TSNJ029 MetaG | ecosystem: Host-associated > Fungi > Mycelium > Unclassified | place: USA: New Jersey, Wharton State...
CACCTTCCTTCAGACTCGCAGTTACCCACGACGCCCTTGGTGTTCAGCTATATCCTTCCCACTACCGGGTGGATTTCGGGACTCTCACCCTTTAGAACATGCGCCCGCCGGGCGCACAATCAAAAGGCAGGTGATTCATCCACCTGCCTTTTGTTATACTATTTCGCCGCCGCTGCAGTGCCTGCATATTTATTGGAGGCTGCCGCCTGTTTTGTCTCCAAATACCAGCCAAATGTTTCTGGAATCATATTACTTAGTTCCTCGATGGTCCACTTTTCCTCATTTCCCTTCCGAATCAGGCCAAGCGGTTTTCTCTCGCGCGGATACAGACCCACGTCACAGCCGCCAATATAAAAATACTCCCCGGTACAGCTGCATGTTTCAGAACACAGATATACCGTCATTGGCGCAACCATATCCGGCGTGGCCGGTGAAGGTTTTGGCGTTCCGCCGTACGCTTCCTTTGATCCTGGGAACAGTGTTGTTACCGCTGATGGGAAAATACAGTTTACATTAATTCCGTCCGGAGCCAACTCGTACCCCAACTCAGCCACAAACCCCATGACGGCCGCCTTACTTGCCGAGTATACGGCCGATTTTCCATTTCCAAATGCACCCTTGGAGGAATACATTACGATCCGCCCGTAACCTTGATCTCTCATATAGGAAGCGGCCGCATGGGTCAAAGAGAAATAACCTTTTACATTTACATTCATGACACGGTCCCAGTCTTCCTCCTGCTCCTCGTAAAAAGTCTTTCTGTTCATAATTCCAGCAACAATCGCAAGAATATCAATTTTGCCATAGGTATCCACACACTGCTTGATGATCTTCTCTCCACCTTCCATTGTGGAAATGTCATCATAATTGGCAACCGCCTCACCACCCGCTGCGATGATTTCTTCTACGACAAGATCGGCATTCAATACGGCAATATCATTTATCACTACTTTTGCGCCTTCTGCCGCCAACAACAACGCGGTTGCACGACCCATTCCCTGACCGCCTCCGGCTACGACCGCAATTCTTCCTTTTACAGCATCCATTTTCGTTCCCTCCTATGCCAGCAATGCCGGTATCTGCGCCACATCCATCACATTTTCCAAGGTCCAGCATAACTCTATTACTTTCTGAAGATTCGCATTCTCCAACTTTTTCGGTGTACTGTCAGCGCATTCCATAAATTTGTCGGCAAACTCCTCACGTGTCAGCGGATTCTCCGGATCTCCCTTTGGCGTTGTCGTTCCGCTGGAGGTATATACCGCGCCGTCTTTCATAACGATCTGCACCGCCTTGTCCGGAGCCAGAAGCTTCTGGTCGGCCAAAACCGGATCAATCTCATATCCGATTTTCGCTGTAATTGCCAGCACTTTCTCATCCGAAAAATCACCTTTCTGAATGAAGTTAATCGGAACCTTTCCATAGGCCAGGGCAATACCAACATTGTACGGAATACTAAACTGGGCATGTACCTCCTCCGTCGGCTTCTGACGCAATTCAAGTGGTTCACAAAGCGCTTTGCCCGCCAGCTCATTGATAAATACCGTAATCGTTTCGATTTCGTCCGGATTAATATTATACTTTGTATACAGCTGCAGCGCTGCTTCAATATAGGAATGAATCTGCCGGCAGCAAGCCCATGGTTTAAAGCTCAATTCATCAATTTCATACCTTTTTCCAAGATCTTTAATCAAAATATCATGGGAATAATCACCCCTCTGGTAGATATTGAACAGACCAAAACGACCTTCCAGAGAATGCTGTGCGCCAGTCAATCCCTTCTGCGCCAATAAGCAGGACATAACACCGCCACGGGCGGCAAAACCACAGGATAATCTCTTTGTAAGCGCATGCTCATCATCAATATTGACCTGAACATTGCCTGCGCACTGGGCATAGGCAATACCGAATGCATTGACCATCTGCTCCTCATTCAGTTTCATCAATTTTCCAACCGCTGCCGTTGCGGCAAAATATCCATACAGTGGCGTAAACATAAATCCGTATTTGTGAATCGGATATGTAGAGGCCTGTGCAAATCTGGCCATCGTGTCTGCTCCCAGTGCTACCGCCGTAATCAGATCTTTTCCGTTTACGCCGCCAAGCATCTCCGCCACCGCCAGACATGCGGATACAACAATGGGTCCGACATGAACTGGCATATAGTGATGGGTGTCATCTAAATCCAACGCATGGGCCATCGTAGCATTACAAAAAGCAGCCATGGGAGCAGGCACCTTACCGCCATAAGCCATAATCGTACTCTGCTCGGCGCCGCCGAAGGTTTGTGCCAGTTCTACCACTTCTCCGCCCGCTGCAGCCGTGCTGCCTCCCATCAAACAGCCCAGCGTATCTAAAATATCCGCTTTCGCCATCTCTACACCGGTAGGTGTCAAATCTTCAAATTTTGTATTAACTACATTTCTTGCAAAATCCACAGAAGCATCTGTATTCATGCCCATCATTTTTCTCCTTTTTCCTCATGTTATGGTTTGATTGCTATTAATTTGGTACTATAGTAATTATCCAGTGATTCCTTGCCAAAGGCAGTGCCGATACCGGACTGCTTCAGTCCCGTGTGAGGCATATTTGCACCGGCAATCGGAGCATTGTTGATACAAACGCGACCAAATTCAAGACGTTCTGCCAGCTGACCGATTATCTTTGCGCTGTCTGTGAATGCATAAGAGGCGAGTCCAAATTCCGTGCTGTTTGAACGCTCAATCACATCGTCTAAATCGTTATAGGTAAGAATCGAGTATACCGGCCCAAATAATTCCTCTTTTGCTGCTTTCATATCATCGGTGACACCGTCAATAATCGTCGGAATCAGGAAAGCTCCGTTTGCAAGCTTACCATCCAGTTCCGGTGCTTTTCCACCGTACAGAATTTTTGCCCCCTGCTCTTGCGCTTCCTTCGCAATCTCAATCAGACGATCTCTCGACTTGATATCAATCAAAGAACCTACATAATTTGGTACATCCTTACCCCAGCCAATTTTAAAGGTTTTCACTCTGTCTAAAAGCCTTTTCACAAACTCATCATGGACAGACTCGTGGACAAAAATCCGGTTTACGCAGCCACAGCTCTGACCTGTCTGCATCACTTTACGCATCGAAACGAAATCTATGGCACCATCCAAATCCGCATCTTCGGCCACGATACAAGGTGCATTTCCGCCTAGTTCAAGACTGAATCTTTTGATATTGGTGGAAGCCTGTTGCATAACCTGAACACCGGTGGGAATAGAGCCAATGCAGGTAACCATATCCGGAATCTCGCTTTCATTCATATATTTTCCGATGATACCGGCCGGTCCGCTCACCAGATTGAAGACACCGGCCGGCATGCCGATTTCGACTGCCGTCTCGGCAATTTTCATGGTTGTCAGCGGGGTACTGGAGCTTGGCTTAAGTACGCAGGTGTTACCCGTAGCCAAAACCGGTCCCAGTTTCATCCCCAGATTGATCATCGGCACATTCCATGCCAGATGGCCTGCCACAACTCCCACTGGGCGTCTGCATACCTTATAAAACGAATCCCGGTGATCATTATAATCATGAATACCATTATCATATATGCGCTTCACCTCATCCCGATAGAAGTCAAAGTAATCCCAGCAGCGCGTCAGATCATTGATATTGTCTCTGTACGCTTTGCCCGTCTCGGAGGCCAGCAAATCAATCAACTCGTCATACTTTGCCGCACATGCTTCATGAAATTTATCCATCCACTCCGCTCTCTCATTCAAGCTTGTAAAGGACCATGTTTTAAAAGCCGCTCTGGCACCCTGCAGTGCTTCCTCAACCTGTTCGACGGATGCTGCCTTGTATTCCGCAATCAATTCTCCCGTCGCCGGATTATAAACCTGGCAGGGATCTCCCTTTCCTTCTACAAGCTTACCATTAATCAACATCTTAAAATCTGTTCTAACCATTTTTTCTCCTCGCTCCTTTATCTATTTTATACATCTTTTGTCAACTCGCGGAAAATATATACCAGACTGGAGGCATCTTTATCCGCATATCCCATGGCCTGCGCCAGACGGAACCATTGAATCGCATTGTTTGCAGAAAAATTGGGGATTCCTGCATTCCGGCAGAGTTCCGCCACCAGTTCCAGATCTTTAACAACCAGGTTAACGGTAAAGTTTGCGGATAAGTCATGTGCCAGTACCTTTGACTTTTTGCCCTTCAGGTTATGATTGCCACCAGAGCTGTTTAAGATGACTTCATAGAATTTCTCCAGGGGTATATTCATATGTTCGGCCATATTAATTGCCTCTGCATTGATCACAGCCATACTGAAGGACATAAAGTTATTAATCAATTTGATCGACGTTCCGCCACCAATTACTCCCATGTAATAAATTTGCTTACTCATCGCTTCCAGATACTTTACCGCCGGCAAGACTTCCTTCTCTTCTGCGCCGACCATAATCGTCAGATTCCCCGCTTCAGCGCCTACCTTTCCACCGCTGACCGGACAGTCGATATACCGGATTCCCCTTTTCCCCGCCTCCGCAGCCATCTCTTTGCTGGTATCCGGACCAACCGTACTCATATCAAGCACGAGTTGTCCTTCATGACCATTATCAATGATCGTTTTCATGACGGCTTTTACATGTGGCGGTGCTGGAAGGGAAAAGATAATTACATCACACTCTTTTGCAACCTGCCCGGTGTCTTTGGCAAGCTGTGCGCCGGTTCCTGCAAAACTTTTTAATTTTTCCTCTGCCATGTCAAATAACATGACTGAATCGCCTGTCGCAAGGATATTTTTTGCCATTCCGGCACCCATATTACCCAGTCCGATTAACCCAACTCTTTGAGTCATCCTTCTTTCCTCCTCTTTGCTTAATTAAGATTATTTTTCTTTCATGTGATCACATTACACAACATATTATCACTCATCAAACATACCCTTGTCTAATTCATATAACTTTTCCACGTGATAAGTTTTATTTATCACTTATTCCTTTTCATCACAGGCAGGCTAATATAGGAAGGATGATCTCTATCTCGATGCACAGAAACGGTTGGTGCCGGTTCAATCACCTTGGTATCCCAGTTATCTTTATCAAAGTTATTGACTGTAACACGAAGCCTGCTCCCCTTGGCAACGGTCAGCGAAAGCGGAAACAAGGGAAATTCCAGCAAAGTTGCCTCATTGACAACCAGGGGACGTTGATCATGCTCAAAATACCGGTGCCATGGAAGCCCCATATTGTTGAAAGGCGGCTCTTTGATATCGCGAAACGAAGTGCGGATCTTACTTTCCGAGATTTGCCAGGACACCCCGTCTTTGTCCACTTCCTCCAGCGTCACATAAAAATCCACTTCCTCCACACTTGCGGAAACCCAGAGATGCATATTAGGAAAACCGATAAGCTCCATCTCCTCGATCAGCGCCGGCGTCGTATAAGTCAATGACTTCTCATCAAAAGGTGTTCCATCCATCGACACACCACGAATCTGGAACATATACCGATCATACAATCCTACACGGCTTACAGAATAGTCTACGGTGTATTTATCCCTTGCGTCCTCCGTTACATATTTTGCACTTCTTAACGTACCGTCATTGACAGAGCTTACGCTTCCTGATTTGCCACCATGCAGATAATAATTTTTATATTCCATGCCTGCAACCGGGAAATGGTCATAATATCGCCACTCCCGCTTATTGTGCAGGCTGCAGCAGGGAAACGGACCATTCACATCATGATTGAGTCCTCTGGTCCAGATCTGGGTCTTATCTTCCGTCGGCAGCCAGCCATGTTGAATGGCAATCGGCGGTTCATCCATAATTCCGTTGTCAATTCCTTTCAGCCAGTAATCATACCAGCGCAGATGTTCCAACGTCCAGTCCGGCGCATCATCTAAGAACTGCCCGGTATGTACCCATTGCCCCACCAGCATTTTTTTTGGTGTTTTTAAGCTGCTGTACCATTGAAAGCTGCCCATCGCCTGAAAATCGTTCAACCCTCCCCAGATATAAACAGCGATGCCAGAGTTATTGATATTATTTAAATAATTCGGAAAATAGGTTGCCATGTACATTCTTCCGCCAAAACCCGGCAGGTAACTATCCATATAATTCGCGACCGCACGTTCTTCCACGGAAGAAACCGTCATCTTATGAGATTCCGTGGCCTCTGCCAACAGGATGCCATCTGAATCTTCGTCCACAGGCGGAGCCTTGTGAATCATCACATTCTCCTTATTCCCTTTGTCCAGATAGCGCATCCATCCCACATTCATAATTCCATTTACATTCAGCGTCGGATATTCCATGGAACATACCATTGGCATAATACACTTTAAGCTGGGCGCTGCCATGGCCGCCGCCGCATACTGGACTCTGCCCAGGAAAGAGGTTCCGAACATACCTGTCTTGCCACAGCACCACTCCCGGGAAGCTAACCATTCATTCAAATCACGAAAATCATTCATATCATCCAGGGTCAGATTCTGCGACCGTTTGCCAAAAGAAGCACCCGTACCGCGCACATCCGCAACAGCAATCACATATCCATGATAGATGAGCCGCTCAATGTCACTCCCCGCAAAAAAAGTATTGTCCCGCAGCATCGTCCTTTTCCCGTCCGGCAGTTGTTCCCCACGTAGATACTGGGTGATTGCCCAGACACAAGGCAGCTTTTCCTCATGAAGCTTTCCATCTTTTGTCGGGCGGTAGATATCCACCGCCAGACGTATTCCGTCATGCATCACCACATATACCGAGGACAATTCGAATCCGTTATAAATTTCTTTTGTGTAGACATAATCATCTACCGTTGCATTCACGTCATACATATTTTTGACCTTTCTGACCTTTCAACCCAATCATCCGTTTTGCACAAAGTATTCCTACTTGTTGATATCTGCCCATTCTTCCTGATAGTCCTTGCCGAACCACACCTGAATACGTCCCAGTTCCTCTCTCGGAGTTGCGAACATACAGATAATCATGATAAGAAGGCAGATCGCCATGCCGGGAACAACCGGATACACATTGGCAAATGCGGCAACACCGTTTATCCTTGCAATATTGCATAGAACGAATGTGGCCAATCCGCCAATGCCTCCCAGCAAAGCCCCCGCACGGTTTGCACGCTTTGCATATAATCCCAATAGAATCGGGAAGAACAGGGTACTGAACAGACCTCCGGAAGCAAAATTAATCAAGGTCTGAACCATCGTTGGCGGATTCAGTGCCAGTACGATGCAGACTGAGTTGAAAACAATCAAAACAATCGCATTCAGACGATTCAGTTCTTCTACTTTCGCATCCGGCTTTATAACATTCTTGAATACATCAACTACAATTGAGCCTACCACGATCACAGACAAAGCCGCTACCGTAGACTGTACTGCCGATGCTATGCCGGCCACAAACAAACCGGTCAGCACATCGGGCAGTGCAGAACTTGCCGCAAAGAAAGAAGTGTAATCAACATCTGCCAGGCCCTGATTTAAAGAATATACGAAAGGGCCAAGGCCAGACATGGTAAACTGATAAACCAAGGTACAGCTCATAGCAATGATACCTGTTTTGATGATGGCTTTGCTGTTTTTTTGATAGGAAAGAACTCCCACCAGTCCACCCGGGAGTGCCAATGCCGCCCAGCACATGATCAAACTCATACCCACATTGTAGAATGGATGCATCGCATAGGCCGACACCAACTTCGGATTATTCCTCGCCAGCCACTGCATCGCATCATTGACACTTCCATACTGTCCGGACACATTGAGCATCGTTCCCACGTACAGAATGATTACGGTAGCAACCATCAGCACGCCCTGAATGACGGCGACTCTCGCCACCGACTTCACACCGCCGGAAACAGTATAAAGTAATGTAACGATGCCAAACAACAGAATCCCCAATCGGTAATTTCCGGTTCCTGTGGCAACCGCAAATACCTTTGCACCACCACTCATCTGGGCGACGACCTGCACACCTAAAAACACAACCAAAATACAGGAAAGAAAGATAGCATATACATTAGAACCGCCATAACGATGCCTGAAAAAGGATACCAGTGACGTGGAACCGATCCGCTCGCGGATAATAACAAATTTCTTACCGATGGCAAATGGCATCTGACCGCCATATACCATTCCTACCCATACACAGATGGAAAATGAAAAACCAATCATGTAGCTGCTGCCCGGACCGCCGACAGCACTGCCGGAAGTACTCATAGCAGTAAACGTAAGCATCGCCAGGGAAAGTGGGCCCAAAGACTTTCCACCCATAAGGAAATTTTTGAAACGTACATCCGCAGTATCCTTTCTGGTTTGGATTCGCAGATACAACCCCAGCCCAACCACTATAATAGAGTAAAGAATCAAAACCACGAAAACTGTCCTTACCGTTGATGAATTAAGTTCAAATCCCATGCGCCGTTACACCTCCCTTTCATCTGCTAAAGACATCCTCGCTTCTAACGATGGTGTCTTCATAAACTTTGTCACATAAATCAGCAATATTACATATTCAATCACATACATAAATACCGGAATCATTACCCATAAAGGATATCCCAACAATACTTTAAGTTCCGCCCCCGCCTGCAGCTCCGCTATCGTTGGTGACAGCATGTATCCCGTCGCAATCGGCATCACTGTAAAAATACCCAATATTACCTGAACAAAAACAGCATCCTTTCTTCCAGAAACCAGTCGCGGATCCTCTTCTCCGATATCACTATTCGTGTAATTTCTGGAATTTAAATCAACCTTCCCACTCATACGTTGCTTCTCCTTTCATTTGCGCAATCGTTCTTGGTAACTTTGTACATTTCAAGTATACATTGATGCCATTTATTTGTATAATTCATTTTCTTTATTCCATCGATAAGATTCCTTTATATACTTTTTGCATTGTTTTTTTACTTATTTTGGGTTCATTTCCATTTTATCTGCCGCTAATAGGCTCTGCCTATCAACAATCGCTGCATACCTGTTGGACGCCAGCTGAAACATCCGCTAAGTTAAAGATATAGAAAAACAAACGAAAGGGGTAAATGTAATGATTAATACTTTAAATGGATTCAAAGTCGTTTCCATGACAAGAGCCGCCGCTGGTTCTGCCTGTGCTAAAGTGCTTACAGAATATGGTGCAGAGACAATCCTGGTGGAGCCCATGAAAGGACATCCGCTTCGAAAACTCAATTATTATGAAATGTATCATGGCAATATGAAGAGTGTACCGATTAATATGCGAGACGCTAAAGGTATGGAGCTTATGCATAAACTACTCGCAGATGCGGATGTATTCGTCAGTAACTATCGACCAAACGCATTGAAGGCCATGGGGTTGGACTATGCCGCCCTATCCGAAAAATATCCCCGGATCATTCACGCCACGCTGACCGGCTATGGCGAAAAGGGACCGGCAAATATGCTTCCCGGCTTTGACATCACCGCCTTCTGGGCAAGAGCTGGTATTGCCAGCGACATTATGGAGGCTGGTGGTGATTCCCCGGTGATTCCCTCCGGACTGGGCGACATTGAATGCGGAAAATCCCTTGCTACCGGCGTAATTCTTGCCCTGTGGGACAGGGAAAAAACAGGAAAGGGCATGAAAGTTACTTCCTCCCTTTACTCAGAAGGTCTGTTTTCAAATCACTGTGCCATCATTGACCAGCAATTTGGTGTTAAATTCCCAAAGACGAGGAAGGATCCCGGGCGCGCCATGAAAAACTCCTTCCATTGCAAGGACGGCTGGCTGCAAACCATGACCTTAAACTGGGAGAAGGATTTTCCGAATTTTTTAAAAATCGTCGGCAGAGAGGATTTGATCGGCGACCCTCGTTGGCAGTGCATGGCTGATACCGAAGGCGAGAATGCGATCGAATTGACCGAAATCTTTGACGAAGGCTTTGCAAAGCTTACTGTAGAAGAAGCTGTACAAATGCTCAGCGATGCTGACATGGCCGTTAGCGCTTACTATCCTGGCATCTTCACGGTGACTGATGCGCAGGCAGAGGCCAACCATTATTTTGAGGACGTCGTATCTCTGAGACACGATCAGACTTTCCGCATTCCACGCACGCCCATACAATTTGGCGAGAATCCGGAATTTCCTTCAGCACACTTTTCCCGACTGGGCGAAGACACAAAAGCAGTAATGAAAGGGCTTGGTTATTCCGATACCGAAATCGAAACATATATCCATGACGGCATTGTAAAAACAGATTAATTCAAAACCGCAAAAAGCAGCCCCAGCTTGATTTCTCTGGGGCTGCTTCCTTTTTTCGATTTTAGCTATGCTGTGTATTTTTCAAGAAATTCACAATTGCTTCAGATACAATCTCCGGCATTGTCTCAATAAACGTATGATCTGCTGTCTTAAATCCCAGACTTTTGTAAGCTCCTTTTACCTGGCTCTCATAAAAATCAGTGATTTTATAGTGAACAATCGATTTCGGATCATCTGCAAAAATATAAGCCGTGGGCACCGTGAATTTCGATAATGCATCCCGCAGATCTCCATGAAAAACAGTCGGATACAATTCTGCCATTGACTGTATTTCAACATCTCCCAAAAGTTTCTGCAAAAAGACATCTACAATCTCATCAGAGGCATCCGGCATCATACTTGCCACTATCATACGAAGTGCACCGGTAAAATTCTGTTCTGCGACTTTTATCAGCTCTAATGCCTGTTCATAAGTAAATTGCCCGCACCAGTTTGCATACTCCCAGCCGTCTCCCTCTTTTGTATACGTCTTGCAGGAACCATCCATAAGAATAGCAGCCTGAAGTCGGTCACATCCATTATCCCTTATATATTCCATGATCACATTTGCTCCCATAGAGTGTCCGATCAACACCAGCTCATTTAGATCCAGCCCCTCAATCAGTTCCGCAATATCTTTTCCGAGCAGTTCCATCGTAACCGGATGTGTCATAGACGGAATGGAGTCGCCAACCCCTCTATAATCCAGGCTAATTGTGCGATAACCCTCTTTCAAAAATATATCCACATACTTAGTAAAGGTTTTTCTGGTTGCACAATTCCCCGGAATAAACAGGACTGGACAACCCTCCCCATTGTCCTCATATACCAGCTTCGTCCCATCACTCAATATAAAAGTTTTTGCCACCATATACGATTTCCTCCTTATTACATTAACGCTTTTCTTTCATCGTTCTGGCAATAATAAAACGCTGAATTTCATTCGTCCCGCCAAAAATCGTGAACAAACGCATATCCCTCATAATCTTTTCCAAAGGATATTCTTTCATATATCCGTAACCACCAAGAATCTGAATCGCATCTATGGCAACCTCCTGACACAGTTCCGTCGGAAATGCCTTTGCCTCGCTAGCCATGCGTCCCAACTGGATTCCTCTGTCCCCTGCCTCCATACAATAATAAGTCATCGTTCGCGCAGCATCTACTTTCATCTGCAAATCAGCCAGCTTAAAACCAATTGCCTGATGATCAATGAGGCGTTTTCCGAAAGTTTCCCTTTCATTCGCATATTTTATTGCATAATCGACAGCATATTGAGCCGCCCCAATGGCAAAGACCGAATTGAAGGGGCGTGCAACATCCAGCGTGCCCATGGCTGTCGAAAATCCTTTGCCCAGCTCACCGATAATATGATCTTCCGCTACACGGACATTATCAAATACGACTTCTGATGTCGGACTCAGTTTAAAACCCATTTTTTTCTCGAGTTTATTTGCCGACAGCCCCGGAGTTCCTTTTTCCACTAAAAAGCAGGTAATTCCCTGACTCGCCGACTTTGTTTTATCGGTCCATGCAAATACACCATAAAAATCAGCAATGGGTCCATTTGTGATAAAGCATTTTGTACCATTGATCACCCACTCATCCCCGTCTTTTTCGGCAGTGGTACGGATTGCCTTCGAATCAGAACCAGCCCCCGGCTCGGTCAGACAGAATGCTCCTCCCGCTTCACCGGCAAGCATTTTATCAATCCACATGCGCTTATCAAGATCTGGAATGTGGGAATCGATAATCAAATTATATTTATCTCCCAGTCCGCGGAAGGAAAATGCGAACCCCGCATCAACAGCAGCAATCTGCTCAAAAATCAGCGCCCTTGTCACATTGTCCAGATCCATGCCGCCCCACTCTTGTGGCATGTTCATCGTATAAAATCCGGCCTCGGCAAATTTCTTATGTACCTCCCATGGATACGCACCCAGTCCGCCATTCGCCTCTTCCAGTTCTTCCAGCCGGGGACGCAGTTCTTTTTCCGCTATATCTCGCGCCAACTCTGCCAATTCCCGTTGTTCCTCCGTTGCCAGTAAGTAATTAACCATCTTCATCAATCCTTTCGCTCTTTATTTGTTTTCCGCCAGGGCCACTACTATTCTGCGTTCCACGTAATCATCAATCTCTTCCTTGGCATAACCAAGCATGTTCATCACCGCTTTCGTGTGTTCACCTAATAATGGACCATACTGCAGCTCTGCCGGTTCACTATCACCAAAACGGAGTGGTGTTGTCGGGTGCATGATTTCCCTTCCGTCACGGTAGGTAAAGGGTTTTACAAATCCGTTAGCGATGGCCTGTTCATCCTTTGCCACATCAATCGAATGGGTGGCCTTCTCGATGGAAATTGTTCCGCATGCCTTTAGCCCTTCATACACTTCGTCTCTCGTTAATTTTTTGAACGCCGCATCAAAAATTGCCGTCACTTCTTCGGCATACTCCCAACACGTATCCTCGTAATTCGGATATTTTTCAATCAGATCCGGACGACCGATGAAATTACACAGTGCCGGCCAGGTCACATCCCAATGATGTGTCGCATTCATGGAAATCCATTCCCCGTCACCACACTGATAGGTGTTCAACATGGAACGTTCTGGTTTTCTTCTGGATTCAGGCAACTTCAGCCCGTTCTGGCTTTCGATAATCGCATGGTAATTCAGGAAAATACCAGATGCCATCAGAGAGGTCGTTACCTTTGTCCCCTTCCCGCTTCTTTCCCGATGATATAATGCTGCGCAGATGCCGATCGCCAGAGAATGTCCGGCCGAGAAGTCCCCCACTGCATAAGGAATATTAATAATACTGTCCGGCTGAGCGATATCTACCAGCATCCCGCTCTTCGCCCACCAGCCGGTTGCATCAAATCCGGCATCATCTTTTTGGGGGCCCGTCTCGCCAAATCCGGAAATATGGGCATATACCAAACGCGGATTTACCACGCTTAGGCTCTCGTAATCTAATCCCAGCTTTACCAATGCTTTCTCGCGGAAGTTAGTGACCATGACATCCGCCCAATTTACCAGCTTCAGGAAAAGTGCTTTCCCCTCTTCACTTTTCAAATTGATCGGAATACTCTTTTTACCGCCACACTTAAAATCATAACTATTGGGAGCCGTTTTTCTTGTACTCTGCCCCTCCAAAGGCTCTACCATAATATCATCCGCACCAAAATCAACCAGCATGCGACTACAGGAAGGGCCCGCTGCCGCCACACACATATCCAGTACTTTTATACCCTCCAACATTTTTTCCATAATTAAACCTGTCTGCTTTCTCTGAATTCGTTATTCAGCAACCTTGATTATACCGTTTTTTGCCATTTCCTGAATCTGCTGTTCCGTATAACCCAGCGTTTTCATAACCGCCACAGTATCTCCGCCCAATTTAGAGTAATAGCGATTTTCTTTTGGCAGCTCGTCATTGAACTGAATCGGCAGGCGCGGAACTTTCAATTCCTTTCCTCCCTGGGTTACCACATGTTCAAAATAATGATTCACCTTCGCCTGTTCATCCGTCACTGTCGAAGCTCCCGTAAAGAATCTGCTGCAGGCAATATCATACCGTTCAAATCCGGCGATTGCCTCCTCTACCGTAAGCTGCATAAATGCTTCATCCAGTATATCTGTCAGTTCCCTCGCCCGATCTCCCTCGGTATCCTTCATGGTCTGCCATCTCAAGTCACCAATCAAATCCTCACGCTTTACTACGTTCAAGAAATTTTCAAAATCTTTATCAAAATTCAGCGTCATCGCCTGAATCCATCCGTTCTTACACTGGAAAGAATTTTTCAATGCGCGGGGATAATCCTTCCTTGCATACGGATATTCCATGCCGTACTGCTGATCAATAATCGGACAGTGATTTGCATACAGGCCTTCCGAATACAAGGAAGTCGTAACCTTCATTCCCTTTCCGCTCTTCGTTCTGCCATAGAGTGCCGCAATGATACCGGTTGCCAGCGATTTTCCACATTCAATGTCACCCATGGCCGCAGGTGGATTGATTTGAGATCCGCCCTTTTCCATCATGTCATTCATAATTCCTGCTTTTGCCCAAAATGCCGTAATATCAAATCCTGGCGTCATCGCCATTGGACCAATTTCGCCATACCCTGTCAGCGTGGCATGAATCAGTTTCGGGTACTTTTCACCCAGTGTTTCATAATCCAAACCAATTTTCTTCAATACATTCGGACGATAGTTGCTGACAAACACATCTGCCTGAGCAACCAGTTTTTTCATTAGCTCCAACCCCTTCTGATCTCTCGGGCTGATTGGAACACTCTTCATATCGCCATGATATAATTCAAAATAGGAATATGCCAGATGTCGATGTGGATGCCCTTTCAAAGGCTCAATCAGAATCACCTCCGCTCCCATGTCCGCCAATACCTTTGCACAGGCAGATCCTGCCGCCGCCCGGATAAATCCAACCACCTTTACGCCTTCCAGTAAATCACTCATTGTTCTTCTATCCTTCCTTTTTATTTTAATATGTAACTATTATTTATAATAAGTTTAGCATTCGGCCTATTGATCGTCCAATACGTAGGTATGGTTACTGAATAGGCAAAACCTATATAATTCTCCCGGTCTGTCACACTACCTTTATCGTCTTCCACTTTCCCTGGCGATATCTGATCCAGGTCAGCAAACCCTTACCCCCCCAATCAATAACCATTGCCAGAGTAACGCCAATTACTCCCCATCCAAATACGACACCCAGAAGCCACGAAAAAAACATGCGGCCAAGCACCGAAGAAACAATCGCTGTCACCATGGTATAACGGACGTCTCCCGCCGCCCGCAATCCAGCCGGAAGCGGATTGAAATATGGCTGAATCGCAGCCGAAAAGACATTGTGGATCAAGCAGATGATCAGCACCAGACGCTTTGTCTCATCAGAAATGTCATAAAACAGCATGATAAACGGCAACACCACGATCAGCGCCCCGTTCCATATCCCCCCAATCAATCTGGTTAATCTTAACAGTTTCTCTATATAGTAGTCAGCTGCCTCCGAATCATTCGCTCCCATGCAATTTCCCACCACCGTCATAAAAACCGGACCGTTGGCAACCAGCATGGAAGCTGATAACGTAAACAGGGACTGCCCGATTCCATATGCTGCTATCTGTGCCGTCCCAAAGGTGGCAACCATAGCGCTTAACGCTACTTTTGCCGCCTGAAACAATCCGCTTTCGATTCCATTGGGAATGGCAATCCGTAAAATGATCTTTATCTTTTTCAAACAAGGTCTGAATATCCATTTCGGCCGGATATATGCCACATTTTTCCTGTCGAAACACAGCCTCGTCATAACCGCCGCTGCCAGAAACCAGGACAGGACCGTTGGCCAGGCTGCTCCGGCTGCTCCGGCGCGTAGTATAAAAATTCCCACTGCGTTTCCCATCACGTTCAGAAGATTCATCATCAAGGAAATTTTCATTGTCGTGCCGGTCAGTCCCATGCTTCGGTACAGAGCAGCTCCGGCATTATATATCGCATTTGCCGGGAAAGAAAGACATACTATCGATAAATAAACCCGACAGGCAGTCAGCACTTCCGGCTCCGTCTCACGGTACAGAAACAAAAGCAGCTGTTCCCCGAACAGCATCATCAGAAGCATGCATCCCACGGAAAATACCCCTGCGATCAGAAAAACCTGGGAAGCAGACCTTGAAGCATTTTCCTTCTCTCCTGCGCCAATATAATGGGACACCACCACTGTCCCACCAGAAGCCAACGCAACAAAAAGGTAAATAAATACCGTATAGATCGCATTATCCAAGGAAACGCCAGACACCGTCGCTTCTCCCGCATAGCTGACCATCATGGTATCCACCATCCCCACGACCATCTGTAACAGCTGTTCAATCATCAACGGTACGATCATCACTTTCAGACTATGGTTGCTGAATACCTGCCGTGATAGGGGTATTTGCTTTTTCGGTTCAATGATACGGGTTATAAATGCTTTCATATTTCTTGCCAGACATTTGGATCATTATATTTCAGGATTGCCGTCTGTCGCCCCATCTTTTTTTCAATCAAAATCGTATTGCCCTCATACCAGGTCACGTCATTTCTAAGCCTGGCAAAAGATTCGATGAAGTCGATCAATTCAAGTCCATATCGCCCGCACCGGTAATGCATGGGAATCACAATCTTCGGTTGTATCGCTTCTATCAACGTATTCGACTGACAGGCATCCAGCGTATAAGTTCCGCCCACTGGTATCATAACGGCATCGAGATTCTGCAATGCCGCTTCTATCTCCCTCGCGGGGACACATCCCATATCTCCCAAATGGGCAATGCGAATTCCCCGCCAGGCAAAGATGCGAATGGTATTGCTTCCCCGCAGTGTTCCTTTTGCATCATCGTGATAGCTCACAAATTCCTCTACTGCAAATGGATTTATCCCTCCCGAAGTCAAAGTGACCGCTTCCCGGTAGCAGTGATCCAGATGTTCGTGGGAACACATCACCTCATTTGCGCTCAATTCCAGCGGGGCATATCCCGGAACATGACCATCATAGGGATCCAAAGCAATCCGGTATCCCTCCACAGATATCACAAAGCAGGAATGTCCATGGTATTCAATTTTAATTGCCATATGAATCCCCCTTTTCTATAATATTGCAAATTACTGCCGTATCCCGACCATAGTCTGAATGATTTGGCTGCAGTTTTCCAACGTTTCCATACGATATATCAAATCTTTCACTAAATCGGCGGTGTCTGCCGGGCGCCTGATTGCACTAAACTCCACGCAGCCCTTCATCTTCTCATACAAATCCGCCTCGGTCATCGGACGATCCGCTCCGCCCAGCGTATGCTCAAGGTGATACTCATATACGTTTCCGTCGTTCATCTCAATTTTGATATCCACCGGGCATACCTTGGCATGATAATTTTTCTCATATTCCCCATCAATAACACCATCAATCTTCGGTGCCAGCCGCAGTACGTCCTCCCTTCTGATTGCCTCGTCCGTAAAATCTGACAGACCAACCTTACCGTAAATCAATGCCGCAGCGCAGGTATAGGGAATGCTGAACTGTGCGTCCACAATCGTTTTGGGATACTTCCGCGCCTCCTCGGGCGTACATCCGGAGGAAACAAGGTGTTCGTTCAGTCGGATTTCCACATGTTTAATCTCTTCGGGATCATAATCAAACTTCTTCCTTGCCTCAATCCCAATGTTGATGGGCGGATGAACCGGTCTCCCACATGGCCAGGGCTTGAAATTCATCGTCTCAACCACATATACTTTTCCCAGGTCTTTTTTCAACGGTTCCGGATTATAATGATTGTTCAGGTAATTATGATAAAAACCGTATTTCCCCTCAAACGTATTCTTAACCCCTTCCACACCCTTTTGCGCCATCTGGCAGGCTACGATCGCCGCCTGCGAAGCAAACCCCGGCTGAATCCGCTTTGTCCACGCCGAATCGGTAATCGCCTGGTATGTACCACCACACTGGCTATATACGATGCCAAAAGCATTCACCATTTGCGGAACATCCAGTCCTAACACGCGCCCTGCTGCAGCAACCGCGGCAAAAATCCCCATCAAGGGAGTATATACCCAGCCACTGTCGACAATACCGACGGTGGATGCCAGTCCTAAGCGTAAATGGATCTCCAATCCTGCCGTGATTGCACAAAACACATCTGCTCCAGATGCGTTTTCCACCAGCTCTGATGCAGCCAGCGCAGCCGGTATCACTACTGCTCCGCTATGTAACATGGCCGTATCATGGGTATCATCAAAATCATATCCATGAATCTGTACGGTATTAATCCATGCTGCTATCTGTGCTGGAACCTTGTCGCCAAATCCGAATAAGGTTGCCTGCTCTGCTCCCCCCCATTCTCTGGCCAAATCAACCATTTCCTGAACTCCTTTTGCCGAGTTTCCTGCCATGCCGGTTGCCAGCGAATCAAAAATATCGTTCTTTACAGCACGAACTGCTGATTCCGGCAAATCACCTATTTTCAAATTAACCGCAAACTCTGCAAGATCATATGCCACATCTCTTTCCATATTAGCCTCCTTTACTATTTATTTTATTATCCGTTCCATTTCTCAGTTCGTCCAATACCTGTTCCCCAACGATATATAGGGAATGCCTATTTCATGCAGATTGTACCTCTCCGTCTCCCATCGTTTTGCTTTTAATCAAGATACCGGTCTGGATCATACCCAGAATGATGATCCCGGCAATATCAGTGCCATTGATTGGTACCAGAATTAATACCCCGACAATTACCAATGCGATGCGCAGCACCATGTTTGGTATTTGAATCTTTGGCAATGCTGCACCATTAAATCCACAGGATGTGGCATACAATCCCAGAAATACGCTGAAATACGCGCGCACAGCTCCCAGTGAAAATCCATCCATCAACAAAACATCCGGTGAATATATGAAGAAGAACGGAATAAAAAAAATCGGAAAGGCGACCTTGCATGCCTCAAGAGCGGTCTCCATGGGATTGGATTTCGCAATGCCGGCGGCTACCAGCGAAGCCATGGCAACCGGTGGGGTAATAGAGGACAGACAGCCATAGTAAAAAATAAACATATGGGCAGCCACTGCCGGTACGCCCAGTTCAATCAGACCGGGAGCAATCAGCAAGGCAAGAAAACTATAGCATACGATGACCGGCAGTCCCATACCAAGAATAATGGAAGCTGTTGCCGTCAAAAGCAAAAGAAGCAGCACTCTTCCATCCGCCAGGCCAACCAGAATACCGGACAGTCTAAGCCCCAGCCCGGATACAGTGACAATCCCCTGAATCAGACTCGCCAGACCAACTACAGCAAAAATAACCGAAGCATCTTTTACGCCTTCCATTAACGCTGTAAACATCTTTTTCACCGTCATTCTCTCCTTCGGAGAAATGAAACTCACAACAATTGCCGCTATAATTGCCCAGAAACCGGATTTCTGCGCAGAATACCCCTGCGCCAGTAAAAAAATCAGCAAAGCAATTGGCGCTATCAGATACCAGCCGGTTTTCAGCGTAGTTCTCATCCTTGGTCTTTCCTTTGTATCGATTCCTTCCAGGTTCATTGCTACTGCCTTCAGATCAATGCTAAGAAGCAATCCAGCATAGTACAGCAGTGCAATCGGTAATGCAATCAGAATCACATTATTATAAGAAATTCCAATCAATTCCACCATAATGAAAACAGAACCGCCCATAACCGGAGGCATGATCTGACCGCCAGTGCTGGCCGCCGATTCTACTGCCCCGGCAAATTTGGCTGGGTAACCTACTTTTTTCATCATTGGTATGGTAATGCATCCAGTGCCTGCCACATTTGCAACTGCACTGCCAGACAGCATTCCCATCAGAGCGCTGCTGACGCAGGCAACCTTGGCCGGGCCGCCCCTGAACTTTCCCAGCGCAGCCGTAGCCAGTTCCATGATAAAATCGCCAATGGGACTGTATTTAATTACCGATGAAAACATAATGAACAAAATAATCACATCCGCAGAAGTCTTTGTGATGGATCCATATATACCGTTCATTGTCAGATAGAAAGAGGAGACAAACTTGGGAATGGATGTTCCTACATGGGAAAATGCCCCTGGTAACTTTGGACCAATAAACATATACACGACAAACACTCCGGCAATCATCGGAAAGGCAAGCCCCATCGTCCGGTATGCACATACAAATAAAATCGCCAATGTGAGAACACCCATGATTACTTCAAACAGACCCGGGGCAAATCCGATTCTCTCATTTAGAGTGGCATACTGTACCGCCACATAAAACATATTGATCATGGAAAATACTGCTGCACACACATCCATCGCCAGCATCCATTTCCGGTCACGTACCTTTTTAAACCATGGGAAATATAACATCACGATTGCCATTCCCAGTCCCAGATGGACTGCCGTATGTTGAATTCCAGGCAGTGGTCTGTACCCAGCGGCCGCCAAATGGTACATCGCCGTGACAAACAGCAGCACTTTTCCCGCATATCCCAGCCATTTTGGCAATTCTCTCGCCTTAGAAACCGCCGCCTCTCGATCCACTACTTTTATCACGTCTGAATTAGTTGTTTTAGCCATAAATAACCTCCTCTATTTCATAATCCCAATTTCTTTATAATAACGCACCGCTCCCGGATGTACCTGAACGTTGCACTCCTCATATGCTTTCAGTGCTTTCAGTGCATTCTCTGGTATATAATGAGCACAAGCCGGATAAATTTTTGCAAGCTCCTCCGAGTGGGTGTACAGATATTTGGTCAACTCATAAACGGTATCTTCGTCGACATCAGCTCGCACAACCAGTGGCAGATTATATGCCGGAATCTGTGCGTCATAATCCAAACCTGTATAGGTGCCTGCCGGAACAGTATAGGCATTTACGAAGGGATTTAACTCCTGTAATTCCTCAATCTGCTCATCCGTCCAGCTTAAAAGATGTACTCCCCCTTTCAGCTGTGCCGCCAACTGCTCGATGGACGGATGTGGTGCACTTCCGCCGAAGAATCCCACCTCCAGCCTGCGGTCTATCAACGCCGTCAGTTCTTCGCTCATGCCGATATCCTCTTTATCCATTGATGACAACTCCAACCCCAGCACCTGGCAAACCTGTCCCATTTGTGTCTGGATTGAGCTTCCCGGCTCACCTGCGCCCACCTTAGTAGATGCTGTCAATCCCTCTGTCAGAGTTTCCGGCAGACCCACACCACCTACCAGATACCAGGGATTATCCCAGGCAGCTCCTAACAGACAGATGTTTTCCGCTGAAATATTTCCTGCTTCAGCCTCCATTGCGATGGAGCTCGGATCCGTAAACGCAAGCTGAAGATCTCCTGATTCCATGCGCCGCAGATTCTCTACGCTGCCATTGGTAGACTGAGATGCTACTGTTAAATTGGCAAAAGTTTCGCTCACTCCCTGCTGAATCGCCGCCCCGGCATAATACAGTGACCCGCCACTTCCACCAGTACCCAACTGCAGGATTTTGTCACTGGCCAATTCAATCTTTGCGCCAGATTCGTTAGTCACTTCCGGTTCTTTGGACGCGACTGAACTTTTCCCCGAACTGCATCCTGCCACAATCGTTCCCATCATCATTGCGGCAAGCAGGGCTGACACTCTTCTCATTTTGTTTCTTCTCATCTTCTTTTTCCTCCTTCGTGGTTTTTTCGTTGTTTTTTACAATTTTTTTTCTTTATCTAATCAAATTTTATAATCTTTTCACAACATTTGTCCACTTAACATATTTTATACAATATATAAGTAAAGTTTATATACATCATCATCCCCGATCTTTCAAGCGCCCCCATAGGGAATGCTTATCATGCTATACCTTTTAACTACTATGCGTCGATCACTTTTTACAGTTATATTGTAAATAGAAACTAAAAACACCGTAATGATATTAAGGAGGTTATCGACAAATGACAATTGGTATTATCAGCTTGGTTCTTTTGGTGGCAGTCATCGCAATCTGCGCCAAAAAGGGAACAAATCCCGGTATTCTCGGCTTGCTCTTTTCATTTATCCTCGGATTCTTTATTTTAAATGAGAACGGCGTCTCCGTATCAAGCGCAGCCGGGGCCTGTGCCGAGATTCTTGCCGGATTTCCGCGCAACACGTTCTTAAGGTTTGTGTTTATCGCCATTCTGTTCGGTATCGCAAAGCAGAACGGCACCCTGACCCGGATTGTATACTCCATGCTCAGAATGATACGGGGCAGGATTAAGCTTGTCCCGGTGGTGCTCTTTGTCTTATTGAGTGTCATCGGGTTCTTTGGCGGCGGCGGGATCCCGCTGCTGATGATTATCATGATGATCACCGCCGATATCTGCAAGGAAGCGAAGCTGGACTATTTTAAAGTGGCGACGCCTGTTTACGCCGGTCAGCTGGTTGGTATCAACTCAAGGATGTCCGTTTTGGGTCTGGTCACCCAGGAATATGCCGGCAGATACGGTTTTGATGTGGCGATCTCCCTTGAACGGAGCGCCCTTTTGTACTATATTGCTTCCTTTATTGTCCTTTACTTCGTGATGGGCTGTCATAAATTTAAGGATCAGCCCCTTGAGAGCATCCCGGCTCCTGAAAAATTTGAAGCCGTACATATCCGTTCTGTACTCGCCTTGATTCTATTTGCTGTGCTGGCACTGGCAAAGTTTGAGGTCGCAATCGTCAGTATCGCGATTGCAGCTGTCCTCGTCTACACAGATAAATTAAACGAAAAAGAGGTTATCGGTCTGGTTCCATGGCCCACGATGCTGATGATCGCAGGGATGGGCATGTTTATCGCAACCATTCAGGCGGCGGGCGGTGTGACGGTGCTGTCCAACGGACTGAACGCATTGATGAACGAAACAACAGCCGCGCCATTATTCGCAGTCATTGGCAGCGTACTGAGCATGGTGGCCGATGGCGGCGGCACTGTAACACCGGCAATGGTACCGGTAGCTGCCGAACTCGCCATAGCCGGCGGGCTAAACGGGGTAAAGCTAATCGTAGCGTTGACCCTTGGCATGTGCACCACCTCATTCTGCCCAATCAGCACAGGCGGTGCCACGGTTCTCTCTTGCCAGACAGGCTATTCCAATCCGACTCAGCTTTACACCAAAATGCTGATCACAAGTATTATCTGGTCTGTCATTCAAACGATATTTGTTGCGTTCAACCTATTTATATTAGTATAGCTTTGTACGAAAGGAGTACCAGTATGCATAAAATTATCCCACTCTTAGCTGCCACCGCAAAAAGCAGCTTCCCGTTAAACAGGGTCATGTATCGATATCCCCACGATGGCAGTACCTACTATAAATTCGGCTTTGCCGCTATTCAGACCGGTGATGAGGTAATTCTGGTTGATGCCGGGATATTTTCCGATGAGGAATGTGATCAGATCAGCGAAGAAACCATACAACAACTTACAGCGATGGTCGACAACAAGCCCTTCCTCGAAATCCTCTCCGCTGCCAGGATTGATCCCTTGAAGGTCAGGAAAGTGATTGTCACGCACCTGCACTGGGATCATTCGTGGAACCTCGACAAACTGCCCAATGCGCAGATCTATGTGCAGAGGGCGGAGCTGGCGCACGCGATTGCGCCCTATCCATACGAGCGCATCCATTTCGGCTATATGGGCAGCGGTGTTCACGAGAATCCGCCATTCCTGAAAACCATAAACCGCATGGTTGCGCTCGATGGAGAGGACGAAATTGTCCCCGGCATTCGCGTATTGCCAACGCCTGGACACACCTTTGGCAGCCAGTCTGTGCTGGTGGATACCGCGGAGGGGACATATGCGCTGGTGGGTGACTTATGCAACATTGAGCTTGCATTTGAGGCCGGCTATCCGCCTGGTCTGTTTTGCAGCAATAAGGACTGGTACGAAAGCTATCACCGGCTCAAGCGTGAAAATCTGGCCGGAATCATTACCTTCCACGATCCCAAAAGCTATGCGCGGACATATGGATAAATAAAACAGGAGGTTTATGACAATGCAAAAAAAATTGGGTTTTGGGTTCATGCGTTTGCCGCTGACTGACAAACAGAATCAGACCTCATTCGACTACGATTTGCTCAATAAGCTGGTGGATGTCTTTATCGAGAAGGGCTTCTCGTATTTTGACACGGCATTGTCTTATCATAAATCAAAAAGTGAAGAGGCAATCAGAAAATCGCTTGTGGAGCGTTATCCGCGCGACGCCTTTCAGCTGGCAACCAAATTGCCGCCAAGGGTGCTTCATTCAGAAGCGGATTGTGAAAAAATCTTTGCCCAACAGCTCGAGCGGTGCGGCGTGACGTATTTTGATTATTATCTGGTTCACAATTTGGGGCACACCGCATATCAGCAGGCACAACAATATCGGGTATTTGAATTTGTAATGCGAAAAAAGCAGGCAGGGGCTATCGGGAAAGTCGGATTCTCCTTTCATGATTCCCCTGAGTTGTTGGATGAAATACTGACAGCGAATCCCGGATTGGATTTTGTGCAGCTTCAAATCAACTATGTAGACTGGGAAAGTCCTGCGATTCAGTCGAGGCGCTGTTATGAGGTTGCCAGAAAACACCATATGCCTGTCATTGTAATGGAGCCCTGCAAGGGCGGCAACCTGGCGCAGCTTCCCGATCCGGCCGAAAAACTGATGAAGGCATACAATCCCAACGCATCCATACCCTCCTGGGCGATTCGATACGCAGCCGGGCTGGATGGCGTATTTATGGTCCTCAGCGGCATGGCAGCCATGGAACATGTGATGGATAACACATCGTTTATGACAAACTTTGAGACGCTGAATCAGGCCGAGCATCAGGTGATCGGCAAGGTTGTTGATATCATAAATGAATCCGTCGCGGTTCCTTGTACCATGTGCAGATACTGCGAGGACACCTGCCCAAAGAACATTCCGATCCCGGATTGCTTCGCGCTGTACAATGGATCCAGGCGCGCCACAACTGACAACAACACCAGCCAGCTTGCATATTATTTGAACCTTACAGCAACGCGCGGCAAAGCGTGCGATTGTCTTGGATGCAAACGATGTGAGAGCGTATGTCCGCAGCATTTGGTGATCACCAAACACCTACAGGAGGTATCGTCATTGTTCGACGGCAAATCGCTTCCGGCCACATTCAAAAACTGAAACCGCCCACCCAATCGCATGATGCTGAGAGGGTGGACGGTTTTTTTATTGCCGGATTTGATACCGAAACATCAGCCATAAAACTCACGTTTGTAAGTTTTGATGTCATGTGTAGTGATGATGTGTTCCAGATCTACAAGGTTCTTAATCTTTTCGTGGCTTGCATACCAACTGGTATGGTTCTCAAATACGCCGATCAGTGCATCGTCTTCTACATTACGCATCAGATAATACTGATCGCCCACCAACAGGAACTGTCCCTTGGCGGTGTCCACAAGGACACTTTGGCTGCCGGGTGTGTGACCGGGCGTTGGAATACACCGAACACCCGGCAGCAGTTCCACTTCACCCTCAATCGTTACCATATGGTCGGAAACCGCCATCCAGCGTGGCGTAGTAAACCCGGGACTGCCCATAAACCCGTAGGTCGAGCGCTCGTGCTTGCCTGGGGAAACTGCGTTGGTAATTTCCCCTTTCTGAACATAAAATTTTGCGTTGGGCAGCTGATCCAGATTGTGCGTGTGATCCCAGTGCATGTGGGTCAAAATAACGGTTTTAATTTCCTCCGGGTTGATATTCCTTGAGGCCAACAGCTCCAAAAACGTATGGGCATTTGCCAGTAATGGCTTCCCCATTTGGGCGAGTTCCTCATTGGAGCCAGTGCCTGTGTCGATTAAAAACCATGTTCCATCCTCACCCTGAACAGCAAAAAAACCGTTGCCAAGGCGACCCTGCTCTTTTCCAATCGGATGGCGATGGATTAATACGCTCATATCAAATGGCTCGGCATTCTCCCCCGCACTCAGCGGATATATTTTGTACTGCATGTTTTCCTTCCTTTCTACGCCTTCCATGGCATTATGTATCGTGGGCCGGTGTGAATCCGGACTTATACTCATATACACTTTCATAATCCGGTTTTTTCTTATCACGATACAATCATCGTACAGTTTCATTTTGATCAGATATCCGGTACCTGAATCATCATTTGTGCGAATTGATTTGTCATTTTGTTTCTGGAACTGTGTCCCAAAATGCGATACGATAGAAGTAATATCACGAATGATGCCCAAACCATTGGTGACGACTCCGAATTTATAAGCATAGCAAAAATGACCATTGATATACATCTGCTGAATGGCGGGGCGCATTACTTCTGACATGGTGCGGAAAGCTGGGCTGATGGGTGTACCAGTAGTTGTTTCTTATTCGACGCCCTCCATGGCTGCATACGAGGCCGCTATGCCTGCGAATATTACGCTCATCGGTTATAGAAATCAGAATGTGCTCGTGTACTGTGGATCAGAGAGAGTGGTCGATTGTGAGCTCGAAAACGCAGAATATGGGGATCAGAACGATTCGTGCGCTATGATCCCCGGGGTGTATGCGGTTAGTATGTCAGAAGAAGATTGACAAAACAATGTAATAAGTGAAGCAAAAGACCAGCTGAATGCCCGAGGCGATCCAACATACTTTAAGCAGTGTTTTCATGTCCTTGCTGCGGGTGAGGCCCAAAGCGCCGAAGTGCGTCATGCTGGGATACAGAACCACAGTGAGATAGGATCCGGCGATCAGAACCATGCTCCACATGCCGGGAATAATTCCCACCGCTTTACTCATAGAGCCAAAAAGCTGATCAATGACGATCATCTGAGTGGATGCGACACCGCTGATCCCGAAGGCGCCGATCAAGGTGGAAATGATGAGAAGGGCACTTTTGCTTGCTGTGCCGCCTATAAAGGAGGTGAATAAATTACCTAAAGCCTCAAAGCCACCCATAATGTTGACGGTGTCGATCAGAAGCTGGCTGAGAACGCATACAGCAAAAATTTGCATCATTTTGGAGCCAGATTCAAAGAATGTGTCGATGGCGTCTTTAATACGATACTTGCCGAAGATTGAGATGATTACGGTCAACATGATCATATATGTAAACGTGAACGACAGGCCACTGCCATTGATGATTACATAAATAATGCTGCAGACAAACGCAATAAGGAACGCTATTGTGGCGCGTCTGCGCTGCGGGGTGAGTTCTACATCGTAGTTCTTTTCCTCGTCGCTGAGTTCATAGCGCTCTGCCTTAGCATCATTTGCGAGCTTTTTCTCAACCCAGAAGCAGAGAAGCGTGCTTGCGATTGCCATGACAATCAGATACGGACCGGCACCCCACAATAAGTACTGGGGGAACGACAGGCCGGTAAGTTCCATCGCAGTGATATTCGGCGCGGAAAATGGGGAGAGCAGCATACCGCAGAATCCGGCGAATACCTCAATGCACGCCAAAGTCACAGGCCGGACACCGAAGATTGCGGCGATAGGAATCAGGAACGGCATATCAATGGCGGCTGCGGTGACGCCAGAACCGATAAACAACGTCAGAATAAATTGGCAGAAACTGATAACCAGGATTGCGCTCTTTTTGCTGTTGACGCGAAACAGCTTGATGATCCACTTACATAGTGTTGTGGTGACGCCAACATTGTTCATTACACCGCCGAGGCCGGCTCCCATGATTACCAAAAAGCCGATCTGACCCATTGTTCCCCCCAGCCCGGCTCCCAACGCCGCACCGAAGGAAATCGCTCCGTTGCCACTCATGACGACTCCCACAAACAGAGAGATTGCCAGCGGAAGGATCATATTGTCCGATATGATCAGTGCAAGAACAATGTAGAGAATCAGCGGAATTAAACCGATCAGGGACGGTGTGTTCTGAATTAGTGCCCAACTTCCAAGTTGCATAATAAAATTTCTCCTTTCGTCTATAAGATAATACCAGGCGTTTACGAAACGCCACAACCTGCATTATTGCAGGGTTTTTCCCTTTATAAAATAAAACAACTCCTCACTGATTTGTGGTGAAATTGAATTGTCGAAATCCATCAACCACTCATTTCCGATCTCCTTAAGCATTACGGCTGGTATCGATAAATGCGTGAGGCTTATAAGGCTGTTCCAGAGAAGCAATGTCTTCCGGTGTTAATTTTACCTCAAACGCTTTCTCAACACTATCAAAGTGGGATAAGTCCATCACTCCCAGCAGTGGTGCAACAACCGGGTTCTTACTCAACAGCCATGCCATCGCGATGGAGGCCATCGGAACACCGTAGCCATCTGCCAGTTCGGCTGTGCGCTGGATCACCGGAAGATCTATATCTGCAGTTGCGTCGAACTTCTTCTTCGCCACCTTATCAAGCTTTCCTCGCTCATCCACCACACCTGGGCGCATCGCCAATCTACCCGCAGCAAGCGGGCTGTAGCAGGTCACGCCGACATGTGCGTCCGCACAATACGGCAGCATTTCGCGTTCTTCCTCGCGGTAAATCAGGCTGTAATTTGACTGCATACAGATAAAGTTGGGGCCTCCAAGCGACCTGGCGATCGTTCTCGCCTTCTGGAACTGCCAGGCGGCCATCGTGGAACAGCCTATGTACAGGGCCTTACCGGCTCTCACAACATCCTGCATTGCCTCCACCGTCTCTTCAATGGGGGTATACGGATCCCAGCGGTGCAAAAGATAAATGTCGATATAGTCCATGCCGAGGCGTTTCAGGCTGTAGTCAATCTCCGCCATGATCGCTTTTCGGGAGCTGCCGGATCCGTTGGGACCCTGGCGCATCTTTTGGTTTACCTTGGTTTCAATAACCACCTCATCACGGTTGACAAGGCCCTTGAGTACATTACCTAAGATTTCTTCACTGCCCCCCAATGCATAGCAGTTGGCCGTATCAAAATAGTTGATGCCGAGATCAAGTGCCTTTAAAATAAGCGGCCGGGCTTTGTCCTCGGTGAGTGTCCAGTTATGATGCCAGCGATTGGGATCGCCGTAACCCATGCAGCCCAGGGCAATTCGGGAAACATCGATACCGGTGTTCCCTAACTTTGTATATTCCATAAAACAGCTCCTTCCTGTTTGCAGTTTCATCGTCTCTATTGCCTATTTCGCGGCAATCACCTTGGCGCGCTTTGCTGTAATCAACAGGTAAGCGGTGCAGCCGAAAAAAATGGGAAGACTGATGAGATCAGTGATGGTTTCGGGGATAATTGCCAGCAGTGCGCAGACAATTAGAATGGCACGGACCGCCATGGGGATTTTCCGGAACAGATACCCCTCAAGCGCGGCAGCCAGTGCGACAATGCCGATTATACAGGTAAACACCGTCCAGAGGGACGTTGCGATGGAACCCTGTAAAAGCAGCGCTGGTTGATACACAAACACAAACGGCAAAATAAATCCAGGCAGCGCGAGCAACCAGGCCTGAAACCCTGTTTTCATTGGGTTGGCCTTGGCGATACCGGCGGCCACATAGAACGCAACGCCGACGGGAGGCGTGATCGGAGCCATGATGCCGAAGTAGAACACGAACATATGAGCCGCCACACTGTTGACGCCCAGCTGAATCAGCGCGGGTGCGACGATGACAGCGGTTATGATATACACGGAAATCGCCGGCAGTCCCATGCCAAGAACGATGCATCCGATCATGGCCAGCACCAGCAAGAGCGGTAAAGAGCCGCTGGCCGCCTGGACAAGGATGGAGGAAAAGCGCATCGTAAGGCTGGTGGCGTTCAGCACGCCCACAATGACGCCTGCACATGCGCAGGCGGCGACAACGGGCAGGCAACTCTTGGCGGTCTGTGTGAGAACGCCAACAAAGCGCTTTAACTCCTGCGTTAGAGAATATTTCTTTCTCATGATAACGATTTGCTTAAAATACTCTGTAACAATGACGCAGAGTGCGGCATACAGGGCAGATTTCGAGGCAGACCACTGCAGCACACAAAGCAGAAAGACCAGCAGCATAATCGCAAGCCCAAAATGCCAGCCCTCTTTCAGCACTGTCCTTCCATTGGGCATTTGATCCTTCGACAAGCCGCGCAAATTACATTTGGCGGAGTGGAGGTCAACCATCAGGAAACAGCAGAAGTAGTAGAGAAGCGCCGGAATCAGTGCGTAAAGGCAGACCTTACCATACTCGATGCCCAGGATCTCGGCCATAATAAACGCCGCTGCGCCCATGACGGGAGGCATGATCAGCCCACCGGTACTGGCGGTGCATTCCACGGCGCCGGCATACTCCGGCGAAAATCCGGTGTTCTTCATTAAGGGTATGGTAATGGTGCCTGTGCCGACCACATTGGCCGTGGCATTGCCGGAGACCATGCCAAACAAAGAGCTGGCGATGACGGCAACCTTGCCGGGGCCGCCACGCAAGCCGCCGAACGCCACCGAGGCAATGTCAATGACAAATTGACCCGCACCGTATTCGACCAACACCTCGCCAAAGAAGAGGAACATCACCACGATGGTGGCGGAAACCCCCATGCAGTCACCGTAGATGCCTTCAAATCCGATGTAAAGCGAGGCCACAAAGCGGCGTAATGAAATGCCGCTGTAGTAGAGCAAGCCAGGCAGTCTCGGACTTAGATACGCATAGCCAATGAACAGGACCGCAATCAGTGGCATCCAGATCCCAATATACTTGTAGGCTATAAATAATGTGATGGCAATGATCGAAAGCCCGAAAACATAATCCAGCGGAAGCAGCCTGGTCGTGCGCATCATCATATTTTCATAATCAATGAAATTATAAAGGTTAATGGCCACTGACAAGAGTGCTATAAGATAATAAATCAAGCGGATTATCATGTGTTTTGACTCGATTGCCAGATAAAGAAAAATAATAACCAGCATGAAACCGTAATGAACGCTTCGCTGCTGCAGGCTCTGCAGTGGAAATGTCAAGGTAGTATAGATATGGAACAGCACGATTGCCGCTGAGAGAATCGTGATAATGCCGGTGATATAGCTCTTGCTCTTTTCGGACATTGCAGCCATTCATCAGCCCTCCTATTCTTTGATAAGACCCCGATATTCTTGTAGGATATCGGGGTCGGTGTGTTCCCCGGTATCGATCAAGGGCTAATTAAGCAGACCAAGTTCCTGATAATATTGTTTTGCGCCGGGGTGCAGTGGAATCGCTTCTTCGCTGCCCCAGAGGGATGTTGTGAATTCAGCGGTGGCAAACTCCGCGTTTCCGGCAGCGGCGGCGTGCTCGTCGTGGTTCTCCTGCAGGGTCTTGACAAACGCGTAAACGACCTCATCCGGCACATCTTTATGCGCCAGTATGATCGCACTGGAGCCCACGCTTTCAAACGTGTCGCAGCCCGCCCACATGGAGGCGTCTACCGTGCTGGGATTCATCATCGGGAATGCGTCGCAGAGGATCTTTTGCTCTTCCTCGGTGAAGTTGATGAACGCCAAGCCCTTGCTGGAGGTGGATAAGCTGCTGAATGCGGTGACAGCGGGGCCGCCCACGGTGATGTACGCGTCCAGGGTTCCCTCCATGATGGCCGCTGCGGAGTCGGATGCATTGGTGAAAAAAGCATTAAAATCTTTCTCGGGATCATAGCCCAGTGCCTCAAGAAGCATCAGGTTTACATTCGCGGAGGTCCCCTTTGCATCAAAGGAGATGCGTTTGCCTACCATATCGCTCAGTGAGGTGATACCGGAATCAGCGGCCACAAAGCCCTCCCACGCATCCGGGTACATGGATATAACAACGCGCAGGTTCTCCATGGGATTTCCTTCCCAGTCGCCCTGGCCGGAATAAGCCAGGTAGCTGACAAAGCTGGAGGCGGAGCCAAATGCGCACTCACCCAGGTTGACAAGCTCAGCGTTTTCCGAACTGCCGATTGTGGCCATCGGGCTGAGCACAATATTCTCGTTGTATCTGTTGATCAGGTCGCAGGCGGAAGCGTTCCACCGAAACATCGC
>Ga0153945_1000074_pt1 | contig 30201 bp, 23 predicted proteins | sample TSNJ029MetaG_FD_104720 | JGI IMG/M metagenome (GOLD analysis project Ga0153945, IMG submission 104720) | Attine ant fungus gardens microbial communities from New Jersey, USA - TSNJ029 MetaG | ecosystem: Host-associated > Fungi > Mycelium > Unclassified | place: USA: New Jersey, Wharton State...
AAAACAGACGCAGCCGCCCATTCATAAAACCCGGTGGATGGGATTACGCAGCGCCGGCTTAATAACGGTTTGGAAAACATCGGTTTTTGCAGCGCTGATTCGCTCCGCGCATTGAAGATAACGCCCTTACCATCCCATTTGGGAAAGCCCCAGGAAACGGGACAAGGGACAAGCCGGTTGTCTTCAAGCGTTAAGACAGGGGCGGTATTCGTAGAGCGGATTTCACCCGTGTTGACTGCTCCATCCCCAAACTTGCGGCTTGCTTCATCAATGATGGAGCGTATTTTAATAATTTCTTTTTCAGTAAACATTATATACCAGGCACACATAAAACCAGTCTCCTGTAGATAAGTGGAACACGTTAAGCCTTTCTTGTCATACTGTTTTTGAGATAGAGTGTTTTTGCGATAGATACGAACCTTATTAAGATAAAAACATTATTCCGACTAACAGCATCATCTCTTTACGGTAAAGCAAACAAATGTCAGATAGTCGGAATAATACTGATTGGTACAGACTCTATATCAGCCCATATAACCTACATAATGAATCATTTGTTAAGCTCAAAATATAGCGCTGCAAGATGCGTAACACTCTTTTGCATGTCAATGTCTTCGTCATCGTCCGCATTAACTAAACGTGCCTCGACCTTATTCCACAATCCCGCACCTCTTGCATGAAATAGAACGTTGCTAAAAAGAGTAAGGTCAACTAAAAGTAAAAGATGATTAATTGCTTACGCAAATTTTTTATTCAGTCAAGCCACCGTATTCGTTCGCTTATGGTATCAGTTTATCAACCAGCTCGTTCATATCCTGTATATTTTCAAGTGATTTGCAAAGCTCAATAGCTTTTCGCAGATTTTGCTCTGGTAGTTCAACCGCAGCATAAGGAACGCATTTCCAGAATTTATCCTCCAGCTGTTTCCAAGACATCGGATTCTTAGGATTCCCCGGCACTTCTTCATCGGCTATGGAATATTTCGAACCGTCTTTCAGAGTGACTTCGAGCGGGAACCCGTCGAAAATCGGGAAGCTTTCATCCGTACAAACATCCGCGCGAATCTTCTGCATTAATTCTAGCTTTTCCGGGTCTGCCAGCTCCTGATCGTTGAAAGCGTCGAGGAAAACATCGCCTTTCATTGCTGCATGGGCAATGCAATAGGGGATACTGAACATAGCATCGCCCTTTGTTTCCGGTTTCCAGCGCACAGGCTGGATGCAGATTTGAGCACCAGCGCTTACCATACAATGAATATCCATAATGTCGCGCCAATCAATATGATGCTGATCGCGCAGACGATTCATCCCGGATACGAGCGTATGCGTGAATTTACACGAAGCATAAGGCTTCAGCGCCAATTCCTCGCTCCACAGCCATCTTTTACCTAAATCTTCGGTCAGCACCTCCGGTTCCACATCGTCCCAGATAACAAACCGGAGGAATCCGACTTTTCCAAGATAAATTGCTAGGGGTCCGGTCACGCCCGCTTTTGCCATCATTGCGGATTTAATGACGTTATCGGCAAATATACCATGCTGCAGTCGCACAGATTCCCGGCCTTCCACGTATTTTTGCTGTTCCGGAAGACCGTGAGAGGTATAGCAGATGCCCATCATATTAAGCACCTGGTCTTTATTCAATCCAAGCATTTTAGCCAGCGAAGGGCCTGCCCATGTCCAGCCGGCCTCGCCCGGCAATCCCGTGGTATGATATTGCAGACGCATCGCCGTATGGTGGCGCGTACCCCATTCTGCGCCAACCGCATAGGCCGTGATGAAAGCTTTCCCGGTAACGGGCTTATCCGCAAGACCTATTGCCGAAATCATGGTCGGTACGTTGAACTCTGAAATATGTCCACCCGTATTATGGCAGTCGCCCAAATCCAGCGCCCGTGCCATTGTTCCGTTGGCATATCCCGCCAACGGCGCCGGCACCTGATAGCCATAAACCAGAACGCGACCTTCTCCAAAGCCTTTATACCGCTTAATGAAATCAACCACCGGCGGAACACAGTTTTGTTCGGAACCGCCGATGATGACGGCCACCGTATCCAGAATAGATTTTTTGGCTTTTTCAACCTGATCCGCTGTCAGATCCTCATACTTTGTGTTGACAACCATATCGGCTAACGCGAAAGCTGGATCCTGTTCAATTGGGATTTCTTTGTAAGCTCTCAATCTGATCACCAATCCTTTCACAAATAAAGATTTCATAAGCAGCAACCAACGTCGTAATCAATTCTTTTCAAATAATATTAGCAAAACCAATGCCAAAAACAAAGTAATTGTTGAAGCTTATAGGAAAATCACATCGACATGAAACCAACTCTGTCCACCAGCCCGTTATGTCTACATTTTGTCTTAAACTGACATAATCCGAACAATGTCGCATAACGGTTCTCTTGCGACATTGTCGCGGCTTACTATGTCGCATGTGTCGCGGTATCTGATAAAAGAATGCCATAATTTATTTTCTCACATCATCCTGTTATTAATACAAATGAAGAACAACTTCTATGTTTGGAACGGCAATCAGCAAATTTTGTCCTCAAGATTTTCAAAATGGCACGCGTATTGCTTAGATAAAAATTATGATGAAAAAGTCTTCACAACCTCATCTAATAAAAATCTAAGAGTAGAAGGAGAGTATTATGAACGCATTAGAAGGCATCAAAATCGTTGAGTTGACTACCGCAGCAGCAGGACCGACCTGTACGAAGCTCCTAATTGAATATGGCGCTGATTGTATTATGGTTGAACCCAAAGGCGGCATGGTCAACAGGTTTACTCCGCAGTTTGATTTTATGAACACCCATAAGAAAGCGATCGTAGTGGATTTAAAATCACCCGATGGGATGGTCGTCATGCATCGTCTACTTGAAGACGCCGACGTTTTTGTGAGTAATTACCGGTATAAAGCGTTAACAAAGCTTAAGCTGGACTACGACTCCATCAAGGATAAATACCCGCGACTGGTCTACGCGTTTTTGACAGGCTACGGTGAACATGGAGATATGGCTGACGATCCCGGCTTTGACAATACGGCATTTTGGTGCAGGGCCGGTTTGCTGCATGATATGACAGAAAAGGGTTGCACGCCGCCGATGCCGCCGGTTTCACCAAGCGGTCTGGGTGATATTCTGTGCGGCGCTACACTCGCACTAGGCGTCACGACCGCCCTGCATGAAAGAAATAAAACGGGAAAAGGTACCAAGGTTTGCACATCGCTTCTTTCTCTGGGGCTTTACGCGAACTTCTCCCAGATGATTTTAAACCAGTACGGCACCGAGTATCCAAAAACAAGACTGAAACCGAATCGCGCGTTATCGAATAGCTATCCGGCCAAAGACGGTTATATCTATCTAATAACACTGGATTTCAAGAAGGATTTCTTCAAACTGCTTAAAGCGCTCGGACGCGAAGATTTGGTCGACGACCCCAGATGGACTTGTATGAAGGATACGGAAGGTGAGAAAGCGCTTGAATTGCGAGAAATTCTTGACGAAGCATTCAGCAAATACACCATTGCAGAACTTAGAGAGATATTCAAGTCTATTGACATGGCGCTGGGAGAATATCGCGGATGCGCGGATGAAATCAATGATCCTCAGGCCATTGCCAACGATTACCTCCTGAAAATGACAAATTATGATGGAAAAGAAATTACCGTACCGGCCTCTCCGCTTAAATTTGGCTACAAAAAGCCAGTTCAAGTTGACACCGCCGCGCCAATCGGCTATGACACCATCAGTATTCTGAAAAAAGTCGGATACGCAGATACTGAAATTGAAGCGCTTATAAACAACCAGGCAGTATTTGCGGAAGGTCGCTAAATGCCTGAACCATTTAAAGGAGGCTTATACATGTTTGACAATGTTGTCGGAAAGGAAACCGGATGGAGAAAAATTGAATACAACTGGAGAGACATGGCACTGTATGCGTTAGCTGTCGGCGCGGATGAAAATGATTTGATCTATACCTATGAAAAAAATATGAAGGCCATCCCTTCTTTTGGCGCTCTGCCATACTATAACGCTGTGAATAATGAGCCGCAGCATCCCTCACCCTATCCCGCCAATTATATGGCGGTTGATATCATGAGCCGGGAAGCAGGATACAGGCTTTTTTCGGGTTTTCATATGGGCTTTCAGATTGAAGTGCATCGCGCTATTGATCCTATTAAAGGCACACTCGTTTTTAATAATGTCATTGACAAGATGTACGACAGAGGCGAAGGAAAGGGCGTTGACCTGGAAATCAAGGAACTAGTGTATGATGAGGCAGGCAACCTGCTTTGCACCAATACATCTTACCATCGGATGCCCAATATAGGCGGATTCGGAGGTCCGGATCCAGTGAAAAAAATTGTTGACATGCCCGACCGCACACCTGACTATACGGTAGACTCATACATCTCAAAAACCCAAAACGCGCTCTACAGACTGACAGGCGACACTAACCTCACCCACATCGACCCTGATGAAGCCCTCAAGATGGACGATAAAGGCGTCTTCATGCAAGGGCTCTCATCCCTTGGCTTTGCGTGCCGGATGATGATTGGGGCAATCATTCCCGGGGAACCTGAAAGAATGAAGAGGATCTATGTACAAATGCGTTCAAAGGCATATCCTGACACACCGGTGCAAATTCAAGCATGGAAGACAGGCGATAATATAGCTGTATTCAAATACGTGGATATGAACACCGGAAAAGCTATCCTTGATAACTGCGAGTTTGAATGGAGATAGCATTCAATTATAGCAAAAATACTTGACAATTAAATTAGGAGGAATGAAATAAATGAGGACTTATCCACCTTGTGATTTTGAGGACGATCCAGCCGGCAAGCTGGCGGAATTTGCAGCAAATGCAAAATATGAAGATCTTCCTCCCGCTGTGATCAATCGCGCTAAAATGGCGTTGTTGGACACATTGGCCGTAATAATCGGAGGAAGCGGCAGGAACAGTTCTCCGGTGGCAGCGGCATTTGCCAAACGATATGAGAACCAGGCTGCTGACGCCCGTGTCATGGTCTATGGCTACAAATGCCCTGCACCAATTGCAGCCGTTCCAAACGGTACATTCGGACGCGCTCTGGACTATGGCGACTGCCATGTGACCGGCGGACATATGTCCGAATATTTGATCCCGACACTGTTTACATCCTTGAATCTTGGCGATAGACCGTTTACCGGCAAAGACTTTATTCTTGCTTTTGCTGTCGGCTCTGAATGGGGTACCCGGCACCATACCTCGTATAACTTTCAGTACCATTCAACCGAAGTGCCCGCTGAGGCAGGATGGGTTCAATCCACGGCGGCGTTGGCCAAATTTTTGGGGTTGGATAAACAACAGTTTTGGAATGCGATGGGGCTGGCCTACACGGCTTGTACTTTTGGAGAAGATCAGAAGAACAATGAAGGGTCGGAGGGCGCCAGGCTTGCCCATGGATTTGTTTCAAGCACCTCTATTAAAGCGTGCCTGCTGGCCAAAGAAGGGATGACGGGGCCGCATTCCATTTACTTTGGCGAAGGCGGCATCCTAAGGCATATTATCTGGGATGACGTGGATCCCAGTGTACTGACCGATGATCTGGGGAAAAGATGGATGTTTGAAGATCCACATATGTCACTGACAATCAAGCCCTATGCAGCCTGCAAGTTCACCCACTCCTGCATCTACTGCATGCTCAGGCTCAGAGAGCTGCATAACATTGACCATCGCGATATTGCTGACATCCACTGTATTGTCGCGCCAAATGCTGGCCCAGTCCTGTTTCCAAGCCGCTGGGAACCAAAAAGCATGGGCGATTTGATGTACGGTCTCCCCTACACCCAGATTCAGGCGGCCATGTATGGCGACGTGCAGCTGGATGCCTTTACAGACGAGAGACTCACCAACAACGAGGAAATGTTCTCGCTTCTGCATCTGGTTCACTATTCCATCGATGACAGCAAAGACATTTTTGACGGATATACCGTGGAGGTCACATTAAAAGACGGCACAAAATACAGCTACACGGACGACGGTATTCCTGGAAGCGTCAGGAATCCGATGAGCTGGGAGCAGCTTGAAAAGAAATACTGGCAGTGCGTACCGTATTCCGCTGTAGCACTGGCTAAAGAAAAACTTGAAACAGTGGTTGAGATGTGCAAGGATCTTGAAAACGTTAAGGATTTGAATGAGCTGATGGACAATCTCGTTCCATAATTCCTTCCATGTGTTTTTCTGAAACAATTGACCTCCCAGAGTAGCGGACGCTACAAACCGCCGGCTTACTGCTGGCGGTTTGTGCGATCGTCAGCTTCTATTTTGTCTTATAATCTAATAAAAAAGTAGGGATGTAGAAATGGATATCATAAGAATTTTAGCAACAATCCTGTTGGTTGCCGTCATGATCTATGCAATGACAAAAAAAATGAATGGCGCTATGATCCTGATGGGAATCGGACTGTTAACTTTGGCCATCGTCACGTTGATAACCGGCAAGAGTGTGTTGCCGGACGAATCAACGGGAAGCAGGTTTTTTGACATATTCCAGGTGACATACACCCGATTTACATCCAGTTTGCCGACGACGACTTTGCAGGTTATGAGCGTCATGGGCTATGTGGCCTTTTTGAATCACATCAAGGCTTCCCAGATGTTAACCGCTATCGTTGTTAAGCCACTGCAAAAGCTGAAAAATAAATATCTGGTCATCTCCTTGACGATGGCGTTAGGTATAATACTTCGTATTTTTATACCAAGCCAGGTCAGTCTGTGCGCTTTGTTTTTAGCAACCATGTATCCTGTTTTGCTTGCGCTCGGATTTTCACGTTTAACCGCGGCTTCAACATGTGTCGTCGGAACCGTAATCGATTGGGGCCCCGGCTGCCCCAATACTGGATGGGTGTTCAATCAGCCCTATATTGCGGAAATAACGGATATTTCAACATTTTTTGTAAGGTATCAAGTACCTGTAGTCATTATTTCTTCAATTGTGATGATTGTATTGTTTACCGTTTTCACTAAGATGAATGAAGAAAAAGTACTTACTGAAGAAAAAGAAGAGTTTGGCGAAACAGAAATAGGGGAGGCTTTGACAGCCGAATCGTTTGATGTTCCTAAATTTTATGGATTGCTGCCGTTATTTCCGATTGTCTTGGTTCTGGTTTTCTCAAAGCTCTTTATTTCAAGTGTCACACTGAGTGTGGCAACAGCACATATATTCTGCTTCGTTGTGGCTTTTATCATTAATATTATTTTTTCAAAGAAACCTATTACGGAAAGCTTCAACGGCTCTCAAGAAATGTGGACCGGAATGGGTAACGCGATGGCTTCAGCCGGAATACTTGTAGCGGCCGGAACTACCTTCTCAGCTGGTTTATCAGCAATAGGCGGCACAAACGTATTGATGGACGCGCTGGCGGCGTCAAGCCTTGGGGGGTCCGTCTCTACGGCTGTTTCCACGGCGCTGGCAACTTTCATTGCTTTCATGACCGGCTCAGGAGCCCCCGGCCTTTACACGGCCGTTCCACTTTTACCTGATGTGGCGGCTGCTGCCGGGATGGATGTACTTGGGATGATAGTACCTATACTGGTCGGCGGAGCAATCGGCCGAGCAATATCGATGGTCGCGCCAGCTGTTCTTATCGCGGCGTCCACTAGCGGCGTAACCAATTTGAAAATTGTTAAGAGAAATCTTATCCCATGTCTTGCCGCAGTTGTAATTGCTACAATTGCTTCGGTAATCATGTTTTAGTAAACATACGGCCGAATAACTTATTTTTGTTACAATTTGTTTTTTAGGCTGGTGTTCCTATCGGTTCTGCAACTTGGAAACCAGCCTGTTTTATCAGTTTTTATTAGTCGAGTATTCCCCCGGATAAAGGATCCTACATGCCGTAAATAATTTGGATGAATTCCAGAATTGGCAAAACATCGACATCCGATATGTTGTCGATGTTTTACATGTTTATAGCAAATTTACATCCATGGTTCTTATTATGTATTGACTGAAACTGTGCCGTCATGTTTTTGCTTGCATAAGCTAAGCAAAAGCGCAAAAGCAAAGTTAATCAATCCAAACACAAGATATATGGGTGAATAATCTCCAATTGCTGCCCCTAGCAGTCCAATGATGGATGGGAATAAAAAAGAAAAATTCACAATGGTTGTAAAAGTGCCAAATACTGTTGAGTACTCTGCATTCGGAAACAAGTCTGACAGTACAAGTGTCTGAGCCACATAACCTACGCCATAGGCAAAGCCAATTAAAGTGATCGAAAATCCCAGCATCGTCAAACTATCAGAAAAAAATACAATCAGCCCACCGACACCCGCGATGATATGAGCAATTCTGTTGGTGTTCAAATTGGAAAGGCGAAGCACTCTGATCCAAATCGGGCCCGTCAACCGGCCGACCATACTGGCCACCGCAAGCGAACCGACGGCCAAGACGGCTTCTTCGCGCGCATAGCCTTTTGAAACAATAATCAACGTCACATAACCGACGCATCCAGCATAAATTCCCATTCTGAACAGACAGGCTATGCTAAATAGAATGAAACGAGGATTCGTCATCAATGAGCCATTTTCTGGTTTTTTGTCAGAGTAACCTTTTGAACCAGTTCTCTGAACAGGCGCGTCACTGTCATCCATTGTGTAGCCGTGCTTTTCGCGCCAGCGCCGTCCGTCGCGTACCTCTCCAAGCTCGTGTACATTATCACGAACCAGCAACAATATCGCCGCCAAAGCAATAAGGTTAAATACAAACATAAAAACCCAGCCGCCGCGCCATCCGCTTTGTGACATAACTCCGGATATCAGACCGGTAAAAACACCTCCCATGCTCCCTCCGGCCAACACCAATGAAACGGGAAATTCTCGGGTATGCTGGAACCAACGGTTCACCAGACTTGGAACACCCACTTTGCAGCTGACAACGATAGCGAGTCCCAGGAAAAAATACATAATAATAACCAGTATGTCGCTGGCGGGCATCAATGCCAATACCGCAAAACCGACAGCCGCCGAAAGCACCCCCAGCAAAAGTCCAAAACGATGCCCCCTTTTACTGAAGATTACACCAAAAGGTGTTGCGAACAGCACAGAACATAAGCTGATGATACTTGCGCAATAACCTGCTGTCGTCGAATGAAGCCCCTCATCCAGAATCATGATACTGAGGATATAGCTTCCGGCATAACTGGTGGTACCGTGACACACTACCGCAACAAGACCGCCAATAATGGCCAGCCAGCCGGGAAAAATCTGATTGCTTTCTTCTGCTGTTTTCTTCAACATGATGATTCTCCTCTGCGTATTCTCCTTTTACGTGATAACTAAGGCAATGTATGTGTGAAGGCATGAAATTTAGCATTGCGATACGATATTGTTATCCACTAAGTCCTGTATCTCCGCTTCTGTGTATCCATGCTCTTTTAAAATTTCTACAGAATGAGCTCCAAGCCTGGGCCCTCTTTTAAAACCCACGACGCCGCAGTTCTTGTCCGCAAATTTGACCGGATTGGCCGGAATCATCAGTGCTTTGCTATCGGAAGATTGTATTTCAAACAGATAGTTGTTTTTGAGCACCTGCGGATCTTTCATCATTTCTTTGGTGTTCTGAACCTTGCCGACGGGCGCATCAATCGCTTCGAGGGCGGCAAGCGCTTCTTCCTGCGTCATCTTGCCAAACGCTTCATCCAATATTTCAACCAATTCAGGCGCTTTTTCATACATTGTATCCTCAATACATGTCCATCTCGGATCGCCAATTAGATCGTTGCGCCCGATTACATTTAAGAGGCTTGGAAAGTAACGATCAAAATCAGAGGGTATGGTAATCACTATCCATTTATTGTCGCGGCAGCGGTAAGTGTTTAACAACGCGCGCCGAGGGGCGCAGCGGCATTTGGGATATTTTTCGCCATACTGAGATTCAATGATCGCATCATGATTCAGGTACGTGGCCTGTGCCAGCAGAGATGTAAATACACGGGAGCCCTCTCCTGTTTTTTCCCGCTTATACAACGACGCGCATATGCCGCCGGCCAGCGCCTGCCCAGTTGCGATATCGCCAACCGCAATGGGCGGATGCAACAAATTGCCTTTTTCAGCAAAGTCAACCAACATTCCCCCTCTTGCCCAAAAGGCCACGGGATCATATCCCGGGTTGTCGGCGTCTGAACCTTCCTCGCCAAAACCGGTTATCGTCGCATAAATAATGCGGTTGTTTATCAATTTCAGGTGTTCATAGGTGAGCTTTAGCCTGCTTAGCGCGGCAGTCCGGAAATTTGATACAAACACGTCGGTGTGCTGTATCAATTTGTTTAAGACCGCCATGCCTTTGTCGGATTTCAAGTCTAAGGTGATGCTTCTCTTGCCAGTTGCATAAAAATCATATTTAAACACGCTGCGGGTCGATGTTCCCTTAAGCGGCTCAACCCATATTGTATCAGCGCCGTATTCAGTCAGTATTTTTGTACATGATGGCCCTGAACCGGCATGAGAACAATCAATAACTTTTACGCCTTTCAATGGTTCGTACATTCTTTTTTCCTCCTCCATGCGCCAGCCCTCCGCGGCAATAATAAATTGTCCTTAAATACTTGCCATGAGCCGAACCCAGCGATTATATAACCCCGGCAGTTAAAAACCACGTTTTTAACTGCCACCTCTTTTAAAGGGGTTACGGCGGCAATGTACTAAGAAAATACGATATTTAATTGCCGCCGTAATTATATTAGTTATGTAAGCAAATTGCGTGCCATTTACTGTTGTATCTGAAAAAAACGCCCGAATAGTGGGGTTTTGGTAATATGCACATTGAGTAAGTATGATGCAAGCCCCACTGGACATTTTAAAAACGCTCCGGCTCTTTGCGTTTTACGAAAACTGTGCGGAAAATCGCTGGTCGCTCGGCTCAAAATGCTTTCCAGTGTACCTTGCGTTAATGTGTTAAATTGCTTAATGGTTTTTATAAACGCATATAGCGACACATTTTATAGTTGGTGCGACACAACCATATGCAACACATGTCGCAACACAGATACTTCGCGACACATTCCTATCAAGATTTGCACGTGCAAAAATTATTTAAAACGCCGCTACCTAATATCTTTGTTTGAGGTTATTTGAGATTGGATAAGGGTGCAGTATTGGCTTAATAAGGACTATACAATATTGGCATGACATTTGCTATATAAGTTAATATCAACAGATACTTTAAACAAAAGGAGAATGAATATGGTGCATTATCGTTTTGCAACAGAGGAACAGAAGGAACTGGCCATGGGGGCCAGGAGAATTCTTGAAAAAGAGTTGGCGCCGCAATTGGAGGCTCTGGAAAAATCTGACAACGGTCTTGGTAGTTACCCGATGGACGTTCATGCGAAAATGGCCGATTCGGGCTACTATGCCATGAATGTGCCGGAAAAATGGGGAGGTCTGGGTCTGGACATTGTTACCAGAACCCTTATCTCTGAAGAAATGGCGCAAATAGACTCCGGTTTTACCTTTTCTTTTATCAACCTAGGAAATAATTCTTCCGCTCTTCTGGAAACCACCATACCGGATGACGAAAAGCGGGCACTGATGGAGCGAACCGTGTCCGGTGAACTGAAATATTGTTTTTGCCTCACAGAAGCGGAGGCGGGTTCTGACGCAGCCGCCATGCGGACAACTGCCGTCAGGGATGGAAACGAGTGGGTCATCAATGGATCGAAGTGCTTTGCTTCAGGTGCTCCAAACGCAGATTTCTTTGTCGTTGCTGCTTGGACGGACAAAACAAAACGTGTCTCTCAGGGAGTAACCGTTTTTCTGGTGGAACGTGATCGTGGTGTCACCCTCGGTAAAAAAGAAAACAAAATGGGATTGAAGACCTCGGAGACTTCTGAGGTGGTATTTGATAATGTCCGCGTACCGGAGGACCATGTTGTCGGCGAAGTCGGAACCGGCTTTATCAAGGCACTCAATATCATCAGCGATGAAGGCCGGCTGACAGGTCTGTCCTATTGTCTCGGCATTGCACAGTCCGCTTTGGATCATGCCACAGAGTACGCGAAGACAAGAAGACAGTTTGGAAAGCGTATCATTGAGCATCAGGCTGTCGGTTTTATGCTGGCCGATATGGAAGCGCGGACACAAGCCTGCCGCGCGTTGCTTTATGAAGCTGTAAGTTGCAAAAGGGATGGCATAGATATCGGCTTCTTACCCAATATTCTTAAAGCTTATATCAGTGACTGCACCATGCAAACCACGCTGGACGCCGTTCAAATTTTCGGAGGTTATGGCTACATGAAAGATTATCCTGTCGAGAAATTGATGCGCGACGCAAAAATTTTTCAGATTTTCAGCGGAACGAACCAGATTCAGCGAAAGAATGCAATGACTGCAATTGCTGGTAAAGATCCGATGAAACTGAAAAAATAGTGGGTTCCCGAAACAATGGAGGGATTCGATGAGAAAAGTTATTGTCATACCAATTGATGAGTTAAATATAACCGCCATAATTGACGGAAACGAAATTATGCTGGTAGACTGCGGATATCCCGGATCACTGGAAAGGATTGAACAGGCGCTCCATCAGGAAAGTTGTTCATTGATTGGATTGAGGCAGATTATCATTACTCACCATGACCAAGATCATATCGGCGGATTGAGGGATATTGTAGATCGCTATCCGAAAGTAGAAGTATTAAGCTCGGCCGAACAGATTCCTTACATTACCGGCCAAAAGAAATCTCTGAGGCTTGTGCAGATGGAGGAGATTTGCAAAACGCTGCCGAAGGATCAAAAGGAAGAAAATCTGCAATATCAGAAATTCATTGCGTCTGTCAGGTCTGTAGACAAAGTGACTAAGGTACAGCCGGGACAAATCCTGCCGTTCTACGGAGGCATTCAAATTCTGGATACAGCCGGGCACCATCCCGGGCACATTTCGGTTTATATACCCTCTGAAAAGACACTGGTGGCTGGAGACGCTCTAGTTATTTCAGAAGAAGGTCTTGGTGCTAACCCTGCCTATACGTTTGATATGCCGACGGCTGTTAAATCTGCAAAAACACTGCTTGACTATGACATCGAAAAAATTATTTGTTATCATGGCGGCGTTTTTTCAGGCGACGTGAAATCGGCGCTTCAGTATATGATACAGAGGCAAGGCTAATCGCATTAAGTATGTTGTATGACCCTATTGCTGCCCAAACTGGGCAGCTGTTTTTTGCTCCACCACACGAAGCAGCGTCGTTTGCAAATCAAGAGGCTATGCATGCTTTAATTTATTATGTAAGTAAAACCGTTGGTATGGCATTCATTTAAGTCTAGAGGAGGATAAGCAATGCAAAAACGAATACTTGGGAAAAATGGTCTGGAGGTTTCCTCGATTGGCCTCGGATGTATGGGTATGACACCAGTGTATGGCTCAGGCGGCGATAAAGGAGAAATGATTAAACTCATCCAAGTAGCTGTTGATTGCGGTGTAACGCTTTTTGATACTGCCGAGGGATATGGCCCATATATCAATGAAGAATTAGTAGGAGAGGCCCTCAAGCCGTTCAGGAATCAAACCGTCATTGCAACGAAATTCGGACACAATATTGTTAACGGGAAAAGGGAAGGACTGAACAGCCGTCCTGAACATATCCGTAAGTCCATTGAGGGTTCGCTGAAGCGCCTTCAAACTGAGACAATAGATTTGTACTATCAGCACAGGGTCGATCCGGAAGTGCCGATTGAGGAAGTGGCCGGTACTATTCAAAATCTGATGAAAGAAGGTAAAGTCATGCATTGGGGGCTTTCCGAAGCAAGTATGCGAACCTTGCGCCGCGCCCATGCCGTCCAACCGCTTACCGCAGTACAATATGAATATTCGCTATGGTGGAAAAAGCCTGAAAAAGAATTAATCCCTACATTGGAGGAGCTGGGTGTCGGTCTTGTGACATATAGCCCTTTAGGTAAGGGGTATCTTACGGGCAAACTTGACGCTAATACTACGTTTGATCAAAGCGATGCGCGCACAAAATTGCCTCGTTTTACGGCAGAGGCGCTAGAAGCAAACAAACCGCTGATAGACCTGATTAACAGCTTTGCCAAAGAAAAAAACATCATCGCCGCACAGGTTGCGCTTGCTTGGATATTATCAAGAAAACCTTGGATTGTACCGATTCCCGGCACTACAAAGTTAAGCCGGTTAAAGGAAAACCTTGATTCACTTCATGTTTCGTTGACAAAAGAGGATTTAAAACGACTTGATGAACTGGCATCTAAAATTGTTTTAATTGGCAATCGTTATCCGGAAGATCAGGAAAAACTGATCGGGAAATAGGAGAATTGTAGTTGTACTTAGGGTCTATTTTATGGTTTCCCGTGCCGGTAGGCTGGGGTGGCTAAAGCCATGCCGGCTCGGGACTGGGCAATGATATACAGTCAAATCATGATATTATTACATAAAGAGTCATGTCGTAGGTATGTGTTAAATTGCTGTGATCAGCATTTACCTAACTTTTTGCCGGAAGTATCTTTTGATCTTTAATCAAAAATGTTGCGCCAAATCCAATAAGAACGATAACAGCCATACCAATGTATGCGCTTGTGTAGCTGCCGGTAGTGTCCATCAGATACGCCGCAAATATTGGACCGATTGTGCCGGAAAGCCCCCAAACGGTTGTTACCATACCCTGAAGGCTACCGCAATATTTACTGCCGTAAATGCTGGTCAGCCATCCCCAAAGCAACGGTACGTCTCCGCCAAAGCAAAAGCCGAGCACGGCGGTGCCAATGATCAATGTTGTGGCATTTGTATAAAAATTGAAGCATAATAAATTAACAAATTGGATGCCCAGCATAAACTTGGCAGCGCTAAACGGCCCTATTTTGTCTCCCGCAGCCGACCAGAAAAATCTACCGAGCGCATTGAACACAGCTAAAATAATAACCAGCATAGCGCCGCCTGTCCATTCCGGTACCTGAGCCTGGGCGATAAGAGTTGCCTGCGACGCCAGTACTTGACCGCACATGGCGCCGCAGAAATATATCAACGCACAGATGTATAGTTCTTTTGTTTTTAGCGCTTGGTTTGGAGTAATAGTGTTTTTATACTTTGAGTTATCGACAGCGGTATTGTTATTGCCTTCCTGTGGCTGATCAAATTTGGATTTGTCAGGTTGAGGATGGAGAAATGCCAGCAACGGTACAAGAACCAGCGCCGCAATACCCATGTAGACAAATGTGTTCCGAAGTCCCACATTACCCAGCAACCCATTAATGAGCGGCGTCATATAGACGGATGACAGCGCGAGGCCACAAGTCGCGATACCGGTTACCAGCCCCTTTTTAGAAAAGGGCGCCCATTTAATGGAGGATGCAGCCACATTACAGGTAATGGAGGATGATGAAAGGCCCAGCATAGCGCCGCCCGTAATACACATCAGCAGCGGGTTCTGATGCATACTGCTCAGGATGAGTCCGCCGCCCAGCATACAGCCGCCAAAAATAATGGGATATCTGGGTTTTTTACTGTCCCCCCAGCGTCCAGCTGCAATAGACCAGAGCGACGATACCAGCGTGATGATTGAATAGGGCCTGGTCGCCTGCACAGCAGTCCAGCCAAAATCAGAGATCATCTGTTTACCCAACAGGCTCCAACAGTATTGAATGCCGGATGTCAGATTCAGAAGCACTCCTATAAAAATGGCATATTTACCTCTAGGGCTTATTTTATTATGTAAACCGTCATTCTCTGCGTCAACTTGAATGTCCATTTCCAATTTTATGCTCCTTTCACATACAACAGTTTGAATTACACTCCTGGAAACCGCATTGATGTTGTGACCTATAGGTGCCACGGTCCATCCTGTAAGACTTATCCTAATCCACGATTGTCTGGGGCCGTGCTTTATGATCCTTTAACGGCTTCAAGAAGGCGTCACGGTGTTCAGATGAGACAGGCTTGGTCATCAGGCTTACTGCAACAAACGTGACCACCCCGAATGCGAATCCCCAAAAGCCGCCAAAAACACTCAGGTAATGTGGGTTAATAAATGTAAAATAAACCAGTGCAATCATACCAACAATCATTCCGGCCATGGCTCCCTGGTGACTGGCGCGTTTCCAAAAAAACAGGCCGGACAATGGAAGCACTACCATTGCCAGAATGGACAGTGATATGGCCAGCAGCATTGTAATGCTGGCAGGGGTATACAGCGCAAGGAGGTAACTGACAACGGTCAGGAGTAAAACCATCCCTTTACCGGTTTTGCGCGTAAACTCATCATTGGTGTTACTTGTTAAAGGGCGTATCACATCCATCGTCAGAATGGATGATGACGCCACAAGACTGCCTGCAACAGTAGACATACCGGCCGCCAGAATGCCTATGGTAACTGCAATACCCCAGAATGGATGAATGTAAGTCATCAGGGTCTGGAATACGTTATCGGGCGATGAATAGTTCAGGAAACTAAAGGCATTGCCTGCAATGCCGACTGTTGTTGCCGGGATTATGACGCCGAGTGAGTACAGAACAATCAGCATACGAGAGCTTTTGACTAGGATAGTACCTGATTTTGCGGCAAAAAAACGTTGCCAGAATACAGGCTGCGCCATACCGCCCAAAACCTGCATCACCGGAAATGTCACTGCCATTGAAAATGTCCAGTAGGCACTTCGGGAGGTAGCAAATAAAAGTAACTGCTCATTGTAAGCTTCCAGAATGTCATATAAGGAACCAAGACCACCGCCGATATGGAGGAGGACAGCGCCTACACAGCCCCATACAATCGTCACAAACATCAAACCCTGTGCGGTATCAACCAGTGACAGCGAACCAAACCCGCCGACAAAGCAATAGATTCCAACCAGTAAACAAACGTATAAAGCTGCCGCCCAAAAAGGTATTATGCCTTCGGTAATGTTGGAAATGGCTAAGCCCATACCTTTAATTTGAGCCATTGAGCTTGGAACCAGCGCAATAATCTGTAATGCGCCAATCAGGATATTCATAATATGCCGTTTACTCTGATAATAGCGATCCAGCATTTCCCCAATAGTAATAAACTGATGGTGTTTAGATAGTCGCCAACCCCGCGGTCCGAAATAGCCTATATTGAATTGTATGGTCATCAGCCAGACGACGACCACCATCATCCAGCCGACACCATTGGAATACACTGAAGCCGGCGCGCCCTGGAATACCCAGGTGGAGTATCCGGCCGCAGCCGTGGAGAATACCAGTACAAATGTTTTTGTGCCTTTGCCTATGAAATATCCTGTCGAGGTACTGACCGTCTCCTTGCTATACCCAAGCTTAAAAGCAACCAGCAATATAAATATAGAATAGATTGCAATAAAAATCATACTTAATGTGGCAATACTCATTCTTTGTCCTCCGTTTCATGACCATCGTCGAAGGGATCCCAAATTTTTCGGGTGGCTAGCTGGCATAGAAGATACATCAACACGGCGCAGATGTAGACAAGCGCAACTGTAAAAGGAAGCCCCAGGAATTTGCTGGTTGTATTCATGGCAGGAATATAAAATGGAGACAATGCCAGCGCCCAGATAAAAATCAATAATAGCAGGGCGAATTTATTGGTTAACTTCAAAATATCACCTCCTACAACAACTTCACTTTTTTTGCCAAGGTTTAATTATGGGGTCATTGCTTCCAAGAGAACATTCATATCATCCATGTTTTCCAGGTTTTTGCAAATCTCAATAATTTTCTGATACTTTTCCTGCCCCAGATCCACCGCGGATGATTTTGTACAGTTCCAGAATTTATGCTCTATCTGCTCCCAGGTCATTGGGTTTTTTACATTGCCCAGAAGCATAGATTCTACTTTGGAAAATTTTCTGCCGTCCTTAAGTGTCACGGTTATTGGATAATCATCAAATGGCGGCAACGACATGTCCACGTCATATGTCAGCCGTGGCATCAGATCCTTAAATTCCGGGGCAGCTGTTTTCTCTGCGATAATTTCCGGATCATAGGCATCCAGGAAACAATCACCGGTGATTGCGGCATAGGCGACAGAATAAGGATTACTGAACATGGCTTCCGCAGGGGTCTGGGGGTTCCATTTTTCATTGGCAGGCTCAATGGTACAGCGGGCGCCGTTACTGACTGTAAAATGCGCTTCTTCAATGTCCTGCCAAGTAAAACCGTGCTCTTCCATAATGTTTAGCAGACCGCAAATCGGCGTATGGTTATATTTACAACCGGCATACGGTTTCATGGTGACTTCTTCACGCCATACCCATCTTTTCATCAAATCGTCCGTCAGAAAATCTGGTGATTCCATATCGCCATGCTTGATGTTTTTAAGCAGACCACCTTCACCCATGTAAATGCCTTTTATGCTGGTAACGCCTTTCTGAGCCAGCGTAACATGTTTGATGGCGTCGGCGCATACATAACCATGCTGCACCCTGACCATTGGTGACCCTTCGTTATATTTCTGCTGTTCCGACTGAGGTTTGGCGCTGAATGCCATTCCTTGCGCCGCCCATATCTGGTCTTTGTTCAGCCCCAACAATTTGGCCAGGGAACCGGTTGCGTATCTTGAACCTGCGCATTCTCCTGGCGATTCTTTTGTATGATACTGAAGATGAACGCATACATGTTCCCTGGCGCCCCATTCCGCGCCGCCAACAAACGCAGTGATAAAATCCTTGCCGCTTTTCTTCTGGTCTGTCAGATTTAAACCGGACATCATTGCTGGGATGACCCATTCACCGATATGGCCGCCTTTGTTGTGCGTATCGCCCATATCACAGGCCCTGGATATTGTGCCGTTTGCAAAAGCAGCAAATGGCGCGGGTACTGAATCTCCATAAACCAAAACTTTCCCGTTGCCGGTTCCGCCCCATTCCTTTACCTGTTCAACTACATCAGGTACTGTGGGTCCTGTGGTGCCTGCGATGATACAAGCCAGCATATCCAGCGTATCCTTCTTAACGTACTCCACATGTTCTTCCGGAATGTCTTCATACTTCAGGTCTGCAACCATCTGAGACAAAATGCCTGACGGATCCTGTTCGTGGGAAATCATGTCTTCTACTTTCATTTTTCCAGTCCTTTCAACATTAAATTTAGTGTTCACTTTAAATTCAAGTAGTTTCTTGATTACTTGTTGTTTAGTTAAAGCAATTTGCGTGCCATTTGTCATAAAATCACAAAAATACAGATAAGTCAGCGGTTTACTATTGAGTATACCGCTGTTTTAGAACACCTCAGTCTAACAGGAATATCTGTGCTATTTAATTGGCAAAAGGGTATTAAGACATATGCGACACTGCAATTTGCGACAGGTGTCGCAGTGTTTCCTTTTGCGACATGCGCGTCAAATTGCCCAAAACTACTGGAAGATGCTTTAAAAATAACCGTTGAGTATTCCATTGTTTTGTGAGAATTCTTAGGTGTTATTTTCCTAATAACAACCATGATTAAAAGTGCTGTGCGCTGTTTTCGACAGGACGGGCAGGTTAGGCTTAAATTGGCTCAGAGCATCGCGTTGGCACTGGAGTTTAAACTGGGCGGTGAAGTGTTGCGGACAGAAATTGACTAATCTCTAAAACGCTGTAGGTATCGGTAGAAAGTTGCCCGATGCACTCCCAAATACTCGGCCGCCTTTTTGTGGTTGCCCCCGCAAGCATCCAACGCTTCCTGGATTTTTTCTTGCGTTAGCTTGTGGCGTTTTCTTTGTGGCTCACTACCGACGACAGGTTCGTAAGTCGGTTTAACAACCGCCTGTTCTTGGGTAATTACACTCATTTGCTGTTCCGTGAAATCGCTGTCTAAATTGTCCAGTACATCCTGCGCTGTAATCACGGAGCTGTAACAAAGCTGAACAATCCGCTCCATGACAGTTTGCAGTTCACGGACATTCCCTGCCCACCGATGGGTCAGAAGAAGCTGTCTAGCGTCATCGGAAAAAGCTATATTGGGCCCTTTCCCGCTTCGCATGGAGAGTTTCTGAATAAAGTATTCAGCCAACAGGAGCACATCGTTGCCACGATCACGAAGGGGCGGTATTTTGACATTCATCGTGTTCAGGCGGTAAAACAAATCAGCTCGGAATTTTTTCTCTTCAATCAGTTTGGGAATATCCACATTTGTCGCCGAAATGATATGGACATCCAAAGGAATGACTTTATTGCTGCCCAAGCGGGTAAGTTGCTTCTGTTCGACCACACGAAGCAGTGTAGCCTGCAATTCCATTGGTAGCTCGCCAATCTCGTCCAAAAATAATGTACCGCCGTTAGCAGCTTCGAATTTACCAATGTTACCCTGCCGTTTAGCTCCTGTAAAAGCGCCAGTATCATATCCGAACAGTTCACTTGCAATCAATTCTCTGGGAAGCGCACCGCAGTTGACCGCAATAAACGGCTTTGTTCGCCTATCGCTGGCATTATGCATGGCCTGAGCGAAAATATCCTTGCCAGTTCCGCTCTCTCCCAGCAGCATGACATTGCTGGTCGTTTTAGCCAGCAATTTGGATCGTTGTATAGCTGATTTGATATTTGGTGATTTCCCGATAATATTATCAAAGCTAAATGTGTCGTCTGTCAGTTTTTTCTCAAAAACAGGGTGTTGTGTTTTATGAGGGATGGTTAGATATATGCAGATAGCATTGACCCCTAGTACTTCCTGATTGATTAGCTCTGTTGATATTGTACACACAATTGGTTTACCTTGGAGAATCAGCTCCATACTTACATTTTTCACACTTTTTTTCTCCCTAATGATCGACCAGATATATTCATTTTCCTGAACAGGATCAATCAGCTCATCAACTGGTCTGAAATACAGGTTGCCAGGCTGGATACCAAGTGCAATAAAAATGTCTATATTATAATAGTATATAAAACTGCGGTCCTTGAATAAGTTTGTTTCAATCTGCAGAAAAAGGTTTTTTTCCTTCTGTATTGCTTTATGGTATATCTGGAAATAATGTATGTTCAATATTAAATCATGTGAGACTGCTGCCAATGCGATTTCAAGATTTGGATTTTCTTTATCACAAGGTACAATATAGGCCACTCCACCATACTTAACCAGCTTATTAGGCTCATAGGGTGTGGTCGCTGAGATGGGTGCATAATAAATTGTATACTTTTTTAAAAGATTAATATAATTCATCTTCCCGGAACTGACCGTTGTTATCTGATATTCCTGGCCAACAGACACGGCAGATGGGCCAATGCTATCCAATGACCAGTCTGTTTGTATTGTAATACCATCCATTGCTAAAGATTCAATCACTGCACCGCAGCCCCAAAGGCCTAGTAAGCAGCAGGTAGGATCAAAATAAGCATAAGCTACATGCGCTTTTTCCAACTGGGCTTTAGTGTAGTGTCCCAGACGTAATGCGTAGGTATATATGCCTATCCAGGTCATCTTCAGATTGTCGTATGCTACCCTTGAAATGGAAGGGAAAACGTCAAGGTCTTTCGAAAGCCCTTTTTTCTCTGCATTTACCTGACAACGTGTATAGTAGGTCTTATTATCTTCAGTAAGGTGATTGATATTTTCTGATGACATTTTAGTGACCCTCCAAAGTCTATTTACAGAAGCAAAAAAGTATTCTGAGCTGAGCGACCAGTGATTCCCCGCGCAGTGTCATCCACATATATACGTCTTGTCATGGGGATTTCGGCAATCTGTTCTTGATACGCTCCGCATTGAGCCGCCTAGCAAATGTTCTATCTATAATGGTTCCGCGCCTAATTCCGTCAATATTTTTGCGCTGGACGAACCGGTGCCTGAGTGTGCAAATCAACCACATTAATCCCATCTAACGGCTTATATACACTGTTATCCATATGACCACCTTTTATATAAAATTTAGGGTTCTTCACGACGGTTCACAAAATATCATTATTGACTATTAAGCAATTTTTATGCCAACTATAAACAGCATTATCCTATTGCGCCGGACGTTAGGAAAACGCTGTAATTATCGGGCATGTTCATGATATACCGAGAACACTTGCCATGCCAATGTATGACATCTATAAATTGTTAAGACTAACATGGCACAGATAGACACAGTCCAAATAAATGTCGTCACTTTTATAGTCTTTTACGGATGTAGATATGGCATGTGAATGTGGAAGGCACAAGAAAGTTTTCGGGGCACAGGCCGCTTTTCGAACCAATGCCCCGAATATTTATGACCAGATTTCATTTGGTCGTTATTCAATCGCCTTAACCAGACCGTCTGTTTACATCTTCATATCCAATTGCTCTATTTTCCGGTAAAGCGTCCGAATAGAAATGCCGAGATGACGCGCAGCCGCGCATTTATTGTTGCCGCACAGTGCCAGGGCGTCTAGAATATTGTTCTCTGTCAGGATGACATGTCGAATGATATTCTTCGGAACTGAGTACACCTGTTCCACGTCCGCTTTTCTCAGGTTATTTGAGCTGATGTTGCTAAGAATGTGCTGCGGCTGAACAGTATGATCTGTATACAGCTGAACAATACATTCAATCAGGTTTTGCAGCTCCCGAACGTTACCCGGCCAAGAGAGATCTGAAAGCAGCTGCTGCGCCGCCGGAGTAATCTTCATGATATCCGACCGCCCTATACGAGTTGATACTCCGCGCATAAAGTGTTCCGCCAACAAAACGATATCATCCCCTCGTTCCCGCAACGGTGGAATCTGAATCTGCATCGTGCTCAGACGATAGTAGAGGTCTTCCCGAAAGGCTTTTTGCCTTATTTGCTCAACAAGATCAACATTGGTAGCGGAAATAATTTTAACATCTATACTAATCATCCGACTGCTGCCCAACCGTGAAAACTGCTTTTGTTCCACAATGCGCAGCAAAGTGCTTTGCAAATCCAGCGGGAGGTCACCAAGCTCATCAAGAAAAATGGTGCCGTGGTTTGCCAATTCAAATTTCCCTATATTGCCCTGTTTCTTTGCGCCCGTAAACGCACCACTATCATAACCAAACAATTCGCTTGCAATCAAATCTCGTGGGATGGCTGCGCAATTTATGGTAATAAATGGTTCCTTCCTGCGATCACTAGCGCTGTGAATGGCCTGCGCGATAATATCCTTACCTACGCCACTTTCGCCCAGCAGCAAAACATTGCTGTGCAATCGTGCCAATTGTTCCGCCTTCTGGATGACGGCTCGCATTCCGGGCGATTCGCCAATAATGCTTCGGAAGCATTGATTGGCATTGTTCCCGATGTTTTTTGCTATATCTTTGGTAACAGCACTGTCATTTGTGATGTAGAATGCAATGGAATCCACTTGAAGCATCTGCTGGCGAAAGCGATCTGTTGAGACAGTGCATGACATGGTTTTCCCTTTTATTGTCAGCTGCATTGTTTCATTGGTTAAATTTAATCTGTTTTTAACAATCGACCAGAATCTGGAATTCGCGGGCAGTGGATCAAAAAGATGCTGGAGCGGCACATAATTGTAGTCGGCGGCGTTTTGCTTCGTTTCTAACATGTCTAGCAGTGTCTGACTGCAATATGTCATCAATATAGAATTCTGGTTTAGTGGCGTGTCAACCACCATAACACCCTGGGTGCTCCGTTCAAAAAGTGTGTTTGTAGTTTGGCGAAAATGCAGATTGAGGATCAGATCATGGGTCACGCCACAAACCATGATGGAATAATTATCGTTCTGCTGCTCTGCAGGAACAAGAATGGCAATGCCGCCAAGTGTTGATGTGTTTTCAAGCGCGTCAAACGAAAGTGGGCTAAAGTAGAGTGCGTACTTCCGCAATTGATAGAATTCATTTTCCAATCCTATTGAGGATGTCACAGTATTGTCGGTCAATCCGGTTGTGACCGCATTTTTCCCAACAGACGCAGTCGTCCAATTTGTACCCTCTGTAATACTTTGTTTATGTAGTGCTGTAAGTTTTTCTTGCTGACCAAAGCGGCAGAGCAGTGTTCCTTTATGATTAAATAGCAAAAAGACGGTCGCGCTTTTTTCAGCATTTTGTACTGTGGTCTGCATATACCGGTTAAAAAACACCCATAACTGCCTATCTGTTTCATCAAATTCTGACAAATACTGCTTTGCATCATTTGACACTGAGACCGTTGTATCAGAATAAGTATAATTGTATGAATAACTCTTTTGCACCTTTACTCCTCTCCCATATACAGAGCCTACAGTCCTACTCCGGCTTAACAAAAACTGATAAAAACAAAATAAAACTGATTCATAAGCGGCGAGTCTCGAATTAAGGATATAGCTGATTAATTGCTTGCGCAAGTTTCGTCTGTTGGGCAGATCCCAAAATTTAATTAATCAGCAATTGTCCGGGCAGTTGATCATATACATCGTCCGCCACTGGTTCAAGCCATTCATTAAAGCCCCCTGGCGCAGGCACCTCAACAGCCAGATGGCAGAAATCGCTATCTTTAGCCGCGCCATGCCAGTGCTTCACCTCCGCCGGAATAGTCACCACATCACCAGCACGCAATTTCCGCGCCGTGCAGCCCCACTCCTGATACCAGCCGCATCCACCGGTTATAAGCAATATCTGGACGCCTTTGTGGTGAATATGCCAGTTGTTTAGACATCCCGGCTCGAATGTGACATTGCCAATGGAAACAGCCTCTGTTGTCAGCATTTCAAGATACGCTTGACCAATGAAATAGCCGCTCAGTGTGTCCGGCAGCGGTTCCCCTTTTTCAAATACGCTCAGTGCCTGCACTTTACTCTTCATACCATGACCTCCTCAACACTATCTTCCTGTAAAGCATTTGTCATTTTCACCCTCAGGATTATGCCCTGTTCCCTCTTGTGCCTGATGTACCTTCCTGAAACCTTAACTTATACATCAAATAATCCAGACATTGAATTCTTTTTTCATCCGCATGAATCTTTTGAAGCAATTCATTCCTTTGCATATAAATAACCCGTAACGCTTCTTTGGATTCCCCTTCGGCGTACAATCGCATAAATAGCGCAATAGCTTCCGGCATGCAACCGGCGTCTCTCAGATTTTGAATTACAGCTTCTTCGCATTCATCGTACATATGGTCACCTTCCATATCCTATAGTTACTATCCGTTGTCATGTTGACATATATTCGGGCTGCTTATATAGACTTTTATTCCATTTTTACTATAAAATCCAACATTTTTTGCTATTTTCTAACAGTATTTTACCTCAAATCAATATTTATGTAAAATGCTTGTATTGAATATTCTTTTATGCTTTTCAGGCATAGGTGAACGATTTGTTGAAAAATGAAGGGAGCATAACCATGGAGCTGCGAGTTCTTCGTTATTTTCTTGCACTTGCCCGGGAAGAGAGCATTGCGCGGGCTGCAGAAGCATTGCACGTAACACAACCCACACTTTCCAGACAGTTGATGGATTTGGAGACGGAATTGGATTGCAAACTGTTTATTCGCGGAAGCCGAAGGATTACGCTTACAAACGAGGGGATGATTCTGCGAAAGCGCGCAGAAGAGATTATCACACTTGTAGACATTACACAGGCGGAATTTCATAACACGAAAGAGGACATCAGTGGCAAAATATACATTGGGGGGGCGAAATCAATGGCATGCGGCTGATTGCTCAAGTGGCAGCCGCGTTCCGGCGCGATTATCCGCAAATTCGTTATCATCTGTACAGCGGAAATGCGGACAATGTCAGAGAAAAGTTGGACAGTGGGATTTTGGATTTTGGGTTATTGGTGGAGCCTGTCAATGTGCAGAAATACAATTATATCAAAGTGCCTTTTCACGATATCTGGGGACTGTTTCTGCGAAAGGACAGCGAACTGGCTGCACATCCAACCATTACGGCAGCGGATATGGCACATCTTCCACTGCTTGCCTCCAGGCGGGGAGAGATTTTGGAGGGGTTTCGGGGGTGGCTGGGAGATGTTTATGAGAAATTAGATGTGGTTGTTGAGATTAATCTCATCAATAATGCGGCGTTGATGGTCGAAGCTGGTATTGGCGCGGCCATCGGCTTAAAAAGTCTGCTTAACACCACCGGAGACAGTCCGCTGTGTTTCAGGTCTTTTGAGCCTATGCTGATAGCGGGGCAGTATATCGCGTGGAAAAAATATCAGGTATTCCCAGAGGCGACTAAGCTTTTTTTAGAGCGGTTACAGAAAGCGCTCAGCAATTCCGTGCAAAATGCGCTCTGATCGGTTGAAATACCAACCAGAGTGCATATCCTGATTTATCTTTATACCAGTGAGGCAGGTTCTTTTTTCTTGGTTGCAATCATGAATGTCAGGCCAAAGCCGATAACCATGATAACTGCATTTAAGAGGTATGACATGTTGTAAGAGCCCGTACTTTGTAGAATTGCCGCTGCAATAACCGGACCGCCAAATCCGGCAATTCCGAATGCAATATCAATGGTTCCCCCGATACTTGCCATGTACCTTCTTCCAAACACTTGTGCAACCAGGGCAATTTTCATCGGAACCCCAGATCCAATACATAATCCCAACACGACCACGCCAAAGAACAGCGGCGCCGGGGATCTATACATCGCAAACAGCAGCAGGTTAATACACTGAATTATAAACAAGGCTCTGTACGTCTTGACAACGCCGAGTTTATCTGAAAGTGCCGCAGAGCAAAGCCGTCCAGGACCGTTGCCGACTGCCATAGCCATAACAGCTATGTACCCATTTTCCCAGTTGGCCTGTACAACACAGATATTGGCAACTGCTGAAGTGACCATCTGGCCTGGCATCCACATCGCTGCATAGATGAAAAAAATGACAAAGAACTCTTTTGTTTTTATAGCGACGTTTGCACCAAGCTTATTCTGGTAAAGTGTATCTGCATCTTCTTCATCCATTTTTCTGGCAGCTTCTTCTGCTGCAGCAATTTCTTCAGGAGTTCTCTGCATGCCGCTTTTCTTGCGTGCAATCAGTTCTTTTGCTGCCGGCGATACAGGAACAGCAAGACCAAGACCGCATACGATGATAAGCGCCGCGATGCATAAATACAGAAACGTACTCTGGATGCCTACACTTGCAAGAAGTGTGTTAATCAATGGAGCCATATATAGCGAGGATACACCCATCCCCATTGTTACCAATCCAATTATCAGGCCCTTCCTGTTTGCTGGAAACCATTTGGCAGCCGTAGGCGCGGTATTCGTAGTAATGGATGTAGACGCAAGGCCAAGCAACACGCCCACGGAAACGACCATAACCGTCGGCGATGTTGTGCGGCTACTGATAATCAAGCCAAGCCCCATGCAGAGACCGCCAAACGCAATGGTTAATTTCGGGCACAGTCAGAGCGTACTGCACAAATCCTCAATCAGGATTTGGGAACCGCCACTATTACCCATCCTTTTCATCCTTTAAACGGACAATCTTTCCCGATACTCAAAATACGCCGCTTACCCTCCGGAAGACGCTTTTCCCTGCAGGTCAGGGATGATGTCATTTCAGTACCGGAATCTTGGATCAGACCAGTTCAGCAAGAGCTTGCTGCCGGTTGCTGCTTCAGCAAAGAATCTATCCATGACCTGCTTGAATTCATCAAGGACAATAGACATTTCTTCGAATAATCGTTCTTGCCTATGGATTTTCTTTTTGCTTTATGTTACAATCTTATTATGAATAATAATAACAAGATTAAGCATCTTTACAAGAAAGTTAGCAGCGATACACTAAAGGAGCGCAGGAAACAGATCCTTGATTCTCTTCCGCCTCTGGACAACATTATCCGGTCCTCTCTCATCATGCGTTCTGTCAAATGCGGGAAGCCAAACTGCCACTGTGCCAATGGAGAAGGCCATAAAAGCCTTTACCTGTCTTCCTATTACCGCGGGCATACTTATCTGGATTACGTGCCCAAGTCTTATGAAGAAAAGATATCTGGGTGTATTAAGAACTATGATGATGCCACCGCATTGCTAGTGGAGTTGAGTGAAATCAACCTGGAGCTGTTCCGCCGCCGGGAATTGGACATTTAGCCCGAAAGAAAGGAGGGGCTGTAATGGAAGGAACTCTCGCTTTTATCACAGGAAATAACTCTCTTCTGGCTGAAGAACTGGTATGGGTTCTTGCCGGGCTGGTGCAGTCCTTCCTTTCACAAAGGAAGGAGGACTACGATGAATCCAGTAATCTTGCAACCTCAGAAAATAAAATCGGACCACTTGGAGCGGAATGCCCTGATTTATGTGCGTCAGTCAACGATTGCCCAAGTACTGTTCAATCAAGAGAGCACACAGAGCCAGTAGGCCCTGAGGGAAAAGGCGTTGAGCCTGGGTTGGGACCAGAGCCGAATTCATGTCATCGACGGAGACCTTGGCCTTTCGGGATCAGGCCGCGTGAAACGGCAGGGTTTTCAACAACTTGTAGCAAGTGTATCACTGGGCGAAGTAGGTGCGGTGTTTGGCCTAGAAATCTCAAGGCTGGCCCGTTCATCCGCGGACCTGATGAAACTGCTGGAGCTCTGCGGTCTTTTTCATACGCTTGTCATTGACGAAGATGGCATTTATGACATGTCAGACTTTAATGACCGGCTTGTTGTAGGCCTTAAAGGCACCATGGGCGAAGCTGAACTGTACATACTCCGCTCCCGCATGCTTGGAGGAAAGGAAAACGCTGCCGCTAAGGGCGAGCTGCGCTTCGTCCTTCCGGTAGGATACGTTTATGGACCTGATCGCAAGCCTGTCTTTGATCCGGATGAACAGGTACGCAACGCTATCTCCACCGTATTCCAGGTTTTCCGTACGACCGGCAGTGCCTATGGAGTCGTCCGTCATTTTGCATCCAGCTCCCTGCTGTTTCCCAAACGTGCTTATGGTGGTGTATGGGACGGGAAGCTGACTTGGGGCACTCTGACCCACAGTCGCGTCATAGGTATCCTGTACAATCCGTCTTATACCGGCGCGTATGTATATGGCCGGTACAGGGATAAGAAAACTGTGGACAGCAACGGACATTTTCAGCACCATACGGTTCGTCTGCCCAAAGAAGAATGGAAAGTATTTCTGCCAGGGCACCACGAAGCATATATCACTTGGGATGATTATGAGGCCAACCTGAAACAGCTTGATTCCAATCGCACCAATGGGGAAGTGAGTGGTCCTGCCAAGGAAGGCGCCGCGCTTCTCCAAGGCATTATCCTATGCGGAAAGTGCGGCCGCCGCATGACAATCCGCTATACCGGCAACGGCGGCATTCGACCGATTTATGAGTGCAAGGGACGCTGGGAACACGGTAACAAAGCCACCTGTACTACTATCCCTGCGCTAATAGTGGACGAGGCCATTTCGGTCAAAGTTTTATCCATCATGGTACCTTCACAACTTGAAATCGCACTCAAAGTTATACGCAGCATAGAAGAAACCGAAAAATCCACAGAAAACAGCTGGAAGCTTGCCCTGGAGCGGGCGCAGTATGAAGCCGATCGTGCTGAACGTCAATTCATGTTGTCAGAACCTGAAAATCGTCTTGTCGTCAGGGCGTTGGAAAATGCTTGGAATCAAAAGTTGCAGGCACTTGAGCAGGCAAAGCAGGATTATTCCGCATTCTGTTCAAAAAAGGCATGGTACCCCACAGAATCTGAAAAAGAAGATATCCTGCGGCTAGCTCAGCAAATCCCTGTTGTCTGGAAATCCAAAACCTCCACACCCAGCCAGAAGAAACGGATTGTTCGCATACTGATTGAAGATGTCACCGTTATGGCGGAACCCGGAAAAGCCGAGTTCTTTATCGGTATCCGTTACCGAAGTGGATTCAGCGAGACTCTTCCTTTGAAAAAACCTCAAAAGCGGTATGATGAGGTGCGTCATGCTGAATCAACTATCTCATTGATTCGGAATTTATCTGCAACTATGGATGATTCCGAAATCCTTTCTTATCTGAAACAGAATCGGATCATCACAAAAACCGGTAGTGAATTCACTATATCTTCAATAAAATGGATTCGCTACAAGCATAAGATTCCGAACCTTTATGAAAGCACCCGAAAGGGTCTTACCGTCCGTGAGGCTGCTGACGTGCTTGGTATCTCTTCTGGAAAGGTCTATTATTACATTGACAAAGGAATTATTCCCGCAATAAAACAACGGCCAGGATGGCCTTGGGAAATATCTCTTGATACCAACCAAGCCGATGCGCTTAAGAAAATACTCCAGTAATTTTGGTTGCCCTCTTTTCCTCAATGATAAAGAAGACTGCCAATTCCAAAATCAGAATTGCGAGGTGTGTATTATGATGTTACCGTGGG